>OBID01000727.1_pt1 | contig 12661 bp, 8 predicted proteins | sample 1519781 | NCBI WGS metagenome assembly OBID01 (sample SAMEA3991478, study PRJEB22521) | metagenome | biome: anthropogenic terrestrial biome; feature: sewage plant; material: sludge | place: Sweden | collected 2012-09-26
TGACCCAGGGGCATGTCAGCGATGATCCGCGCGCTGCGGTGGAGCTTTACTCGGACTTCGAGATTGAAGTGCTGCAGCAGGATCGTGGCATCCGCCTGGAACTGAGCAACGCCCCGGCCAACGCATTCGTCGAAGGCAGGATCATCCGCGGCATCAATGAACTCCTGTTCGCGGTGGTGCGCGACATCGTCTACGTTTCCGCACAACTCGATGCCGGCAGCTTCGATCTGGAGAGTTCGGAAGGACTTACGCACGCAGTGTTCGACATCCTGCGCAATGCGCGTGTGCTGCGCCCGAATGTCGATCCGAATCTGGTGGTGTGCTGGGGTGGCCATTCCATCTCGCGTGGCGAGTACGACTACACCAAGCTGGTCGGCTATCAACTCGGACTGCGCGAGCTCGACATCTGCACCGGATGCGGGCCGGGGGCGATGAAGGGGCCAATGAAGGGCGCAACCATCGGTCACGCCAAGCAGCGCCGGCGCAAGAACCGCTACATCGGCATCACCGAGCCGGGAATCATTGCCGCCGAGTCGCCGAACCCCATCGTCAACAACCTGATCATCATGCCGGACATCGAGAAGCGCCTTGAGGCGTTCGTGCGTTCGGCACACGCCATCATCGTGTTTCCTGGGGGCGTGGGCACTGCGGAGGAAATCCTCTACCTGCTCGGTATCCTGCTGCATCCGCGCAATGTAGGCATCCCGTTCCCGCTCATTTTCAGCGGGCCACGCGAGTCGGCTGCGTATTTCGAACAGATCGACCGCTTCCTGCGCCTGGCACTCGGCGACGATGTGGCCAAGTACTATCAGATCATCGTAGACGACCCGGCCAGCGTTGCGCGAAGTGTCGTCAAGGGCATCGAGCGCGTGCGCAAGTACCGGCTCGACAACAGCGACGCGTTCTTCTTCAACTGGGCGATAAACATCGACGAGTCATTGCAGCATCCGTTCGTGCCCAGCCACGCTGCGATGGCTTCGCTCAACCTGCATCGCGATCAGCCCAAGCATCGCTTTGCCGCCGATTTGCGCCGGGCGTTCTCCGGCATCGTCGCGGGCAATGTGAAAATCGAAGGCATGCGCGCCATCGAGCAGCATGGGCCGTTCCGGATTCACGGCGACCGCGAAATCATGCAGGCACTGGATGCGTTGCTGGCCAGCTTCGTGGAACAGGACCGCATGAAATTGCCCGGTGGCGCGGCCTACGTTCCGTGTTACCGCATTTCCACCGAGTAAGCGGTCGCGGACGGTCCGGGTGACGGACAAACCAGCACCCCCACCGGATCGGGTGGAGGTGCTGGCGTCGGGGCTGGCATGGGCCCATGGAACCGGCCCGGTCGTGCAGGTGAAGATCGCGGTCAGTTGGCGTTGGGCGTGCTGGGGAACAAGCCGCTGATCACCACCTGGCCAGCGGACAGGATGTCGATGAACTTGCCGCGCGGATCGAAATCAAGCGGCAGGTCACCCGCGTCGGTTGGGTAGCTGAATTCCAACTCGCCCTCGGTGCCACCGGCAACCGCGCGAACCTGGATGGTGCCTTGATCGACTCCGCCCACATTGAGGCGATAGCTGCCGGCAGGCACGTCCTCCAGTTCGACATTGAAATCCACGCGGCTGGCGCTTTGGCGCAGGCGCGCCTTGAGCTCGGGGCCGTCGTTGCCACCGGGTTCCACGCTCATCTCGTACTCGCCATTGCCAAACGGTGGCGCTGAGCCGTCGCCCCCTGGAGGCGGCGGTGGCGGTGTTGTCGACGAAGAGCCCAGCGTGGCGCTCAGGAACACCGTTGCACCCTGCTTGACCTGCACCAGTTTGCCGCGCGGATCGAAGTCCAGAAGCTGTTTGCCGGGTTCAACCGGGCTACGGAACTCGAGCTCCGCCTCGGTACCGCCGGCCACGGTCACCACCTGCAGGTTGCCGCGATTGACTCCGGCGACCACCAGCGAATAGGTGCCGGTTGGCAGGTCTTCGACTTCGGCGCTGAACTCGGTGCGCTCCACGCTTTCTTCAAACTTCAGTTTGCCCTGGGCTGCCGGAATGACGCCGGTATTGCTCATGAACTGCACGATCTCGCTCGCGTTCGCGGTGGCACTGGTGTCTCCGGATACGCCGCCGCTGCAACTGCTGTTGTACGGAATCGTCAGGCGCGAAATGGGAATGCTGCCGTTGTTCAGGCTCGGATCGATCGGATCAAATGCAACCGTGCCCTGGCTGCAACTGGTGAAGCGGACGGTGAGACTTCCCCAGGGAATGGTTTGCACGTTGCCGGCGTTGAAATTGTTGAAGCTGCCGCCGCTGTTGGTCCATGCCGTGAGTTGGGCAGTATCACCGTTGACCGCCCCGGTGCCGATTACCCAGGTCGGATTGCCGGCGTTGTCATAGGTGTACCAGTAGCCAAGCAAGGTCTTGATCGAACCGCTGTTGACGACTTCAAAATTGAAGCCATGTCCGCTCTGGGCCGGGTAGTACCAGGAACCGGCGAATTCGCGGGTGATGGTAAGGGCGCTGGCTTCGCCCACCAGGGTGCCGGTCAAGGCCATGGCCAGAAGTGCGTGACGCAGGTGGGATGAGGTGCGCATGGGAAACTCCAGGTCTCGTGTGGATCGTCGCCATTTGCGACATGGCCACGATAGTCACGGGTGCACCACGCGGACATCCGGGATTTCACCCAGTCCGGCCTGCCGCGAATTCTCAGCGTGATTGCAGGGTGCTGGGTGATTTCCCGGATTGACCGGGAATCCGGCGGAAGGCAGATTGCTTGTCAGTGACACCACCGGATTTGCCGTTGACGGCGCTCGATTTGCGCCGGGTGGGTCGCTAAGATGAATCCCTTGCAAGCGAGACTGCCGTGCTACTGAAGCGCACCCAATGGCTGTTGATCCTGTCGCTGGTGCTTGGCATGGCCATGGCTCCGGTTGCCTCCGTCCTCGCCGGTACGGGTTGCACGATCACCACCACCATCGAGGACGGGCGCAAGTTCAAGGCAGACATCTGTGTTCCCAATCCGGGTGGCGGTGCCGACTACGAGATGAGTTTCGATCTCGAGTTCGATGTGGACCCGGATGATCCGGGCAGCCTGCAGAACCTGACGGTTCCCTGTGTCGGTTTCAGCGTGGACGTGCTCGATGCAGGCGAGATTGCCAATATCGACAGCCGATTGCCGGATCCGGCAAACCAGGCGATCGATCCGGCGCTGCCCTTGCGCGTGACCATTGAACCTCCGGTTGGTTGCGGCCTTGCCTTCAAGGACGACTACGACGCCGAATTCGATGCGACCAACCTGACCTGGGTGGCACAGTCCCCGTATCGTTTGATGAAAGCTCCGATCGGGGGCAGCTTCGTGGACATCACGGCTGAAGTCACGCCCGGCAGCGTGCGATCGCGCGGATGCAGTGGAACATTCTCCGAATTCGTCATGGTGGTCGATTCCGTTCAGGACTATGCCAACGAGGCGATTGCGGCGTATGCCGACCTGGGCTTGGCCTTGAACGACAACGCCCTCGGCCCCACCGCGCGCAGCACCTTGAAAAGCGACCATGGCGTAAGCCAGGCGGCATTCGTGGCGGGCAACTACGCGGAAGCCATCGCGCGCCTGGATGATCTCAAGGCGCATTGCGGGGTGCTCGGTGGCCCGGCCCTGCCCAATGCCTGGCGCAGTGCGCGTGACCTGGTCAACCTGGAAGGCGAGCTCGTATCCAAGACAGGTCACGTTCGCTTCCTGCTCGGTCGCCTGAACGGCGATCCGTGACGGGCGAAATTCCGTGAAGGCCAGGCTGAGCATCCACGTTCCCGATGAGGCCGTGCATGAACGTGAGCTGGCGACGCCTGCCAACCTCATCATCGGTCGCGATCCGCAATGCGATCTCGTGATTTCCCACCATTCGATCTCGCGTCGCCACCTGCGCCTGGATTGTGCACCCGATGGCCAATGGTTGGTTGAAGATCTTGGCTCGAAGAACGGCACGCGCATGGATGGCCGGATGATTGCCGGCATGCAGCCTCTTTCCGATGGTGCCTGGTTCGCAGCCGGAGACGTCTACCTGCGGCTTGAAGGAATCGATTCCACAACGGAAGGCGCAAGGCGAAGCGAGGCGGATCGACGCCGCAGTTCCTCGATGATCTGGAACCAACGGTTGCGCCATGGCGGCCAGGGGCAGCGGCTCATCGGCGACCTCTTGCAGGGCATCGTGGAAACCGCCGATGCGGAGCGTGGATTCCTGTTGAGTCGTGATCGCGAGGGCGAATGGCGGGTGCGGGCATGCTTCGCGATGCAGCCCGAGCAGTTGGCTGGCCACGCATTTTCCGGGAGTCGCAGCGCCATCGAACGGGCCATTGCCGCAGGACGACCGGTATATCTCAGCGATCAGCGCGACCGCGCCTGGTTGCAGCAGCAGCAGAGCGTCATGGATGCCGGGATTCGTGCATTGCTGGCCATTCCGCTGCTGCAGGATGGACGTGCCTTGGGCGTGGTTTACGCGGACACGCGCGAGGCAGAGCGCGCCTACACCGACCTTGATGCACAATTGCTCGATGCATTGGTCGAACACGCGGGACACGTGATGACGGCGCTCGAACTGGAAGCAGGCCTGGCCGAAATGTCCGCACTCCTGCAGATCGGCAGCGGTGGGCAGAGCGCAGAGCGTGGACCCGCACCGTCCTGGAGCAGGCTGACGGGATCGCAGTTGCGGGCCGTCGTGTCATGACTGCCGGCGGCCGCGACTTCCAGCCCGATCCGGACCTGGCTGCCACCCAAACCGGAACCATGGTCCAGCGTGAGCTGGCCGTCGGGGAAATGGTTGCCGGACGCTTCCGCATCCTGCGCATGCTCGGCATGGGTGGCATGGGCCTTGTCTACCACGCGCATGACACCGAACTGGATGTCGACGTCGCCCTCAAACTGTTGCGACCGGAGCTGGCCAGTCGACCGGATGCCTTCGAGCGCTTCCGCCAGGAGTTGCTGCTGGCGCGCCAGGTTTCCTCGCCTCACGTCGTGCGCATTCATGATCTCGTGCGTCACGAACAGGCATGGCTGATCAGCATGGATTACGTGGCCGGCAAGACGCTGGAACGCTTGCTGACCGAACAGCCCAGGTTCACCCCGGAACGCGCACTCGACATCACTCGCCAACTGGCGTTGGGGCTTGCCGCCGCGCACAAGCGCAACGTGATCCATCGCGACTTGAAGCCGGCCAACGTGATGGTCGATGAAGACGGCGAAGCACGCATCACCGATTTCGGCGTGGCGAGGTCGGCAGGCGATACCGGGATCACCGGCAGTGGCGTCGTCATCGGTACGCCGGAGTATTTGTCGCCCGAGCAGGCGCGAGCGGAACCGCTGGATGCGCGCAGCGATCTCTACGCACTCGGATTGATCCTGTTCGAGATGTTGACAGGCACCCTGCCATTTCGCGGCGGAACGCCGGCGGAAATGCTGGTGCAGCGCATCGTGCGGGATCCGCCATCGGCGGACACGATTCAAGCGGATCTGCCGCCGTTTGCGGTGAAGCTCTGTGCCTGGCTGCTGGAGTTGCGGGTGACGCGCCGCATTGCCAGCGCCGAAGCCGTCGTGCAGGCGATCGACAGCGGCACCCTGAAAGGCATGCCGAGGCGGGATTGGAGCAAGAACCGAAGCATGCTGGCCGTCGCCGTGATCGCCCTTGTACTTGCCGCGGGCTACGCCTGGCTGCGCCAAACTGCGCCGGATGCGGAATCGGCAACTGCCCAGGCAGAATCGAGCACCAGTTTGGATCTGCTGCCGATGCCCTGGGCCAGCGATGCCGGTGCCGACAACCAGGCGCTGGCTGCGGGCATTGGCCACCTCCTGGCCACGCAATTAAGCGAGGACCCCGGATTGCGCAGCGCCGATCCATTGCGCGTGGGTCGCGCCCTGGGTGAACTCGGGTATGACGCATCCGCGGCGGATCGCCAACACCAACGCGTGTTGCAGGTGATGCACGCGCAGCTTGGCCTGGAAGGAGAAATTCGCGGCAGCGCGGACAAAGGCTGGACCTTGATGCTGCGCTTGGTCGATGCCGAGTCGGAAACGCCGAAATGGAGTGCACAAGAAGTCGCGACATCGGAACAGGCATTGCCGGCCGCGCTAGCTTCCTTGTTCGGCCAATTGGACAAGCACCTTGGCCACGACCTGGCTGCGATCAGCTGGCCGGATGCCGCACAACTGCGCGCCATCGGCACGGCGAGCGACGCGGGCTCTGCATCCCTGACGACCGACGCGGCGCGCGAACTTGCCCTCCGTTTCCACAATCCCGAGTTGTGGTGGCAGCTCATGCGCCGGTTCGACCGCAGTGGCCGTAGCGCCGAGGCCGCTGACCTGGCCGGTTCGGCGCGTGATGACCTGGCCAAGGTCGGTTCGCGGGCGGCGCAACGCACCACCGCCTATGCCTTGCTCTTGCTTGGCGAGCCCGATGCCTCGGCAAAATTGCTGACGCCGCTGGCGGACTCCGCGCGCGATGATCATCCCGCACGCCTGATGCTGGCGCGCAGCGCGGCCGACCTTGGCAACCTCGGTCAAGCCATCGCGCAGCTGCGGTCGCTGGTTGCCGAGGATCCGCGCAACATCGACGCGTGGTACGCGCTGGGCAGGTATTCGATCCAGGCCGGTGATGCGAAATCGGCCGTGGACGAATACCTGGTGCGTGCGGAGGTTCTGGCCAATCGCTTGAATGACCCGGTGCTGCGTGCCGATGTCAGTCACGCCTATGGCATCGGCTACCGGCGCCTGGGGCAGATGGATGCGGCGGCGGAGAAGTTGCGCAGCGCGGTCAGCCAGCGCGAGTCACTGGGGGATCAACGCGGTCAGGCGGCAAGCCTGCGCAACCTGTCCACCGTGTTGTCCATGCAGGGTCGGTTCGAGGAGGCAGGCACGGCGCTGGACAAGGCGCGCACCATCACCGAGGCCTTGGGCGACAGTCGCGCCCTTGCCGACCTGGCCAATGCCAAGGGAGCGCTCGCTGAAGAGCAAGGCGACTACCGCGCTGCCCTGGATGCCTATCGCGACAGCCTGCGCCTGCGGCAAACGCTCGGAGACAATCGCGCCATCGGCGAAAGCCTCAACAATGTCGGCTTTGCCTACTACCAGCTGGGCGAGTTCGACAATGCACAAACGTATTGGCAGCAGTCGGCTGCAACCTATCAAGGCATCGATGATCGCCAGGGCCTCGTGCACGCGAAGCAAAGCCAGGCACTGGCGGAAATTGCACGCGGCGACTGGAAGTCGGCGCGCAGCCTGCTCGATGAAAGCCTGGCCACTGCCGAATCCCTGCAAATGGCGGAAGAGCGTACCGTCAGCCTGGCGAATCTTGCCGAGCTGGATCGCCTTGAGGGTCGCATGGACACGGCTGACAAGGAAGCGGGCAAGGCCCTGGAGGATTTCGCCCAGCGCAAGGATCAGCGGGGCGTGGTGGAAATGCAGTTGTTGCGCGCCGCCATTGCCGGCGACCTGGGTGACTGGGCTGCTGCGCAGGAGGAACTCGGCAAGCTGGATGTGGAATCGGCAAGCGAACAAGCCAGCACCTTGCGTTGGCGACTTGCGGAAGTCCAGTACGGATTGGGTCATCTGGATGCAGCACTGAAGGCCGTGGATGAAGCCATAGCAAAGGCGGTGGGCGTGCGCAGTCATGCGGACGAATTGCAGGCAAGGCTGCTCAAGGTGCGCATCCTCGCCGCAATGAAGCGCGAGCGTGAAGCACGCGCGGAACTGGCTGTGGTCAAGCAGGGACTGGTGCGTTACGCCAGTGTTCCGCTGCGTCTGCGCCTGGCCGAAACTTCCCTGCTGCTCGGCGGGGCGCAAGCGACGGCAGACTATCGGGAGGCGCGCATCCTGCTGGCGCGGCTCCCAGCATACGGGCATGCATTCATGATTCACCAGTTGGGAGCCGGCGCTGCGCAGGCCGGCAGCGATTCGGGACGCGAGGCGCAATCCCTGGCACGCGAAGCATTCGAGGCTATGCTCAAGCAGACGCCAGAAGCGAGGCACACGACCTTGCGCAGCTGGGCAAAGTCGATGGGTTACGAAGAAGCGCCGACGCCATGACGTGCATCAAGGACGACCCGCGATCATGAGCAAGGAATCCAACCAGCATTTGCACAGCGAGTTGCAGCGACTGGCCGAACAGCAGAACCGGCTGTTCGCCCAATTGCAGGCGGGCGAGGACCACTTCAAGAAGCTGGCGCGTTCGGTCTGGCGCGTGCAGGAGAACGAGCGTCGACGACTCGCGCGCGAACTGCACGATGGCATTGGCCAACACCTGACGGCCTTGCGCCATCGGCTGGAGGGCTTGGGCAAGAATGCGCAATGCAGCGAAGACAGCCGCTTGCAGCAAGCCTTTGCCTTGTGCGAAACGGCGATTGCCGAAGTGCGCGCCCTGTCACGCCTGTTGCGTCCGCAGATTCTCGATGATCTCGGGCTGGAGGCGGCCCTGCAATGGTTGGCGCGGCACAGCTCGGAAGACAGCGGTCGTGTCGTGGAAGTGGATGTTTCCGGCTTGCCAGCCAATCTGGATGGGGACTTGTCTACTCTGCTGTTTCGCGTTGTGCAGGAGGCCCTGGCCAATGCCATCAAGCATGCCCAGGCTTCCCATGTGCTGGTGAAGATCTCGCGCAAGGCCGGGCAACTCCAGCTGCTGGTGCTGGATGATGGCGTCGGTTGCGATATCGAAGAAGCATTGCTGCGCTCCAGTGCCAGTCAAAGCACCGGTCTTGCCAGCATGCGCGAGCGCGTGCGCCTGTTTGGCGGCCAACTGGACCTGGTGTCCAGTCCGGGCGAGGGCCTGCAACTTCGCGCCCGTCTGCCCCTGCATGAGGAAAGCGACGAGTCATGAAGACCATTCGAGTCCTGGTTGCCGATGACCACACCATCCTGCGCGAAGGGGTTGTTGCCTTGCTCAATGGCAGCGGCGATTGCCGGGTCATCGGCCAGGCGGCGGACGGCATGCGTGCGGTGGAACTCGCCCTGGAAACCGAGCCGGATGTCATCGTGCTGGATATTTCCATGCCGAAACTCAACGGCATCGATGTCATCCGCCGGCTCAGCAAGGAGCTCGAACATTCGCGCATCCTGGTGCTGACCATGCATGCCGAAGAGGAATACGTGCTGCATGTGGTTCGCGCCGGTGCTTCCGGGTTCCTGCTCAAGGACAGTGCGAGCGCGGAGCTGATCGATGCGGTGCGCTGCCTGGCCAACGGTCGCGGCTATTTTGGTGCGCACGCATCGCGGGTGATGGCGCAGCAGGTCAAGCAGCCGAACAGTCGCATGGAAGATCCGTACCGTGATCTCACCTCGCGCGAGCGTGAGGTTTTTCACCTGATCGCCGAAGGCATGACGACCAAGGAAATCGCGCGCCATCTTTCCATCAGCACCAAGACCGCGGAGAACCACCGCTTTCGCGCGATGGACAAGCTGGGCGCGCGCAATTCCGCAGAACTGATCCGCTACGCGGCCAAGCACGGCTTGTTGGATTGAAGCTGTGGTGCGCTGTGCGTGCGCAAGCGCGCGACACTCAAATCGCGCTGGTCAATCGGGGATGCACAGCGCCGCCGCGCCGCTCTCGTATCCGTCGGCGAAAATGCCATCGCCCACGTCGCGCAGCCAGGCTGCGCCGCGATGGCTGGCAGCGCTGCTGAAGCCGGGAACGCCGATCAATCGGCGCGGACCGAGCAAGCTGACCGACCATCCGTTCAATCCACCGACAACGTAGTCGCTGACCAGGGTTTCCGCGCTCGCGGTCCAGTTGCCCGCGGCAAAGACGTAGCGAGTGCTGGCGCCACAACCATCCAGCGCAAAGGGAGCGCCGATCAGGGCTTGATCTGCGTCCAGCGATACCGACCAGCCAAAGCGATCACCCGGCAAACCGCCGCCCGCAGGCGTGATCTGCGCCTGGTGAGACCAGACTGATCCTGTGCGCAGGAATACATGGGCGTTGCCGGTGCCTGCATTGGCCAGGGGTGCGCCGATCAAGGCGCGCTCGCCGGATACGGCGAGCGCTGATCCGAACAACTGTCCATTCGCAGGCGAAGTCGACTGCAAGCGTGCCTGCTGCTCCCATGCCGGAGACGTGCGCACGAAGACATACGCGGCACCCTGGCTGAATGCCCCGACGGTGGAGGATGCCCAGTGTGGTGCCCCGGCAACCACCGTGTCGGCTCCCAATGCGACGCTGCTGCCCAGGGCATGATCGACATCGGCATCGGCTGCTTGCAATCTGGCCGTCTGCGTCCAGTTGCCGCCCGGGTTCTCGAATACATAGGCTGCGCCGGTTCCGTTGTCGGCACCGGGCGCGCCAATGGCGATGCGATCCGCCAGCACGGAAACGGCAGCACCAAACCGATCACCGTTCACACCTGCGCTTGCGCTCAGCTTTTCCTGCAATTGCCAGATTCCACCGCTGTACACGTATACATAGACGGCACCACTGCCCTGGTCCGGAGCACCAATGACCAGGGTATCGGCAAATACGGAGACCGCCGCGCCGAACAGATCACCACTGGCCAGATCGTTGGCCTGCACCAGGACGGGTGCCAGGCAGGATTGACCAATGCATTCGATACTGTAGGCACGTCCCGCGCGATCATCCGAGCCGGGCGCGCCGGCAACGACATGAACTCCGTTGCTGGCCAATGCAAACGCCAGATCGGCACCGGGTTCGGTCGGCGCCTGCAGCAACGTTTGGGCATGCGCGCCGAAACTCGCGAGCGACCCTGCAAGCGCGCAAACCAGAACCTGTAAACGGACGTGTTCGCCCACACATTTTCCAGGAGAACGTGGTTCGGGTCTGCGTGCAATTGAAGGTGCGGTGGCCATGTGCGCACTACGCCACGCCAGCGTTGCGTGGGTCAAGTGCGTTCTGGGTGATTTTACTCAGCCAACTCGAAAGAGCGTGTCGCGCTCCGACGAATCGAGCGTTGCAGGGCGCAATCCCCCAGAGCGACTGGGTAAAACAACCCATGGGACTCCTTTGTGCGTCGGGCTTTCCTAGTCTGCTCGCGGGTCGACCGAAACCGGTGCCCGATTGCAGTTCAAGAACCGTTCGCAATGCCTCGATAAACCAGGAGTCCCTGTCATGCAAACACCATCCCTGAACCACAACCCGCTGGATTCCGGCTTGCCGATCGTGCGGCTGCTGAGTCTGGTCCTTGGCCTGTCCCTGCCCATGTCCGGTTTCGCAGCCGACGCGGTAACGGTCAACGGCGAGCGCAACTTCAATCTCGGTCCACAGACCACATTCACCCTCGATGGCGAAACCATCAGTGCCGCACAGGCAGCGCAGATGGGTGCAGGCTACAGCGTGCAAGTTGCCATCGACAATGCCAATGCCACGGCGACTTCGGGAGATGCCGTCAACGTGGATTTGCGCAACCTGGTGCGTGGTCCGGTCACCGCCACGGACCCGCTCAGCGTGCTCAATCAAGCGCTCACGGTCACCGCCGAAACCGTGCTGGTCGGCATTCCCGGCAACGACCTGGCCAATGTCGCGGTCGATGACTTGCTGGAGGTGAGCGGATACCTCGATGTGAACGGAGCCATGGCCGCGACCCGCATCGAATTGCGCAGCGATCCCACTTCGGACTGGAAACTGTTTGGCCAGGTAGCCGGACTTGCCGGATCCCTGTTTGCCATCGGCGCGCAGCACATCGATTTCAGCGGTGCCTCGCCCGTGGGCTGCGTTCCGGCGCTCGCGGATGGGCAGTTCGTGGAACTGGAAACCTTGCCCAATGCCGGCTACACCGCAACTTCGGTGCTGGCCCAAGTCACCCAAATTGAATGCGAAGATCCCAATTTTGATGATCCGCCGGCTGGCACCGGGGTCGCATCCCTGGAAGGGATCATCTCCGCGATCCCTGATCCGATGCCGGTGCCGGCGAGCTTCAGCATGCTTGGCGTCGAAGTCCTAACCACTGAGCAGACGCAGTATCGCGCCGGCACCGTGGAAGACCTCGACGAAGGCGTGCGCGTGGAAGTGGAAGGTGCGTTCGACGAAGCCACCCAGCGCATCAGCGCAACAGAGATCCGCTTCGTGCAGGGGCAGGTTCGCTTCGAGGCGCCGGTTGATCCTGCCGATGTGGTCGCCGGCGAGACCATCACCATCATGGGCAACACTGTCCAGTTCACGCCGCAGACCCGCGATGAAGATGGCATCGTCGCCGGCCTGGCCGCACCGACCCAGGTAGAAGTGCGCGGCTTGATCGATCGTGATGGCCAGATGTTCTCCACGCGCGTGCGCGAACGCGGCCAGCCCGATTTGTCGGACACGGAAATCCGCGGTCCGGCGGCCGATATTGCTGCGCCCAACCTGAGCATTCTCGGCATCAATGTGGATACCGGCGCGGCAATCTTTCGTGACCACGAACAGAACGTGATCAGTGCCGATGAGTTCTTCGCGCGTCTGTTTCCCGGCACCCTGGTTTCGGCTGAAGATGCCATTTACGACCCGGTCAGCGGCTCCCTGATTGCCGGCGAAATGGAACTGGAGGAAGACACCCAGGCCGCTGCGCCGCGCAGTGCGGAACGTGGCAACTCGCGCGGCGTGTCCCGTGGCACCCTGACCTGGCTCGGGCGTGATTCGATCTTCGCTGCCGGCTTTGATTGAGCCGCGAGGTTGGATCGGGCAACCTTGAGGAAGGTCTGAACAAGTATTGTCGCGAGCAAG
>OBID01000730.1_pt1 | contig 12634 bp, 10 predicted proteins | sample 1519781 | NCBI WGS metagenome assembly OBID01 (sample SAMEA3991478, study PRJEB22521) | metagenome | biome: anthropogenic terrestrial biome; feature: sewage plant; material: sludge | place: Sweden | collected 2012-09-26
CACAAATATTCAAAACCCGCAGCAAACTTCACATAAACAAGGGGGCTGGGTGGTTGCCAAGCAGCAACTCACAGCACATCACGGTGATACTGCACGTGGTTTAACAGGTTTTGTGAATCTCACACTACATGATTCAGATACCAATACGGTTCGCGACATGCAGAATATTGGTTTGGTCTATAAAGGCGCTTTTGATGCTCGCCCTCAAGACGAAATCGCGATTGGCCTAGCCCGTATAAATATCAATGATGATGTCAATGACGCGAATATTGCCAATAACAGCGTTGATACCCGTGGCTTACAAAGTGAAGAATATGATGCCGAGATTTACTACGGTATTCATGCAGCTAACTGGTTAACCATTCGTCCCAATATCCAATATATCCGCCATGTAGGCGCGTATAAAAATGGTGAAAATGCATGGGTCGGCGGAATTAAATTCCAGACCGCATTTTAGTTTCTAGATCGATAAGTATTTGTCCAACAAGGTTGATAAATACTTTTTACGGTTGTTCAAAGCATAAAACTGTTCGAAATAAGTCGTTTGGACAGATACTTAAAATCTAAAAACTGTCTAGGTGCTCATATCGATATTGAAACGATATGAGCTTTTAACAGAATCTAAGAAAAAGGTGGTCAATATGAGTACTCCGTCTTCAGGTTCAGGGCTTAAAACTTTTACAGCTGTGATTGCTGTGATCTTTGGTTTAGTCCTGCTGATAGGAGGGATTTATCTTGCAGTGCTTGGTGGGTCTTGGTACTACATCATTGCAGGTTTACTCTTCATCGCGACTGCAGTTCTACTGCAAAAATTAAAAAGTACGGCATTAATCGTTTATGCGTTGTTAGTCTTGGGTACAGTGGTTTGGGGCTTATGGGAAGTGGGTTCAGACTTCTTTGCCTTGGCGCCACGTTTAGATATCCTTGGTTTATTTGGCTTATGGTTACTCATTCCAGCGGTCACACGTGGTTTTGACAACGTAAAAAGTGCAAAACTGGTTTTAACAGGTTCACTGGCGGTGACTATTGCCGTGATGATTTTTGCTGTGTTTAATGACCCTCAAGAAATTCGAGGTGAGCTGAGCAGCAAGCAGCCTGCAACCGCGCAGTCCATTCCGGGTGTTGCTGATGGCGACTGGCCTGCATATGGCCGTACTCAATCTGGCTTGCGCTATTCTCCTTTAACGCAAATTAATTCTGAGAATGTTAAAGATTTAAAAGTGGCTTGGACCTATAACACAGGTGACTTTAAAACAGAAAATGACTCTGGTGAAACCACCAATCAGGTCACCCCAATTAAAGTTGGGGACAATATGTATATCTGTACCACGCACCAAAAACTGGTTGCACTTGACCCAGCTACAGGTAAGGCGAAATGGACTTTTGATCCGAAACTTAAAGCGGACAATACTTTTCAGCATTTAACCTGTCGTGGTGTGTCTTATTATGATGCGAACAATACGGCTGGTTTTGAAGCCAGCTTGCAGCATAAAAAGTCATCGTCTGCGCTATGTCCGCGTAAAGTAATCTTGCCTGTGAATGATGGCCGTTTAGTTGCCATCAACGCTGATACTGGTGAGCGTTGTACTGACTTTGGTAAAAATGGTGAAGTCGATTTACAAAAAGATATGCCATTCCCTTATCCGGGCGGTTATATCCCAACGTCGCCACCTGTGGTCACAGGCACGACGATTATTATTGCGGGTTCAACCACAGATAACTATTCAACTGAAGAACCTTCAGGTGTGATCCGTGGTTATGATGTGAATACCGGCGCATTGTTGTGGGTCTTTGACACAGGTGCAGAAGATCCAAACGCGATTCCAGCTCCGGGTCAAAAGTATGTTCAAAACTCACCGAATGCATGGGCACCATTAGCCTATGATGCAGCCTTGGATATGGTTTACATTCCAACGGGTGTGGGTACGCCAGATATTTGGGGCGGTAACCGTACCGAATTACATGAGCGCTATGCTAACTCAATGCTGGCACTGAATGCCTCAACAGGTAAGTTGGTGTGGAATTTCCAAACCACGCATCATGATTTGTGGGATATGGATGTACCATCACAACCGACATTGACGGACATTAAAGACAAGTCGGGCAAAATGGTTCCTGCCATTTACGTATTAACGAAAACAGGCAATGCCTTTGTTCTAGACCGTCGTACTGGTGCAGCCATTGTTCCAATTACGGAAAAACCTGTACCACAAACAGTGAAACGTGGGCCGCAAACCAAAGGTGAGCGTTATTCTGCGACACAACCTTTCTCAGACTTTGACCTTGCGCCAAAAGAGAAATTGACAGATAAGCAAATGTGGGGTGCAACCATGTTTGACCAGTTGATGTGCCGAGTGTCTTTCCACAAACTGAACTATGACGGTATTTATACCCCACCTTCAGAAAATGGAACTTTGGTTTTCCCAGGCAACTTGGGTGTATTTGAATGGGGCGGTATGTCCGTTAACCCTGATCGTCAAATCGCGGTGATGAACCCAATCGGTTTACCGTTTGTGTCTCGACTCATTCCAGCCGATCCAAACCGTCCGAAAACAGCCAAAGGTGCAGGCACCGAAGCGGGTGTACAACCGATGTATGGCGTGCCTTACGGTGTAGAAATCAGTGCGTTCTTGTCTCCATTTGGTTTGCCATGTAAACAGCCTGCTTGGGGTTTTGTGGCGGGTGTAGATTTAAATACTCACGAAGTTGCATGGAAACGTCGTATTGGTACGATCCGTGACAGCTTACCGGGAATTCAATTACCACCATTTAAAATGGGGGTTCCTATGCTTGGTGGTTCAATCTCAACTGCGGGTAATGTGATGTTTGTCGGTGGTACGCAGGATAATTATATCCGTGCCATCAATGTGACCAATGGTGATGAACTTTGGAAAGGTCGTCTACCAGCGGGCGGTCAAGCTACACCAATGACCTATGAAGCCAATGGCAAACAGTATGTGGTCATTATGGCGGGTGGTCATGGTTCATTTGGCACCAAGATGGGAGATGCTTTGGTGGCATATGCCTTACCAGATGCAAAATAATCTGCTGTAGTCATTTAAACTTTCAAATAGCCTGATTCGTCAGGCTATTTTTATGTGCAGTCGGTTTAAAAGGGCAAGGTGAGAACGAGGAAGCAATTGAAAAATTGAGATCTGCCCAGAAAGCCAGGTTTAAAATTTATGCGGTAGCAATGCATTGGTTAGTGTGTATGTGATCGGCTGAACGGAGTTAGCTGAATAATGTATAAGTATCTAATAAAAAATACTTTAATCAGAAAAAACCTTTAGGATTAGGGACAAACAGTACATCTACTTATCCTTATCAATAAAACAGCTATGAAATATGTAAAAAACGCATTTTGTTGATAGTTTAAATCTCGTTATGCTGTCAGCCGTTATAATGAAACTACTAGCTGTACGCCATGTATTTATATACTGATTTCGATCAGCAACTGATCAATGAACGTGTTGCACAGTTCCGTGACCAAACGGAACGTTATTTAGCTGGAAAACTCACTGAAGATGAGTACCGCCCATTACGTCTTCAAAACGGTCTCTATGTACAACGCTATGCGCCAATGTTACGTATTGCTGTGCCTTATGGCTTAATGAACTCAACGCAATTGCGCAAAGTTGCAGAACTTGCAACTGAGTTTGACCGTGGTTATGCACACGTTTCAACGCGTCAGAATATTCAGTTTAACTGGCCTGCGCTAGAAAATGTTCCAGACATGCTTCAAGAGCTAGCTTCTGTACAAATGCATGCGATCCAAACTTCGGGTAACTGTATTCGTAACACGACTACAGACCAATATGCAGGTGTGGTTGCTGGTGAAGTGGCTGACCCACGTCCAACGTGTGAATTGATCCGTCAATGGTCAACCTTCCACCCAGAGTTTGCTTTCTTGCCACGTAAGTTCAAGATTGCTGTATCAGCACTTGAAGAAACTGATCGTGCAGCGACCTCATTCCATGATATTGGGGTGTATATCGTTAAAAATGAAGCGGGTGAGATCGGCTATAAAATTAAAGTCGGTGGTGGCTTAGGTCGTACCCCTGTGATTGGTAGTTTCATTCGTGACTTCTTGCCACGTGAAGACCTGATTGCTTATTTAGAAGCCGTACTACGTGTTTATAACTTACACGGTCGCCGTGATAACAAATACAAAGCACGTATTAAGATTTTGGTGAAAGCGTTGACGCCTCAAGTTTTTGCTGAAAAAGTCGAAGCTGAGTTTGCGCACACCATTAAAACTTTAAAAATTCAGCCTGAAATTTTGCAGAAATTAGACGAAGAATTTATACCGTTTGATTATCAAGATTATGCAGATGAAGATTTTTCTGAACAGTTTGCTGCGCATCCAAAATTCAAACAGTGGTTCAATATCAATACCAATGCGCATAAAGTGAAGGGCTACCGTATTGTAACGATTTCGTTGAAACGTACGGGTATTGCACCGGGTGACGTGACCACGGAAGAGATGAATTTGATTGCAGACCTTGCAGACAAATACACCTTTGGTGAACTGCGGACCACGCATGAGCAAAATATTTCTTTGGTGGATGTTCCGCAGAAAGATTTGTTTGAACTGTGGACTATTCTTGAGAAAAACAATCTAGCACGTGCGCACATTGGTTTCTTAACCGACATTATTTGCTGCCCAGGCGGTGACTTCTGTTCACTGGCAAATGCGAAATCGATTCCTATTTCAGAAGCGATTTCACGCCGTTTTGATGACTTAGATACCATTTATAACCTTGGCAAACTGGATCTGAATATTTCAGGTTGTATGAATGCATGTGGTCACCACCATGTGGGCAACATTGGTATTTTAGGTGTGGACAAAAAAGGCGCTGAATTCTACCAAATCACTTTGGGTGGTAATGCAGATCATGATGCTTCAATTGGTGACATCTTAGGCCCATCATTTGCAGCTGAAGTTGTGCCAGATATCGTTGAAGAAATTTTAAATACCTATCTTGACCTTCGTGCTGAGGGTGAAGAATTCATCGACACTTATCGCCGTGTAGGCATTCAACCCTTTAAGGAGCGTGCATATGCTTAATACAGCACTACAAGTCCTCTCTAAAGATGGCTCGATTGCAGACAACACTTACCAAGTGATTGGTGAAGATGGTGTTTTACCGCAAGGTGATGTGGTTTTAACGGTTGAGCAGTTAGATCAATTGGCTCAAGTTTCAGGTAAAAAAGCACTCCTTGTTACAGTTGATGCCTCTCCTGAAACGCATGAGTTCCCTTTAGATCAGTTAGATGCCATCTTTATTGATTTTGCGGGTTTTAACGATGGTCGTGGCTATTCATTTGCAGCGCTATTACGTCGCCAAGGTTTCCAAGGTGAACTACGCGCAACAGGTGATGTGTTTAAAGATGTCTTGAACTACATGAAACGTTCAGGCTTTGATACCTTTGTTATTAAAGAAGGTAAAGACATTCTTGAAGCTGCTGCGGGTTTAAATGATTTTAGAAATCCATATCAAGCATCAACAGCCGTTGCACAAGCCAGTTATCAAACGGGCGCTTAAATTTTCAAGTGAATAAAAAGCTGGACTTCGGTTCAGCTTTTTTGTATTTATACGCAGCATTTTTGATGAACAAATTGAAGAAAAAGAAGCAGGTAAATTGGACATGATGGCACTTTTTGCAAAAATTAATCCCGGTGTCATTTGGTTACTTATTGCTATTGCTACAGATGTGCTTTCGACTTTTTATTCCGCAAAAGGTAATGGCTTGGTCAATAAATTGGATCAAGGTATTGCACTGGTGCTTTATATGATTTCGTTTGCGTGTGCAGCCTATGCCTTGAAATTTATGCAAGCGGGAATTTTATATGTGCTGTGGTCTGGCATTGGTGTCATCGCCACAGCACTTCTTGCTAAAGCATTTTTAGGACAGAGCATCGATTTGGCTGGATGGCTCGGTATCGGTTTTATTACTGTGGGGCTTACCATTATTGCGCAATTTTCAAATATTGATGTTTAAAAAGAAGATGCATTTTATCCTTCTTCTAATTGGCAATTCACCATCCATTTAATTCCAAACTGATCGGTAAATGCACCATAGAGTGCGCCCCAGAAGGTTTTCTCCAGAGGCATCTCTATTTTTCCATTGACTGAAAGTGCATCAAATAAGCGTTTTGCATCGGCTTGTTCATGGGCATCTAAGTTAATCGAAATATAGTGGTTGTTGCCTACAGTAAAGACAGTATTGCTTTGGGCGCAAAACTGATCGTTGGTATCCGAAGCCATCAAAATCGTGCTGGCATTGATGGGAAGTGAAACATGCATGATTTTTTGTTGATCAGCGTCAGAAAGGGCGACTGAACTTTCATCTGAAGGTAAGTCTCCATAACGCATGAACGTTGCAAACTCTCCACCAAAGACAGATTTGTAAAAATTAAAAGCGGCTTCAGTTTGACCATCAAAGTTGAGGTAGTGATTCAGTTGCATTATCTTATCCTTGTTGTTTTTTTCGACGTTATTTTAACAAGTCGTTGAGATCGCCCCTAATACAATCTTGTAATAAAAAATCCCTCGCAGTCGAGGGATTTTCATAAATGTCGCTTTTATATCAGCTAATCATCCGATCTTTTATTGTATAAAATATGTCAATAAAAGAGGGTTACTTGAATCTTAAAGTAATTCAATCGCTACAGCAGTCGCTTCACCACCGCCGATGCAGAGTGCTGCAATCCCTTTTTTACCACCTGTGCGTTTAAGCGCATGAATTAAAGTCAGGATAATACGTGAACCAGTTGAGCCGACAGGGTGACCCAATGCGCAAGCTCCACCATTGATGTTCACTTTTGCTGGATCAAGTTTGAAGTCGTCGATTGGACACATAGTTACCATCGCAAAAGCTTCATTGATTTCCCAAAGGTCTACGTCCTGCGCATTCCAACCTGTTTTCTTAAGCACTTTTTCAATTGCACCGACTGGTGCAATGGTGAACTCTGATGGATGCTGTGAATTCGATGCATAAGCCACAATTTTCGCTAATGGTGCTAAACCTTTGTTCGATGCATTTTCTGCTGAAGTTAAAACCAGTGCGGATGCACCATCTGAGATTGAGCTGGCATTTGCCGCAGTGATGGTGCCGTCTTTAGCAAAAGCAGGGCGAAGGCTTGGAATTTTTGCAATATTGGCATTGAACGGTTGTTCATCTTTATCAACGACAACATCACCTTTACGGGTTGATACTGTCACAGGCACAATTTCATCGGCAAAGTAACCTTCGTTGACCGCTGTTTGTGCACGTTCCAAAGAGCGAATCGCGAAGGCATCCATTTGCTCACGCGTATAGCCACGGGTATTGGCCATATCTTGTGCAAAAGAACCCATCAAACGACCTGTTTCAGCATCTTCTAAGCCATCAAGGAACATGTGGTCTTTAACATCGCCATGCCCCATACGGTAGCCTGCGCGTGCTTTGGTTAAAATATAAGGAGCATTGGTCATCGACTCCATGCCACCTGCAACCACGATATTTGCTGAACCTGCTTTGATCATATCCGCAGCTTGCATTACTGCTTTCATGCCAGAACCACATAATTTATTGATGGTCACGGCACCTGTTGAATCAGGTAAACCTGCTTGGCGCATAGCTTGACGTGCTGGACCTTGCTTTAATCCTGCAGGTAGAACACAGCCCATGATTACTTCTTCTACATCGTTTGCGTGTAGGCCAGCACGAGCAATCGCTTCTTTAATCGTCACAGCACCGAGTTCTGGAGCGGTCACACTTGCTAAACTGCCTTGAAAACCGCCCATTGCCGTACGAGCACCATTTACAATCACGATGTCTGTCATTTTCTTCTCCGAATCACTTATACGTTTTGTTGGAAACTTAAGCAGTATATGCAAATTTGCTAGCGAGAAAAGCTGAAAACGTGATTATGGACTCATGGGTCTAGTTACAGGTATTGATGAGTTCAGTTCGGATCTGCCCCATTTTGCTCATGACCAGTTTAAAGTGATCCTGACTTTGTATAGAGCAGTAATAGAAGGTTCCATTTGAGCCAAGGGGGAGGCCATTTTCAGCTTTAAAGCTTAATGATGGAAGGTTGAGTGTGCCACGCCAATCAAGATTGCCATATTTGAGCTGCTGTTGTTCTGTCCGAATAATCGTTTCATTGGTATCTACTCGTCGGTTTTTATTATTATCGATAAATACAATAAAACCTGTGTTCCATTGGTGATTCTGACATTGAACGAGGTCTTGACTTGGACAAATGGTGATATTTTGACGTTGCAGGTTGGCCATATTTTTGGCTGCCTGAATACTATTTCGTAATGTATTCAGTGTTTTGCTTCGCTCTTGTGAGGCCATATACTGATGAAAGTGAGGAAGCGCGATTGTACAAATGATCATAATAATGCTAATAGTGATCATGAGTTCAAATAATGTGAACCCTTTTTTATTGATAAAAAACATATGGTTATCCAGTTTTATTGTTGTGGGCTATTTTTTATTTATTAAAGCTTTGTTTATCAAACAAATTTTATACATAATTAGTAGTACTCAACTTGTTTAAAAAGCTGTTAAAATGTAAGACAAGTGAAAATAAGCTATTCGCAAGTAAAAATTGAGTAAAAAATTACCGAATTACAACGGAAATTGTAAGTAATTTTGTCAATAATTTACTTGATTAAAGTTATCAAGCACTTGGAAAAAAAATAAAGTGTTTGTATGATTCATTGCGAATAGCTTAAAAATAAAACTGGGGTATAAAAAAGCCTATCTCAGAATGGTTAAATAATTTTAAGCTTAAGCTTGAAAAACAATTGTTATCTCTGGAGGATAAATCCATGAAAATGAGTCGTATTGCATTAGCAATGCTCGTAGCTGCTCCTTTAGCTGCTGCAAACGCGGGCGTAACTGTTACTCCATTAATGCTTGGTTACACTTTCCAAGACACTCAACACAACAATGACAAGCTAACAGATGATCCAGAATTACAGGACGATTTATTTGTTGGTGCAGCACTTGGTGTTGAACTTACTCCTTGGTTAGGTTTCGAAGCTGAATATAGCCAAGTTAAAGGTGATGTAGATGGTGCTGGTGCGGGTGCTGAGTATAAAGCTCAAAATATTGCTGGTAACTTCTATGCAACTTCTGACTTGATCACTAAAAACTACGATAGCAAAATCAAGCCATACGTACTTTTAGGTGCTGGTCATTATAAATACTCGCCAGAAGGCTCTATTGCTGATGGTGAAGATATTGAAGGTACTTTAGGTAATGCTGGTGTTGGTGCGTTCTTCCGTTTGAACGATGCTTTATCTCTTCGTACAGAAGCACGTGGTACTTACCACTTTGACGAAAAATTCTGGAACTACACAGCTTTAGCTGGTCTTAACGTCGTTCTTGGCGGTCACTTGAAGCCAGCTGCTCCTGTAGTAGAAGTTGCTCCAGTTGAAACAGTTGCTCCAGTTCAACCAGCTCCACAAGAGTTGACTGAAGACCTTAACATGGAACTTCGTGTGTTCTTTGATACAAACAAATCAAACATCAAAGATCAATACAAGCCAGAAATCGCTAAAGTTGCTGAGAAGTTAGTTGAATATCCAAACGCTACTGCTCGCATCGAAGGTCACACAGACAACACTGGTCCACGTGCATTGAACGAACGTTTATCTTTAGCTCGTGCTAACTCTGTTAAATCGTCTCTAGTAAACGAATACAACGTTGACCCAGCTCGTTTGTCTACTCAAGGTTTCGCTTGGGACCAACCGATTGCTGACAACAACACTAAAGAAGGCCGTGCTATGAACCGTCGTGTATTCGCGACAATTTCTGGCAGCCGTACAGTTCAAGCTCAATAATCTGAGTTTTAACTAAAAAACGACTCTTCGGAGTCGTTTTTTTATGTCTAAACCAATGAAATTTATGTTAACTCGTGTCGTTGAAAATAAACTTGAGCTCAATGCAAGAGCCTTTAAGGTTTACGGTGGTCATGGTTAGTTACGTATAGGATATTAAATACAGTTAGAAGTATTTAATTTTAGAGGATGAATATAAGAAGAATGAAAAGGGGGATTTCTATTACTCATGCTTCACGACATCGATAATAATTTTGTCTTTAGAATGAATGGATATTTCTAGTTATTTAGCTTTATAAGGATTTATTTTGCCAATGAGATAATATTTCTGGCTTGATATCTAGGGGCTAAGAATTAGATAGAGATCAGTACTCAATGAACCGTAATATTTAGTTATAGCTGTGCGAATAGGGAGCTAAATCAAGTATGTCCTTTTTACTGCCCAAGTATGTAAATTGTTCATCGCGCAAGTGAGCCGATGCTGGTTACAGAATATTCACTAATTTTAGGATGGATCCAAGTCATAACTATCGATTCTATGTAACTTCAAGAGTTGAACCATGCTGTTGATGGATGTGTGCATGATTGAAAGGTTATGGTTTAAGTAAATGAATAAATGAAGAAAATAAAAAAACAGCCCGAAGGCTGTCTTTTATGATGAATGGATTTTATTCGCGATCAGGATTCATTGGACTGACATCCATTTCTTGGTATGAAACCAGTTTAGTTTTGTATTTCCATTTATAGCCTAGCCAAATCGCCAAGAATAAGAAAATACCGATATAGGTCGATAAAACGGAGAGCCATTCGCCATCAAGTACTGCTTGGTAGTTTTGACCTAAAACAACAATTGCACACAGGATAAAGGCAAACCACGGTGCAAAGGGAAAGAATTTCGCACGATAAGCTAAGTCTTCAACCTTATGACCTTGGGCAACATAGCCTTTACGGAAACGATAATGTGAAACAGCAATCCCTAACCAAACAATAAAGCCACACATACCCGACATGTTAAGCAACCAGTTGAAAACTTGTTCTTCACCAATGAAGGTGGTTAAGAAGCAAAGTGCAGCAATTGCTGTTGTCGCATAAAGCGCATTCATAGGTACGCCGCGAGGGTCTAATTTGGCAAATGCTTTAGGTGCACTGCCATTTTGAGCCATATTGAACAGCATACGCGTTGATGAATACATCCCAGAGTTACCTGCCGATAGAATCGCGGTTAAAATCACGGCATTCATCACGCTGGCAGCAAAGGCAAACCCTGCTTTTTCATAGAGTAAGGTAAATGGAGAGAGTGCAATATTTTCAGATGAAGCCGCTTGTAACAAAAGTGGATCATCATATGAAATGAGTGTGCCAATAATGAAAATACACACCACATAAAACAGTAGAATACGCCAAAAAATCTGTTTGATGGCAATCGGAATCGTCTTTTGTGGATCTTTTGACTCACCTGCAGCAACACCGACCATTTCGGTACCTTGGAACGAGAACCCTGCAATCATCGCTACACCAATCAGTGCAGATAAGCCACCAACGAAGGGCGCTTCACCTTTGGTCCAGTTGGCAAAAGTTGCGACACCAGGCGTCATCATGATTTTAGCAATCATGAAAATACCAATGATGATAAATACAATGATGGCAAGGACTTTGACCAAGGAGAAGAAGAATTCACTTTCACCAAAGCCTTTGACTGTCAGTGCATTGATCCCAAAGACAACAGCTAAGAAGAGAGCACTCCAGTAGAAACCGGGCAGGTCGGGAAACCAGAATTTCATGATGAATTGGACTGCAACCAATTCAAATGCAACCGTAATGGCCCAGTTATACCAATAGTTCCAGCCAAGGGCGAAACCAAAACCGCCTTCAACATACTTGGTGCCATAGGTGAAAAATGCACCGGATGTTGGGTTGTGTGTTGCCAACTCACCCAGACTGGTCATGAGAAAGTAAATCATCACACCAATTAAGCAGTAGGCCAATAACGCCCCGCCAGGGCCAGCATTTGCAATGGTTGCACCTGAGGCAAGGAATAAACCTGTACCAATTGAACCACCAATGGCGATCATATTCAGATGGCGAGCTCCAAGCTTCCGCTTGAGTTGAGCTGGTTGAGTCGTTTCGCTCATCATTGTTCCTTAAGATTTCTTTTGTGTGCTGGCAAACAGCACTTTAAAGCCTTGTTGATCGGCTTTGGTTGTACATTGGCCAAAACTTTGCTCAATGAGTAATGGATAATTCAGAAAGCGGTTGGCAACAATCCACAACTCGCCATCCGATTTAAGATGGCGACGGGATGTTTTGCATAAATTTTCGCTGGCATTGTAATCTGTATGAATGCCTTGATGGAATGGGGGATTACTGACGATTGCGTGTAAAAACAGAGGAGCATCCTCAATTCCGTGTACCGCTTTAATCTCAAGTTGTTCTGGTAAAAGGTTATTTTTCTCAAAAGTCATTTTTGTTGAAGCGAGTGCAAAGGCATCGACATCCAGTGCAAAAATGCGATTTTTCGGATTTAACTTGGCCAAATAAGCACTGATCACGCCTGCACCACAGCCAAAGTCTGCAATTTTTCCAGAAGTGACCTGTGAAAGGTGAGGCAATAACACTGCTGTGCCCACGTCTAGACGATTTTGACTAAATACACCCGGTAATGCACAAATCTGTAATTCACCTTTCGGGGTTGGCACTGTATAGAGTTGAGCCCAATCGGCCAAAGGTTTTGCGGTTACGGTTTTTTCGGTGATTAACTGCCACATTTGACAATGTCGAGCGCTGTCTAATTT
>OBID01000731.1_pt1 | contig 12619 bp, 10 predicted proteins | sample 1519781 | NCBI WGS metagenome assembly OBID01 (sample SAMEA3991478, study PRJEB22521) | metagenome | biome: anthropogenic terrestrial biome; feature: sewage plant; material: sludge | place: Sweden | collected 2012-09-26
CTTCTTCGTGCAGCTTCTCCTGCTCCTTGAAGCGGAAGACCTTGCCCGCCTCTTCGTTGAGCACCCCGGAAATGCTGTGGAACGCCGCGTAATGGAAGTAGGGATCGAAGGCGGAGATAGCTTCGACCGGCACATTAAACGCTTTGCCTAACGCCAAACCGGTCATGAGTCCGCCGAAGGAGTAGGGACTGCCGTCCACGGCCACAACGATCTTGCCGGTGCCTACCGGAGTCGGCTGCTTGATGATCAACATGTCGGAGTTTCGTACGCGTCGCAGGACCCGCTCGGTGTTGCTGCCGATCACGCTGTCTTTGACCGCTCCGACTCCCAAGGCTCCCATGATGACGAGATCATAGGCATTGGTATTGATGTCCTCCGCCAGCACTTTCCAGTTGCGACCTTCTAAGGAACGGCGTTCGACAGGCAGGTTCGCCTCGTTGCACTTTTTATCAACGTAGTCGAGGTAGGAATCCGTGATGATCTGGAGCCCGCGGGTAATCAGCGAATCGTGGATCTGGCGCTGGCGGTCGAGTTCCTTCTCGTCGTGATATTCCTCGGGAAGGCCGGCCTCCATCTGCTTAAAACGCTTATCGTGCATCTTGGCGGCATAGACGTGGCTGCCCACAATCTTTGAACCGTAGGTTTTCGCCAATTCGACTCCAACGTCGACGGCTGTATTGGAATGGTCGGAATTATCGACCGGGATATAAATGGTCTTGTACATCGAGACGCCTCCTAGGCAAACACTCTACAGGGGGATGAGATCAGAGAACCGCCAAGAATTCAAACGGTTGAATGGAACTTTACCCCAAAAGAAGCGGCATGATAGCACCGTGTTCTCGGGGAATGCAAGCAAACCAAGGGGCGTGCAGGGGCCTGTGAATAACGGCTAACTCATTGGACTCACAGCCGTCTTTTCGGTGGTGGCGGCTGTCGGCTGAGCCGGGCGACGCGAGCGGAGTATCTCCTCCAGGGTCAACAGCGCGTCCCGTCCGGAGTTGTTTTGAATGCCGCGAATGAGATTCGCATCGGCATAGTGGGCCGTGTCAGGCTTCGGACCGGAGGGGGTCGTTAGAGAGGCGGTTTGGGAGAGGGATCCGGTCCAGGCTCGGGGATCGCGGCTTCCTTCTTTTCGTTCCCATGCGGCGAGGCAGGCTTTCGCGATGAGTTTGTTCAACGGTGCCGGATTATAGAGGAGTTTGCGAATACTCGTCGGCGTCAGCATGAGCGGGTTGTATCCGGCCGAGAGGTAGCCTTCTTCTAGCAGCCGGTGTTCCAGGTCTGTATTGGGCTGGATACCAAGGAAGAACATCAAGGGGAAGACCCGTTCCTCTCCCAGGATCGACGCGACCTTCTTGTAGGACTCGACGCTCTGGAGCAGGCTTTCTTCCGTCTCCTTCGGGGAGTTCAGTGAATAATTGAGGATGACCTTGCCCTTGAAGCCGGCTTCTGCCAGATAGCGGCACCCGTCGTAGAGGCGTTCGAGTTTGAAGCCCATGTGCAGGTTATTCAACACCTCTTGCGACCCGGATGTGATGGCGACTTCCAGATCTCCGACGCCCGATCGCACCATTAACTTGGCCAGCTCCGGCGTGATCAACGAGGTGCGGATGTAACCGGACCACTCGATCTCAAGTTTTTCACTCACAATCCGTTCGAGGATCTCGGTGCACTGCGGATAGGCTTCCTTCCCGGTAATGAACTGGGCATCGGTAAACCAGAAACGCCGGGCACCCCATTGATGATAGTGCTGAGAGATATCCTTGACGACCATTTCCGGCGGCCGGTACCGCACGCGTTTGCCTTCAATATAAGGATACAGACAGAAGGCGCAGTCGTACGGGCAGCCACGTTTCGTCTGCACGCCGATTGATTCATCCATATAGGCGGCGTGCTGAGGGAAAATGGAGGTGAGATAGGGCAGATCGACGGTCAAGGCATCGAGCAGCGCCGGCGAGCCCTGGTTGCCCTTGCGCGTCTGTTTCCCCTCGCGAATGATATAGCGTTCGTTTTCCAGCGATTCGCCGTTGACCACCTTCAGGATCGCATCTTCCCCTTCGCCTAAAATGCCGATGGTTCCTTCCGGCAGTTTTTCGATCAACTGATCCGCAAAGGCCGTGAAGGCTCCGCCGCCGATCATGATCTGCGTTTTAGGGAATTCCTTCCGGACCAGCCAGGGGTACGACAGGTTGGCGCGAATGTGGCTGTAGTAGCGATAGAGCTGCTTCAGCCCGGCGAACGACGCCGCCACCCGCTTGATGGGGTTCCCGGCGAAATAGAAATTGAAGGCATGCTCCAGCGAGGCATCGCCTTCATGGGGAGAGAAAATCTGAATATCCCGCCATGAAAAACACACAAGGTCCGGCTTGAACTCAAGCGCGGCATCGCGAATCGCCTGGCTGCGCTGTGACTCTGAAAACAACGAGAGGTCGAGAATGCGTTGCCGCACTTCCGGTTTCCGGCGATGGATGAAGTCGGCCAGATAGGTGACCCCGATCGGGTACACCTTCTTGCAGGGGAGGAAAATGTAGAGAATGGATTCCATGGTCGGAGCTGATGGCTAATAGCGTATGACTGACAGGTGAGAAAGGAATTGTTCCCTGCTCCTGGTGCTATTCGCCATAGGCCATACGCTCTTTGTTACTTGGTTGCGATGTGGATGGCGACAATGCCCCCGGTGAGGTTCCGGTACTCCACCTGGCGAAATCCGGCTTCGCGTAACAGGGTGGCCAACCGCTCCTGATCGGGAAAGGTGCGGATCGACGCCGGGAGGTATTCGTAGACCCCAGTCCGGTCTCGTGCGACCTTGGTGCCGATCCAGGGAAGTAGACGAAACGAATACCAATCGTAGAGGCCGCGCAGCCAGCCATAGGCCGGTCGTGAAAACTCCAGGCAGACGAATCGACCGCCTGGCCGCAGCACCCGACGGATTTCCGTGAACGCCTGCGTCAGGTTGCCCACGTTGCGCATGCAGAAACCGGTGGTCACGGCATGGAAGGTCTCGTCGGGGAAGCCCAGCTGCTCGGCATTGGCCTGCAGGCAGGTAATCCGGTCGCGGAGCCCGCGCCCGGTGACTTTTCTCAGTCCTTCCGCCAACATCGCATGGTTCAAATCGGAGGCGATGACGTGGCCCTGCTCGCCCATTTTGGGTTCAATCAAGAGGGCGAGATCCGCCGTGCCGGCGCCGATGTCGAGTGCGCGTCCGTTCGTTACGGTGGGCACATACGAAGCCGTGAGGCGTTTCCAATGGTGATGAAGGCCGAAACTCAGCAGGGTGTTGTTGAGATCGTAGACGCCCGCGATCGCGGTGAACATCCGTTGGACGGCCTGTTCGCGCGCCTGCCCGGACCAGGTTGAGACGGCCTTTGCCGCCCCTTCCGGCTGATCATGTATGGAAGATCGTTCCGTCCGCACCATGGGAGGGTGGTAGCACCCGCTTTTGCCTGTTGTCAAGGTAGCGGTGCCGGTGGGACGGATGTGATGGAAATGATCGGTGGGCGATCGGCGATCAGGCCGCCGCGCGTGTGTCGGTCTTGGCGGCGCTGTCCTTCCACTGACCCACTTCCAGGCTGTCCAGCCAGTCCAGCAGTTTGCCGACCATCTCGCCTTCGAAGATCGAGCCGTGCTGCGGGCAGATCATACGGGGCTTGATGGCGCGGACTCGTTGTGTCCATCCGCGCAGGGCGACGGTGGACGGCATCCAGCGCAGGTGAAACCCACGCATGTATTGGATGTGCTGTTCGAAATCGGTGACGACCAGACTGGCATGGTGATCCGGGACCAGGGCGCCGCCGATGTCCCCCGAGAACAGAATCCCTGCCGTCGGATCGTACAGGGAGAAATTGCCGGAGGAATGACAGTAGTGGGCCGGAACGGCTTCAACCTCAGGGCCTTCGTCGCCGATCCTGATGCGCATCCCCTGGTCCGGAATGGGGTTCAACGTAATCACCGCGCCGGTACTGAAATGGCTGACGAAGCCGGTCCACAGCCAGGAACAGTAGGTTTTAATCGTCGGGTTGAGGTCGAGCCACATGGCCAGCGACGAGCAGATATCCGGATCCTGGTGGCTGGCAAAGATCACCTTGATATCCTGCATGCGTACATACTTCGCGAGCTCCGCCAGGACCTGCGGGAAGATCTGAATGCCGCCCGGGTCCAGCAGCATGGCATGGCCGCGATTGATGATGACGTACTCATTCGTATCGATGACGTGGCTGTCCTTTTCGGGGTCCCGGCCGATGACGATCCACTGGTGGCCGTCCTGGTTGTACAAGACTTTACTTTGCATACGTGTGCCCTTTCAGCAGCAGTTCTAAGAGTTCCTGCCCGTGCTCGATGGCTTCTTTCATGGCGCGGGTTTTCGCATCCAGATCGTCCACGACATGGGTAATTTCCGTTGCCAGGTTCTTGAAGTTGGCTTCAGCCTCGGCCAATCCGGCCGCTTCCGAGGCGATGCAGAAGGCCATGTAGCGCGCGGTGAGGCCGATCGTTTTCAGCCCGACCAGCGCCTGCTGGGTTTCCCCCAGACAGCGCAGCGCCTCTTTCAGCCGTTCATGCAGTTCGGCGAGATTGGTCTGGCACAGATGGACGATATAGGCGCGATTGTCACGTTCGAGTGCCCCGGTGTCCGAAAACGCCGGATGGTGCATCAATTGGGTCACATCGGCGGCGGTGGTGAAGCGGAGGTGAGACAACGTCTCCAGATGTTTCGAGGCTGAGGTCGGTTCCGCATGCGCCATCGCCGAGAGGAGGCTCGCAATCAATTGGTGGTAGCGCCAGACAATATTCGAACTGCTGGCGGTGACTTTGGCCAGCCCCGCACAGAGATGCTCCAGAGCTTCCACTTCCGGTCGGATTTCTTTGGGGGTGTTGTTCAGGATTTCGACCAGTGCCAGCATGGGCCGGCCTTTTCCACCAGGAATTTTGGCCGCTTGGACCACGCCGTTATTCGCAAGAATTTGCATAGACAGCGACAGCTGCTGGAGAGAGCGGCCGACGTTGAGGATATCGACCGTAATCCCGAATAGTTGATTGATATTCCGTTTAAAGAGGCTCAGCACGTCATGCATAGCGGCCATCGAAATCGTGAGTGGTTGTGGGGCGGGGTGAAGGCTCCCGCAGTTCCCTATCGGCACATCTCTGCAAAACTAAAATCCCTTCCGGTCTGTGGTGTAAGGGTGCGTCGATATTTTGACGGTCTTGCCGGCATCTGCGTCAACGTCACGGTGGTTGCATGCCGAGACTCGCGCGACGGCGTGGTATAATCCCGCGCTTATGAGCAATTCCATCATTATCAAAGGGGCGCGTGAGCACAATCTGAAGAACCTCGATGTCGAGATTCCTCGGGATAAGCTGGTTGTCATGACCGGCCTGAGCGGGTCGGGGAAGTCCTCCCTGGCCTTCGACACGATCTATGCGGAAGGCCAGCGGCGGTACGTCGAGTCCCTCTCCGCGTACGCCCGGCAGTTTCTCGAACAGATGGGCAAGCCCGACGTGGATTCCATCGAGGGCCTCTCGCCGGCCATTTCCATCGAACAGAAGAGCACCAGTCACAATCCCCGTTCAACTGTCGGGACCGTCACTGAAATCTACGACTACCTGCGGCTCCTGTATGCCCGTGTCGGCCATCCCTACTGTTTTCAATGCGGCCAGGAAATCACGGCACAGACCGTCCAGCAGATGGTGGATGCCATCTGTGAACTACCGGAAGGGACGAAATTCCAGATTCTCTCGCCTATCGTGCGCGGGCGGAAGGGTGAATACCGGAAAGAATTGCTGGAGATGCGGAAGGCCGGCTATGTGCGGGCCCGGATCAACGGGGAGATCGTCGATCTCGGTGAGGACATCACGCTCGATAAGCAGAAGAAACACAATATAGAGATCGTCGTGGATCGACTGGTCATGAAGCCCGGCGACGCGTTGATGCGGCGGGTGGCGGACTCCGTCGAAACCTCCATGAAGCTGGCCGGGGGCTTGGTCGGCGTCCTGTCAGAGACCGGCAAGGTGCATCTGTACAGCGAGAAGCTGGCCTGCATTAAGTGTGGCGTAAGTTATCCGGAGATCACGCCGCGCATCTTCTCGTTCAATAGCCCGCATGGAGCCTGCCCGGCCTGCGACGGAATCGGGTATGCCATGACGCCGGGCGCGTCGGAAGAAGAGGACTTTACGCTGCTGGAGCGGTGTGAAACCTGCGACGGGGCGCGGCTCAAGCCGGAAAGTCTGGCGGTGAAGATCGCCAAGAAATCGATTGCCGAAGTCACGATGTTATCGGTGCGGGCAGCGGCGGATTTTTTCACGTCCCTCAAATTTACCGAGCGCGAACTCGTCATCGCCCATCGCATCCTGAAGGAGATTCGCGAGCGCCTGGGATTTCTGGTCAATGTCGGCTTGGATTACCTGACGTTGGACCGTCCGGCGGCCACGCTTTCAGGCGGCGAAGGTCAGCGTATTCGTCTCGCCACCCAAATCGGGTCGGGCCTGGTCGGCGTCTTGTACATCCTGGACGAACCGTCGATCGGCCTCCATCAGCGGGATAACCGGCGTTTGCTCCAGACTCTGCTTCGCCTCCGCGATCTCGGCAATACGGTCATCGTGGTGGAGCACGATGCGGAGACGATGGAGGCGGCCGACTACATTCTCGACCTGGGCCCGGGCGCCGGCACGCATGGCGGCCGAATCATCGCCCAGGGTACACCCAAGCAGGTGATGGCGAATCCCGACTCGCTAACCGGGATGTACCTGCGCGGCGAGCAGATGGTCTCGCTCCCGTCTCGTACCCGGAAGCCCAAGGGCTTTGTGACCGTCGTAGGGGCGAAGAAGCACAATCTTAAGGGCGTCACCGTCAACATTCCCCTGGGCCTGTTAACCTGCGTGACCGGCGTATCGGGATCAGGCAAGAGCACCCTCGTGCTCGAAGTGCTGTTCCATTCGCTCTCCCAGCTGCTCTATCACAAGAAGCCGAAGATCAACGGTTGTAAGGAACTCAAAGGTGTCGATGCGCTGGATAAAATCATCGACATCGACCAATCGCCGATCGGCCGCACGCCGCGATCCAATCCGGCGACCTACACCGGCCTCTTCACGTTCATCCGGGACTTGTTTTCAAACCTGCCCGAGTCGCGCGTGCGCGGCTACAAGCCGGGCCGCTACAGCTTCAATGTGAAAGGCGGGCGTTGCGAAGCCTGTCAGGGCGACGGCCTCATCAAGATCGAGATGCATTTCCTGCCCGATGTCTATGTCACCTGCGAGGTCTGCAAAGGCCAGCGGTATAACCGCGAGACCCTGGAGATTCAGTACAAGGGGCGCAGCATCGCCGATATCCTCAACATGACCGTGGACGACGCCTTGGAGTTCTTCGAGAACATCCCCTACATCAAGACCAAGTTGCAGACGCTCCACGACGTGGGGCTGCATTACGTCAAGCTAGGGCAGTCCGCCACCACGTTGTCGGGCGGTGAAGCCCAACGGGTGAAGCTCTCGCGCGAACTCTCCAAACGTCCCACCGGCCGCACGATGTACATTCTCGATGAACCCACCACCGGCTTGCACTTCGCCGACATCCAGCGATTACTGGACGTGCTCGATCGTCTGGTCGAGACCGGCAATACTGTCCTGGTGATCGAACATAATCTCGACATGATCCGCAATGCGGATTGGATCATTGACCTGGGACCTGAAGGCGGCGACCGGGGCGGCGAAATCGTGGCCGAAGGCCCGCCGAAAGAGATCGCCAAAGTGAAACGGTCGTATACGGGACAGGTGTTGAAAGAAGCGGGAGTGTAAGGGATGGAGCGTTCGGAGTCGTCATGATGCGATGGGCGGAGACGGCTCACGACCCGCTACCGGCTGCCGTGTGCGACTTTGAGGCGCGACCGAAGGTCGCATGCCGTCGCACAACGGCAGGTTCATCCGCTACATCTCGCCACGCCCGCGATGCCGACTTCCGAAGGCTCCATCCCTTCCACCCCCGCTAAGAAGGAAGGGGGGTGAGGGGCCAAGGCGGCCCTCCTTCAACAACACGGCCGGCTCACCACTCGCCGGCGTGCGCAAACATGACGCTCCTTATTCGTCGCGTCGCGCACCTCGCGGAACGCGCATGATGAAACGGTGTTCGTCCGATGCGCGCAGTGGAGGGCCGCCCTGGCCCCTCACCGAGAAGGGGTAGAGGCAGAACATGCTTCAGGCGCGCGGAGTGAAAGACGGTTCAGACACCCCACTTCAGTTGTACGAGGTAGGCATAGTTTGCATGTGAAGGCCGACGAGATAAGAGATTATTTTGACGGGTGGCAAGAAAACTTGGCCCGGGTCAAATCGTTGATGGAAGTCCCGGAGTATTATCGTGAGGCTTGGCTGGTTCTGTGTTGCTATGTGGGCGCGTTTGGTTCTCTCCGATACCCAGGGCTGCGAGACAATGAAAAGTATAAAAAGGCCGTACGCGAATATTCAGGGATGACAGATTTTTATGACCAAATCGATTTGTTCTTCTTTATGCAATGGCCCCGCTCAGAATTTCGGGACGAGGATAGGTACAAGAGATTAAAGAATTACAAGGAAATCTCCAATGCAATAGTTGCCAAGTATGGCGAGCCGGATCAAATCAGGGTCAAAGTCCGATATGTCCCACCGAACGAGTTTGTAGCATGCATAGAGCAAGCGCCATTCCCCGGCTATGATCGTCAGAATCTTCTCGACCATATCCACCTCTTCTCCCTTTGCGAAATGCTCTATCATTATGCACGTTGCCCCGCAGTTCACAACGTCCGATTTCCTTTCGTTACCCGTATTACACGCGTTGACCGCAGTGTGCGCTACGAAGACAACCATGCGATCACGGGGGATCGCCTCCTTGAAACGGCACAAAACATTTTGAGTAATTTGAGTAAGGAGTGCATAGAGAAAACTCGGTGGCCTTGGGAATTGTGAGGGTGAGTTCCTTATTCTGGCCATGCGCTACGTGCCATCAGCCATAAGCTTCTCCATAGGAGTCCCATGCACACCATCCTGCTACTGACCGTCTCCAACATCTTCATGACCTTCGCCTGGTATGGGCATCTGAAATACAAAGAGTCGCCGCTGTGGATCGCCATCCTGGTGAGTTGGGGGATTGCGTTTGTAGAGTACTGTTTTCAGGTGCCGGCGAATAGGATCGGCCACTATGAATTCACGGCGGCGCAGCTCAAGACGATCCAGGAGGTCATCACCCTGATCGTGTTCTGCGTCTTCTCAGTCCTATATCTGAAGGAAGAGCTGAAATGGAATTACTTGGTTGGCTTCGGAATGATGATCGGTGCCGTGTTTTTTGTCTTTAAGGAATGGTGATCGCGGTCATTCGACAGTTCTTTCAACTTCTTCCTACTGTTAGACGAGCCTTCCCAGCTCCCCCCAATCCTTTGGCGCGTCTATCAAATTTTTCTTCGTAGTCTCGGTCCTGGCATCTGACAGGCGCCAGCGTTAGCCGCTTTGCTAGCGCCTTTCTTCCCTCTCTCCAGGGTAATGACTAGGGTCGCCCTGGATGTTTCTCGATTACAACGTGAGGAGAAGGCTGGATTGGGAAATGATCTCACGCTGACAGCCCCGAGAAGGAGGCATGTATGAAGACAGCAACATCAATGAAAAACCTGGGATTGGGCCTGTGTGTTGTGGCAGCCGGCTTCATGGTCGGGGGCTGTAACACAACGAAAGCTACGGTCGACACGACCGTCAATTTCTTCTCCAGCACGAGCCCCAATGGGCTCTTTTCTGCAGGCGGCATGGTGCTGAAAGAGCAGAAGATCAATCTCTTTGCGGGGGTGGCGTATGAAAACCTCCGTCACGAGGCTGCGGCTGGTGGGGGCCAGTACGTGAGTGCCTTGGCCTCGCTGTATGGAATCCCGGCCGACAAACAGGAGGATTTTGGCCTGGCGTTGCAACGCAAGCACGCCGACTTATTTGCGGCGGCACTGGAAGAAGATCGCACGGCGCATCTCAAGATGGTCAGCGTGCTGAATCGTGAGTTGGTGGCAGCTTCGCTACTACCATAACTTGCGGTAAGTCAGGAGGACTGTATGGGAACGATGGGAAAAGGATTCATCCTCTGGTTGCTGGGAGTGCCGGCGAGTCCGCTGGTCTTGTTATGGTTTCTGGGCATCCTCAAGTAACCCGATCTCTGCAGAGGAGATCGGCTTGCGGGCGGACAGGCCGTCTGTGCCTGAGTAGACTGCGCGACACTCCTACCACTATTTATGCCGACGGCAGGCAGGGGAATCAATCCCTTCCGTCTTGGTCCACCCGAATGGCAGCGGTCCTGGTCTGTCACTTGAACCAGCGGTCGTACATATACAACAAATCCAGCGTCAGTCTGGCGCCGAAGGTCGGGCCGTAGTCTTTCTGGTTGATGAGATCGTTCCAGGTTTCGAACGTGAAGGCCGAATAGCGCACCGCGACTGAGACGAATCGTTCTTCCAGCGCATCCCCCCGATGATCCACGAACAGACCTGAATCGACGGTCACCGCCAGTTCGATTTCCCATGGAGTCGAGTCGGCCCAGTGGCGATAGTTCCCGAGGCCGACAGAGCCCTGAGCCATGTAGGACTGGGGCGCGACCTGGTGGAACGCGGCACCGCTGAACGGGCGGCCGTATCGCGCGAGGGCTGAAACGCGAAGGTAGTCGCCCAGCAGCGGTACCGGGGCGAAGAGGGCCAACCGGCGAAATCCTGCCTGCACATAGGGCTCATAATACAACGACCCACCGGCGCCGCCCAGACCGGCAAAGAACGCATCGTTCGATCCCAAGAGACTAAACCAGCGGGTCAGCGACCCGCTGAGCATGAAGTCGTTCGCTTCGCGTTTGTTCCCGACCGGGACTTCTGTGAGTCCTCGAAACTTGTGCACCACGTCGTTTTGAAGAAACCGGCTGGGTCCGTCGCGCGTAGGGCCGCCGCCTGCCGTGAGATTAAGATTCCATCCCGGCAGTTGGGCCAGAGGCTTGGTCCAGCTCAAGGTGAAGAAATTCAGCCCCATGGTTTCCCGTATATCGTTGTAGCGCCTGCCTTCCCCGTCGAACTCGGTAAATCGATCCAGGAGTGCGGCGCTCAGGGTCAAGGTAGGGTCGTGATCGGGGAAGGCGATGGCGCCCCAGTGGACGCTATGCGGAGGCGCTTCGGCCAGGGCGAGCCCCGGGATCGCGCAGACGGCGATCACGAGGGATAAGATCCATCGACGATACATCGGGGCGCATAGTGCCTGTGTCGATTTCATTTCGCAAGTACCCGGTACGTAATCGCACCGCAAGATCGCACCGGTCGACTGTGCCCGCGGGCTTGCAGTCGCGGCCTGTGCTTACTAAAATGCCCGTCGACTTCGGTCGAGTCGAATTGGTGCTCTTCATCTCCATTGCGGGGACTTATGCCGCCGAAGAAAAAACAGGCCACCACCGGTACCGGCTCATCGACAGACGGCGCAGCCGAGTTCGAAACGCTCGGCGTCTTTTATCTCGGGCGGCCTTACGATCTCGCCGCCAAACAGGCTAAGCCCGGCTGGCTGCTCTACGATTCGAAGGATCTGGTCACCCACGCGGTCTGCGTCGGCATGACGGGAAGCGGCAAGACCGGTCTCTGTGTCGGTTTACTGGAAGAAGCGGCCATCGACGGCATCCCGGCCATCGTCATCGATCCCAAGGGCGATCTCGCCAATCTCCTGCTCACATTTCCGCAGCTTCGCGGCGAAGATTTCGCGCCGTGGATTAATGAAGACGACGCCCGCAAGAAGGGCCTGTCCGCCGCCGACTTCGCTGCACAGCAGGCGACCCTCTGGCAAAAGGGGCTTGGCGACTGGGGCCAGAGCGGCGAGCGTATCAAGAAGTTGCGCGATGCGGCGGACTTTGCGGTGTATACACCGGGAAGCAACGCCGGTCTTCCGGTGTCGATTCTGAAATCCTTCGCGGCCCCGTCGGCAGAATTACTCGACGACGCCGAACTCCTCCGCGAGCGCATCGGCACGACCGTGACCAGTCTCCTGGGACTGATCGGTGTCGAGGCCGATCCGATCAAGAGCCGCGAGCACATTCTGCTCTCGTCGATTCTCGACAGCGCCTGGCGAGCGGGACGGGATCTCGATCTGCCCGCGCTCATTCATCAGATCCAAACGCCTCCCATGACGAAAGTGGGTGTGCTCGATGTGGAGTCGTTCTTCCCCTCGAAGGAACGGTTCACCCTGGCCATGCAGCTGAACAACCTGCTGGCCGCGCCGGGTTTTGCCGCCTGGATGGAAGGGGAGGCGTTGGATGTCGGGCGTATGCTCTACGGCCCCTCGGGCAAACCCCGCATCGCCATTTTTTCTATCGCCCATTTGAACGATGCCGAGCGCATGTTCTTCGTGTCCCTGCTTCTGAACCAGACGTTGGGGTGGGTCCGCGGCCAATCCGGCACCACGAGCCTGCGGGCCATTCTCTACATGGATGAGATTTTCGGCTACTTCCCGCCGGTCGCCAATCCGCCGTCCAAAGCGCCCTTACTCACGTTGCTGAAGCAGGCGCGCGCGTTCGGGCTTGGTGTGGTGCTGGCCACGCAAAACCCGGTCGATCTTGATTACAAAGGCCTGGCCAATACCGGTACCTGGTTCATCGGTCGGTTGCAGACGGAGC
>OBID01000732.1_pt1 | contig 12590 bp, 6 predicted proteins | sample 1519781 | NCBI WGS metagenome assembly OBID01 (sample SAMEA3991478, study PRJEB22521) | metagenome | biome: anthropogenic terrestrial biome; feature: sewage plant; material: sludge | place: Sweden | collected 2012-09-26
GCATTATGGATCTTCAGGTTGTTTCAATAAACAGAAACAATGAAATTGAGTTTTATAATTTTCCAGCAAATACCGATACCCTTTCCTTATTAAATGAGTTGAAATCCAAAGGTCCTCCACCAGTAATAAGCGATGATTATACGATCTATTACAGGTACCCTAAAATTCTAACCTGGCTGAGTTATTTTCCATTGGTACAGTTATTCCTTTTATTATTATATGCCGGTATCGGTTATGCTGTATTTAATGCTTCACGAAAAGAAGAGCAGAATAGAATTTGGGTAGGAATGGCAAAAGAAACGGCGCATCAATTGGGAACACCAATATCAGGAATGATGGGATGGATTGAACATTTACGAACCAATAATTTAAGTTCTATAGAACAAGAGCAGGTCATTAATGAAATGGAATACGATATTCAAAAACTTCAACAAGTTGCTGACCGATTTTCTAAAATTGGATCGAAGCCTGAATTGATATTAACGAATCTGTTTCCTGTTTTGGAATCTTGCAAAAACTATATAGCAGCCAGGGCTTCTAAAAGTATTCATTTTGAAATTTTGAACCAGGATCGTTCGAGTTTATCAGCATCTATTAATGTCAATTTATTTTCATGGGTTATTGAAAATTTGTTACGGAATTCATTGGATGCAATGGACCATAAAGGACTCATACAGTTTGAATTAATGGAGGATTCTCATTGGATTTATCTTAATATTAAAGATTCGGGCAAAGGGATTCCAAATTCACAGTGGAAAACGATTTTCAAACCTGGATTTACCACTAAAACCCGTGGATGGGGACTTGGACTTTCATTAGCCCGGCGAATTATTGAGAATTATCATCAGGGAAAGATTTATGTCAAAAACTCTGAGATCGGTAAAGGAACCACAATTTCTATTCAATTGCCCCGAACGACTTAATTTTTGAATGCCAATATTCTAAATTTTCAAGACTTTTTGACAAACTTAATTTGGGAACGTATAGCTTATATTACAATATGTCATTGTATCTCAGTTAGTTAAATCAAACCATGGCTTCTTTGTAGGGTAAATCAAACCTGGTGTAATTTTTAGATTTTCATGTAAGAAATTATTTTGAAAATTCCCGATTAATGAATCGTTAATTGCTACCAGCTTCTATGCATTTTGATACTACCTTTGCAGGCATTAATCAAGCGGTATAAAATTCGGATGTATGGGTTTTTATGGGAGAATTTCACCACGATCTACAATTGAAAGCTTTGGAATAAAAAACACAACCAATCAATATTGTAATTTATCAGCTGAAGAACTTGTCGCTGAGTCTTTAAAACGTCAACAGGGAACTCTTAGTAATTCAGGTGCACTTTGCATTCGTACCGGAGAATTTACTGGCCGAAGCCCGGAAGATAAATTTACTGTTGACAATGAGCTGACCCACGATGCAGTTGATTGGAATAAATTTAATAAATCTTTTTCACAGGAAAAATTTGATGCACTTTTAAAAAAGGTTGCAGCCTATTTTGAAGGCAAAGATGTATTTGTCCAAGATGCATTTGCATGTGCCGATACACGATATCGAATCAGCGTACGGGTATTTGCTGAGTATCCCTGGAGCGCCCAATTTGCCGGGAATATGTTTATCCGTTTAGAAGAAAACGAGCAGGACGAATTCTTGCCAGATTGGTGTATTTATTGCGCTCCTGGATTTTATGCAGATCCTGCAGTTGATGGTACTCGTCAACATAATTTTTCTATCATAGACTTTAAATCAAAACGGATTTTAATTGGGGGATCTGCTTATACCGGTGAAATTAAAAAATCGATATTTACCATTCTCAATTTTATTTTACCGTATCAGCAAGAAGTACTTTCGATGCACTGTTCTGCAAATATTGGTAAAAATGGAGATACTGCCATTTTCTTTGGATTATCAGGTACTGGGAAAACGACCTTATCCGCTGATCCCAACCGCGCTTTGATTGGAGATGATGAACACGGTTGGTCTGATGAAGGTATTTTTAATTTTGAAGGAGGTTGTTATGCAAAGTGCATCGATTTAACTGAAGAAAAAGAGCCAGATATCTTTCGAGCCATTAAACCGGGTGCAATTCTGGAAAATATTGAGTTTTATCCTGGAGGAAATGTCCCGGATTTTTCGAATTCTACGATCACTGAAAATACCCGCGTATCCTATCCGATCCATCATATACGTAATGCCAAATTGCCATCCAAAGGAGGCCATCCCAACAATATCTTTTTTCTTACCTGTGATGCATACGGAATTTTACCACCCATTAGCAAGCTGACAACAGGTCAGGCAATGTATCATTTTATATCCGGTTATACCGCTAAAGTTGCTGGTACAGAAGCTGGTATTACAGAGCCAAAAGCGACATTTTCCAATTGCTTTGGCGCCCCGTTTCTGCCATTGCACCCAACATTTTATGCTGCAATGCTTGGAAAACGAATTGACAAATATCAACCTAAGATCTGGTTGGTAAATACCGGCTGGACAGGTGGACCTTATGGAACGGGAAGCCGCATTAAATTAGCTTATACCCGTGCATTGATTACAGCAGTGATGAATGGAAGTCTTAATCAAGCTGGCTTTGAGAAACACGAACTTTTTGGCTTAGAATATCCAACTTCTTGTGAAGGAGTCCCAGCGGAAATCCTAAATCCAAAAAACACCTGGGCAGATAAAAATGCCTATGATCAGAAAGCGAATCAACTGGCAGAATTGTTTATCAATAATTTTGAAAAGTATAAAGCAAAAGCCAGCGCAGAAATGCTTGAAGCGGCACCAAGATTATTGTCTGATGTTAAGCATTAGACCTGCCTCAATTTTATACTACGTGTGACCAATTTGCGTTGTAGTAAATTTAAGGCGCTGTTGATTGATGCAAATTTCACTTCCAAAGTTTCGGACCCTTTGTTTTTTAGGATTGACTTCATTGACAATTCAGGCCTGTTATAATTGTACTCAAGCCAACACGAACCTTAACCCTGAAGCCAAAGCCTGGACTGAGCTCAGCCAGTTAGGTCTGCTCCAATTTAAAAATGCACAACAGGAATTGGATACAATCGAAATGAAAAAATTACATGATTCTTTTCATTGTGCCGGTGAAGAATGCACAGGCGAATGTGAATATTTTCAGATTGATTTTATTAATAAAGATCAAAATAGATTCTTTTCAATCCGCTCCTTTAGTAATTATGTCCAATTTTATGTTTACAGTGATCAGAACAATACCAGCAATCGATTTGATGAAGAATATACCGGTTATTTAGATGTGAATCGAGATACAGTCTTTTCATGGAAATATTCAAAAGTAGCCTTGCTTGATTCGGCAAATAATAAAATGGTATTGATTGAAGTTGAAAATCCAAAACTCAATCAAATTAATATCAGTAAACTTTACTTTCAGAAACATTTGGGCTTGATTGCGTACCAGAGTTTGAACAATGAGCTTTGGTATTTGCAATAGTAAATTAGTATGTTGCAATTCATTGGTTTGTTTAAAAATTAGCTTCGCTTTTAATATGAAAAAAAAATTACTCGCAATAGGATCGTTATTTTATCTGTTTATTTTTTCCATAACAGCACAGACAAGCCTCCAAATTAATGGTGTGGTGACCGATTCTTCCGGTGAAGCACTTAGCCATGCAAGTATATTAATTTTGGATGCTCAGGATAGCACCTACATCGGTTTTGCCCAATCAGACAATTCAGGTAATTTTAATATTAAAGAAAAAACGGACAAGCCAATTATACTTAAAATAAGTTATCTCGGTTATTTTTCATTTGAGAAACGCATAGATCCGTTGCAGACAACTAAATTGGAATTGGGTGCAATTCGCTTAACACCCATTAATAAAATCTTATTTGAAGTCGTAATTAAAGAAGCCAAAGCTCCTTTAAAAATGCGTGGAGATACGATTGAATACGATGCCAGCACATTTAAAGTTCCTATTGGTTCTACTGTAGAAGATTTATTGAGAAAATTGCCAGGTATCGAAGTTGCAAACGATGGATCAATTACCAGCCAAGGTCAATCGGTAAATAAATTGACAGTAGATGGGAAGCGTTTCTTTGGGGAAGACCCAAGCATGGCTACTAAAAATTTACCTGCAGAAAGTGTTTCAAAAGTTCAGGTTTTTAATGAAAAATCTGAGCAAGAGAAATTGACCGGATTGTCAATTGATAAAGACCAAAAGACCATGAATCTTGAATTAAAAGATGAGTTTAAGAAAGGTGGTTTTGGAAAAATTCTGGCTGGACTTGGTATTGAACAGCGGGAAGATTTTCAAACGGGGACCAGTCAAACGGAAGCAAAATGGGAGATGAAGGGTAATTACAATAAGTTTAATAAAAAGGAACAATTCAGTTTAATTGGAGTGCAAAATAATACCGGCAGAAATGGGATGAATTGGAATGACTACCAGGATTTTAGAGGTCAACAAAGTTGGGAATGGAATTTTGCTGAGGAGCTCTTTAGTTTTTCGCAGTCATTTAGATTTTATGCCGGTGGTACAGATGAAAGTTCTGATGAATTTGGAGGCTCAGAGGGTTATTTTGGAGATGATGCAGCCGGTATTCCAAAAAATTCTCAAGCTGGATTTAATTACAACTACGATTTCAACAAAACAAAAATATCAGGAAGTTATACTTATAAACAGAATAATTTGTTTGCAAAAGCAATACGGAAACGGCAATTTTTTCTACCGGATCAAAATTATACAACGGATGATCAAAGTGATCTGGAACGAAAAAACGGATCCCATAGGGCAGAAATGATTTTTGAAAAGGAGCTGGATTCCTTACACACCATTTTGTTTAAATTGCGCGGAAATGGAATATTTACAAATCAAATCAGCCAGGGTAAATTCTTAAATTTATCTGAAGAAGGCAGTTTAACCAGTTCACTAAATCTGGATCGAAACGCAGATCGTAAAAATCTGGGTTGGCAGGGAGTTGCTTATTTTAAAAAGAAGTTTGTAAACAAGCGCCGGAATTTAGGTGTCAATTTTATATACAGCGAAAATGATCGTGAAACAGACGAAGATCTGTACTCCAATAATAATTATTATGGATCCGGAGGCATGGATTCAATTGTGAATCTTGATCAGTTTATTGATTTTAATACAAACATACGTTCTATAAAATCAAGTGCCCTGTATGTAGAACCTTTGGGTAAAAATTTCGCACTGCAATTTTTAGGAAATTTCATTCAACGGAATGATCAATTGGTACGAGATGTATTTGATAAGGTGTCTGATACCCTGGTAGCCAATCAAGACTATACCTATGATAATGATCATTTGTTTCGCATGGGTAGAGTGGGTACCTCTCTTCAATTTGGAAAAGCTGGTTTCAATGTATCGGGAGGATTGGCAGTTCAATCTATATATTTGAATGGCCAATTTCGGCAGGGCATCCAAAATTTTTCAAAAATTAATAAGGATTACCTGGATGTGTTGCAAACCGTTTCATTAAACTATCAACTTGCTACCAACAAACGAATGAGTCTGAATTATGCTAAAAATGTTCAAGAACCAAGTTTTAAAAATTTATCTCCTATCATTGATAATACCAATCCATTTTTTATTCGAATAGGCAATTCAGAATTGGATCCGGAAGTCTTGCACCAAATTTCTGGAAATTACAATGCGAATAATCAGCTAAATTTTACAAATTATAATATAAACCTGAATTATACGTATTACGAAAATCAGCATATAAATGAACAATCCATAGATAGTTTTTTAGTAAGCACTTCTCGGGCTGTAAATTTCAAAGGCGGTCAACGCATGGGAAGCTACCTATCCTATAGTTTTCCAATTATAAAGAATCGTTTGACTGTTCGGACTAATTTAAATTACAGTTTCAATCTTTCAAAAAGCATCATCAATAGCGTTTTAAATAATTCCAAAGGAAATTATACTGGATTTGGGGTAAATTTATCCTGGACCCCTAATGAAATTTATTCTATTTACTCAGAAAACCGGTGGAATTATTCCAATACATCTTACTCAATTCAATCTGATCAAAATTATACCATCTTTAGCCAGACCTATAATTTACAAGGCAATGCGCGTTTATTGTGGGGTGTATTTTGTAATGCGTCGCTTGATTACAGATTGTACAACAATGATCAATTTAATGTAGCTTATAACATTCCCATTCTGAATGCGTCTGTGTATAAATTATTTTTGAAAAACAAGGGACTTGAACTCCGGTTATCGGCTTATGACTTGTTGAATAAGAATGTTTCAATTCAACAACAGGCAAGTGGAACGCAGATATCAGATACACGGACCTATTCACTGGCCCGTTATTTTATGTTGAGCCTGAGTTATAATATGAAGGGAATTAAAGCAAGCGTCAAACGATCCAATGAATGGATGTATTAAAATGAAATATAAATCAGCATGTATAGAGACATAAAGATTAAAACGCTGGTCCTGTGTTTGTGTAGCTTTTATTTACACACAACAGAGCATTTAATGGCACAGCTTGTTTTTGGGGAAGTTCAATATTCACAAACAAATGATTGGACAAAAATTGCAACCGCCTTGCCTTATTTAAGTCAAGAGGAAAAAGACCGGATTCAGTACAGTTGGGGAAAGGGCCGGGCCTATTCTGAAAAAATGAGATTGATATTTAATGATTCGGCATCGTTTTATTCATATATCCAGGATGATAAAAGCGAGGAATCGATCTGGAGTTATAAGAAAAACACCTTTGAAATTAACCGCAATTTTCGTTCGAATAAAATGCAGGATCGAATCGGATTGCTTGGTAAAAATTACATTGTTAAAGATGAAATTCCTAAGCGAAGATGGAAAATTCACAATGAAATTAAAGAAGTTAGTGGCTATGTTTGTATGAAAGCAGAAACCTACGATTCAATCAAGTCCCAACGAATCATTGCCTGGTTTACAGATAAAATATTAGTGCCCGCTGGACCGGCTGAATTTGGTGGATTGCCAGGACTTATACTTGAAATAGATATTAATGATCAATCCAGTTTAATAGTGGCAGAGGAAGTTAAACTCAACAAGAAGACTCAATGGCCTACGATTAATTCAAAAGGAAAGTCGATTGATTATAAAAAGTATCAAAGCATCGTTAAAACATATATTTCTGACTGTATTGAAAGGCGTAGAAATCCATATTGGGATTTGAGGTATTGAAAAAATTTTGATAATTTAAATCTTTCGAAAAATTGATTGAAAACTTCAAGTGTTTTTAGTTTTATGTTTAATTTACAAATAAGTATATATTTATTTAAGTAATAATATTCAGGGTAAACCCTTAGTTCAATCAGGGTAAACCCTGATTTTTAAAATTCAGGGTTTACCCTGATGTGAAAGACAAATAGATGTCTCATCTTTGTATCCAACACGCAAATTAATTTTTTTATTAAAATTGATCAACCCTAAATATTTGTGTATGGTAACAACAACAATTTAAGCCCATCTGATCCTTTAATTTCTAGCTGAATTTGGGAATTCAAGAATTAGCCTTATTTATTTTTTGTTTGAAATTTACAAATGTAAATTATATGAACATGCTTTGTAAAGCAATCTATAGGCTTTCGTATACCCATTCAGGACCCAAGTGAACTTAAAAACCTTAGGAGAAAAATTTGATCCGACACTCCTTAACAAGGTAGGACATCATTTTTAATTTAAAAACAATGAAAAATTTACTGTTTTTACTGACATTTCTATTGTTCTGTGCGTTTACCAATAAGACGATTGGACAGATTTATGAAATCCCTGACATTTTATATTCTCAAATTAGTATTGATAATGAAACACCTTTGTCGGGATGCAGCGAAATCTCGGTATGTGTTGGAGCTCATAACTTTACTGAAAACCCGTATTATACGCTTACCAACACTAAAATACAAATGGTAGTGAATGAAGCTGAATTTGAAGTTGTAGACCTGGGTGTTTTTGATTATGTAGGTCAGGATCCGAATTCAGGATATTCGATCTACGAAGCTGAACATGATTTGTTGTCTATCTATGATCCAAATTGGATAGAAACACCGGATGGCTTTGAATATTTTTGTTTAAAATTAGTCAAATTAAATACTGCTAATTTTAAAGGCGGAGTACATGTTCGAATTATAATTTTTCAAGGTACCCAAGATGAACAAAAATTGGAGTATGATTCTCCTTGGATCATTAGTACCTTAATGAACCAAATCGGGACTAATGCTTCATCAGTTACTTATCTATCAACCATTGCAACACATGATGATCCGGCACAACCTTTACTCGGACGATTGTTGCTTACATCGCTTGCATGTAATACAGTCAGCGGACCAAGCTCAGAATATAATGAGCAAAATTTTATTTTGCATGGTAAATTGATAATTGATAAAAACTATTGTTTTTATGGTAAAATATATATGGATGATGGAGCTACAATTCAAGTTAATCCAGGATACACTTGTAATATTGGATGATACGATCAAAATTTAGGAAGTTTGTTGCGTACCACTATAGATGCATGTGGAAAAATGTGGAAAATGATTGATGTGGAGCAATTTGGTATTCTTAATATTACGAATACAGATATCAATGATGCCCTTTATGGAACCTACCTTAAAAACAGAGCAACAGTAAATACTAATCATTCTGTCGTTTACAATAATAATTACATTGGTATTTACAATGATTTAGAAGATAGTAAATCGATTGCAAATTTAAATTCAACTTATTTCAATTATACCTCGCCATTTAAAGAAAACTGCAGCAATTGCTTAGGTTTAAGACTTTTTGATAGGACTTTAGCAGGGGTTTATTTAGGAAAATCTCAGATAAGTGGAAATAGTATTTATGCTGAAAATTTACTTAACGGAATCATTACATACAATTCAACCCTAAAACTAAATGATGGTCACTTTAATGGTATTCGTGATTATGGTACACCCGATAACGGTAACCCGAATGGAAAAGCAATTAATACTATAGGGTATGCAAATACTAGCCTTGTAGAAAATTCCCAATTTGATAATTGCAATTGGGCAATCTACTCAAAAGGTGTAAATTGTGAAGTCAATTACAGCAACATGTATAATGTTTTGACCGGAATTCAGTTTGATTACAGCCCGGGTAGGTCCTTTAAGGTTTTCCACAATGATATTGAAGCAGAAAATATAGGCATCAATTTTTGTTGGACCGGCGAGGTTAATACTGTAAGTGTAACTGAAAATGATATTAGTTTATTAGGTTCAAATGCTATTGGCATAGAAATAAACCATACAAATGGTACCAGTTTAAAGATAATAACAGATAATGACATCTACCTGGGTCCGGGAAAGATTGGAATCGAACATTTAGCCAGTAAAGGAACTACGATTGCATACAATTCGGTGTTTTCAAATAGTACCAATGCCATTGAGAATGTTGGGATTGGGATTTTTGGAGGATCGGATGCCTATGCTTTATGTAATTATTTGTCATCCTCTATTGTTTGCGCCAATAAGGGACTGTTGGTTTCGCAATCTGCAAACAATTTATGTTTGGGCAATGCAGCAGATGATTGGTATTATGATTACCAATACATAGGCACAAATAGTGGAACACTCTTTGGGAGCAATGTTATGGACAATGCAAACCATGGTTTGTGTTTAGGAATACCCAATATAGGACCATTGGGAGGTGCATTAATCGGAGTTCAGGAACATACAGGCAATAAATGGACCGGAAGTTTCGCCGGAAAAGCTGCAAAACATTATGGAAATTCTCAAGATAGAGATAAGTCCAGATTTATAATTAATGCGTTAGATCAACAGCATCCTGAATATAAGCCTATAAATTTTTTAGAGCTGGCAAATGACGGTTGGTTTACAAATGACAACCAAAATGCTTCATTATTATCTTGCCCAAACGGTGTTGGTTCTTCGGATCATCCGCGAATATTCCCAAGATCTGAAGATTATCTTATTGCTAGCAATGGGTTTGACTATGGCAATGATGCCGGTTCAAGAATCTGGACTTCGCAAAGACAATTATATCGGGAAATTGCCAAACAAGATGAATTTTCAAATTTACCGATGGTTTATCAAAATTTTTACAATAGCCAAACTGAAACAAGTGTTGGCCAATTTGAAAATGTGGAACTCCTAATTGATTCAGCAAGTTTAATAACAATCAGTTTACAACAAGCCCTTGATTCCATCAATGCAGTATCTGACAGTTTTTCGGTTGAAATATTCGAATTATTGGATAGCCTGTTAATCCAAACAGATTCTTTGGTTAAATTGCAGTTGCAAGCAGAGATATTCGAAATTCAATCTGAATTTGATACATTAGAAATTTCTAAAAATTATCTCAAGTTGCAATTACAAAATGCTATTTATACCATTTTAATCCAGGCTCTTCAATTGAATGCCGAGATTACAATTGATACAATTTACGAACAAAATCAACAATTGGTTAATGAAACTTATCTAAACATGTTGCTAGATGATGATTGGGAAATTGATTCATTAGACCAACAAATTGTAAATGATATTGCATCGCAATGTGCTTTATTAGGTGGAGATGCGGTTTACAGAGCAAGAGCAATATTAAAACTGTTTAATCAATCTGGATTTAACGATGATAGTATTTGTAGTCAAGCAATGCAACAATATGGTTCAAAAAAAATTCAGGAGATGGATGAAATTGAAGTTTTTGTACAACCGAATCCAAGTTCAAAAAGTGTTAATGTCCAATTAGATAAAGCTGAAGCTGTTATTGAAAAAATTATACTTAAAGATGGAACAGGGAAAATCTTACAGAGAATTCAAAATGAGTTGAGAAGTAATTATTTGGAAATATCTATTTTAGATTTGAATCCTGGTATTTATTTTTTGGAATTTAAATTTAATAACGGCAAAATATTAAACAAAAAAATTGTGAAGATCTAATTTTTAACAAGAGGTGGTTTAAAAACCACCTCAATTTTTTATTATGAAAATTATACTAATTATTATTCTTTCAGTTACATGCTTAAAAGCACAAGGAAAAAGAGATTATATTTGGATGTTAGGAGGCTCAAATTCTAGTGTAATTGATACAAATTTTTACAGATTCAAAATTGATTTTACAAACAACAAAAGGACTATTAAAATAACAAATAAAGATTTTAGAATTCACCAAAACAACGCAAGCATTTGTGATGAAAATGGTAAATTTTTAATGTATACCAGCGGATGTTGGATTTCAGATCGTTTATATCGACCCATGCCAAATGGAATTATCAATGAAGGCCCAGGACATGATTTTGATTGTAAGTTTGGAGACTATACTGTTGACAATGGAACTCTTATATTACCATTTCCAAACAAAGAACAGCTTTATTTAATTTTACATAAATATTGGGATTTTGTACAAGATTCATTATCAATTACCGCTGTAACAAAGTTGTTATACTCAATTGGAGATGTGAATTTAAACAATGGGTATGGTGATCTAAGTATTAAAAACCAAATTCTCATTGACCAATACCAATCTTCTTCAGATCTCACTGCAACTAGACACAGTAATAATTTAGACTGGTGGATAATTAGTCCTGGTAGAGCCAACAATAAGTATTTTATAGTTCAGATGACAGCACTGGGTCCTTTGCCGTATAAAGAACAAAGCATTGGCCTCGATTTTTATTATTTGGATGATGGAGGTTCACAATCTTGCTTTTCGCCTGATGGAAAACAATATTCCCGAATGACTCCCAGCAATGGTTTGTTTTTAATGGATTTTGATAGAAGTTCTGGTACGCTAAGTAATTTTAGAAATATTATTACGGGAAGCGAAACCAATGACCATACCGTTGGAGTTGCATTTTCTCCCGATTCCCGTTTTGTGTATTTGAGTTATCGTTGGGATATCTATCAATACGATACCCAAGATCCAGATCCTCAGTCAGCTTTGGTCCATTTAGATACCTGGGATGGATATGTAGAAGATGGTATTTGGGCAGCAGGTTTTGATGCAGCCATGTTGGGGCCAGATTGTAAAATTTACATCCGCACTGGTACCAGTAATAAAGTTATGCATGTGATCCATGATCCCAATCAAAAAGGACTGGATTGTCATTTTCAGCAACATGGGATCCAACTGCCTGCCTGGAATCATGCCAGTATTCCCAATTTTGTCAATTATCGCTTGGGTTATGAACCGGTTTGTGATAGCAATCTGGTTATGAGTTTTATTGGAGATCCAAAGGAGTTTATTTATGATGCGTTGGTCTATCCCAATCCTATAAAAAAAGAACTTCATATTGACTATCATGAACCAAATAATTCAACAAAATCTATAAGCATCTTAAATTCAACCGGACAGCTAATTAAAATAAACACATTTATACAAACCAGTCAACAACAAACCATCCAGCTGGATGATTTACAATCTGGTATTTATTTTGTAAAAATTATTTTAGAAGACAAAAGAATTATATTGAAACGAATTGTAAAGTAAACCTAAACCATTTTTCAATGCAAATGAATATTATTGCGTGTAAGTGGTGTCTTTAAGCAATTAAAGGCGCCACTTTTGTTTTATGATGTATTCAAAACTATATGGTGTTGAGCTTGACGGCAT
>OBID01000734.1_pt1 | contig 12554 bp, 13 predicted proteins | sample 1519781 | NCBI WGS metagenome assembly OBID01 (sample SAMEA3991478, study PRJEB22521) | metagenome | biome: anthropogenic terrestrial biome; feature: sewage plant; material: sludge | place: Sweden | collected 2012-09-26
CAATTACAGATTGGCGTACAGAGCAGAAACTACTGTAAACTGGTGTCCTGCTCTCGGAACGGTTTTAGCGAATGATGAGGTTAAAGACGGAAAATCTGAACGTGGCGGTTATCCTGTTTTTCAGAAAAAAATGATGCAATGGAGTATGAGAATTACGGCGTATTCTGAAAGATTGTTGCAAGGTTTACAAAAACTTGACTGGCCACAACCTTTGAAGGATTCTCAAGAATATTGGATTGGAAAATCTCAAGGAGCAGCAGTAAAGTTCCGAGTTCCGAGTTCCGAGTTCCGAGTTGATGAGGCAGAAATTGAAGTTTTCACTACTCGTCCTGATACTATTTTTGGAGCAACTTTTATGGTTTTAGCACCAGAAAATCCTTTGGTGGAGAAATTAACGACTCCAGAACAAAAATCTGAAGTGGAAAATTATATTGAAGAAACTTCTAAAAAAACAGAACGTGATAGAATGGCAGACGTGAAAAACGTTTCCGGAGCATTCACGGGAAGTTACGCTGTAAATCCTTTCACAGGGAAAAATATCCCGATTTATATTTCAGATTACGTTTTGATGGGTTACGGAACTGGTGCTGTAATGGCGGTTCCTGCGCATGATGAACGCGACCATCGTTTTGCGAAAAAATTTGGTTTAGAAATCATCAATGTTATTGAAAATGATGTTGATATTCAAGAAGAATCTTATGATTCTAAAGATTCGGTTTGTGTAAATTCTGAATTTTTGAATGGACTGAATTATAATGATGCAAAAGCAAAAATTATTTCAGAAATTGAAAAAATGGGTATCGGTCACGGAACTACCAATTACAGACAACGTGATGCGATTTTCTCTCGTCAAAGATATTGGGGAGAACCAGTTCCTGTCTATTATAAAGAAGGAATGCCTTATACTTTGCCAGTTTCTGCATTGCCTTTAGAATTGCCAGAAGTAGAAAAATATTTGCCAACAGAAGACGGTGATCCACCATTAGGAAACGCAAAAAATTTCGCTTGGGACGAGGCCAACCAAAAAGTAGTTTCTGTAGATTTAATTGATGAAAAAACCGTTTTTCCGATGGAACTTTCTACAATGCCAGGTTGGGCGGGAAGTTCTTGGTATTTCTTGAGATATATGGATCCGAAAAATGACGGTGAATTTTGTGCAAAAGATTTATCAGATTATTGGGGACAAGTAGATTTATACATTGGCGGAAGCGAACACGCAACTGGTCACTTATTGTATTCTAGATTTTGGAATATGTTCTTAAAAGACAGAGGTTACATTAACCAAGATGAGCCTTTCCAAAAATTGATTAATCAAGGAATGATTTTGGGAATGAGCGCTTTTGTTTACAGAATTGATGGAACGAATCAATTTGTTTCGAAAAGTTTAGCCAAAGATTATCAAACTCAAAAAATCCACGTTGATGTTTCTTTATTAAAAGGAACTACAGATGAACTGGATATTGAAGCATTTAAAAAATGGAGAGCAGAATTTGCTGATGCAGAATTTATTTTAGAAGACGGAAAATACATCACCGAACGTGAAGTAGAAAAAATGTCTAAATCGAAATACAATGTTGTAAATCCAGATGATATTGCAGAAGAATATGGAGCGGATTGTTTACGTTTGTATGAAATGTTCCTCGGTCCATTAGAACAATCAAAACCTTGGAATACCCAAGGTTTAAGCGGTGTTTACGGATTTTTGAAGAAATTCTATAACCTTTATTTTGATGGAGATAACTTCTCGGTTTCAGAGGAAGAGCCAACCAAAGCAGAATTAAAAGTTCTACATACTTTGATTAAGAAATTTACGTTTGATATTCAGAATTTCTCATTCAATACTTCGGTTTCGCAGTTTATGATTGCTGTAAACGAGTTGCAAAAAATGAAATGCAATAAAAGAGCAATTTTAGAACCTTTAGCGGTTATTATTTCGCCTTATGCGCCACATATTTGCGAAGAATTGTGGGAAAAATTAGGTAAAAATACTTCTATAGAATTCGAGAAATTGCCAGAATTAAATGAAGCGTATTTGGTAGAAGATGAGATTAACTATCCGGTAAGTTTCAATGGTAAAATGAAGTTTACCTTGGCTTTAGCAGCGGATTTAGATGCTAAACAAATTGAAGAAATAGCGATGAGTAATGAAAAGGTTCAAGAAATTTTAGCGGGAGCAACTCCTAAAAAAATAATTATTGTGCCAAAGAAGATTATCAATATCGTTTTTTAAGGAATTGTTAAATATTTTTTAAAAATTTATAAAAAATTCTTTGAATATTTGAAAAAAAATAAGGCTAAAAATTTTGTAGTTTTTATGATTTTAACATCATGTGAAAATATCTCACAAAAAATATAAAATATATTGTTAAATCTGTAATCTACAATGGTTTTCGAGAAACAAGAAATTTATCATAGTTTGATTTTTTAACTTGCATTTTCCAATAAAATAGCTTTATTTTACAGCCTCAAAAAATTAACAATTATAATTTAGTTTAATATGGAAATGAATGTTTCAACACAAGAGGAGCAAGTAGTTGCTAAAAAAGTAGGAGGTCTTAATCCTGCAGTTGTTTTACCTATTCTATATGTTATAGCGTTAGGTATTTATATTTTTATTTTAGGAAATCCTGGTAACTTTAAGAACGAAGGGGTTACTGGTCTTTCAGTTGCTTTTTCTGATGTAGAGAATAAGGACTTACATCCAGATTCTTTCATGGGAATTATTTACATGGGGGGACCAATCGTTCACATCTTGATTTTATTCATGATTACTGTTATTGTTTTCGCTATTGAGCGTTTCTTCGTTCTTAGAAAAGCAGCAGGTACAGGTAACTTAGAAAACTTTGTAATTAAAGTTAGAAATTTACTTAACAAAAATAAAATTGATGAAGCAGTTGAAGAGTGTGATGCTCAAAAAGGTTCTGTAGGTAACGTAGTGAAAGAAGGTCTTACAACTTACAAAGCTTTGGCAAATGATAAAACTCTTAACAAAGAGCAAAAAATGGTAGCGCTTACTAAATCAATTGAAGAAGCTACAACTTTAGAAATGCCAATGTTAGAAAAGAACATGATGATTCTTTCTACTCTAGGTACAGTAGCTACGTTAGTTGCACTATTAGGAACGGTAATCGGTATGATTAAGTCTTTCCAAGCTTTAGGTGCTGCTGGAGGTACTCCTGATGCTGCTGCATTATCAATCGGTATTTCTGAAGCACTTATCAACACTGCATTAGGTATTGGTACTTCAGCTATCGCTATTATTCTTTATAACTTCTTTACTTCTAAAATTGACGGACTTACATACAAAATCGACGAGATTGGTATGTCTATCCAACAATCTTTTGCAGAATTTAACTAATCAGTTAATTTTTGGCAAAAAAATTGCACTCTTTTTAAATGAAAGAATGCATAACTAGAAGTTTAATTTAATAAAAAATAATAAAATGGCGAGAGTCAAACCAAAAAGACACGGTGTTGTAACAGACATGACAGCAATGTGTGATGTTACTTTCTTGCTTCTTACATTCTTTATTATGACTACTCAGTTTAAAAAGCCTGATGTAGAGCAAATTAAACCGCCAACTTCTATTTCTGAAAAATTACTTCCAGATGGGAACTTAATGACAGTTAATGTTACTCCAGACGGTAAGTTTTATTTCGCAGCTGTTGAAAACTTTAATGAAAGATCAGAGTTGCTAGACAAAATGGGAGCTAAATATGGTGTAAAATTTTCAGAAGAAGAAAAAGTAGCTTTCTTCAAAACTCCTGCAATTGGAGTTCCGATGAATCAGCTTAAGAGTTTTCTTAATATGCCTGAAGATCAAAGAAAGTTTGTAAAAACTGCGGGAGTTCCATTAGACAGTACAAATAAGCAATTAATAGATTGGATTAGTAGCAGTCTTGAAATTAATCCACAATATAAATTGGCTATTAAAGGAGATGCAAACACTAATTACCCTAAAGTAAAAAATTTATTTGAAGGGCTTAGAGATATAGAGTATTATAAGTTTTGGTTAATTACTAGCCAGGAAACTAATAAATAGTAAAGAAATGGCAGAAGTACAAGTACAAGAAAAAGGCGAAAAAGGGGGCAAAGTCCGCTCCAAAAAGCAGAGTACTAAAGTTGACATGACACCAATGGTGGACCTTAACTTTTTGATGCTAATGTTTTTTATGTTTACTACTACATTTAGTAAACCTAATGTAATGGACCTAGGGTTACCAGCTAAACCAAAAGTTGATCAACCAAAACCTAAAGATACTCAGATAGATTTAACTAATTCAATCTCTTTGATTATTGGTAAAGATAATAGAATTTTCTATCACCAGTTAGATGAAGCAGGTCTTAATGAACAGACTTTACAAGAAACTACCTATGATAGAGAAGGGATTACAAAAGTAATCGAGCAAGCAAAACGTAATGCTAAAGATGTTACTAAATTTACAGTAATTATCAAGCCTACAGATGATGCAGTATATAAAAATTTCGTAGATATTTTAGATGAAATGGCGATTACTAAGTCAGAACAATATGGTGTTACAGACATTAAGCCATGGGAAAAAGTAATCTACGAGAAAAAAGTTGGAGGTTCTACACCGGCACCAGCTCAATAATTAATTCAAAACTTATTTGAATATTATGGAAAATGAAAATTTAAATTACAATCCGTCTTTAGATGAAATTGTATTTGAGAATAGAAATAAAGAATACGGTGCATATGATTTAAGATCAAGTTACAGAAGAATCTTAACAAGATCGATGATCATTGGAACTCTTATTTTCTGTATAGCAGCAATTACTCCTTTTGTAGTAATGAAAATTAAGCAATTAGCTGCTAAAGAAAAGACAGAAGTAGATGCTAACCTTATCGAAATTCTTCCTGAGGAACAAGTGAAAGAAGAGATTGTGGAAAAAGAAGAAACTCCACCGCCTCCACCACCTAAAGTAGAAGAAAAAATAGAAATTCTACAAAACGTAGTACCTGAACCAGTGAAGGCACCTAAAGTGGAAACTCCACCTCCGCCAATTTCTGAGCAGTTAAAAACTACCACAGGTCTTATTAACCAAGAAGGTGTTAAACAGACGGCACACATACCGCCGCCAGTACAGGCTCCACCAAAAGCTGCTGCAGTAGAGTCTAAAGCTCCAAGTACTACAGAGGTTTATGAATCAGTAGACCAAGAAGCAGAATTCCCTGGAAGTTTAAACTCTTTTAGAAATAAAATTGCTGAAAACTTTGATAACTCTGCAATGGAAGGAGGAGAAGGAACGCTTAAAGCTACAGTTACATTTATTGTAGAAAGAGATGGTTCAATTTCTGATGTTAAAGCATCTGGTTCTAATTCAGATTTTAATAGTGAAGCTGTAAGAACAGTGAAAAGTATTAGAACTAAATGGGTTCCTGCAAAAATTAATGGTCAACCAGTAAGACAAAGATTTAGGTTACCATTAACTATGAATTTTGAATAAACTTACCAATTTTCATATAAAAAGAGAAGCGTAAGCTTCTCTTTTTTATGTCATTTATTAATAAACTTAATTGCTTTTATATGTTTAATTACTTATCTATTTTAATCGGATTATTTTATATTGCATTAGGTGTTTTTGTAATTGTATATCGGTTTTTTCTAGTACAATTAGATGAGATACCATCTTATTTATTAGGTGGATTACTCATTTTATATGGAATTTTTAGAATAGGAAGAGCAATTTATTACATAAGAAGAAAGGATGAAGAAGACGTTTAAGATTTTTATTTTTTTTATTTCAGTTTTTTCAGTCATTTCTTGTTCTCAAAATGAATCAAGCAGACCAAACAAAGGTGAAATAGTCATTGCTGCAGATGAATCTTTTAGAAACGTAACAGAAGCTTTGGCAGAAAGATATGTTGCGCATTATCCAGAAACTAAACTTCATCTTAAATTTCAGAAAGAAGACTATGCCTTAATGGATTTATTGAAGCGAAACGTAAGAGTTATCGTGATGTCTAGAGAACTTACAGAAAAAGAAAAAAAACTCTATGAAGAAATGGTAGATCTTCCTTTAAAGCCTGCAAAATTCGCTGGTGATGCAGTAGTATTTGTAGTTGCTAAAGATTCTCCTAAAAACTCAATTAGTGTTCAAGAAATAAAAAAAGAACTACAATCTGATGAAAAAAATATAATTTTTGACGGTGTAAATGCTAGTAATTTTAACTTTGTAGCTCAGAAATTAAATTTAGCCCCTCAAAAAATAAAATATTCACTAATTAAAGGTAATAAAGGAATTGTAGAGCAAATTAGTAAATTCCCTAATAGTATAGGGGTTATTAGTCTTAATACCATCTCGAATCCTTACTCTCGCGAAGCTGAAAATTTAAGGAAACAAATAAAAATTCTCTCTGTTACAGAAAATAATATTGCTTATGAGCCAAACAGAGAAAATATAAGAAATATGAAATATCCATTCACCAGGATTCTTTATTTTTTAACTAATGAAGGACATTTTGGGTTAGGAAATGGTTTTATCAGATTCTCTTGCACTCAAAAAGGTCAAATAGTGGTAAGTAAAGAAGGACTTCAACCTTATAATATTTTTAAGAGAGAAGTAATGATGAGATAAAAAATTTTTAATTTTAAGAGATTTAATTTAATTTTGGAACAGAAATTGTGTATTAGTATTTAACATAATACATTAACAATAAAAAAATAGAAAAATGAAATATAGATTCGGACTTCCTAAAAAAATAGTTTTTGGTGCAGCGGCAACTTTTCTATTAAGTTTTGCAAACGCACAAACAGTGTCAGAAGGGATTGTTAATTTAGATAGCCACAAATATGCAAAGGCTAAGGAAATTTTTAATCAGATGATTGCTAAATCACCTACTGCAGAAAACTATTATTATTTAGGATACTCATATTTAAGTCAGTTTGAACCAAATTTTGAACTAGCTAAAGAAAATTTCGATAAAGGTTTAGCAATTGATTCTAAAAGCTATCTTAATAAAATTGGTCTTGCTACCATTAAATTAGGGAAAGGTCAAAAAGCTTCAGCAATCGCTGAACTTACTCAGGTTGCAAAAGAGTCTAAAGAAAAAGACGCAGAAGTTCTTTATAGAATTGGAGAAGCGCTTACCATGTTCGAAAATAACAATGATCCAGCTTTAGCCATTACTTATATCAATAAAGCAATTGAAAAAGCACAAAAATACGGTGTTCCTGCTTATTATTACTACACTTTAGGTGATGCATATAGATTAACTAGAGATCCAGGAAATGCAATGACTGCTTACGATAGAGCTTCTGAAGTTGCTAAAAATAAAGCTTCTGTTTTCTACAGAATGGCAACATTGTGGATGGCTGCTAAGCAATATAAAAAAGCAGAAGAAAATATTGTAAAAGCAATCAATACAGATGCAACTTATGCTCCAGCGTACAAAGCACAAGCTCAGTATAATAAAATTTTCCAAAAACATGAGGAAACTACTCAGAGTTTGATTAATTATACGAAGTATGCAGACGAAGATCCAAGTACAGCATTAGAGATTGCGAAGTTATACTTTATTAATAGTGACTTTGCTGAATCTAAAGCGACTTTAGATAAGGTTTTTGACAAAGTAAATGATCCAATTAAGTTTAAGTTAAGAGCTTATTTACAATATAATGAAAATGATTTTGTGAATGCTAAAACTAATCTAGAAACTTATTATGCAAAAGTAGAGCAATCTAGAATCATCCCGAGTGATGCAGGTTTAGAAGCGGTAATTTATGCAGGATTAGCTTCTAAAGAAGCAGACGCTGCTACAAAAGCTGCCTTAATGCAAAAAGCTAATGAAAAATTAGCGGTTGTGAAAGCTGCTAAAGATGACACTCTTGATTGGGATTCAGAATTCGCAAAAGCATCAAGTGGTGCTGCGGAACTTCAAGCAAAAGCAGACGCAGGTCCTTCTAATGACAACATCGTGGCTCTTAAAAAACAAGTAGCTGCAAACAAAGAAGATACTACTGCGTTGTTCAATTTAGCAATGGCTTATCAAGAAGTAGGTAACTGGGATGGTGCTGCTCTAGCATGGCAAAAGATGAATGATCTTCTTCCAACTTGGGAACCGGCTTATTATAGCAAAGGTTATGCATTACAACAAGCTGGTTATAAAGAATTAGCTGCTGTAGCTTTCCAGAAATATATAGATGTAGCATTAACTAAAACTCCAGCAGAACAACAAGCTTTACAAGAAACATTGTTTGGAGCTTACTATTCTGTAGCTTACTTGTTACACACTACGGATAAAGTAAAAGCAAATGAAGCTTTACAAAAAGCACTGGCGATGAAACCAGACGATAAAAACTCACTTCTTTTACAAAAAGAATTAATGAAATAAAAAATGAGCTTCTCAATTGAGAAGCTTTTTTTAATTCTAAATTTGAAAATTTAATTTTAATTTCTGTATTTTTGACCTATGAAAGTAGATGTTTTAGCAATAGGAGCACATCCTGATGACGTAGAGTTAGGCTGTGGAGGAACTATAGCAAAATTAATTTCCGAAGGAAAAAAAGTAGCCATCATAGACCTTACCGAAGGCGAGTTAGGAACCAGAGGAACTAATGAAACCAGAGCGCAAGAAGCAGCAACTGCATCTGAAATTTTAGGAATTTCTGCTAGAGAAAATCTTAAAATGAAAGATGGTTTTATCATCAATTCTCAAGAATATCAGTTTAGAATTATTGAAATGATTAGGAAATACCAACCAGAAATCGTGCTTTGTAATGCGATAGATGATAGACATCCTGATCATGCGAAAGCCGCAAAATTAGTTTCGGATGCGTGTTTTTTATCTGGATTGGTTAAGATAAAAACCGATTATGAAGGTGAATCTCAAAAATTTTGGAGACCAAAACAAGTTTTTCATTACATTCAGTGGAAAAATATTGAACCGGATTTTGTAATGGATATTTCTGGATTTTTAGACAAAAAAATAGAAGCTTGTTTAGCATATAAAACTCAGTTTTATGACCCAACTTCCACAGAACCAATGACTCCCATCGCGACCAAAGATTTCTTAGAAAGTCTTACTTATAGAGCGCAAGATTTAGGAAGATTGAGTGGAGTAGAATATGCAGAAGGTTTCACAACTGAAAAGTTATTAGCATTTAAAAATTTTGAAGGAATTATTTGTTAATTGTTTTAAAAATTTTATATATTTGCACACGCAAAAACGGTGATTGTAGCTCAGTTGGTTAGAGCGTCGGATTGTGGTTCCGAAGGTCGTGGGTTCGAGACCCATCATTCACCCAAAAAAAGCATCCAAATTTTGGATGCTTTTTTATTTCATTTAGGTTTTTAAAATTTTAAGCTTTGGTGATGCTGTCCAGAACCAGAGTTACAGGACCGTCATTCAGTAAAGATACTTTCATATCTGCCCCGAAAATTCCACTTTCTATTTTTAATCCAGATTTAGCAATTTCAGATTTAAAATATTCAAATAAAGGAATGGCTTTTTCTGGTTTAGCTGCTTTTATATAAGACGGTCTATTGCCTTTTTTGTAATCCGAGATTAAAGTAAATTGGCTGATGCATAAAATTTCTCCCGCTACATCTTTTACAGAAAGATTCATTTTTCCTTCAGAATCAGAAAAAATCCTTAAGTCTACCACTTTTTTTATTAACCAATTGGCATCTTCTTGAGTATCGTTTTCATCTACACCGATGAGAAGGAGTAAGCCTTGAGAAATTTCTCCTACAATTTTTCCTTCTACTGCTACAGATGCTTCTTTTACACGTTGAACTACTATTTTCATGCCTCTAAATTAATTATAAATATTTAAAATGTTGGTAGAAGAATTATAATTATAAAAATATTGTTTCAGAGGATAAGGACTTACGGAAGCTGGTGCTCCAGAATTGAGAAACCATTTCGCATTGTCTTTTTTGCAAATGACCAAACTGCCATTTTCTACTTCTAATGTAGTGTCTGTGGAAGGACAAATATGTGGCGCGTTTCTATCATAAATTTTGAAACCATCATTGGTTCTATAAACGATTAAGCCTCTGGTTCCAGATTGCTGTTCTGAGACGTAAATCCAGCCTCCAATATTGTTAAGAGGATAATAAGAAGGTAGGCTTAAATTGAGCTGAACAGAAATAAATTGATTGGGAAAACAACTGGTAGTTTCTTCTCTGTTAGAACAAGAGTTGAGCGTTTTTAATGCGCTGAAAGCCAGTAAAATTGGGATAATTATTTTTAAAAGGCTTGGTTTCATATTAAAATTAATCATATCTTTGTAACTCGAAATTTTAATGAATATTGTCCGGCAAAGGTCGGATTATTTTTTTATATTAACATTAACGCAAAATAACCAGATATGAGTAAAGTAATGAATTATGTAACCAAAGAAGGTTTGGAAAAAATGAAGGCAGAGTTAGAACTACTCGAAAGCATAGAAAGGCCTAAAATTACTCAACAAATCGCAGAAGCAAGAGACAAAGGAGATTTATCTGAAAATGCAGAATATGACGCCGCGAAAGAAGCGCAAGGTTTGCTAGAAATGAAAATCTCTAAAATTAAAGATACTATCGCAAACTCTAAAGTGATTGACGAAAGTCAATTAGACACTTCTAAAGTTTCTATTCTTTGTACCGTTCGTCTTAAAAATAATGCGACCAAACAAGAACAAAAATTCACATTGGTTCCAGATAATGAATCTGATATTAAATCAGGAAAAATTTCTGTAAATACTCCTATTGCAAAAGGATTATTAGGTAAAGCTGTAGGTGAAACTGCGGAGATTGTATTGCCAAATGGAAATAAACTTTCTTTTGAAGTTTTAGAAATTTCATTGTAATTTTAATCTTTAAAAATTACGGATTATGAGTTCTATATTCACCAAAATTGTAAACGGAGAAATCCCTTGCTACAAAATCGCTGAAGACGAAAATTATTTGGCTTTTTTAGATGTAATGCCATTAGCTAAAGGTCATACTTTAGTGATTCCAAAGAAAGAAGTAGATTTAATCTTTGATTTAGAATCAGAAGATTTTAAAAATCTTTGGGGATTTGCTCAACAAGTAGCCAAAAAAGTTGGAGCAGCGATGCCATGTGTAAGAGTGGGAGTGGCAGTGATAGGATTAGAAGTTCCTCATGCGCACATTCATTTGGTTCCCATGAATACCATGCAAGACCTTAATTTTGGAAACGAAAGGCTGAAACTTTCACCAGAAGAATATCAAGAAATTCAAAATAAAATAATTAACTCTTAAAATATATTAACTCAAATTTCATAGCGAAGTTTGAGTTTTTTCAAAAATAAAAAGAATGAATCCTAATCAATGCTCATTTTGCGGAAGAAAAAAATCTGAAGTTGAAATTTTAATCTCAGGACAAAATGGATTTATCTGTGAAAACTGTGTAGAGCAAGCGCATGCTATCGTAAAAGAAAGTGTACATGAAGATGAGTTTTCGCCAGTTACCTCGATTGAAGAACTTAAAAAACCTAGAGAAATTAAAGAATTTCTAGACGAATATGTAATTGGTCAAGATCAAGCCAAAAAACAATTGTCTATAGCAGTTTATAACCATTATAAAAGACTTCTTCATAATAAAGACGAAAATAAATCTGTAGAAATAGAAAAGTCTAACATAATTATGGTGGGCGAAACAGGAACGGGGAAAACACTTTTAGCAAAAACGATTGCTAAGCAATTGAACGTTCCTTTTTGTATTGTAGATGCTACTATTTTAACAGAAGCTGGTTACGTAGGAGAAGATGTAGAAAGTATTTTGTCTAGACTTTTAATGGTGGCGGATTATGATGTGGAAAAAGCAGAAAAAGGAATTGTTTTTATTGACGAAATTGATAAAATTGCCAGAAAATCAGACAATCCGAGTATTACCAGAGATGTTTCTGGTGAAGGGGTTCAGCAAGGTTTATTGAAACTTCTAGAAGGAAGTATTGTAAATGTTCCACCGCAAGGAGGAAGAAAACATCCTGACCAAAAATACATTCAAGTAAACACTCAAAATATTTTATTTATTGCAGGTGGAGCATTTGATGGAATTAAAGAAATCATCGAGAGAAGACTCAATAAGCAAGCGATAGGTTTCAGTACAGATAAACATTCTAAAGTAGAAGAAGAAAGCTATATTTTAGAAAAATTAAATGCTACAGATTTAAGAAGTTTCGGGCTTATTCCAGAATTGTTAGGTAGATTTCCTATTGTTACTCATTTGGATAAACTGACCAAAGAAACAATGCTTAGAATCCTTACAGAGCCTAAAAATTCTATCATTAATCAATTTGTTGAACTTTTTAGATTAGATGGCATAAAACTTGCATTTACGGATCAAGCTCTTGAAAAAATTGTAGACTATACCATTGACAAGGGTTTAGGAGCAAGAGGTCTTAGAGGTACTACTGAGAAGGTTCTCGAGGATTATATGTACAAAATTGATGAAATAGAAAAAGACTTACTCGTTGATAATGAAGATATTTTTGTATAAATTTTTGTCTTTTAATATAAAATTGCTATATTTGTACATTCAAAGAGTTATATAAATTCTTGAAAAACACAAACAAATGAA
>OBID01000736.1_pt1 | contig 12521 bp, 11 predicted proteins | sample 1519781 | NCBI WGS metagenome assembly OBID01 (sample SAMEA3991478, study PRJEB22521) | metagenome | biome: anthropogenic terrestrial biome; feature: sewage plant; material: sludge | place: Sweden | collected 2012-09-26
ATGGGAATGTTATAAAAAGCTTCACAGGAAAAGTAAAAGTTAGAATACCTGTTCCCGCAGGAATGATTGGCAATATTCACGTTTTATGGTTTGATGAAAAAACAGGCAAACTGCAAGATATGGGTGCAAAGGTTGTTGATGGCTACATTGAATTTGAAACAGACCATTTCAGCTATTACGCAATTGCACAAATGGCAGGACTTGCGGCAGGAGCAAGTGTTACGGATAACGCTGAACCGACTGTTCAAAGCAGAATGCCATATGCGGTTATAGCTTTTGTTTTGGCAGTTGGTATGGTTGCTTTTAAACAAAAGAAAGCAAAAAAATAAGCAAAAGCTTCAATCCCAGTGCTTATTTGCTGTTTAACTAGATAAGCAATAGTCTTAAATGGTAACAAATAACCTTAAATCAATCTTCCAGAAACAAGAGATAACTCGAGATAATCAAATAATATGAGAGAAAACCTTAAATATTTATCTTTCCTCATAACCCGAAGGTCTTAAGGTTTTGTTAGAGAAAATATTTAAAGTTTCAGTTAGAGAATTTTACACAGCAAAGCGGAATGATTACAAAGTTAAATCTAAGATTCAATATATTACAGTAATTGTTGAAAAATCCCTATAAGTATTTTGAAATAAAATGCTTATAGGGATTTGCTAGAATTTTACAATGTAATTTGTAATAAAATGTATAGTGCAACAACATATTGGATTTTTACTGCGTAAATATATGGATTGAGGAGATAGTGTGATTAAGAAAACATATAGAAAATTTTAAATTAATCCATAAAATGTTTTTTGATTTTTAAAAAATAGTAGTAACATTACTTGTTTAATTGAAAAAAATGATACTGGTAAATTATCAGTTTTAAAGCTATACAATTTTTCTTTATTAATATTAATAAAAATTTACTGAGAACAATATTGTAGATTGCATAAATTCTTCAGTTGATGTCAGAATATTTCCGATGTTATCATAAGTCACTGTTGCTGATTATCCTGCCGCATTTGTTTTCTTTGTACATCTACCAAACTCATCATAGCTTTAATACTTTATTTGCATTAAACAATGTATAGATGTTTAAGCAAATGGTTGATTTTAGATATAAAGTATGATATAATTTAAAATAAAATATTTATATAAAAGTTCACAGTGCATTTGTAAAATGAAGATAGACATTATAGAAGATAGTATTTTGAGTTATGGCAGTAGTCTTCTACAAATATTGCTTAAAGACTGCTTCAAATACAAGGATATAACAATATTGATCACAGCAATCACGATTATAATTATGGATTATTTCAAAATTCAAAATCCTGCAATAGTATGTCTTATTGGAGTGGTTTTCGCCATCTTTATTGGCGGTTATATCAATGGGATTATAAGTGGGATTATGACTTTAATTTACTGCACTTACTTCTTTTCTGAAAATCATAGCTTTATTTATTATAATAATGAAAATAAATATAAATTATTAACAATTGTATTTTCTCTAGTAACAATGGTTTTTATGGTCGGTGTTTTGAAAAAAAGGTTGAAAAAACGAACAAAAGAATTGGAAATAGCAAATAGTAAATTAATGAATTTATCAATTACGGATGAACTCACTGGACTATATAACTATCGTCATTTTATCACCACACTTAACAATGAGTGGGGGAGAAGCCTGAGAAATAAAACAAGTATTTCAATAGCAATAATTGATATTGATTTTTTAAAAATCCGATTAGGATAAAGAAATGAACTCACAATCAAACATTTACTACTGCATAAGGAGAAGATGATATGATCTCAAATCAATGGTATGCAATACTTCCATCTAAAAATGTCAAGGTCGGTCAGATTGTAGCTGTAAAGCGGATGAACCTGGATCTGGCTCTATTTAGGAACAGCAAAGGTGATATTGGTTGTGTAGTAGACCAGTGTACACATCGTGGCGCTGCGCTCAGCTTGGGGAAGGTCATGGATGACTGCATCCAGTGCCCATTTCATGGACTTGAATTTAATAAATTAGGTAAATGTACATTTATTCCTGCAAATGGTAAGTCCTCCACGGCAGACATTAGCCGATACAATGTTAGACAGTATCCCGTCAGAGAAGGAAACGGAATTATCTTCTTTTGGTATGGTGATGAAGAAAAAATTATCAAAGATCTACCGTTCTTTGATAAAGAAATTGATGACTCTTACGTGTACAGTGAGCTTGCAGATCACTGGAATTCCCACTATTCAAGATGCATTGAGAACCAGTTGGATGTAGTACACCTGCCTTTTGTTCATCACAATACAATTGGTAAGGGAAATAAAACGCTAGTTAATGGTCCAAAAGTAACCTGGGAAAATGGTATATTAATAACTAGTGCCAACAACGAGCAAGATCATGGTCAAAAGCCAAGATTGCCCAATGAATGCGTTATCAAGGATACCCACTTAAGTTTTCTTTTCCCCAATATTTGGATGAACCATATCGACGACAAGATTAAAGTCATCATTTATTTTGCTCCTGTGGATGAAGAAAACACCGTGTTATACATCCGCTTTTATTGCAAACTCACAAGCTTAAAGCCATTGAATAATTTGATTGCACTTATTGGCAAGTTCGCCAATAAAATTGTAGAAAGACAAGATAAGCGCATTGTCATTACACAAAATCCAAAAGCATCTACATTAAGATGCGGTGAAAAACTTGTGCCGGGCGATGGGCCTATCGTTATGTATCGCAAAATTAGAGATGACTTAAAAAATAGCACTTTAAAATGAAATATCGCCTAATATTGAGAAAAAATTATAGGAGGATTACTATGAATAGAATAAAACAAACATTGGTTAATTTAATATTTTTAGCAGTAACTCTGGTTATTAATACCTTAGGGGCAGTAGGTCTGATTAATGGTATGACACAGAAAGAGATTTCAGACATGTATGTTACTTTGATTACGCCAAGCCCAGCTACCTTCAGCATTTGGAGTGTTATATACTCGCTATTGCTGATATCGATGATTGCAATGATTATAAAGAAGGGTGATTCCTATTACCAAAAGGCTGTCGATCAAATTTCCAAACTTTTTAGAATTTCATGTATTCTAAATATTGCATGGATTGTTACATTTTCATTTGTCTTGGTGGAAATTTCTGTGCTCTTCATATTTGGATTTGTTATTACTTTAGCGTTGATTAGCATAAAGCTTCTTGAAATTCAGGAGGGAAAACGTTGGTTATTGCCTGTGAGCTTCGGGCTTTATAGTGGTTGGCTATTTATTGCAACAATTGTTAATATCAATGCTGCACTTGTCAAGTTAAATTGGTCAAGATTCGGATTTATGCAGGAAACTTGGGGAATCATCATGTTGATTGTTGCGATCTTTTTACTAATCGGTGTAGTCATAAAAATCCGAAATGCAATCTTTCCACTTCCAATTGCTTGGGCTTACTTAGGAATAAACCAATTTTTAAAATCACCGGCAGGATTCAATGGAGAATTTGCTACCTTGCAAACGGTCTCACTTATTGGTATGTCAGTCCTTGTTATAATCTCAGTAATACTGTTTATCCGCAATCATTTTTCCATACTTCCAGAACTATCGAAGTAATGTGCTGAAGTAAAAGAATTGCGCTGTCGATAGGAAACGGAAAAGATTCATTATAATAAGTGGTAACCAACTTAACGAATTTGATGTTTTGGACAAAGGTGAAAAAATTGAGCATAACATATAGTTTTCTTATGCAGTACTTAATTTTGCTTAACGTTTATAAAGTGTGACCTTTTATTAATTCAAATGCGTCAATGAAAGGTCAATATCATTGTTGCTATAATTTTTATTTATCCTTTCGTTGTGGCGTTTAAGCGTGGTAACGTCACCCATCTTGTGTTTCATTGCGAATGATTGCATCATAATAAAGCATAGGCTAATTTAATTGCACAAATATTCAGGGTGCTTTAAGGTATCCTTTATTATTTTTTTGAAATATAAAATACATGTAAAATGTGTTGACTTATATCATTTTATTTTATAAAATATTAAATATGAAGGTTTATAATAAATGCCATTTTATTTATGCCTTATACTACATTTTATTTTTATAGGAGTGAAAACATGGACTTAAAAGGAACAAAAACAGAATCAAATCTCTTAGCTGCGTTTGCTGGAGAAAGTCAGGCAAGAAATAAATATACGTATTTTGCCTCTGTTGCAAAAAAAGAAGGCTACGAACAAATATCTGAGTTATTCATCAAAACAGCTGAAAATGAAAAAGAGCACGCTAAGCTATGGTTTAGAGAGCTAAATCTTCTTGGCGATACTAAAGAAAATCTTCTTCACGCTGCAGAAGGTGAGAATTATGAATGGACTGATATGTACGAAAACTTTGCAAAGGATGCAGAAGCTGAAGGCTTTGCAAAAGTTGCCGAACAGTTTAGAGCTGTTGCAAAAATTGAAAAGGCACATGAGGAAAGATTCCGTACACTTCTTAATAATGTAGAAATGAAAGCTATATTTGAAAAATCAGAAGAAACCATGTGGGAATGCCGTAACTGCGGACATCTTGTTATGGGTAAAAAAGCTCCCCAAGTATGCCCTGTATGTAATCATCCTCAAAGCTATTTTGAAGTTAGAAAAGACAACTATTAATTTAAAGGAGATTATAGCTTATGTGTTCAAAACAAAAATTTTATATCTGTAAGCATTGCGGCAATTTAATTGGTATAATTGACAACAAGGGTGTTCCTCTTATATGCTGCGGCGAAAAAATGTCTGAGCTTGAGGCAAATACCGTTGAAGCCAGCAAAGAAAAGCATATACCTGTTGTTAAGATTGATGGTAATATAGTAACTGTCAGCATTGGAAGTATCCCACATCCAATGGAGGAAGCTCACTATATTGAATTTATATACATTGAAACTAAAAACGGCGGACAAAGAAAATGTCCTTTATCAGAGCCAAAGGTTACTTTCTCACTTGTTGATGATGAACTAATTGCTGTATATGCATACTGCAACCTTCATGGTCTCTGGAAAACTGAAATAAAATAATTCAAATAAGCTGTGCAGTTTTAATTCTGTACAGCTTTTATTATTTGATTTAATTTTTGTAATATTTTATGCGATTTTCTTGAGGATAGGTCCTGCAATTTTGTCAGCTTATACTTATTGTTGCTCGCTTATCTTATCATAGTGAAAATAACACTGCTGTGCTGTAAACACCAATCCACTTCTGCTCAAGAGAGTATCTATTGCACTAATTTTTCATTATATGTTAATTGCTGACAGAAATATGCGATAGAGTACAAGATTATAGGAAGTTTGAGATATATTATCACAAATACTTATTTTATAATTATGATCTATAATAAGATAATTGTAATTAACAGATGTGATTCAAAATCATTTATTTCAACAAGATGCTGTAATTCATAAGGAACAATCATGGAATGCCTTCCCCTATAATTTGATTAAAGAAAATTCTCTTCTAAAATTTTAATTAAATCTGCTTCCGAAAATGCTTTTCTAAAAATGCATGAAGAAAGGAATTTAAACATTCGTACATCGGCAAATTATTAAGTATTGCATAAATTGCAAAAAAAGCGTATAATTACGCTAGTTATAAAACTATTTGATTAAAAATCTTACGGATTTAAGTGAAGACGAACAGTTCCTCGCACCTGACGGGATGCTTCTGAAACATCCGGTATTCGTTACAATACTTGTTGGATTTATGCCAATCGAATGGAATGATATTAAATTGCAACAATAATAATGAAAACTTTATTGTTGTTGCAATTTGACATAAGTAAAATATTTACAATAATGTTTTATTTTTAAGGCTATAAGACTAAAAAAGGATGTGCATTTATGATTCACGATGGGAATTATGATCTTTTACTTGACTCAATGTTTGAGGGAGTTTATTTTGTGGATAATAACAGAAAAATAACTTTTTGGAACAAATCAGCTGAACGTATAACAGGGTTTTCGTATGATGAAGTCTTAGGAAAATATTGTTATGAAAATATTTTACAACATGTTGACGATTTCGGAAATAAATTGTGTTTTGGTGGCTGTCCATTACACAAAACATTGGGAAGTGGTGTAATCAATGAATCAATAGTATTTTTACATCACAAATCAGGACATCGTGTTCAAATAGCTATAAAAACAGTACCACTATATCATAATGATTTAATTGCGGGTGCTGCTGAGATTTTTCAAGAATTTTCTAAAGAAAATGTTTCAAAAGAAACATTGGAGAAATATAAAAATCTTGCTTTAATGGATCAGTTAACTAACTTGCCTAATCGTAGATTTACAGAACGCCATATTCAACAAAAATTTAAGGAATATCATGATTTTAATTTTCCTTTTGCAATTGCGTTTATTGATGTCGATCATTTTAAATTCGTTAACGACACCTATGGTCATGATGTTGGCGATGATGTGCTTAAAATGTTATCAAAAACTTATGTTAATGCCGTAAGAAACAATGATTTTATCGGTCGTTGGGGTGGCGAAGAGTTTTTAGCTATTTTTACAAACTGTAATGAAAAAACTTTATTAGAGTTATCGGAAAGAATCCGAGTTTTAGTCGAAAATTCAACCATGCTTGCTAATGATACCGAATTAAAAGTTACTATTTCAATTGGTGCAACAATAGTGAAACCTGAGGATAATTATGAATCAATTATAAAAAGAGCAGATAATTTAATGTATCAGAGTAAAGAAAATGGTCGTAACAGATGCACACTTGACTAATTTATTTAATATAATCATATATTTCGCAGTACATAGCATTTCATTGCAATATTATGACATAAATTATCATCCACAGAGGAGCAAATCAAATCGGGGAAAGTATTACTGAGATATCTTCATCAAATACACGAATTCTTTTTTATTTATTTTAACAGTAATTTTGCTAAAGAAATTATGCTAAATATAGCTGTCGCTTTAAATAACAACTCTGATATTAATACGCTTAATGATTTGCACGAGCCTTACAACAGTTTCACTTTCTAACTCAGTCACAAGAATTAAAGATTACACTTTCTGGTTTTGAGAAAACCTTGATTCTATTATAATTCCAGATTCAGTAACATACATTGGGACAGAAGCTTTTGCATGAACCTTACTTCAGTTACAATTCCTGAATTGGTAACAAGTATTGGGGAAAATCGTACACCTTATGAAGCTAATTTGAATAATGGATAAAGTTATTTGGTTATTAGTTTAAACATCATGAATTCTATTAATTTATTCTATTGTGAATATTACTTTTTAATTTTCTCACAATACTCATCAAATGAAAACTCCTCATTCAAAGCCTTTTCCCTAATATTTAGAGCAAAATCCGCCCACTTCTGAAATTCTGTCTGTGTCATTTTCTTTTTCATATACCGTGCATAATGAGCCTTGTAAGCACGGGAATAAGTCAGCCAGATAGGGTCATTCTTGACTTTGTCAGCATACTTTTTCCTATGTCCAACATCACGGCAGACTTTACCTTCTTTATCTTTAACAGGACGAGTACAGTAATCAGAAAAAATCCCACCCTCGAGAAGAAAATGTTTACCGCAGTATCCGCACTTTTTAGGCAGATAATGCTGCTCCATGCCCTTAAACAATTCAATATATAGAAACGCTCCGATTGTGCTGAAATGATAGCTTTCACACAATATGGGGCTTTTTTTATTTAAAACAGTATATGAAAACTTAATGTTGCCCGACGGCTGAAGCTTTTCATAGGTGTATATTTCATGTGCATTTTCGGAAATAAAATCGGCAAAAACCTTTGCTGTTTCAGTATTATCAAGATATTTACTGCTGCTATGCAGCTTCTCTAAAAAAGGCTCATAAACACGCTTTACGCGCAATAAATCTTCGATAAAGGTTAAATAATTTTGTGCGAAGGCTTTCAGAGCTGCATTGAATTGAAAAAAATCATCTAACATATCAGCCTTGTCAAAGTCACTTAGTGGAATCTGAACGTAAAAATGGTCATTATATTCAGGATAGTTCTTATCGTCTGGGTCATGGTCAGGCTCATTGTCAAACATCCATTGATAATTGTTAAGCAAGTTAAACAGCTTGTTTCGTTTCATGTCCATTGCGTTATATGGCGGTAAAGAACATATTAAATCATCCATTTTATCATAAAAGCAGATGGCTTCCTGAAAAAACCTGTCACAGTTATCAACCTCACTCATATCTTCAGGATAATGAAGTAGTCCTATGTATCTTTTACACTTATGATGAAGTTCATTAAGTCCTTTAAAATTTTTTGAAAGATATTTTTCAAGAATTTCGCCTAGCTTGCATTCTTTTTTACTACCGATGAAAATTTTTGTTTCATAAAAATGCGCGTCAAACTCAAACATACCGTTGTTTCCTCTCTGACATAAAAATATTTTTCTCTTAGTAGAAGTGAAAGATTAAAAAAGTAGAAATATAGTAAAATAGATGTGAAAATAGTTACTGATAGAGATATAGTAACACATCTATTGACTTCTTGTCAAGGGTTGTATATACTAAATTTGAGCTTGAACAGAAAGTATGTTCCGGAGCGTACTTTCAAATTTGTACTATGAAGGGAGCGATGCCAATCGCAATTTATCATTTTCACGTCAAGATGGTGAGCAGGGTTAAAGGTAAATCAGCTGTCGGTAAGGCGGCATACATATCAGGAGAGAAAATCAAAAATGAGTATGACAGCGTGGTGCATGATTATCGCAAGAAGAAAGAAATCGTCCATAAGGAAATCCTGTTGCCAGATAATGCACCTTCCAAATTCAAAAAGCGTTCCGTTCTTTGGAATGCTGTTGAAAAGTCTGAAACTAGAAAGAATAGTCAAACTGCCAGAGATATTGATGCCGCACTTCCTGTGGAATTATCAAGAGAAGAGCAAATTGACTTAGTACGAAATTTTTGTAATCAATGCTTTGTTTCAAGCGGTATGTGTGTTGATTTTGCCATTCATGACAAGAATGATGGAAATCCTCACGTTCATATCTTACTTACTACACGGCATGTGGATAGCAATGGTTTTACTGCAAAAGACCGTTCATGGAATGACAAGGACTTGCTGAAATTGTGGCGGGAACGCTGGGCGGACTGGTGCAACCATAAGTTGTATTCTGTTTCAGATGAAAGTATTGACCATCGCAGTTATGCGGAGCAAGGTATTGACAAGGTTCCTCAGTTACACTTAGGCACTGCTGCCTGTGCTATTGAGAAAAAAGGGGTCAAAACTGATAAGGGTAGTCGTAACCGCAGAATTCAACTTATTAATGTTGAGGCGGAAATCTCTGCACTAACAGAAAAGAAATCATCACTATTAAATGACATCAACGAAAATTCAAAAGAATATATTGGGGTAAAGCTTGGCTGTGATTTTATGCAGTCAAGAATGCTGACGGAATACAATTTCTTTTTAAAAGCACTGAAAAATATTTTGGACAGAGAAGGATTTGTAAATGCCGTTCAACAATGTCACCCACAAAGCAATATGTTTATACGTCCGCAGGATGAACAAACCGTTCTTGATATTGCCAACACTCTTAAGCAAATCAAGAAACAATTGCAGTATGATTATGGTGAAAATATTTCTGCTGAAATGCTGACAGCCGAGTATGAACGTCAACAGCTTTCCGCAGAAAAAGAAAAACAGGCTGATATCGCTCCTGTTCAGGAAGAAAACAAGCCTGTGAAAAAGAACCGTTCACGGTGATAAGTGTACCCTGAACGTTGCTCATGGCAACATCAAAATCCGTACCAACGGTACGGCAGTCGGTTTTGCTTCAGCAAAATTTCGGGGGTTGAGGGGGCGTTTTGCCCCTCACGCACACAAACTCCGCAGAGTTTGTATAAGTGCGCCCTTCGGGATATAAGGCTGCTTCATTCACATTAAGAATGAAGTTAGTCCGTCACGCTATGAAAATAGCGCAGACAGAAGCAGCAAAGCTGTGCAGCCGATTATCCCGCAAGCATGGAGGCATACAGTAGATTTAACCGTTACCAATGTGTTTTTCGCCCATATGGGCTTACGAATGAAATGAGATTGAAAGGATGATTTTTATGGCTAAGAAAAAGACTTTAGAGGAATTAAAGGCTCGGAACGAAAAGCTTTCTGCAAGCGTTTCTGAGATAAATACAGCACTTTCTGAAAAACAAAAGGCACTTACTGCACTGCAAAAACAAATTGCAGAGGAAGAACGCAAGGCTCGCACCCATAATCTTTGTGAATTCGGAGGTCTAGCATACAAGTACTTTGGGGATGATATTACCGCTTCAGAATTTAAGGATATGCTTGATTTTATCTTTGCGGTTGATGAGGTGCAGAATTTTGTCAATGACGAAAAGAAGAAACGATTTTTGAGGGATAATCAAACTGTTGTGCTGGATGTTTCGAAAAGTGTTGATGAAACCACACCTATTATAACTGAAAGTTCTGAAACCGTTTCAGATGAAGTTAGTCCCAAAATAAATCGAAAAGAAATCGCTTAAAAATATAGGAGGAGAAATTTGAGAAGAAATGAAATATTCACAGCGTCCACCGTAGCAAAAGTAAACGAGTATCAGATTGGGGATAACAGATATATCGTTACACATGAGTACGGCAATGAAAATCTTGAAGAAATTATGCTTGAATATATTGAGCAGGAAATCAAAAAAGTAATGTCAGAATCCAGAAAGTCGGCATAAAAATGTTGTAGAGCGGTTGATTTATGTTTAAAAATATGCTACTATAATAGTGTAATCAACCGCTTTGCTCAGAAAGGATTGAGTTATGAATTTTAATGAGCAGAGCATATTAATTGATGCCGCAGGTTTTGCAGCTCAGAATATTGAACGGCAGAGAGGTACATCAATTTTAACCGCCTGTTATTGCCGACTTTCAAAAGACGACGAACAGGATGGATCAAGCGTTTCAATCGAAACACAGAGCAATATTTTATCGGATTACTGCAAGACGAACAGCTTTCAGATTTTTGATTTCTACTGCGATGATGGTTTCACAGGCACAAATTTTGACCGACCAGAATTCAAGCGTATGATGTCCGATATAGAAAGCGGAAAAATCAACACTATTGTTGTAAAAGACTTGTCACGACTTGGACGTAACTACATTGAAACGGGCAGATTGATTGAAGAAACATTTCCCGAAAAGGGTGTGCGATTTATTGCGCTTGGTGATAACGTAGATACAGATTCAGAAAGTCTGGATTTGGATTTCATGCTACCGCTGAAGAATATTTTCAATCAGTTTTATCCTGCTGACTGTTCACGGAAAACACGTCAGGCACTTCATTCAAAGGCATTCAATGGTGAATTTATCGGAACAAATGCACCTTACGGTTACAAAAAGTCTGTGGCTGACAAACATGTTCTTGAAATTGACAAGGATACTGCTCCTACAGTAAAACGTATTTTTGAGATGGCTGCTTATGATGGATATGGATACAATAAAATCTCTAATATTCTGAGAAATGAAAAAATTCTGACACCTACAGCGTACATAGCTAAATGCAATGGGAAGAGCTATAACAAAGAACCTTACGATTGGAATCTGACAACAATCAGAAAAATGCTTGAAAATCAGGTTTATCTTGGTCATACTGTCAATTGTAAAAAGCGTAAGATTTCATTCAAAAGCAAACGTGTTGTTAAACAGTCTGAAGATAAATGGATTGTTGTTGAAAATACACATGAACCTATTGTCAGTGAAAAGCTTTGGAATGGCGCTCATGCCAAACTTTCAATGAGAAAGCGTGAATGCAAAAACGGTGAAACACAACTGTTTGCAGGAATTGCAAGGTGCGATAAATGTGGTTATACGCTGTCATTATCAACGGTCAGGAACAGAGAAAAATTCTATTGCTGCAACACATACAAAAAGCGTGGAAAAGAAGCCTGCACCATTCATTACATTAGATACGACGACCTGTATGATGTGGTTCTGAATGATATCCAGCGGCATATTTTTATGATTCAGAATAATGAAGAGAAATTTTTCAAGCAACTTTTGAAGCATATGGGCAAAACAAAAAGCTCCGATACCGAAAAGCTAAAATCGGATATCAGAACAACAGAAAAACGCATTAAGGAACTTGACGACCGATTTTACAAGTTGTATGAAGATAAGCTTGACGGATTGCTTTCAGAAGAGCAATTCAAAGAATTATCACGGCGATTTGAATTAGAGCAGAATGAACTGAAGTCAAAGCTCGAATTGATGAAACAGAAGTCAGATACGCTGGAAGAAACAGTTCAGAATGTGGACGCTTTTATTACAGAAATAAAATGCCTCTCTGAAGTCGCAGTACTGACTAAAGAGGTATTACACAGGCTTATTGAAAAAATTACTGTCGGTAACAAAGAAATTATTGATGGTGTGAAAACGCAGAAAATAAGGATATTTTACAAGTTTGTCGGTAATATTGATTAAAATGTATTTGGTATTCTCTAACGGAATTGGACGGTCGTAGGTTCAAATCCTGCTCCCGCAACCAACGTAAAATAGGCGTTTCTGAGA
>OBID01000738.1_pt1 | contig 12475 bp, 6 predicted proteins | sample 1519781 | NCBI WGS metagenome assembly OBID01 (sample SAMEA3991478, study PRJEB22521) | metagenome | biome: anthropogenic terrestrial biome; feature: sewage plant; material: sludge | place: Sweden | collected 2012-09-26
ACAGCATCTTCCGTCCCAGTTGCCAGTTATAGACTTCTGGCATTGTGAATCCTCCTTCTGAACATGATCATGTAGTTAATGGTTCGCATTCGTTTCAAGCACCGAGGACGAAGTGCCGAGAGGCGTGCCTCTCAGACTATGTACCTCTGTCCTAGACCTTGATCTTGATATGTTCACCCTTAAGCCACTTGATCATGAACTCGTTTTCCTGACCCGGCGTGAACCCGGTCCGGACTGGTTCCCACGGACCACGCGCTCCGATACCGCCGTCTTCCGCCTTGGTGATGCGGATCAAGCATTCCTTCGGAACGGTGTTGATGCCATGGTGATCGATGGCATAGCCCCACTTGAACTTCCAGGCAATCGTGTGCTTGCCGGGGAGTGAGTCGGTCTGGTGCATCGGCATCAACCAGCTTCTGGTAAACGACTGTTGAGCGCCGTACCGGAAGTTGGACTGATAGCCGGTGTCCACCGCAATGGCGCGTCCGTCTGGCCGCGTCTCGTGACCTTTCACCGACTTCGCCGTGGCCACATACGGGGCATGCTTTGCCATCGTGACGTGGTACGGATACGCCGGGTTGTACTTGGCACGAATCATCAAACGGGACACCTTGTAGAACGGATCCGACGGCTTCCAGCCACGATAGGGCCGGTCCACCGGGTTACCGTCGACAAAGACGTAGTCGCCGTCGTTGATGCCGCGGTCTTTCGCCGCTTGCGGGTTGATGTGCAACTGGTGTTCTCCGACACCCGGTGTCCGTTTGTCCATGCGGTACGGATCGCCGAAGTTCGACTCATAAATCTGCACCCAGTCGTTCACCGACCATTGGCTATGCACCCGGTGCCGGGTCTTGGGCGTGACGCAGTAGAACTGGTAGCCCTTTTCCCACAACGGGTTCGGATGCCGCTTGATTTCCGCCCACGGCAGCTTGATGTTTCGCACGTGCTTGTCATCATGGTGCTGCGCGGTGATCGGAATACCGTAGTCATCCGGCCGAATGAACGGATTGTTCGAGAAAATCGCATTCGGCAGATACGGGGTACACTCCGGGCCTTCCCGGTGTGAAATGAAGTTTTCCCCGTATTCGATGGCTTCCGGCTCAATACGGTAGGTCTCGATACGACCCGACCGCGTCCACTGGGGCTTGGACTCGTTGGTCTCTTCCCAGAGCGGGTGGCGCGGATAGGTACGACCCATGACCATCCAGCCCTTTTCCGACTTCAACATGACGTCAGCGCTGTATCCGTAGCAGGTGGCGCTGGCATCCAGCATCCGCTGCGGATAGACATCGACACGGTTCATGTACACGAAGTGGAACACGCCGCGGAACCGCGCATCTCCGGTCATTTCAGCCAACTTGGCTGCGACGCCGGCGAAGGTGTCCGCATCGTTACGGGTGTCGTACAGCGGACGGATACCACCCTTCCAGATCTGAATCCACGGATTGGAGACCGTGCCAGTCATTTCCGGATAGGTGAACTCCATCCAGGAGTTACAAGCAAACGCCACGTCGGCATGGTTGACGTCCGAGGTCATCTCGATGTCTTGCGTGACGATCATCTCGATGTTCGGATCGACGTTTTTCACCATGTCATAGTGGTGCTTGGCGTTGTTGAGAATGTTCACGTTGGTCACCCAGCGGACTTTGCTGGGGCTCGGCATGTGGGTCTTGCCGGTGAACACTTTGCGTCCGTACTTCGGCGTGTTGACGATCAAGGCCGTATCACCATGGTTCCAGTAACCGACTTCTTCACCATAGTAGTAGGAACGGGTCTTGATCTCTTTGCCGTGCGCATTCGGATCCAGGGTCAGGTTGAAGGGATCTTCACCGGTGTGCACCGCGAGTCCCGCGCCGGACCAAGGAACGGCGTTCCAGATACCGGCCTTGTAGTTACCGGACCAGGTATGGCAGCCCGTCCCGAACTTTCCGATGTTACCGGTGATCGTCATAATGAACGCAGCCGCCCGGCCCATTTCCGTCATGTGGAAATAGTGACAGACGCCTTCGCCGTTATGCATCGCAGCCGGCTTGATCGTGCCTGAATCACGCGCCCAACGGACGATGAGGTCCTTCGGGGCACGGGTGATCTGGTGCGTGGTGTCCAGATCGTAGTCCTGCAAGTGGACCTGATACATCTGGTAGATCGACATCACGTCGATCTCGCGGCCGTTGAGCAGCTTGACTCTGAAGGTTCCGGTCAAGGCCGGATCAATGCCGCTCTCCTTGAAGTGGAAGCCGACCTGTTCCCGGTGCAGGGGAACAGCCTTCCCCTTCGCCAGGTCCCAGACCATCATACCGCCGAGCCGTTCCACCTGCTCGGGCTTCAAGGATTGGATGCGTCCCGAATAGCTCTTCGAGAAATCCGGGAACTTGTAATCCGCAATCACATCGCGCGGATCGAGATACTGGAGCGTATCCGTCCGTACGAGCAACGGCAGGTCGGTAAATTCCTTGATGTAATCGATATCCTGCAAATTCTCATCGAAAATGATCTTTGCAGCGCCGAGGAAGTTCGCGCCATCGGTCTCCGGCCGCAGAGGAATCCAGTAGTCTGCGCGGTAGGCCGTCGGGTTGTATTCCGGCGTAATGACAACGATTCGCGCGCCGCGCTCGATCGACTCGAGCTTCCAGTGCGCTTCCGGCATCTTGTTCTCGACGAAGTTCTTACCCCAGCTGGTGTTCAGCTTGGAGAAGCGCATGTCGGAGAGGTCGACGTCGCAGTTCTGGGTCCCGTTCCAGAACGGATGGGAAGGATCTTGGTCGCCGTGCCAGGTGTAGTTGGAATAGTACTTTCCGCCCTGCGCCTTATCGGCATCGACTTTGCGAATCCAGGAGTCCAGCAACGGAAGACATCCGCCGTTGAAGCGGGTGTTCATCATCTTACCGACGATGCCGAGCACCGGCATACCGGCGCGATGCTTGAACGTCCGCACGCCCGCACCCTTCATCATTTCGATCATTTCCGGAGCATAGCCCTGCTCGCGGAGACGACGGGCACCGGCTTCACCGCTGTAGCGCGTCGCGATGAGCACGGCGGCTTTGGCGACATAGGTGAAGGCCGTATCCCAGGAGACCCGGTTGAGGTCGTCCAGGAAGCGGCTGTCAAACTTGTACTTGCGCTTCACATCGGGCGTCAGCTCGGGGGAGCCGTCGTCCATCCACTGCTTCCAACCCTTCCGCATCAACGGACCCTTCAGGCGATAGGGGCCGTACACGCGACGGTGGAAGGTGAAGCCTTTCAAGCACATGCGCGGGTTGTGCGCGAACGTTCCGCGGTTGCCGTAGAGGTCTTCATAGGTTTGGTGGTCATAGTTCTGCTCAACGCGCATGACGACGCCGTTCCGGACGAAGGCCCGGACGCGACAGCCGTGGGTGTCGTTCGGTGAGCAGCACCAGGTAAAGGATGAGTCGTACCGGTACTGGTCGTGATACACACGCTCCCAGGACCGATCCGGGTACTCACCCAGCGGGTTCCCAACCTCGATGACCGGCTGCAGCGCGGTCAACGCGAGGACTTTATCCGCCACGGCCACGGCCGCGACGGTTCCCGCCGAGATTTTGAGAAACTGTCTCCGTGAAACGGAAACCTGCATAATAGCTACCTCCTTGTGAGGCACATGAGTCCCTCATGCACCTGTTCGTACAACCTCACTACACTCACGTGGATGCAATCTTGTCTGGAGTACCTCCTTTCCGTGTGTCGAATTGGAAACATTCGCCCCTCGCAATTCGAAATTGTCGAGCGGACATTCGCTCGCGGTGTAGGAGTATTACAATTCACGTGCCGACGATGGCCAAAAATGTGGCTCCGTTTCGTCTTGGTAATGAGGAATTGAAATTAATAAAATCAATATGTTGAGATTCATCTTGGGATGGGGAAGAGAAGGGCAATGGATGACGAAAACTCAGGGGTCAGTAACTGCTGACTACTATGGGGGATGTACGGACTAAGATATTGAAATATAAAGATTTATCTGTGTCTGTAAACACGGACGCGCAGGTTTATTGTTGGTTTATTCAATGAAAACAATTGCTTATATTGTTTTCGCGTGGGCGGGTGTCATGCTTTGCTGACACCGCTATTTTTCGTCTTTTGTATAGCGGCGCATGATCTCATGGAAGTAGGAACGTGGCAGTCCGGCGTCCTGGGCGGCATGGGTGACGTTCCCCTGATGGATCGTCAGTTTGGTCGAGATGTACCGTTGGTTGAAGGCTTCCAGTACCTGTTCCTTGGCTTTTGCATACGGCAGGTGAAGATAGTCTTCTTCGGGGGCCTCGCGCTGTCGCTCGTCTGGCACGGCGAGCATGCCGGCTACATCCGCGATACCGATGCGGTCGCCCTTGGCGAGCATGACCGCCCGTTCCATCACGTTTCGTAATTCCCGGACATTCCCCGGCCATGGGTAAGCGACGAGCTCTGTGACGGCGGAGGGATGGAGATCCTCCACGCGTTTCGTAAACTCCTTGGCATAGCGTGCAATGAAGTGTCGGGCGAGCACGGGGATATCTTCCGTCCGTTCACGGAGAGGCGGGACGCGGATCACCATGACATTGAGGCGAAAGAACAGGTCTTTCCGGAACTCGTTCCGCTTTACCTTCTCAGCCAGGTCCTGATTGGTCGCGGCGATAAAGCGGACGTTCACCTTCCGCTGCTGGGTGCTGCCGACCGCCCGCACTTCCCCGGCTTCCAGCACACGCAGGAGTTTCGCCTGCAGATTGGCGGGGAGGTCGCCGATTTCGTCGAGAAAGACGGTGCCGTGGCTGCCTGACTCGATCAAGCCGGTTCGGTCCGCCACTGCGCCGGTGAATGCGCCGCGGACATGGCCGAACAACTCACTCTCCACGGTGCCTTCCGAGAAGGTGGTGCAGTCGACAACCTGGAACGGGCCATCGCTATCGAGACTGCGCTCGTGAATCGCCTTGGCGATCAATTCCTTACCCGTGCCGGTTTCCCCGATGATCAGTGTGGTGGAGGGGACCCGGGCGATGGCTTCGATCATGGCCATCACGTTTCTGATCGGGGAGCTCACACCCACCAGGTTCTTGAAGGGAATGCGTGGCGCGGCAGGCTCGTCCGGTGAGGCCTGCAGGAGGATTTCCGACATGCGCATGGCCCGATGAATGCGCGCCGACAGATCCATCGTGTCGTAGGGCTTCACGATGTAGTCGAATGCTCCATGGCGCATCGCGTCAATGACCGTCTCGATCGCATGGACCCAGCTGACGATGATGACGGGGATACGCCGGTTCAGGTCCTGTACCCGCCGCAGGAGTTCGATTCCGCTCATGCCCGGCAGCCGCACGTCGGCAATGATCAGATCGATCGGTTGCTGTTGCAGCCGCTCCAGCGCGCCCTCGGCCGTGGCGTTGATGACCAGCGTGACCTGCTCATCCTCATGGCGGGGCAGTTCATGCTCGACCGTGCGCAAGAACATGTCCACGTCGCCCGCGTCGTCCTCGACCAGCAGGATCGTGAAGACTTTGTGCTTGGTGCCTGACATGCGTGTCTTTCTCGGAAACTCCTACAGTCCGCTCACAGCAATGGTTTTTTGATCTGGTGCGGTTCAGACTGGCCCGGGGTCGGCCATGAGTGCGTTGCGTGAATTGCTGTCCTCTGGCCCGTATCTTAGGAGGCGAAGGCGAGGCAAATCAACTCCGTGGCCCACTCCAAGCAGGGCCGTATCCCGACGCTATTTCTCAAAAATCAGCATGAGGTAGGCCAGGAACAGGAGCAGGTGGACGGCTCCGAGCAGGACATTGGTGCGTCTGACGGCAAAGGTCAGCATGCTGACCACGAAGGTCAGGACCAGGAGGATGGTATCGACTGTGTCGATCCCGAGAATGATGGTGGATTCAGTAAAGAAGCCGATAGCGAGGACGGCAGGAATGGTGAGGCTGATACTCGCGAGCACCGATCCAAGGAGAATATTGACGGAGCGCTGCAATTGATTGGCCAGAGCGGCCCGGACCGCGCCAAGAGATTCGGGAGCCAGCACCAACCCGGCCACCAGCACACCGCCTAACGCGTGGGGGGCCTTCCATAGGCGAAGTGTGTAATCGATCGGTGTCGCCACATGTTCCGAGAGAATGACGAGCGGGAGCAGGTAGGCCACCAGGAGGAGTGTATGGCGCCAGACAGGTGTCTTCGGGGCCTGTTCAGTCTGATGGAGCAAGGCCATTTTTCGCTTGCTCTGGCTCCGGGGTGCCACGAAGTAGTCGCGGTGGCGCAGATTTTGAATCGCGAGAAACACACCATACAACCCCAAGGACATCACGATGAGAAAGGTGGATTGATGGGGGGAAAATGTCGGACCGGGTGAGGAAATCGTATAACTCGGCAGCACGAGCCCCAACACCGCCAGCGGGACAATGACCGCGAGGAACGCGTTCGCCCCTTGTAGGTTGTAGGTCTGTTCGTGATACCGCAGGCCGCCGAGCAGGAGCGAGAGGCCGACCATGCCGTTCAGTACGATCATGACCACCGCAAACATGGCGTCACGCGCCAGCGACGCATTCCCGTTGCCCGTATACATAAAGGCCGTGATCATCATCACTTCGATCCCGGTGACCGACAAGGTCAGAATCACGGTTCCCATCGGTTCGCCGAGCCGCTCTGCAAGGTGCTCCGCATGACGAAGAACGGCAAAGGCGGAGAGAATAATCACGAGCAGGAGCCAGCCGAGGATGGCGCTCAATCGAACGGGACTAGAGAGGTCGCTCAGCCACTCATGGCCATAGTGAAAGAACAGGGCGGCAGTTCCGACAGGCAGGAGCAGGAGCCACTCTCCAAGCGTCCAGCCGGTCGGCTTCGGGGTGTTGCGATTCGGGAAGTGGAGTAACGGAGATTCGTGCTGAGTGGGTGTAGTGAGTGGCAACATGGTCTACGTGAATCCGCCAATGAACATCGCTGCCGCCTGGCTCAGGAAGTGCTTCTGAGTCCGATGATGCCGAGTACGATGCAGAGCAACGAGAGCACTTTGATGGCCGAGGCAGTTTCTGCAAAGAGGACCATGCCGAGGACAGCGGTGCCTGCCGCGCCGATACCGGTCCATACCGCATACCCGGTTCCCACGGGGATTGTTTTCAAGGCGTGCGCCAGGCAGCCGAAGCTCGCTGCCATGGCGACCAATGTTCCGACTGTGGGCCACGGCCGGGTAAATCCTTCGGTGTACTTCAACCCGATGGCCCAACAGATTTCAAAGAGTCCGGCGACACACAGTAAAGTCCACGCCATAGTTTCGGTTACATCGACCTTCGTGACGTATGACTTAGAGAGGGAGCATCAACGTCAACATGGAAACACTCCCAGGCTAGAGATGGTACACGATCATCTCTTCCGAGTAACCTCGGCATATCACTAGGGACATCGAGCGGGGCGACTGAATGGAATACGGGAGACGCATTCTCAGTAGATGGACAGTCGTCAGCGGGCGGGTTCCGTTTCGAGCGCTGCCGGTTTATCGGGACGATCAAGCCATTTGTACAGTACAGGCAAAACGACCAGGGTCAGGAGCGTGGAACTGACGAGCCCGCCGATGACGACCACGGCGAGGGGACGTTGGACTTCCGATCCGATCCCATGCGCGAACGCCAGCGGCATCAAACCGAGGAGGGCGACCAATGCAGTCATGAGAACAGGCCTGAGTCGAAGTGTGCAACCTTTGATGATCGCCTCGTCGCCCTGAAGGCCATCCGCACGCAACTTGTTGAAGTAGGAGACCAGCACAATTCCGTTGAGCACCGCCACGCCGAACAAATTGATGAACCCCACCGAAGCCGGCACACTCAAATATTCACCCGTCAGCCAGAGTGCCACGATCCCGCCGATCATCGCGAACGGCAGATTCATGATGATCAGCGCCGCATGGCGGACGGAATTAAACGAGGCAAACAAGAGGATGAAGATCAAGCCGATCGTGATCGGTAAGATGATTTTTAACCGTGCCATGGCTCGCTGCATGTTTTCAAACGAGCCTCCCCAGACAAAGTGATAGCCGGCCGGTAGATGGATCTGTTCCCCGATTTTGGCTTGCGCTTCTGCAACGACGCTTTCGATGTCTCGGCCGAGGGTGTTGAACCCGACATAGATCCGGCGCTGCAGGCCCTCGCGACTGATCAATGAGGGTCCTTCTTGCAGCTCGACCGTGGCGAGATCTCCGAGCGGAATCAGGGCACCGGAGGCCGTAGTCAGCAGGATGTTCTTAATCGTGTCGACGCTGTTTCGGTATTTTTCAGGATACCGCAAGGTCAGATCGAATCGTTTGTTTCCCTCATAGACGCGGGTTGCCGGTTCTTGCCCGATCGCCGTGGTAATAATTTCCTGAATATGGGCGACATTGATACCGTGGCGAGCGATCTTGCTGCGATCGATGTCGATGGTGAGGTAGGTCTGGCCGAAGAGTTGTTCGACCCGCACATCGCCCACGCCCCTGACCGATGCCATGATGGTTTGAATCTTTTCCGCCGTACTTCTCAGCACCGACAGATCGTCTCCGAGTATTTTTATGGTGGCTTCCGATCGGACGCCGGACAGCAGCTCATCCACGCGTTGTTGGATCGGTTGGCTCAGCAGATAATTGGCTCCGGGCACTTTTTCAATGCGTTTGCGGATGGCATTGTCCAAGGCCGATTTGGTCTTGGCGGTGGTCCATTCGTCCATAGGACGGAGACTCACGACCGGATCGCTGGCATTGGGTTCCTGAGGATCGTTTCCCATCTCCGAGCGGCCGATCTTGGACACCACCATGCGCACTTCGGGAAACTCCATCACGGCGCGTTGCATCTCTTTTTCAATCTCGATAGATCGATCCAGCGCGATGCTCGGATAGCGAATGGTCTGGGGCGAAATCGCCCCCTCATTCAAGATGGGAATAAACTCTCCTCCGAGGAAGGGAAACAGGGACAGGCTGGCGCCCAGAAGCCCGAGTGCGATGGTCAGCACGGTGACGCGATGCCCCATCGCCCAGCGTAATGTCGGGAGATAGGCCCATTTGGCCCAGCGGAGCAGGAACGTGTCCTCTTCCGTTCCTCGCTTCAGTGCCATCGCGCAGAGAACAGGGGAAAGAGTCAGCGACAAGACCAAGGACACCAGTAACGCGATGATGATCGTATTGGCGAGCGGCTGAAACATTTTTCCTTCCATGCCCTGCAGCGTCAGAATCGGAAGGAAGACAAGGATAATGATCAGGATGCCGAAAATCACCGGTTGTCCGACTTCGGTGACGGCATGTAAAATGACCTCGGTTTTACTGAGGCGGTCGTCTCGCTGTTCGGCGAGGTGCCGATACACATTCTCTACCACCACGACCGAGCCATCGACCATCATGCCGATAGCGATAACCAGTCCGCCGAGTGACATGAGATTGGCCGTCAGTCCAACCTGGTCCATGATGATGAAGGTGACCAGCGGCGTCACGATCAGTGTGGCGGTCACGATGAGGGCGCTTCGTACGTTGCCAAGAAACAGAAAGAGAATGACGACCACGAGCACAATGCCCTCAAGCAGCGCTTTGTAGACGGTATCCAGCGCTGCCGTAATCAGTTCGATTCGGTCGTAAAATGGAATGATGCGCAATCCGTCAGGCAGCAGGCGTTTGTGATGAATCTCTGAGATTTTGTCCTTGATGGATTGCACCACGTCCCGGGCATTGCCGCCACGCAGCATGAGCACGATGCCGGTGATCACTTCATGTTTTCCATTCAGCACGGCGGCGCCGTGCCGGACGGCGTGCCCGATCCGGACCTCCGCCACATCCCGAACGTAGACGGGGGTACCACCCACCTGTTTGACGACGATGTGGTCGATGTCTTCGAGCGTCTTGATCAGCCCGACACCGCGAATCACATATTTTTCGTCGTCTTTCTCCAGGATGTTCCCGCCGGCATTCGCGTTGTTCTTCGCCACGGCATCGAACACATCGTGAAGCGCCAGACCGTATTTACGAAGCAGACCCGGCTCGACCATCACCTGGTACTGTTTGACGAACCCTCCCAGGGAATTCACATCCACCACATCGGGTAGCCCTTTGAGCAGCGGTCGAATGACCCAGTCCTCAATGGTCCGCCGCTCCATAAGGTCCGAATCGCTCATCACGAAGTCTTTGTCGTTGTCGTGCGGTCCCTCAAGAAAGAATTGGTAGACTTCCCCCAATCCGGTGGTGTTCGGAACCAATTGCGATGAGGAGCCAGGCGGCAGCAGCTCTTGGATTTCCAATATTCGTTCGAGCACGACCTGCCGGGCCAAATAAATATCGATATCGTCCTTGAAGACGACGGTGATCATCGACAGGCCGACCTTTGAAAACGAGCGAATATCCGTCAGCCCCGGCGCCCCCATGAGCTGGAGTTCCATGGGGAAGGTGACGAAACGTTCCACCTCCGCCGGAGACATGCCGGGCACTTTCGTGACGACCTGAACCAGCACGGTGGTGACGTCCGGGAAGGCGTCAATGGCGATGGTCCGGAAGGCATAGACGCCTCCTACGGTCAGGATGCATGCCATGACGACAACCAAGACACGTTGACGGAGAGCGAAAGCCAGAAGAGTAGACAGCATCGGGTTACATCTGTTCCCCGAGCAGTTCGGATTTTAGCACGAAGGCGCCGTTCGTCACGATGGATTCTCCCTCCAGCAGTCCGTCCAGCACCTTAATCTCACGGCCGTTCGAACTGCCTAATTTCACATCGCGCGCCTCGAATATGGCGGGCTCGCGTTCGACAAAGACGAATTGCCGGTCACGGTCGCGTTGAACAGCGGACTCGGGAATGAGAAGCGCGTTCGCCTCCGGTTCGGAATAGACGCGCACGGTGGCATACATGGCGGGTTTGAGCTTACGCTCGGGATTCGGCAATTCCAGCCGAAGACGCATCGTCCGGGTCGCGGGGTCGAGCACGTCTCCGACATAGGTGATGCGCCCTTGGAAGGCTTGTCCGGGATAGGCGGCCACATGGACCTCCACCGATTGACCTGTTCCTGTCTGATCGGGCCGGATGTAGGGGATATCTTTCTCGGGAATGACTGCCGTCACCCAGACATCCGTGAGGTCGGCAACCACGAACAGTTTTTCCGTGGTTTCCACGACCTCGCCTTTGGTTAAGTTACGAGCGATGATGCGGCCGTCGAAGGGAGCCACCACCGGAACGTGTGAGCGGATCGTGTGATTGCGATCTAAGTTGCGCAGGTCTTCATCCGTGAGACCCAGGATCAAGAGGCGGTCGCGGGCCTCTCGCAGCTCGGCCCGAAGGCTGAGCATTTCTCCTTCGCGTCGTTGCAACTCGGCCACGCCGATGACCTTTTCTTTCAAGAGCAATTCCGCCCGGCGGAAGGCGCGCTCGGCGACGTTGAGCTTGGCCGTAGCTTTCAGATAAGCCGATTGCGCCATACCCAGTTCGCTGCTATAGAGCAGAGCCAGCAGGGTCCCTCCCTTCACTTCTCTGCCGAGGTCGGCGTAGACGTCGATGACCCGCCCGCGGACGAGCGTGGTGATTTCGGCTAAGGCATGTTCATTCGGTTCGACGGTGCCGGGGAAGTCACGGATCGTGCGAAACTCTGAGCGTGTAACGGGTTGGACGATGATGCCCGCCGATTTAATTTCCTCGGTGGTCAACCGGACCAGGCTCTTGTCGACGGATGGGGGCGGGTTGGCCCCAGTCGCGTTGGGTGGAGGTCCATCGCATCCGGACAAGGCGAACCACGCAAGCGTGCCGGCCAGCATCGTCAGGGCCAATGGCCGGTCACGTTTCCGTCGGAATGATCTCGATCGAGTCGTAGGTTGTGGAGTATGTTGCATCAGATGGCGCCTCCCACGGCGCGTTCCAGGAGCGCGAGTGACATGGAGAGATCGAACTGGGCCTGGGCATAGTCTAACAAAATCTGACGCTGCACCCGTTGGGCGTCGAGTACTTCGATGAGGCTCGATGCCCCTTGCTGGAAGCTGAACTTCGCGATTCGTAGCGCTTCATCGGCTTGTTTCAAGAGCCCCTTTTCATAGACCTCGATCATATCCGCAGTCGTTTTCGCATCCTGGAAATGCTGGCTGACGTTCCGGATCAGTTCATTTCGCGCACGAAGAAATTCAGCTTCGCCTTTCCGTTTACTTCCGAAGGCCGAGATGATTTCGCCCTGTCGCCGATCCCACACGGGAGTGGGGAATGTGACGCCGCCGGTGAAGGCTTCCCGACCGATTTCCCGCCAGTAGCTGCCTCCGATCGTGATATTGGGGACACGGGCCTGTCGTTCGAATTCCAGGCTATGGTCGGCCTGTTCGACCGACTTGCGCAGGCGCACGATCGTCGGATGTTGGGTGAGTGCGCGTTCGGTCAGAATGTCGATGCCGAATCCCGGGCCCACACGGTGAAGTTGCCCATCGATAGCATACGTGGGGCCGAGTGAGCCGGCCGTCAGGGTGTCGAGCATCACCCGATTGACCCGCACTCGATTGGCTGCTCTGGTCAGCGACTGATTGGCTTTCAAC
>OBID01000740.1_pt1 | contig 12469 bp, 10 predicted proteins | sample 1519781 | NCBI WGS metagenome assembly OBID01 (sample SAMEA3991478, study PRJEB22521) | metagenome | biome: anthropogenic terrestrial biome; feature: sewage plant; material: sludge | place: Sweden | collected 2012-09-26
TGTTATGAGCACAAATAACAAATTAAATAATATTAAATACCTGAATGGTCCTATGAGCAGGTTTGCCGAGTTGCGATTCGCTTTTGATGTCTTTTGGGATCTGTTTACGGGAATCCGAAAACTCTATTTTACAGGCCCTTGTGTTACAATTTTTGGATCTGCCCGATTTAAAGAGGATAACCCGTATTATAAGATGGCAGAGCATTTAGGTGCCGAAATCGCCAATTTGGGCTTCACCATCATGACGGGTGGAGGTCCCGGTATCATGGAAGCTGCTAACAAAGGCGCTCAATCAGTCGGTGGCAAATCTGTTGGGTGTAACATCGAATTACCTCATGAGCAAATTCCAAATCCCTATTTGGATACCTGGGTGAGCATGAAATATTTTTTTACGCGCAAAACTATGCTGATTAAATATTCCTACGCGTTTATTGTATTACCCGGTGGTTTTGGTACCATGGATGAATTTTTTGAATCCATGACCCTCATTCAAACGGGTAAACTCATCCATTTTCCAGTAATCATTTATGGAAAAGAATACCATAAAGAACTTTGTGATTTTCTGGATAAAATGGAACAGGAAAAAACAATTTCTCCCATAGACAGAGATCTTTTTTTGGTATCAGACAGCCCAGAAGAAATTATTCAACACATTAAATCAAATTTCAATATTAAAAAGGTCTTACAACCGTTTAATATTAGTCAGCCGATAAAATGGTTGTTTGAGAAGAATTAGTACGAATCGATTGCAACAAGTTTACTGTTTAACAGTCTATTAAAACAAGGGCAGTTCGATTGTTCCCGAAATATAATTCATGACACCAGAAAAGACACCGATTCAACAAAGCGTTTTCGAAAACAGAAATACGAAGTACGGTGCTTACCAGTTAAGAAGACAATACAATCACAATATGACTTTGGGCATGTTGATTTCAGTAAGTGTTTTTTTAACAGGGGTCCTTCTGTATAATATCAATTGGAGTGATACAGATGAGTACCAAATGATGCGGGAAGTCCAACTCGAACCAATTCCTGAATTGGAATTGCCTAAATTTAGTATTAAACAAACAGCCCCTACTCATGCTGAAAAAAAATCAAGTCCAAAAGAAAATGAACAGAAAAAAGTAGTAAAGGAAGAACCAAAACAAAAACCGCAAACACAAAAACAAGAAGCATTGGATACCATTGTAACCAAAACACTTGACGAGATGCAATCAAAATCTTCTGAAACAGAAGGCGAGCAAGCCTTTGATTTTGTTGATGTCATGCCGCAATATCCAGGTGGCAGTTCCACTTTGTCGCGTTTTATTTCATCCAAATTGGTTTATCCAAATACAGCACTTCGCAATAAAATTGAAGGGGTCGTGATCGTTGGATTTGTAGTTGACAAAGAAGGAAAAGTACGCAATCCCCGAATAATTAAATCCTTATATCCTGCATGTGATGAAGAGGCATTGCGCGTTCTTAGATTGATTGATCAATGGATTCCAGCAAAGAATGCAAATAGGAATGTCAGTTTTAATTTTAAGATGCCAATTGAGTTTAAGTTAAACCGTTGAATTTTTATTTGTAATCATGGAATTGCAGTTAATTCAGGATTTATTGAGTACACTGATGTTGCCTTCAAGGCTTGATGAAATTCATCTTGGTGAAATACAACGAAGTATTTTTATTAAGCGAGATGATTTAATTCATCCAGTAATAAGTGGAAATAAATGGCGTAAATTGGACGGGCATATCCAGGAATTTATACGTTCAGGTGCAAATCGCATGGTAAGCATGGGGGGTGTGCACTCCAATCATTTGCATGCCCTGGCTTATGTTAGCAACTTTTTGAAATGTTCCTGTGATTTGTTGGTTTATGGTTGGCATGATGCCATCTTAACACCTACCTTAAAAGATGCAATGAATAATTCTGCGAATTTGCATTCTTTAACACGGAGCGAAGCGCAGCAAATCAGAAATCAAGGCATTGGAATTATTTCTGATAAATGGACAGATGCATATTGGATTCCTGAAGGAGGCGGTGGAGATATAGGCAGCATCGGTATGGCAAAACTGGTACATGAAATGCCTGATGAGTTTGATCAGGAAGAAAATTTACTTCTTTGTCCATGTGGTTCCGGGACTAGTCTGTTTGGATTATTAGAATTCACCAAACACATACAGATTGTAAGTTTGAAAAATGTAGTTAATGCTAGTTATCCCAAATTAAGCAATGCGAGGCTTCGTTGGATTCAGGCTATTGAAAATAAATCCTTTGGAAAAGTCACTCCTGAGAATCTGCGTTTTGTGAATAATTTTAAATCAAGCTATCATATTGAATTAGATCTGATCTATACCGCTCCGTTGATGCAGGCATTTCTAAATTCTGATTTGGCCAAAAATTACAAACAAATATATTTTATTCATACTGGAGGCTTGCAGGGAAATCGGATTCATTTATGAACGGTGCATTTCCTGAATTTACTTTAATTTGTGCCTGATGGAGACTCAAAACAATCAGAAACTGGGATTTTATTCTCTAAGCATGATTGTGATCGGACTTGTCATTGGTCTGGGCATTTTCAGAGCAGCATCCACAGCAGCAAATGCGGCTATTAGTCCGACGATATTTTTTGGCGCCTGGATATTTGGTGGTTTGATTGCAATATGTGGAGCGCTTACCTATGCCGAAATCGGTTCAAGGTATCCTGTAACCGGAGCCTATTATAAAATATTTTCTGAAGCTTATCATCCTTCGGTTGCTTTTGCAATTAATGGAATTGTACTGGTGTCGAATGCGGCTTCCCTGGGTGGGGTAGCTCTTATAGGAAGTGATTATTTGTCAGAAGTAGTTTTTGATCAACCACCAACAGATGCTATAAAAGCATTGATTGGAATCGGAGCGATTGCTTTATTTTATGGAATAAACTTGATGGGCTTGCGAATCAGTTCGAAAGCACTCAATGTTTTAATGTTTATTAAAATTGGGATGATCTTGTTAATTATTTCTTCCTTATTTTTTCCTTCAACCCATGTCATCCAAAATGAAAGTTTAGTGCAGACGGATGCGCTTTCGTGGAAAAGCATATTGGCTTCTTTTGCTGCTTGTTTGGTTGCTGTTTCATTTACATATGGAGGGTATCAGCAAACCATAAATTTTGGTGAAGAAATTCAATCACCTAATAAAACGATTTCGAAAAGTATTTTTACAGGTATTCTGATAGTAATTGCATTGTATCTTTTAGTCAATCTGAGTTATTATAAAGTAATTGGCTTTGAAGAATTAAAATCAGCAAAGGGGATTGCAGCTTTGGTAGCAGGAAAGCTGTTTGGTCCATTTGGAAAGTCCTTATTTGCGATTTTATTATTTCTTGCCGTATTGGCTTATGTAGATGTGATGTTGCTGAGCAATCCCAGGGTTATGTACGCCATGAGTAAAGATGGCATGTTGCCGGCTGCTTTTAGTAAAAAATATGGCAAACGGGAAGTCCTCACGGTTGGATTGACTGCATTCAGTTTAATCAGTATGATTGTAATATTTTATGCTGAAACATTTGATCGCATACTCGGTTTTGTTATGATTTTGGATTCATTGGGAATGGCCACTTCCGCGGCAACTTTATTTTATTTTCGAAGAAAATCCAATACCACTTCTTCCGCTGAAATATATAAGATCAAATATTATCCCTGGATGCCGCTCTTGTTTATTATCACCTATATCTTTGTCGGACTTGCCTGTATATATGCCAATCCGTCCTATGGAGTGACCTCGCTAATTGTATTTATAGCACTTGTTATGGTATATTTTATTATTAAGAAAATGGGGAGGGAGGAGACAAGGGGATAAAGACCAAGGACGAAGAATGAAGAGACCATAGACCAAAGGACCATAGACCAAAGGACCATAGACCATAGACCAAGGATGAAGAATGAAGAGACCAAAGGACCTTAGACCATAGACCAAGGACTAAGAATGAAGAGACCATAGACCAAAGGACCATAGACCATAGACCAAGGACTAAGAATGAAGAGACCAAAGGACCATTGACCAAGGACGAAGAATGAAGAGACTATAGACCGAGGACGAAGAACGAAGAGACAACCATTGACCACTAACAACTATCAACTATCACCTAACAACTATCAACTAACTTCAATGGATTTATCATACATACTCAACGAACTTGGTGAAGAACGCGATCAGTATTTTAATGCGATTGCCCCACCTATCATTCAAACCAGTAATTTTAAATTTAATACGGTGGACGACATGCGTCAACGGTTTAAAGATGAATATGGAGGATATATTTATTCTCGTGGTTTGAATCCGACTGTTGATATACTTCGTAAAAAATTGGCAGCACTGGATGGCGCAGAGGATGCATTGGTTTTTAACAGTGGAGCTTCTGCAATTTTTTCATCGGTGGTTCCTTTTGTTTCCTCAGGAGATCATATCATATCGGTAAAAAATCCTTATACCTGGGCACAGAAATTATTTAATGAGTTCCTTCCGCGTTTTGGAGTAAAGACAAATTATGTGGAGGGCAAGTTGTTGAGTGATTTTGAAAATGCATTTCAGGAAAATACAAAACTCATTTATTTAGAGTCACCGAATTCCTGGGATTTTGGTTTACAGGATATTGAAGCCATTTCAAGGTTTGCAAAGACTAAAAACTGTCTGGTCGTCATTGACAATAGTTATTGCAGTCCTTATTACCAAAAACCTATTTTATTAGGTGCAGATTTGGTTTTGCAATCAGCAACCAAATACCTGGCAGGTCACAGCGATGTGGTGTGTGGTGTTTTAACAGGGCGAAAAGAATTGTTGCAGAAAATTTTTAATCTTGAGTATTTAACAACCGGAAATGGCATTCAACCTTTTAATGCCTGGTTATTGATGCGGGGATTGCGAACCTTGCCTGCCCGGATGGACCGTATTGCAAAGACTACACAAACTGTGATTGAATATTTAAAGCAACATCCTAAAATTGAATCCGTGGTTTTTCCATTCGATGCTGATTTTCCACAAGTAGAATTGGCGCGTAAACAAATGCAGGGAGCTTGTGGCTTGGTATCATTTGTAGTTAAAACAACTGATCCTAAAAATATTGAACGCTTTAGTGAATCATTGAAGCACATTATGATGGCGGTTAGCTGGGGTGGTTATGAAAGTTTGATCATTCCACGTATTGCAGGTATGGAATTAAAAGATTTTAATCCGCTGGACCCAATGCATCGATTGATCCGTTTGTATATTGGTTTGGAGGATGCAGATTATATTATTGCAGATTTAGAACAGGCTCTCAGGTGTTTATAAGGAGTTAGGAAGTCTGTAGCAAGGAAGTCTTGAGGAAAATGCTGCAATGGTACAGTGCTGAAATGGTATTAGCTTTTCAGATTAATAGCTAAATGAACTTGTTCCTACAGACTAAAGACTATAGACTGCAGTCTGTTTACTCCATAACACAAATCTTTTGCACCAAATGCATTTCACCCAATTCAACAAGCAGAAAATACATACCGCTCTGAGTTGGAGATTGAATGTTTTGTCGTTGAATACCGGATTCAATAGTTTGAACATCCTGCAAAACAAGTTGACCATATAGATTAAACCATTTGTATGTAATTGATGCCTCATCCAAATTATTAATTAGCACAAAACTCTGTCCATGTTGTTGGATTAAATTTGGAGTAAAAATTATTGAAGATAAATCGCTTGCATTCGGAGTTATTGCTGCTCGTTCGTCAAACAAGCGATCAGGATATTCCGGACTGGTAGTTTTATAAAAATGTAAATCAACACAAAGTGTATCTTTTATTACACAGTTTATATCGTTAACGGTCCATTCAAAACAATAATATCCATAATTATATGCCGAGATTCTTGTTTTAGGATTGGTCGGATCATCAATCCGCACAGGATGCGGTCCGCTGATCAATCGCCAGATGCCATTGGGATGATTTTTGGCATCGAGATAAGCAGACAATCCACGCTTTTCAAAATCTTGTCCGGCGATGGTGGTTTCCAAAATGACCGGTTTACATTTTAGGCAACTGGTCCCACAATCCGTATCGTAGCTAAGACAAATTCGTCCGGTATCGTTTGCATTTAAATTCCAAACAACATCCACCACACTGCTATCTGGATTTGAAATAATATTTCCGCCATTTACAGTCCAATGATAGGCCTTTACATTTGCAGGTAAAAAAGAATCCACCCAATATTTAGAACTATTGTCAAAGCAATACACTTTATTTCCATTCAGTTTGAAAGCACATTCCGGAGCAAGATTTCCTTCATTAAAAGTTTCACAGAATGTCTTATAACAAATATAGGTTTCGTTATTAAAATAAGTAATCACTTTTACTTGCAGACAATATTCCTCACTGATTGCTGACACAGCAAATCGCTCATCGTAACTAATTATTTTTTTAGCAGGATCGTTTTTCTTATACCAACTGTAATCAAATTCATAAGATTCACCAACATTACAAGGCTTTGCAATTTTTATATTAGGAACTAATTCTACTTGTCCACCGATGCAGTTGATTGACCATGAAGGAGCATAATCCACATTGATGGTAGTTAAAATTATTGAACTATCACAGAGATCAGGGTTTGTGGTATTTGGAAGTTTTATTCTGGCATTATTCAAACATAAGCCCTGTCTTCTCCCCAGAATATCAATATAGGGTTCGTTATTACAACCAATGTATTGTATTATAGCCGGAACCGGTTCTTCCAAAACTGTAAATTCAACTACAGAATCATAGTAACAACAATTCTTTTTGTCCCGCAAGTGCTCACGATAAACACCTGAACTCTTGATATATTGAGAATGCCATTTATAACCCGTTGGACCGACCGCTTCATGACAAAGTCTTCTGGGGTTGCCGATACGATCCGGAAGACCTGTCACTTCAATGGTAGCGCATTGAGGCCCTTGCTGATCACAGATAATAGTTGAATTTTTTGGATTTCGAATATAAGCAGTTACACACAATTCGTAGATACCACTGTTTGGAAATAAATACTCGATTTGGTCTTGATATCGACCTTGACTTAAAAGTTGTCCATCCACTTCCCAAACATAAAAGACATAGGTATTGCATATGTCTCCGGTGCCTTGGATAGAATAGCTTTTATAACAGCCAGCACAAACATTTTTAATAATTTGACTTGCCTCGTTATTGATGTATCCTAATGGATTCAATTTTGGTGAAGCACCCCCCGTTGTATTAATTGTAAAATCGCACACATCACCATTGCAGCCATCAACCCATAAATAGTATTGTACGCATTTAGATAAATTCGCATTGATGGTAGCGCTGCCTCCCGGTGGAACGCAAGGGCTGGACTGGCAAGCAATCGGCTTAGAGCATTGACAATCTTCAATGATTCCAAATTCCAATCCCTGACTATTCGAACAACTGCCTACTGATAAAGTCACACTGACATTTCCGCCATTGGTAAAAAATCCAATCCAATTGGTATTTTCGGCTTGTCCCCCTTGCGAACAAATCGGCGAGCAGCTACTAGGAGTTGTACTGGTATTCGAACAGGTATATCCATCGATTTCTTCCAGTGAGCAAAAAAACGGCGCGTTGGCACACGTGGTACCCATTGCTGGACTGCATTGGGCAGCTAGTTTATTAAGACCAGCTATGGATAAAAATAGCATCCATACCGTAAAATACAGTTGGTTCTTCATATTCATATGATTGCCTAAGATACGGAATCGCTGCTTTTATAATTGTTAATTGTTAATGGTTAATTTGTCCATGGTCCATGGTACCTGGTCACAGTCATTTGGTTAATATTTTATAGTAAATGGTCCCTGGTCCATCGTAATGCAACATCCTATATAATCATGGATCTTCAGCCTTCTTTTCTAAAGCCTTCCTTGCTATAGACACTTTTTTGGACATTGTCTTACCTTAACCACAACAATAATATTCTTAAATAGAATTTTAAAATGTGATTACAATGTAATAACTTTGTTGTCCAAAATTTAAACGTGGAAGCAAAAGTTATAAAAATAGGCAATTCTAAAGGAATTCGATTAAGTAAAACCATACTTGAAAAGTATGAGATTGGTGAGCTTGTAAACTTAAAGATGGAAGAACATTGTATTATTATTGAACCTGTAAAAAAGCCAAGAACTAATTGGTCCAAATCTTTCAAAGAAATGCGAAAGAATGGAGATGATGAATTGTTGATAAATGATTTATTTGAAGAAGAATCAAGCTGGGAATGAAAATCAACCAATACAAAATAGTAATTATTAACCTTGATCCAACGATTGGGAGTGAGATAAAGAAAACCAGGCCATGTATAGTGATCTCACCCAATGAGATGAACCATTATTTGCGTACAATTGTCATAGCACCACTTACAACAACATTAAAAAAATATCCAACTCGGATAAAGATAGAACACAAGAATATTATTGGCATGGTCGCAATTGATCAAATCAGGACAGTAGATAAGCAACGAATCGTAAAAGTTATTGGAGACCTAAATAATGAAGAAATTAAAGAGATCAAACGAATCATAGAAGAAACATACGTTAAGTAGCCTCTAGCCTTTAGTCTACAGTCTGTAGTCTTTAGTCTGTAGAGCCTGCTTGATGCTTTTGAGCTTCACCAAATTGCAGCATAGCAGCATCGAAAAATTTCAGCATTTTTCCTTTAGCCTTTAGCCTCTAGCCTCTAGCCGCAAATCAGTAGTCAGTAATTAATAGTCAGTAGTCAAAAAAAAATGCCTCTAGCCTCTAGCCTCTAGCCTCTAGCCTTTAGCCTTTAGCCTCGCCTCTAGCCTTTAGCCTCTAGCCTCTATCCTCTAGCCTTTAGCCTCTAGCCTCTAGCCTTTAGCCTTTAGCCTTTAGCCTCAAGCCTCAAGCCTCTAGCCTCTAGCCTTAAATTGTGGAATTGCTCAAACTTGTTGGACTGCATTCCTATTGACTTCCTTCCGATAGACTCTTATCGACTTTGCGTTTTTAATTTAAAGGGTTTGATTCTCAAGCTTAGAATTCGTGCGTCGCAATTGCAATCATCATCTGTGCTTACATCGTTTCCGCCGGTATCGCCAATAACCCTTATTTCATCAATGACACTTTTGGTTCTTCCTTTTGAATCACGAAAAATAGTTTCATTTGTCAGGTCAAGAATTTCTTCTCTGCCATCGCAACCATTGTTGATTTCATTAAATCCTGTATTTTTTAATTGGATAGTAAGTTCTGATGATTTGGCATCATAATTTAAAAACTCTGCACCGGTATATTTTGTACCAAAAGGAGCTGGTTTACCCACCGGTAAAATCCATTCACCCGCTGCCCTTGCAGTAGCATGCTGTGAATTTAAAAATCCCGGAGCTTGTTGGTTGTAAAAGTTTGCATAAATGTTTAGAAAGACTCTGCTGCTGTCTTTTGATACGATCCATTTTGTACGAAGAATTAATTTAGGAGCTCCATTGAAATCTAAACTACCAGATCCTCTGGGGCATAAATTATAAAAGACTTCTTTGTCTTGCAATAATTCATTTGATGGAACCGATTCATTGGGTTTATAGTAACGAGTAAATACCTGATATGAATTATTTAATACAAGGATTCGATTGTCATCTGTAGCAATTGAAATAATTTCCCCACCAATATTTTGCCAAAATGGATTTGTATTTTTATAATTTAAAACGGAAACGGGATATCCAAATTGTTTTTTCCCTTCGGTCTTATTTCCTATATAGACATTTCCATTATAGTCAATGTCAATGCAATCTGCTTTTTGAGAATGTTGTTTCCATTCCCCATTTGATTTTCTTTGATATAATTCATCTTTTGAATTAATAATCCAGGGTTGGTATTGCGGATCAACCGCAATTTTAACGCCACCCCCACTGGCTTGTGGTACCCATTCTCGTTCATTCCAAAATGCAATGGTATAGTCATTGGTTCCTGGAATTTTATTGGTAGTAAGTATAAAAATACCATCATAGCAAGCATCGATATCCGTAGCAAGTCCAGGCATTCTATGCCACACCACGGAGGCCTTGATTCCATTTTTTTCAGGAGTAAAAATACCTTTATAAATTTCGTGATTCGCATTAATTAGCCAGGGTTCGCCACGACTTGTTACGGTCAATTTTATTCCATGACCGTTCATAAATTGCCAGGTTTGATTGCCTTTGAGGTAAAACACTTCATAATTCATACGTTCTGCACCTTGTCTCCCAACTAGTTTCGAACCGAGTGCCCAAACTGCTCCATTTTGAGCATCAATTTGACTCATAGTCCCTTCCAGCAGATACCAGTTTGCCTCGAGATTTACATTTTTTACAAGCTGCGGTATTGACTTCGTTTTAACTGGATCAATTTTAGATACATTTGGATTTATCTGAGAAATTAACCGGGTGCTAATTATAAGAAGCAAAGCAAGCAATGTTATGTTTATTGTTTTCATCTTTATTTTAATTTTGATAGGATTGAATGTCAGGTATGCCATCTCCATTTGAATCTAAACCTGTGACTTTTAATTTAATTTTCAGATAGCCATTTTTACCCGTAGTGCCATACTGATTAACTATTTGTAAGAGTCCGTAGGTGGTCCGACTTCCCATTTCTGTTTTTATAGCAAAAATTTTTCCTTCGATTTTAGTCCGGCTTTCAATTTTGTCTTTGAAGCCTGGCGTTTTTTTAACTACCGCCATGAGTTGATCGTTGTTTTTAATTTTATCAAATTGTACAGCTGTTAGATTGGTCAAAGCGACTTCACTTTCATTGACCTCGTCCCATTGTCTTACCGGAATATTCGCATCTTTATAGACCGGGCCCCGGAAGTAGTAGTTTGAGAATAAATCGTTTTTAACATAAGACGGTGTTAAGAATGCATACATCGGAGCAGATCCATAATAGTCAGTCGCTGTAAAAATGAGATCAACCCGCCCGGTCTGTCCGGCAACATCGACCTCATCCATTATGGTGCCGGTCATAATATCGATATAACATCCAAACTCCGGGTGATTTTGATTTCCAAGATTGGCCGTTCCATCTGAATTATACGATGGGTCTACTGAATAAACTTCTAAAGCTTGTGACTCTATTTCGGTGGATTGATTGTCAGATGCTTCTGTTGCCGAAGCGCTTGATTCCTGCTGAGTTTGTTCTGAAGCAACAGCCTTGTTTTCAGAATTATTTTCCTGAGGTTCTGCGATGTTTTTTTTCTTGAGTCTTAAACTGAGTATTGGTTCAAACACCGCCACGATGGATTTAATATTTTTTCCCGCACTTTTAATATTATCAGCGGATTGTTGGGTCTGCTTATTAAGTTCACTCGTTTTAGTATTCAGTTGTTCTGTTTTTTTGGTCATTTTACCGGGATTGTTGGAATTGTTTTCCTGTGCAGTTAATGAACCATTTAAAACCAGTTGGAAGAATGCAATTAGATAGAATAGTGCTTGAGTCATTTTCATGGTCTGGGATTTTTGGTTAAGCTATTATTAGAACTTACTGCATCATCATTGGATTTGTTGGCATCGATGTAGATATCTGGATCATATACAAGGACCACTTGATAATCTGGTGGAAATTCTTTTCCCGGTTTAATAGCAGGTATTTCTATGCTTATTTGGATTTCCTGACCTGCGTTTAAATTTGTAAATGCCTGATCTTTTAACTTACGTCTATCAACACCGGATCGATTTTCCCACAATTGGATAAATTGTTGATTGGCACCTGAAACATAGTTTTTACCACCAATATTTTTGACAACTCCGGTGATTCTGAGTTTATCTCCTGTTGTTTTTTTAATCGTAGTGAATTTTATGTCAGTCACTGCAGGATCAATGGTATTCTTATATAATTGTTTCGTGCCATCATTTGGCCTAAAACCAGGTTTGGGCGTGATCTGTGAGAAACTGTAATTGAGTATCATCATGCATACGCTTACTAGAAATGATTTTGTGTACATACTATTTAAGTTTAAAAATTTTAAAATGGGTTGAGTACCGGAATTGGAATTTAAAAGATTTTATCTTGTGAGTGGGCGAGGGGTTCTTTCCTTATTAATATGGACAATAAATGGTTTTGACAAACTAAAACGGACACCGGATGCAGCTCCATGATTATCATTTGGATTTCCGAATCCCAGAAAAGGTCCGAAACTAACAACGGATGCCATGGCCTGATAGTCAATGCGACTCACTTCTGGCCTTTGGATTTTTATATTGGAAGAAGATCGGAAGAGCACATCATTTGATTTATGATGTGAACCTAGATCTGTTATTAAATCCAATACGATTCGATTTTCACGAAGCGCCTGGGGGTTTACCAAATATGCAAATCCGGCAGCCCTTCCGTTTTCTAATCGATAGGTTTCTCGGAGCTCTAACCTTCTGCGTACACCCAAAGATTGAAATACATAATTCTGACTGGTCCCGCCGTAAATAGAATGTCCGGGAAATGAATTAGATCTTGAAAACAAGGTAATG
>OBID01000741.1_pt1 | contig 12453 bp, 12 predicted proteins | sample 1519781 | NCBI WGS metagenome assembly OBID01 (sample SAMEA3991478, study PRJEB22521) | metagenome | biome: anthropogenic terrestrial biome; feature: sewage plant; material: sludge | place: Sweden | collected 2012-09-26
CCTACACGACGCTCTTCCGATCTACTTCCAAAACCGCACCATACGAGTCAAAAAGATAAAAGCGCTTCGGACAACAGACTAGTCGAAAACAGTGATTAATTTATGAATGGTGCCATTATGGGTATTTAGTTTTTGCCAGCTCCACTTAATTATTATTTTTACTTAAATTCTACTTTATATGAAAGATATACATTGGTTATTAGATAAATACGGCGAAAGTCATCTTAACGCGACCAACAAAATAATCCATTGGATCTGCGTGCCCTCGATCATTTTTAGCCTGATCGGTTTGCTTAAAAGCATTCCATTTTTTGTGGAAAGGGATTTTTTTCTGAATTGGGGTGGCCTGGCATTGGTGCTAGCCCTTATTTATTATTTGAGATTATCTATACCCATGTTCCTGGCGTTTTGCCTGGTAGCTATCCTCACTCTATGGGGTAATCAAAAAATTTTTCTGGCCATGGATGGGTCGTATGCCGGCTTGGCTCTTTTCTCATTGATCTTGTTTGTTGCGGCTTGGATAGGCCAGTTTATCGGCCATAAAATTGAAGGTAAAAAACCCTCATTTCTTGAAGATCTCCAGTTTTTATTGATTGGCCCTGCCTGGTTGGTTCATTTTATATACATTAAGCTAGGCATCAAGTATTAGTGCTTTGAGCATAAAGCTCAGAAGGATGACAACCTGTATAATCTTCTACAAATGAATGACTTCGCCGTATGCAGCTGCAGCAGCTTCCATCAGCGCTTCGCTCATGGTCGGGTGGGGGTGGATAGTCTTGACGATATCCATACCCGTAGTTTCTAGTTTTCTGGCGACCACTACCTCGGCAATCATCTCTGTGACATTCGCTCCAATCATATGGGCCCCCAGGAACTCACCATATTTGGCATCAAATATTACTTTCACAAAACCAGCTGGTGTGCCGGAAGCCTTAGCTTTGCCGGAGGCAGAAAAGGGAAACTTGCCAACTTTGATTTCGTAGCCGGCTTCTTTGGCTCCTTTTTCAGTGTAACCGACCGAGGCAATCTCCGGTTGGCAATAGGTACAGCCGGGGATATTATTGTAGTCAATGGGTGTGCCACGGTGGCCGGCTATGCCTTCGACACAATGGATACCTTCAGCACTGGCTACATGGGCTAGCGCCTGACCTGGAGTAATGTCACCAATGGCGTAAATGCCAGGAATATTGGTTTTTCCATTGACATCTACTTTAACCAAGCCTTTTTCTACCTGGATGCCCAATTCTTCCAGTCCAAGATTTTCAAGATTGGGGGTAATGCCTGCTGCGGACAGCACGATATCGCAAGCAATGGTTTCCTCTTTGCCGGATTTTCGGTCTTTGGTATGGACTATACAACCTACACCGGTGGTTTCTACTTTGGTGACCTCGGTATTGGCATAGACTTTAATCCCGGATTTATTAAAAGCTCTTGCTAATTCTTTGGAGATATCTTCGTCTTCACGCGGCACCAGCCCTTGCTCCATAAATTCTACCACAGTGACTTCTGTGCCAATAGTGTTATAGAAATAAGCAAATTCTACTCCGATAGCGCCTGCACCTACGACCACCATTGATTTTGGTTGAAAAGGCAATGACATGGCTTTGCGGTATTCAATGATTTTTACCCCATCGATCGGAAGATTGGGCAATTGTTTAGCCCGACCGCCGGTAGCCAGAATGATATGATCAGCCTGATGTTCTTCTATTTTACCTTCGGCATCGGTGACTTCTACTGATTTGTTTTTGAGTAGCTTGCCATGACCGGTCAGGATGGTGATTTTATTTTTTTTCATCAAAAACTGTACACCTTTGCTCATACCATCAGCAACATTCCTGCTTCGTTGGATAATCGCGTTAAAATCTGCTCTTCCTCCGGTATCCACTTTAATTCCATAATCTTCAGCGTGTTGTAGGTAGTCAAATACCTGGGCACTTTTAAGCAATGCTTTGGTGGGGATACATCCCCAGTTGAGGCAGATTCCTCCCAGGTTTTCTTTTTCTACTATGGCCACCTGCATGCCCAATTGAGCTGCCCGAATGGCTGCTACATAGCCCCCTGGTCCACTGCCAATCACGATAATATCAAATTTCATTATGCGAATTTTATTTTTTGTAATGCAAAGATAACTCTATACTTAATTATTGAGACCTAGTTAAGATTCAATCCAGGCAATATTCTTTTGATGTGGCTGCGCAAACCTTAGTTTCTACTCACCGTTTGTACTTTAGCCAGGCCTTGAGCATAATCTCTCACATCAGGATACAGGCCATCATGAGCTGCTTTGCCTTCTTTGTTGATAAAACCCATGCCTTGCCCGAGCGTATATCGGGCGACTCCATTTTTAAAGTCCCAGGCTAATAAAAATATATTATGAATGTGTTCTTCACCTGTTGAGTCGAAGTACCCATACAAACCATCTTTGCCAAATACCGCTAAACCATCGTTGTATCTATTGATTTGACTGTATATAAATGGAGTGATTTGTCGGCCGCCAGCACCAAAAAGAGCAAAGGTGTCTTGCCTGACTACCCCCCATTTGTCTAATCCTAAAGGCATCACTTCATCACAAAATATACTGGCCACCAGGGTGCCGGCGGTATCTATCCAGGACCATTGATTGCCGGATTTACCTGCAGCATAGAAGCCCTGGAAAGGAGTCACTTGTTCATATTTGGCCGTAATGATCATTTTTGATGCTGAATCCATAAAGCCCCAAAGTCCTTTGACAGAGACTGGCAGCCTATGATCGTAGTACAGACCTAATGCATCATATCTTGGTTTGATCAATAAATTTCCCTGAGCGTCGATCAATCCCCACCATCCCCCTTGAGAGATTCTGGCCACACCGGATTGGAATGCAAAAGCCTGGTCCCAGGTGTCTTCCCCAATGGTTTTACCTTTTTGATCAATAAAGGTATATCTGTCATTCTTTTTCACTTTAGCCAGGCCATCATAAAAATCTTCAGCGTCATCCCATTCAGGTAGGATGACAACAGCACCGGTTGAGTCAATAAAGCCAAATTTTCCATCGACTGCCCGGACTTTACCTCTGCCGTCCCTCATCGTCCAGGTACCACGATACACCGGTTTTACAATCCAGGCGCCATGTAGGTCGATATATCCCCAAAGCCCTTTTTTGGATGCAGCAGCGAGTCCGCCAGAAAAATCCCTGCAGTCGTCAAACTGCTCTTTGATGACCACTTCACCATCTGTATCTATATATCCCCACTTGATGCCCGGCTCTACATAATCCTCCATAATAAGCTCTAAATCAGACTTATTTGCAATGTCATCGGACTCCTTTTTGTCAGAGGTACAGCCAAGCCAACCACTTAAAATTGTGATAAAAATGAAGATACTGGTGATTTTTAATCCTTCGTTTGCGTTAAGAAATCGATGTATCATAAGACAAAAATATTAGCAATCCTGATATTATCCGGAATAAGCTCAATTTTCCTCCCATTAGCTTTGTATGCTCAATCCGGGGTCATCGTCAGTGAAGGCAATTTTAAAGTATTGATGCCGGAAGATTACCTTTCAACTATAGACACCATCTCCACAGAAATAGGTCCGGTGATGTACCATACTCTCCATGCGAGAGACAGCTTCATGACCTATCAAATATCTTTTTGTGATTATCCTGAAGGCACGGTGCATTCGGATTCCGCTGACTTGTTAAAAGAATTTTTCCAATCGACCATCGAAGAGTCTGTGGCCAGCGTCCATGGAACCAAAAAATATGAATCGGAGATCACACAGTTTGGGTATCCGGGCTGGTTTTGGAAGATCGAATTTGGAAAAAATAAATTCCTCAAAACCAAAGCTTTCGTGGCGGGCAATCGATTTTACAGTCTTATTGTAGCAGGTGATCTTCGAAAAGATGACGATCTCAGGACTTTTGCTTTTTTGGACTCATTCCAATTTTTAGAATTGAGCAGGGTGAGGAAGTGAGGTAAGTTTTACTTCAGTTTAAGTAAGATATCCTGCAACATAGCCAAGCCTTTGTCCATCGTTATTTTGTGAGTTCTGAATCCCAGCACAGCGCATCGAATCCACACCTGGTCATTGATCCACGTGGAGGAAAAGAATACTCTCCCATCCGCTCGCACAGCTTCCATCAATCTTTCATTAAATTCATTGGGGTCTTTGTCTTTAGGGTTAAATCTGAAAATGACGATACTCAACATGGGCGGAGGGCCTACTTCAAACCCTAATTCCTGCACCCGATCATAAAAATATTGGGCTAAGAGTATTTTTTCTTCCAGCGCAGCTTTGAATGGGGCCAGGCCGTGTAAATGGAGTGGCACCCACATGCGTGGACCCCTAAAGTGTTTGGTAAGTTCTGGTGAAAGATCACAGGGATTCCATTCATCAAAATCAGTATCAAATGCGTCCTTCATATAATTCGCACGGTAATGGTGGCTCTGCAGGACCGCCTGAGGATTTTTAAACAATACTGTACCGATACCATATGGCAAAAACAGTCCTTTATGCGGGTCTATGGCGATAGACTGGCTACGCTCGATGCCTTTCAAAAGTGGTTTGCATTGGTCTAACAAATTAAAAAATCCACCATAGGCTGCATCTATATGAAACCAGATATCATGTTGATCGCACAGGTCGGCGATGGCATCCAAAGGATCGATGGACCCGGTATCCGTAGTTCCAGCCGAAGCTATGACCATAAATGGAGTTAACCCTGCCTGGAGATCAGACAGGATCAGACTTTTTAAAGCGGTTATATCCATTTTATATTGATCATCCATAGGGACGGTGCGGGCTATTGATTCTCTTAAGCCTGCGATTCTCACCGCTTTATGAACACAATGGTGTATCTGTCCTGTAGTGTATATGACCGCCTGATGCAGATTGAGCCGGTGTAGTCCCTTAGAGTCCCTGGCACTCACTATGCCGATCAGGTTGGCAATAGATCCCCCGGAAGTGATATTGCCATGAGCTGTCTCTGGGTAACCCATCACCTCGCACATCCATCGTATGAGTTGGTTTTCCATAATCACTGCTCCGGGATTAGAAAAAAATATTCCGGCATATCGATTGCTGACAGCAGCCATCATATCTCCCAGGCTACTGGCATAGATCCCTCCTCCTGGAATATACCCAAGGTGTCCTCCGGAGGCTGGGTTGATACCAAAGTGATTCACTTCGGTTTTGAAGATATTCAATAATGTATGAAGGGACTTAGGCGCTTCAGATACCTTAAATTCTTTGAGTTGGGAGATTTGGCCTTCGACGAAGGTGGGTTTGTCTTCCATTTCATCCATAAAATCATTTAAATAATTATGCCAGGAATCTAACCATTCATTGCGCAACTCGCGCGAAGGCTCCAGAGCAGCTGATGCAAGCTCTAATTGATGCAATCTTTCTAACATGCCGATAAATATAGATTTTACTTCTGAATCCAGGTCCGGAAAGAGATTGGATGAATAATAATTATTTTTGGGTTATCATTGAGGTTGAATAAAACTTGATTTAAGTATGCGAATAGCTGTATTTCCGGGTTCTTTCGACCCTATCACGATAGGTCATGTAGATATTGTCTATAAAGCATTACCGCTTTTTGACCGGTTTATCATAGCCATCGGCACCAACACGCAGAAAAAATCGCTGTACAGCCTGGAAGATCGTATGCAGTGGATCAGAGATGTTTTTGAGGGGGAACCCAAGATTGTAGTAGATTTTTTTGATGGACTGACTGCGGAATATGCTCAAAAGATTTCTGCAGACTATTTGGTCAGAGGACTGAGGAATGGAAGCGATTTTGATTACGAGAAAACCATCTCTCAAGTCAATCAGACCCTGGCAAAAGGATTGGAAACAATATTCTTTATCAGTAGCCCGGAAGTAGCCCATATCAGCAGTACTATCGTGCGTGAAATCATCAGTGGAGGCGGAGATGCCAGTCCATTCATTCCTAAGGAAGTTCATTTAAAAATACGTTAATCTTATGCAAGGCAATTATATTTTACCCCCGGTCACTAATGAGCCAATCCTGGCTTATACCCCTGGATCAAAGGAAAGAGAAGATATCAAATCTGCCCTCGACCTGGCTTTGTCTACTACTAAAGAAGTTAAGATGAGCATTGGTACTCAAAAACTGGCTTATGGGACGCCTGTTCCAATGCGATCGCCTCATGACCATCAGCAAATCCTTGGATACCACTACCTGGGGACCAAAGACCATGTATCAAAAGCAATCAAATCAGCTTTGCAAGCAAAAAACGATTGGGAACGCATGCCCTGGTATGATCGGGCAGCCATATTTCTCAAAGCTGCTGACCTACTCAGTGGCCCATACCGCCAAAAAATGAATGCAGCCACCATGCTGTGTCAATCCAAAAACATCTATCAGTCGGAGATCGATGCTGTAGCGGAACTCGCTGATTTTCTTCGTTTTAACGTTAGGTACATGAAGGAAATTTATGAGGTACAACCTTCCAGTGCCCCTGGCATTTGGAACAGGCTGGAATATCGACCATTGGAGGGTTTTGTAGTAGCCATCACCCCTTTCAATTTTACTTCTATAGCAGGCAATCTGCCTTGTGCCCCGGCGCTCCTGGGTAATACAGTCGTCTGGAAACCGGCGGAAACTCAACTGTATTCGGCCAGCATTATCATGGAAGTTTTAGAAGCAGCAGGCTTGCCTCCGGGAGTTATCAATATGGTGACTGTTGATGGCCCTTCGCTGGGTGCTGTAGTTTTTGCCCATCCTGATTTTGCAGGGCTTCATTTTACAGGAAGTACCCAGGTATTCCAATATTTGTGGAAAACTATTGGGGCCAATATCTCTAATTACAGATCTTATCCGCGGATTGTGGGAGAGACCGGAGGTAAAGATTTTGTACTGGCACACCCTTCTGCTGACCCAAGAGCGGTAGCAGTGGCCCTGGCTCGTGGTGCGTTTGAGTACCAGGGTCAAAAATGTTCAGCCGCCTCCAGGGCTTATCTACCAGCTTCGCTGTGGAAATCAATCAAAAAATATTTATTGGAAGATGTGGAGAGTATGATGATGGGTTCGCCGCTGGATTTTTCCAATTTTGTCAATGCCGTGATTGATGAAAAAGCTTTTGACAAGATCACCGGCTATATCAAACATGCGGTGCGCTCTTCGCAAGCTTCCATCATATCTGGAGGTACCTTTGACAAAACTGAAGGTTATTTTATCAAGCCTACTATCATTCAAACCACTGCCCCCCAGTACAAAACCATGGTCGAAGAGATCTTCGGACCTGTGCTTACAATATATGTATATGAGGATAAAGCCTACGATCAGACCCTGGAACTGGTAGACAAAACATCACCTTATGCTTTGACAGGGGCTGTCTTTGCCAGGGACAAAAATGTCATCATCGACGCCACTCACAGGCTACGCAATGCCGCAGGTAATTTTTATTTAAATGACAAGCCTACCGGTGCTGTTGTGGATCAACAACCATTTGGAGGAGCACGAGCCAGTGGCACCAATGATAAAGCAGGTTCTATCCTCAATCTGCTGCGATGGGTGTCACCGCGTACTATCAAGGAAAATTTCAACCCGCCTCACGATTATCGATATCCCTGGATGGCCAAAGATTAGCAAAACCATGAAAATTTATACCAAGACCGGAGATCAGGGCATGACCTCACTCTATGGTGGAGCCAGGCTACCCAAACACCATATCCGCATAGAAGCCTATGGTACCGTAGACGAGCTCAATGCCTGGGTCGGGCTCTTGAGGGACGGCTTGATGGTCGAAAATCATCGCACCATGTTGAAAGAAATTCAGGATAGATTATTTACGATTGGAGCCAATCTCGCTTCAGAGCCCGGCCAAAACATGCCTACTCCGGATATTACTCCTGCAGATATATCCAGACTCGAATTGGAGATCGATCTGATGACCAATGAATTGGAGCCCTTAAAACATTTTGTATTGCCTGGAGGTCATAGACTGGTCAGTGAGGCGCATATCACCAGGACCATATGCCGTAGGGCCGAGCGCCGGATAATGGCTTTGCATGAGCAGGAGGCCGTAGAAATATTGATCATCACCTATATCAACAGGCTCTCTGATTATTTCTTTGTACTGAGTCGCTGGATAGCTAAAGATCAGGTAGTAAAAGAAATAAAATGGCAGCCCAGGAGCAGCTAGGAGGGGCTGTAATAGTGCCCATGACGGATGCAGATTTGGTTTGGGTGGCTGACTTTCAACCAACAGATTGGCCTGACATAAAGACTGCATATAAGCTTTACACAACATGGTGGTTTAGTCATCCTATGAAATTAGTCCTCCAAAACCAGGTCATTGGGATTGGCAATGTCATTTTATTTCAAAATTCTGCCTGGTTAACTCAAATTATCATTAGGTCCACCCATCAAAATCAAGGCTTTGGGACCGCGCTTACCCAGGCGCTGATAGATTTGGTCCGGGATAAAGTCACAGGTATTTCATTGCTGGCCACGGAGATGGGTTTTCCGGTTTATAAAAAGTTGGGATTTAAGATTCAGGGAGAGTACTCTTTTTATAAATGGGATGACTTTATGGCGGAGGCATCTTCATTACTATTATCACCATATCACACTGATTATCATTGCGCTATGTTGGATTTTGACAGACAAGTTACAGGGGAAAACCGCGCCAGGTTATTGCAAAATTATTTGCCCGAGGCGCAGATCATGGTAGAAAAAAATAAATTAATAGCGATGTCCATACCTTCATTAGGTGATGGGTGGATCATCAGCAAATCCTCAGCCATTGGACTGGAATTGATGAATAATCATATTCAGAAAAATAATCGGCTTGTGCTTCCAGATGATAATACCTTCGCTCATGATTATCTCTCGAAAATAAATAAATCGCCTTACAGAAAAGCATACAGGATGGTTCTGGGAAAACCACCAGCGTATAGGCCGGAGTGGATATTTGGAAGAGTTGGGGGTAATTTGGGGTAAAGATCTTCCGCCTAGTTAAAAATTTCTTTGCTGCTCCCGAGGCTTTGGGAGCTCGCCCACACCACGTGAGCATAGTTCGGAGTGGATAAAAATTTCTTTGCGCCTTCCTGCCATTAAGCAAGTATTAGCGTCTCCCGAGGCTTCGGGAGCGCCTGTGTACTCCTCAAACCACTTTAGTAAAATACGGGATGAATAAAAATCCTTTGCTTGCCCCTTATCAACTCTCGGCTACAAGATTTGTCCCCCTTTCAGATACATACGCATAAACCCCAAATATCAGACCACTAAAAATCAAATCCCCGGCCAGCGTATTCCAAAAATAAGGCACTGCAAAAGCATAACATCCTACTAATCCCGCACCGGTCTGTGGCCATACAAGGCTATGATACCAAACACCAAAATTAGAGAGCAGGAAAAAAACGACAGAAGAGAGTAAGCTGCCAACAAATATATTTTGAAAACCAATTTTTTTGATCGATAATCTACCAATCCCAACGATCAAAGCAAACCCAATATAAACCCAGATATTGCCCATCCACACCCAACCGGTATAAGACTCAGGAAACATATTTTTATACATCCCGTTATTGAGAAAAAGATCAGACAACCAAAGAATCATTAAGGGTAAGGCCATTGACAACCATCCTGGTCTCAACATGGCTCCGGCAAATAAAGCTGTAGCGCCAACTGCCGTAAAGTTGGGTACGTGTGGGATCATCCTGCTAAAAATGCCTGCGAGCAAGAGGCCGGTGATCAGATTGAGCGAAGAAATATTTTTAAGCTGTGTTTTCAATGAATTAAATATTAAATATTGTGTAAAATTACTTTAAAATTAGCATTTAACCACAGATGGACTATTCTATCATCAAGGCATCCATGACCGATTATGAATCCATTCTGCATTTGTATAAAAAATGCACTCGCCATTTAGAGAGCATCGGCATTCACCAATGGGATGATACTTATCCTTCGCCAGGGATGTTGCGAAATAATATTAGAGATGGCGTGACCTGGGTCATCCGGGTCCAAGAGGTCGTCATCGCTACGGTCACGCTCGATAGTGATCAGGATGAAAAGTTCAATGCTATTCACTGGGCGTATCCATCCGATAGGGTATTGGTCATCCACCGACTCTGTGTGGATCCGGATCATCAGGGTCGGGGCTTGGCCAGGGACATGATTGCTTTTTCCGAAAAGTATGCTGAAGATCATGGCTATGAAGTCATCCGGCTGGATGCTTTTTTAGGCAATACTTATTCACAAAAATTGTATCGAAAACTTCATTATCACGAAGCGATAGGCTATTGTTATTATCCTCCTGATGATATCATGTGCAATTGTTTTGAGAAAAAAATTTGTCTCTGATTTCCGCATGGACAACACGATTTTCTGGACAGATTTATAGAGGGGGATATATTATTTTGCAATGATTGGTATATTTGAATCCATGACCAGACTTTTAATTGTTTTTTTTACGGCAATGAATGTAATTTCTATTGCTCAGCCTGATCGGTGGCAGCAACGCATCAGCTACCAAATGGAGATTGACTTTGATGCGAATCTGCATCAGTTTACCGGCACTCAGAAAATAGTGTATTATAATAATTCGCCGGAGACCCTGGACAAAATCTATTACCACTTATATTACAATGCATTCCAGCCTGGTAGCAGTATGGATGTACGATCTTTAAATCTGCCCGATCCTGATGGTCGCGTGAGAGACCGGATATCCAAACTCAAGCCGGATGAAATAGGCTACCAGCAGATCCTTTCACTCACACAAAACGGAATCCCGTTAAAATACCAGGTCGAAGGTACCATCCTTGAAGTCCAACTGGCAGCCCCTATCAAAGGCAAGTCAAAAACCAGGCTTGACATGAAGTTTAAAGCCCAGGTACCTATCCAAATCAGAAGGACCGGTAGAAACAACCGTGAAGGCATCGCTTATTCCATGAGTCAATGGTATCCCAAGCTGTGTGAATATGATTACCAGGGATGGCACGCCAATCCCTATGTAGCCCGCGAATTTTATGGTGTCTGGGGTGATTTCGATGTCAAGATCCATATGGACAAAAAATATCTCATAGCGGCAGGTGGATACATTCAAAATGCCAAAGAAGTCGGGTATGGTTACGAAAACCCTGGTGACAAACTCAAACTCCCGTCTGGTGAAAAGCTCCTATGGCATTTTAAAGCGCCCAATGTGCATGATTTTATGTGGGCTGCCGATCCAGAATACAAGCACACCAAACTAGTCAATGATGATGGCATCGAGATGAATTTTTTCTTCCAGGAAAATGACAAGACCAGGGATACCTGGGCTCAGCTGCCCCAGGTCATGAACCAGGTTTTCAAAATTGCGGATAGGTCTTTTGGCCAATACCCTTATAAATATTATGCTTTCGTACAGGGAGGCGATGGAGGAATGGAATATCCTATGGCCACGCTCATCATGGGTGAAGGCACCTTGGGTGGCCTGGTAGGAGTAGCCACCCATGAGCTTATGCATAGCTGGTACCAGATGGTGTTGGGTACCAATGAAAGTCTTTATCCATGGATGGATGAAGGATTTACCAGCTACGCTGAAGACAAAATCACTGCTGAATTGAATGCCCCCGGAAGTACAGAGCTCTACGGCACAGATGCCTATGCAGGAGGCGGGTATGCAGGATATTTTGGCCTGGCCAAAAGTGGTAAAGAAGAACCCCTCAGCACCCATTCAGACCACTATGCGACCAATTTTGCCTATGGCAGAGCTGCTTATTCTAAGGGCGAAGTCTTCTTGCATCAACTGGAGTACATTATTGGTAAGCCGGTGTTTGAAAAATGCCTGCTGGACTATTTTAATACCTGGAAATTCAAACATCCCAATGTCAACGACTTTATCCGGATTTTCGAGAAGGGTAGTGGCCTAGAGCTCGACTGGTACAAAGAATATTATGTCAATAGTACCAAGCAAATAGATCTGGCTATTGACTCTGTATACCAGGATGGTAATCAAACCAAAATCAGGATCAATAAAGTCCAGTCCTTTATCATGCCTGTAGACCTCACAGTCACGTATACGGATGGTACCAGGGCCTATGAGTATATACCCCTGGATTTGATGCGCGGGGAGAAAAAATCGGAATGGCCAGGGATGAGCCTTCATGTACAACCTGACTGGACCTGGACTTATCCAAAATATACGATGACCCTGGACAAACCTCTGAGCATGATCCAATCCATTGCGATCGATCCTAGCAAAAGATTAGCCGATGTAAATGGGGCTAATAATGTGTGGTCAAGGTAGTTTCCCTTAGTAGGTAAGTGATTTAAAAACGACATTCTGATAACCTCAACCTGGCAGGTTTGGTTCACCCCAGGCTTTGTTCGATAAAGAGGTTTCGTTCACCGCAGGTTGACCAATAATGCGATCAAATCCACCAATGAGCCAAAATGTAACTTCTATGAGTAGAATTTGATATTGGACACACTAGTAAGTTCGATTTTTTTAACTA
>OBID01000743.1_pt1 | contig 12411 bp, 10 predicted proteins | sample 1519781 | NCBI WGS metagenome assembly OBID01 (sample SAMEA3991478, study PRJEB22521) | metagenome | biome: anthropogenic terrestrial biome; feature: sewage plant; material: sludge | place: Sweden | collected 2012-09-26
CTGAAATTAAAATAGAGCCATCATCTTTGACTTGTTCTACAAATGCCACATGACCATATGTTGGGTCAGAACCTGCTTGACCTTGTACAAAACTTAGAGCGGTATGGAGTTTAGGGTCATGAGAGACAGAATAACCTGCCTTACTTGCCCAATCGCCACCATTGCCCATGAAACTATCAAACTTAATGCCTAACTGATAAGCCCTGTTATACACATACCATGTGCATTGACCTTGTGGATATGAACCAGAGCCATTATAGGCTTGACCGCTAAATGATGTGTCAATAGACCAACCACTTGGCACATCAGTTGACATCACACCATTGACAGACTGCCCATTTTCGCTACTAAAGCCTACATGATCTTTGAGTAAGTCATACCACTTTTGGGCATCATCTTGGAGCTTGTCAGCCTTTGTTTGACCGTCACTTAAAGCGACACCCTCATAATATTGTGACCAGTCTAAACTCGCTTGTTTAGGGTCAGTAGAGACGCTCACAAGGTCTTTTGTTCTCTTGTATGCACCGTTTAGTTCAGCAGACATAAGTTTTAACTCAACGTCCATTGACAGTGTTCTACTTTCAGCCTTAGACCAACGATTGCCATTGACCGTATTAGACCAACCAGACCATTGAAAGATACCTGCCACACCACCGCCGATATTTTCGGCTTTAGGGTCAAAGCCTGACTCCCTTTCAGCTACTGCTAAAGCACCACTTGCACCTTGAATGCTAAAGCGTTCTTTACTCATAAGATAGTTAGCTATATCAATAACATTTTGAGCCTTTTCTTCTGAGATATTAGCCTTACTTGCTAGGTCTTTTGATGTGATGTTTAGACTACCCGCAGAACTCGAAAAACTATCCGCACTTGATGAAGTGCCACCTGCCACAATGACAAGTAAAAATATAAAAAAAATAGGTATAAACATACCTATCAGAAATAAATGTTTTTTCTTTTTCATTTGATTTTCTTTCTAGGTATGTTGATACCTCACTTTTTCTTAAATAAACTAACCACAAACCAAACAGGGATAGCAACTATCCCAACAAAAATAGTTTTGATGATTTTCATAATTATTTTCCTTTCCTCTCAATAATACCGCTATCGAAAATACCACGTTTTGCGTTGGCGGTTTTGATTTTAATATCTCGTTTTTGACTTTTGTCAGAAGTTGGTAATTGGGGCTTTTCAGTAAACAACTCTTTACTCAAACGTTCAACTTGACCTTTTTGTCTGGCTTTTCTTGCTGGCATATCTGCTTTTATACCGTCCGAAAACTTACCTTTAAGTTCATCTTTTCGTTTTTGGTAATTGATAGCTTGTGATGTTTTATCTCTCAAAACCTTATTTTCAGAACGTTGTAGTTTATTGCTATCAAATTTTGCAAGTTTCTTTTCAGCTTCATTTTTAGGCATTAAACCAACAGAACTTGAAAATTTAGTTTTCAATTTATCTTTAGAATCAGTCAGAGCTTGTTTAGTATCTGAAAAAGCACCTTTTGTATTTTCCCACTTACCTTTTAAGTTGCTCATTGTCTCTTTTCGTTTAGCTATGGCAAGTTGTTTAGCTTTTTCATCTTGACCGAAACGCAGGTTGTCACTTGTTTTAACAGCACCTTTGACACCTTTTTTAGTGAGCGTTTTGCCAACAGTACCTGCCTTTTTCAGACCGTCAACTTTGCTTTTCGACATTTGATTATGAGTAGATAGACCATTACTTGATAGACTACCACTAGAAGTTGAGAGAGCAGGTGTTTTGTTAAAGTTAAATGGATTTTTGGCATTAGACAGACTTGGTAATGACTTGACAGAATCAAGACTACCTTTTGCCAATTCAGAAACACTTTTCTTAGCTGTATCAAATAGAGAAGTCAACTTATCTCTTTGTTTCCACAAAAGGAAATACAAAGCGAACTGTATGAAAATTGAAATATAATATGAATGTGACACATTTCTAAATGCCATTTCCACAAAGCTATTAAAGATAAGCCCCATTTGCACACCTAATAGACCAGATACTGATAAAGCAGTAAACACGACTATTCTTTTTGCTAAATTACCTGCCATATGCTCAAACTGAGGTAAGATAGACAAGACTAATATAATAGGTGCTACAAATATTGCAAATACAACAATTAACTGTAATACCCACGTGTACATTAATGTACCAACTGTAATCACAGTTAAAACAAAACCTTTAAACAGAGAAGCTAATGCAACCATAAATTTATCGGCTATACTTGAAAACCCTAATTTTGTGAAGCCAGCTTCTTTATTTTTCTTAGCATATTTACTAACCGAATCAGTATCGCCTTTTGTCGCAAGCAAAGCTGTTTGTTCACTTTGTACCGAATTTTCAGGTAACTTATTGGTATCAAAGTTCATTTCCTTAAAGGGTTCTTTTACAATGACATTAAATAATTGTGTTTTCAAAGCATTAATTGTACTATCAGACACCTTATCATTTGTCGTTGAAACATTAGCCGTGAAATTGGTTGTAGAAGTTTTTTCAGTCGTATCATTTGCGATTGTTACCTTTGATAAGTTATTAATCAAAGAACTTGTAAAAGTGTCTGTAAAACTTTTAGTCACATAAACAATACGAGTAATGACATGTGTCCCTTTATATGCACCACTTCCGCTTGAAACTGGTAAGAAAAAAACACCAGCTACAACTATACGAAGTATAACACCTAGAATTTTCTTACCAAACGGTTTACCTTCTGACAAATCTTTGAAAGCACTAATACCCACAAAGACCATAGCCATTGGAAAGATAACAGGTAAGAGTAGTGCTTGCAGAATAGCCTGCATTTTAGATACAAAATCATCTAAATACTGAAAAATATCAATATTAGATACTGCCGATAAAATCAATGAATCTAATAGAAACATCAATTTTGAACCTGCAAAAATCAACTGTACTACCCAATTAATGATTTTAGGGAACGCTTCTTTAGCACCAAAAAAACCTTTATCCTCAATATACATATAACTTGTATAAGCTGATAAGGCTGACATATCTTTTGCATTAATAGCACCTGCTTCTTTAGCTAGTGCTTCTTGATAATCATTTGAACTATCAATTGTACCAGCCTTTGTTAAAATAGCACTATTATAAGCATTATTTAATGTTGTAATAGCAGAAGCAGTTTTTGTTTTATCATATCCCGCATTTGATAATTTTGAAATAGCCCCTTGATAGAGTAGATTATATTTTTGATAAGTTTCTTCTGTAATCGGAATCGCATTATTACCTTGTGTTTGATTACTTAGATTTTTAATCTCATTAATAATGGTTAGAACTGCTTTATACTCTGGAGTATTAACAATATCGCCTTGGGCATTTGTTACAAACTCAGGTGCTTTAATACCACTATCAGAACCGATAGTATCATTAGTGACAACTGCATTACCTGTGTCTAAAGCGTAGGCTTGACTACCACAAAACAACAGACTTAAAAAGGTTAGCGCAACTAAAATCTTTTTCATTTAAGCCCCGCTTTCCAAGAATTACCAATATCTTTCAGAAAATCTGGTAAGTATCTAATTGTCTTGATGAACGGTTCATAAAGACCAGTCATTTTCAACATCATTAAAAAGAATACAAGGAATATGACAACACCTAATACCATATCCACAAGTGATTTTTTGTTTTTCATTGATATTTTCCTTTCAAGTCTTTATACAGCGACTAATTCTGTTTCGATTGTGTCACACAATGGATTGATTTCAGAAACAATACCGTCAATTGTAATCCGTTCAGTACGCCCAAACGGGTCAGTAAAGAGACATTGACCCATAGACATGCTAGACACCCATTTACGTGTTTCTTCTGATTTCACAATACCATGAGTATCTAAGATTAAATCTGTCTCAGTCGGAGAGTTAAAACTAAACAATGTACCAAAACCAGTATCATCTAATTCTGAATTAGAATCTTTGTGAGATTGAGAAACGAATACCAAGAAATTATTAAACGACCGACCAGTTCGTCTGATTTTCATAATAATTTCTCTACCCACATCAGTAATATTAAAGAACCATGCTTCATCAATGAAAGTAATTGATTCTTTCTTGCTTTCAGAACCAAATTTGTAACAGAATTGACCTAGGGCATAAAGAGCGACTAGAGACTGTCTTTGATTTTCAGTAATACTTGTTTCACTTGTCGGTAATTCAAGACCAGTTACTTCAATAATTGAAATACGTTTTGACATACTAATGGCTTTATTTTGACCATTAGAGAAACAAAGAGATAAAGTAGAGTTACTCATTTTTTCAAGTAGTAACTCCGCCGTAATTCTCACTCTATCCGTTTCACTCTTAGTGAGGGCTTCCATGATATTTTTAGTACCGACTTTTTCGCCATTTTCACGCAAGACAAGATATTTTTCAATCATTTGTAACAATTCTTTTTCAAATTGTTCATTTTGTTTCAAGTCGTAAAACTCGCCTATCATAGAAATAATCAAGTTTTTAGCTTCTTGTCCTGTCAAGAAAACTAGCGGGTCAAGGACACCATGATTTTCAGAATTTCTAGCGTCAATGGTCACAAAATTAATCTGTTTGATATAGTCACAAATTTCAGGATAGATACCTTGACTTTCATACTCATGTAAAACTTTCATGAATTGTTTTCTAACTTCTGCTTTGGGGTCAAAGTAAAGCAATTTTGTTTTCAAAATACTATTCATGACAAACATTTGCTTAACAAAGAATGATTTTCCCATGCCCATTTGACCTGTTACTTTTACAAGACCGTCAAAGCTAATTTTACCCTCAACATCTAACTTATTAGCTTGTAACAGATTATAATAGACAAGATTTCTCGAATTTTGGAGTGCTTCTTTATAACCACCAGACCAACGGTCATATCTTGAATCCACTCTACCCATATACAAGCCAACATCAGAACCTACTTTTTGACCAGTAAAAAACAGACTTTCCGCAAAGCCTGCCATTGTGGTTGTTTGTAAGTATCTGCGTTCATTCTCAAATAAAGGCTCAGTCAATCTATGTTTATAAAAGAGATAAATTTGGTCATCTTTAGCACGTGCTAACTCAATGTTAGCTTTTTTGAAATTCCGCATGACAATTTTTATTTTTTCTTGTAAGCGGTCATAATCATCATCATAGACAAACATTGATTGAAGATAAGAGATAATTGTTTCGCCACGATTTGATTTTTTTACTAAATCTTCTGAAAGGGCTTCTGCTTGTCCGATTTCATCACGAACAATGCCATTTCTCATAGCAATATCTTCATTTGTTTTTTTATGTTTTTGCTTAGCACGATTGGCACGTTGTTGCATTGAATTAAAGCCATTCTTCTTAGCAAAGATAGCCTTTGTTTGTACCTCTGTATCAAAACCTAGTAATCGCCGTCTTTCGATAAAGTGATTATAAGATAAGTTTGACGGTGGTATGGCAATCGGCAATATAGCTAAGTAAGTTGTTTGCGCACCGTCACTTAAAGTTAAAATACCATAATTTTCAAAACTAACACCAGCACTGCCAAAATTATCAATGTTATTTTCAATTTGAATAATTTCAAGCTCTCTATCTACTGACATACCACGTAAATAGTGATTATTATTGACGAAAATTGTCTGGTCTTGTTTTGGCATATAACCGTTGAGTGGTAACAGTGTTTGATAAATTTCATGATTGAGTTCTTCAAATCGTTCATACCAATCTTCATCAAAAGTAACATCAGAACCAATTGTTGCCATTACTCTATTTGAAAAATCAGTAATAGCTGTTTTAAGACCGTCTTTAAAATCAAGTGATACATGATTATTTCTAAGCGGTATAGTTAAAAAGAATCTATCCTGAGAAGTTTCGCCAATTTGTTTTTTAAGCTCCTCAGCTTGCCTTTTCATAAGATACAAGCCAACTGGTTTAGTATCTTCTGCTAAGTCCTGCTCCAAAAACTTATAATTATGTGTTGCTTCTGTAGAAAATGGAATCGTTGAGACTTCAAAGCCACCGAAAATTTCTAAATCAGATAAAGTATCAGATACCAATTCCTTAAATTCATTTTTCAGTGTAATATCTACTGTATTAACAATCGTTTCAGGAATTTCATACATTGCATAGACATCAAGATTTGACCGTAACATCAAATTACCGTGAAAAGCAACAATCCCATTTCTTTTATTCAAATTTCTAACTCCTTATTTTCTTTATAAGATTACCTTGTGATAGGTAATGTGTGTTTTTTCTTCTACCGTAAATCAACCAATACATGATTTTATCAAACAAATATCTATGAAAGAATTTACCGTCAATCTTTAAATCAGCCACAGGGTCAGCAAAGTTCCAAGCAATTAAAGCCGAAAATATAAATGCCCAATACACTGAAAAGAAAAATAATACTTTCCAAAAGAATAGCATTGACAAAGTAAACTCTAAAATCAAATAAAAAGCCCATGATAATTTCTTTTCGCCAACCAAAGGTATTGGTGGTAAATATGAAGGTGCTTCTAATGATAATTGGTATGAAAATGTATCCCTATCAGGGTATCTCTCTTTATCTTCCATATTACAAAGAACCAGAAATACTGTTAATTACTTTACCGATTCCAGAAATTACAGAACCTATCACAACTTTCCATGCTTCAAATGTTGTTGGACTTAGAATACTAGATACCGTAAGTCCTATTAAGCCAGTCATTAATGCGTTTGTCTTATCGCCTTTCGCAAAGGCTTTCAAAGCACCGATACCAGCACCGATTAGAATAAGTAATGCGACAGCGTTTAAAATATTTGTCATTTTATTTTTCCTTTTCTTCTTTAAAATAATCTTGTGAGACACCGTGATTTAATGTTTTGACAAACCAAGTATCCCCATTTTTCTTAATTGACAACTCAAAATTTTCTTTATGAATTGAATTGAGACTGTCTTTGAAAGAGACTGTCACAACAGCAGTTGTTGTACCAGAAGCACCTTTAGCATAATAAGTGTAAAGTAACTTATCAAACTTATAGCCTTTAATACCGACAATATCAGCACTCATAGTGGCAAGTGTTTTATCATCAGTTGTATAAGCCGTGAAAAAGGCTTCTAAGAACGTGCCAAACTCTTTAACTTCACTTTCTGTATAGTCTTGTGTTTGTTTTGTCAGACCTTGTTTTTTAACATTATTACCTTGTAACTCGCTTAGGGCAGTCACGAAAGGTGTATCTGACACATAAAATCTGTCAGCTTTACTAGCAAACGGAATGTTAAATTCTACAGACCTATCAAGAAATTTACTGTTTTTATCTTCTGAATTTTCTTTTACTTGGTAATTGACAACATATGTAGCTAAATTGTTTTCAATTTTAAGTAAAGTACTTGATACTAATTTCATATCACTTTTATTTTCAGGTAGATAAGTCATATTGACATTATCGCCAAAATACTCAGTTAATTTTTTTGAATAATCGCCAGTATTTTGTGACGAGTAGTTAAAATAACTATTAATAAAGCTAGTCATATAAACATTGACTTTATTGTCTGTTTCACTCAATATACGCTTATCAGATACAACTGAGACAGTTGGTTTAGATAAGGCTTTTGACCGTGACATAATGGATAAAGTTGTTGCACCAACTGATAAGCTCAATAATAAGCCAATTGTGCCATAGACAATGACTTTACTTTTGAAAGTACCAGAACCTTTAAGTGTGAATTTTTTCTTGGGCTTATTGATGAAAGTAACAGTTTTCTTGTTTTTCTTATCATCTTTAGGCGCAAACAATTCATCTTTCTTAGTTCTGAGTTTTTTCAGTAAACCTTTGTCTTTTTTCTCAGGCACTTTTTCAGGCTCGTTTTGTTTTTCATCATACCGTGCAATGAGTTGTTTAGCTTCTGATAAAGTAAATAAGTCGTCAGGTTTGACCTCGCCAAACTCTAACTCTTTAGCAACTATAATTAAATCACTTACTCTGATTTTCATTTCATGCGCAATATCACTTAATTCATAGTAGAGTTCTTCTTGTTCACTCAAATTTTTCACTCCTTACCATATTATTTATTTTTTCTTGAAATGATAAAATTTCAGGTATTGCATTTCTAGCTTCTAAAATAGTAGTTGCTTTCTTGACATACTCGTCAATATTATCATGACCTATTTCTAATTGGATTTCTAACTCAGTACCAAATAATTGAGTAGCAGTTGCATTAAAATAGCAAGCTATTTTATCTAAGTTTGAAAAAGTTGGATAACCTGTACCCAATTCAATTTTAGATATTGTAGCTTTTCCAACTCCAATATGTTCTGCCAGTTCCAATTGACTAATATTTTTCATTTGTCGTAATCGAGTTAAATTTCTACTGAAATTTTCTATCATGCTTTACCTTTTCTATTGGGCTTCGCACCCCATTTGCACACTCAGCTAGTTGTGGTTTAGTCTTGATTTTTATTTTTTGATTTTGGACTTGATAGCACCTAGTGCTTTTGCGATTTCTTTATGTTTCAAGAAAGCAATGACCGCAACAATCACAGCACCAATAAGACCTACAAGTGTTGCTTTAGCTTCCCCAGTCATAGGCAGACTAGGTTTAGCAGGTGTAGGAGTTTCTGGAATTTTAGGTTTAGCAGGTGTCTTAGGTTTTTCGCCATACCATTTATCCTTATCGCCAACATCTTTACCAGAAATAGCACCCTTAGCTGAGACAGTCGCTTCATCAGCGTGTGTTTCGCTATCAGCTAGTTTATCAAGCGTACCAGTGGCTTCAATATAATCATCTACAGGCAATTCAAGTAGTTTACCGTCAAGTTCAAACTCGCCGTCTTGATTGATAATAAGCGCCTTGCCTTGATAAGTCCACTTAATATCTTTGACATCTTGTTTGCCCTCAATGGTTTTATCCGTCAATTTGATATGCGTGAGTGTTTCAGAGCCATTGTTTGTGACACGGAAGTTGATAGCTTGGGCTTTATCAGTCAATTTAACAGCAGTATCTTTCGTATCAGCGTCTCCCTTGCCCAAGTTATTATCTTTATCCGAATTGTTACCTTGACCTGCTTGTGGAATTTTTTCATTTGATTTTTCAATATCAATAGACGGTGTTTCAGGTGGTGTTGGTACATCTTTGTCTGTCAAATTGATTTTTGATAGACTAATGAACGGTACATCACTAGACACACTACCTGCCACAGTACCTTTGATATTTTCATTCTTACCGTCCGTATTATCACTTTGTGAGAATGTTCGTGTAGAGAATGGTTTTGAGAAGTCCTCATGATAACTTGCGGAAATTGTGATAATATCCGTTTCAGGGTCAGTCGTCATTTGGATATAGATAGGCTTGATTAAGTCATAACCTTTAGGCGCAGTTGCTTCATCTTCTGTTAGCTTCCAATCGCCATAGACGAGTTCAACATTTGCGTAACCGTCCTCATCATCTCTAATACCAGTTGTGATTGTTTGTGTATCAGCTTTGGTGTCATTGATAGGTGTGAGATTAAACTTAATATCATTGAAGCCACTTTCAGCACTTTCGCCTGAAATTTCAACTTTCTTTTGAATTGAAATTTTTGCTTTAATCACTTGTTCAAGTGACTTAGATTGAGGTGTGATGATATTTTGGGTTTTATCATCCTTTTTCTTAATCTCAAATTTATGTGCTTCTTTATCAGAAGCATAGCCAATAGGTGCGTTGATTTCTTCCCAAGCATATTCTCCACTTGCTAAGTTACCAACATAAGCATTGAACTTTGTACCGTCAATACGAACAACGATATTATCGCCATGAGAGACTTTCTTACCACCAATGACTGATTCAGTTACTTTTTCGCCTGAAATGAGTTTTGCTTTTGGATTGTCAGACCATTTGACAGTATCGCCTTTCTTGTGAGGGCTAGAGCCAGTGCTATCATCTAAATAGACAAGTTTATACTCAGCACCTTTTAGTTCGGCTTTACCTTGGCTTTCTGCCTTGCCAGTATCTTTATCAAGTTTCAAGAGTTCATTTTCGCCCTTAATTTCTTGGTTGTCGCCAGAGACTTCATTATAGCCCTTGGCAGTTTTGGCATTTTGTTTAACTTCGATCGTTTGTTCCTTGAATGAGTTAATAAAGCCATTAGATGAAATAGTCTCTTTTACACCATACATACCGATAGGCAAGCCTTTGAAAAATGCTTTCCCTTTTTCGTCAGAAACAGCAGTATAGACTTTACCAGTCTTTTTGTTTGTGGCTGTAAAGGTGTTACCTTTAAGCGTGTAATGACCATTCCACATGTTAGCGCCAGATTCAACACCAGTTTTGTTGACCTGTAAATCGCCTGTCACGTTCAGTTTGAAAGGCAAATATCCAAACAACGCCCAGACAATATCCATGTGGTCGCCCTTACCGTCTAAGTAGGTAAAGTCAACTAATGAACTGTTAAAGTGCTTTAAGACTACATATGAGTTAGAGGTCAAGAGTGGAGAATCTGTAATAACAGCGCCATTATCATCAGAGCGTAGACCATTGCCTGAGACTGAAAGGGCAGTATCAGGGCTGACAATGTAACCTAGAGCACCATTAGCGTCTACCTCAGCTAGTTGGTTAGCGTCTACATCAGATACTTTCATAGCCATTAGCAATTCGTTATTTGGAATTTCTTGACCGTTATCAGAACGAACTAACGAGACAGTCGTACGGACTTTATTAATAAAGCCAACCATTGAACCGTCACCAATTGCACCACCAGCGCCACCGCCATTTTCAGATTGACCGCCACCAGTATTAGTACCAGAAACAGGTGTGACAGCACCAAAGGTTAAAGTGCCTCCCTCGTTACGAACACCAAAGATTAAATCTTGGTTAGTTTGTCCGTCATTGCCATGTTCAAAGCCATTGTTTACTACATTTAAGTTAACTTTAATTTTTTCGCCAGTTGTAGTGTCTGTAATTGTACCAACATTTTTAATCAAAAAACCTTGGTTTAAGTCAACATGAATAGCTAAATCTGATTTTTGAAAACCGTCTTGACCTAATGGAAACGTTGCACCAGTCCCAAAGGTTGAAAGAGCTTGACCGTTGTAGAGCGTTGTATCAGCTTGCCAACCGATATTATCAGCTACATACTTAGCACCGTCTAAATTTGCACTAGCAAGTAGACCGTCTACCGTACCTTGGAAACTAGCAGATGTCATATCATTGGACTGTGCCTTGACAACAGGTTGTCCGTTGACTGTACCAATTTGTGTGGCATTCACAACATCAGCTGAAACATGAGTTTGTGGAAATTCAACATGAGAAACTTGGCTTAATGCAAAACCACCACCTACCAATAAGGCTAGAGCAGTAGCACTGTATAACCATTTCTTTCCTGACTTCCATTGACGAAAACGTGACTGCTTTACTTTTTTATCTTTATTCAAAAAAAGTACCTTCTTTCTAAAAATTTTTTTCAATAAAAAAAAGAAAGCCAAAAGACTTTCTGATAACTTAGTTTTCGGACTTTTCGGTCAAGGTTTTATAAAAGAAAAAGAACCTTTAAAAGTTCTTGGTTTTAATCATAAGCACCAGCCATTAATGACTTATCATAATTTCCTTAGCTTGCATTGTATGCGTCACGGTCACGACCTGCTTGCTACCAGTCCACTTGATAAGAGGGTTGGCTAGGTGCAGACTGTGCAGGTGCTGTGTATGACGGTGTAGCAGGTGTTTGTTGGGCAGGTGCAGTATAAGTGGCTTGGGCTTGTTCAGTAGCCTGTACTTGCGCCTGAGACTGCTCAGCGACCGCTTGGGCTTGTGACTGTTCGGCTTGTTGTGTTGCGACAGCTTGGGCTTGTTCAGCTTGTGCCTTTGCTTGAACTTGGGCTTGTTTGTCAGCTTCTGCTTTAGCCTTGGCTTCACTTTCAGATTTTAGTTTAGCTTGTTTGTCAGCTTCTGCCTTGGCTTTAGCTTCTTTATCAGCTTTAATTTTGGCTTGTTTGTCAGCTTTTAAATGCTTTTCAAGGTTAGCCTTTTTATTAGCCTTGACGATTTTATCGTTGCTATCAGCTAAAACTTTTTCATTATGACGATTGACCGCAAGACCAGTACCACCGCCTAGCAATAACAAAATAATTGCACCAGTTGCAACTCTTTGTTTTAAAGTCGTTTTTTTGATTTTTTCTACTAAATTTTTCATAATTTTTATCCGTATTCTAAGCAATAATTGCTATTTACCTATACCTTATTATACCATATATACCAAGGGTTTACAAGGTTTTTGGCGGTTCTGCTTTTACAATTTTCCGCTCCCTCAAAATCAATTGACCAATCAGTCAATGAATGACTAATTTCATTTTCAACTACTAAATTCATAACGAACTTTTCTATATATCGCTCATATAAGAACGCAAACTTCGACATTTGCGCCCTTTAAATTAAAAAAGACCTAAGTCTTTTACATACATATCAATTTGTGACTGGTAATCTGTT
>OBID01000747.1_pt1 | contig 12390 bp, 9 predicted proteins | sample 1519781 | NCBI WGS metagenome assembly OBID01 (sample SAMEA3991478, study PRJEB22521) | metagenome | biome: anthropogenic terrestrial biome; feature: sewage plant; material: sludge | place: Sweden | collected 2012-09-26
CCGTTCGTGGTGAGCTCGTCGAACCATGAGCGGAATCAAGACGACAATCGCTCATCCTCTGATGCGCTCTGGACAAGCAGGACTTGATCAACATTGCCTTGACTGAAATGAACGCAGCCAGACAGGAATTCGCCTCCGCATCGCCGGCAAGGGCACCCATCCGCTACCATTTCAGGCTGTCGCGCAGCGCGACCATCCCGACTCACCCGGATTCTTCATGGCCACACCCAAACCCGTATTGCTGCTGATTCTCGATGGCTGGGGCTATCGCGAACAGACCGAGCACAATGCCATCGCCCTCGCCAACTGCCCGAACTGGCGACAGCTGCTGGCGACGCGCCCGCACGCGCTGGTGGACACCCATGGCTTGAGCGTCGGTTTGCCGGATGGCCAGATGGGCAATTCCGAAGTCGGCCACATGAACATAGGCGCCGGCCGCATCGTCTATCAGGACCTGACCCGCATCGATGCCGCCATCGCGGATGGTTCCTTTGCGCGCAATGCGGCCTTGCTGGATGCGTGCGCGGCAGCCAGGAACCGGAACACCTGCCTGCACATCCTGGGTTTGCTGTCCGCGGGCGGCGTGCACAGTCATGAAGCGCATGTGCTGGCGATGCTGGAATTGGCCGCGGCCCAAGGCGTGCCGCGCATTGCCGTGCATGCCTTCCTCGATGGTCGCGACACGCCACCGCGCAGTGCGCGGGATTCCCTGCTGGCGCTGGAGGTCGCCTGCGCGCGCCATCCCTCGGCACGCATCGCGAGCGTGGGCGGACGCTATTACGCGATGGATCGCGACACGCGTTGGGATCGCGTGCAACTGGCCTGGCAGGCACTGGTCGATGCGCAGGCCGAGCATCACGCGCCATCGGCGCTGGCTGCGCTCGATGCCGCGTACGCGCGTGGCGAGAACGACGAGTTCGTGCGTCCCACCGTAATCGAACCCGGCCTGCGCATGGAGGATGGCGACGCCATCGTGTTCATGAACTTTCGTGCCGACCGTGCGCGCCAGTTGAGCCAGGTTTTCGTCGAGGATTCTTTCAGCGGTTTCGCACGCCCGCGCCGGCCCGCGCTTTCCGCATTCGTCACCCTCACCGAGTACGCAGCGGACCTGCCCGTGAGCGCCATCGCATTTTCCGCCCAATCCATGCAGAACACGCTGGGCGAAGTGCTTGAGCAGCGTGGATTGAGCCAGTTGCGCATTGCCGAGACGGAAAAATACGCGCACATCACGTTCTTCTTTTCCGGCGGGCGTGAAGCGGAATTCCACGGCGAGCAGCGCATCCTGGTGCCCAGCCCCAAGGTGGCCACCTACGACCTGCAACCGCAGATGAGCTTGCCGGAGTTGTGTGATCGACTGGTGGCGGAAATCCGCTCACGGCGATTCGATTTCATTGTCTGCAACATCGCCAATGCCGACATGGTTGGCCACACCGGCATCGAATCGGCAGCCATCAAGGCGGCCGAAGCCATCGATGAAGCGCTCGGCCGCATCTGCGCCGCAGTGCTCGAAAGCGGCGGCGAAGCGCTGATCACTGCAGACCACGGCAATCTCGAACAGATGGTCGATGAGAATGGCGAGCCGCATACCCAGCACACGGTGGGGCCGGTTCCGCTGGTCTATCTGGGTCGTGATGCACGCCTGCGCAGTGGCGCTTTGCGTGACCTGGCACCGAGCGTGCTGGCGCTGATGGGCATTCCGGTTCCGTCGGAAATGAGCGGCCGCAACCTGGTGGATCTGTCCGCCTGATGATGCGGGCCGTGCAGGTCGCGATCCTTGCGTTCGCTTGCGTGGCGGCGGGCAGCTTGCATGCGCAAGATCCGGCCAAAGCGAGTGAAGCCAAGCAGGCCGAGCGCAAACTCGCCGATGTGCGCGCGCAGATCCGCCAGCTTGGCGAGGAATTGAAATCCACCTCGGGAGAACGCAGCGAAGCCAGTGATTCCCTGGGCCAACTGGAAACCGCGATTTCCGCAGCGCTCGAAGGCATCGGTCAGCTCGACGCGGAACTGGCTGCGCAGACCGCCGAACTGGAAACGCTCGACCAGCGCCGCCAGCAGTTGACGAAAACCCTTGGTCGCCAACGCGAAGCATTGGCCGTGTTGTTGCGCTCTGCCTACGCGCTGGGTCACAACGAGGAGCTGAAGTTGCTGCTGCAACAGGAAGACGTGGGCGCAATTGCACGCGTGCTGGCCTACCACCGCTACTTCCAGCGCGCGCGCGTCGAGCGCATCGATGGCCTGCTGGTCGATCTCAAGCAGTTGGCTGACGTGCAGGCGGAAATTGCCGGCAAGCAGCAGCAGCTCGCTGGGCTGCGCAGCCAGCGCGAGGCAGAAGTCGCGGCGCTGGAATCCGGACGCGGCGAGCGGCAGGCGCTGTTGCAGGCCATCGATGCCCGCATCGATGCGCAAAAGGCGCGCCTTGCCCTGATGTCCCGAGACGAAAAAAACCTGCTCGAATTGCTCGAGCGCCTGCGCGACCTGTTCGCCGATATTCCCAAGACCCTGGACGGATCGGAACCCTTTGCGCGTCTGCGCGGGCGCCTGGTGCGTCCACTGCCCGGCAAGGTGCGCACCGCGTTTGGCGGTACCGACGAGTCCGGACGCTCCATCAGCGGCGTGCTGATTGCCGCCGAATCGGGTACCCCGGTCAAGGCCGTGGCACGGGGCCGGGTGGCGTTTGCCGACTGGCTCAAGGGCTACGGCATGCTCATGATCCTCGATCATGGCGACGGTTACATGAGCCTGTACGGTTACAACGAGTCGCTGCGCAAGGACGTCGGCGATTGGGTGTCAGCCGGTGAGGTCATCGCCAGCAGCGGTGCCAGCGGCGGCCAGAAGTCCGCGGCGCTCTATTTCGAGCTGCGCCTGAACGGCAAGCCGATCAATCCCAAACCCTGGCTGCGCTGAGGCGCTATCATCCTTGCAGTTCGCTTGAGGTCGCCATGATGTTGCGTTTCCTGCCCGCCTTGCTGTCCCTGCTGCTGATTGGTCTGGCCTGCCAGCCGTTTGCGTTTGCCGACGAACCCACGCCACCCGCCCCCGCATCCGAAGCCAGCCCGACGCCGCCTGCACCGGCTGCCGCGCCCGCGGGCAACGTAAGCCTGGATGACATTCGCCTGTTCACCGCCGTGCTCAGCCTGGTCAAACAGGCCTATGTCGAGCCGGTCGACGATCACCAGCTCATGCAGGCCGCGATCAGCGGCATGCTGGTTGGCCTTGATCCGCACAGCGAATACCTGCAAAGCGATGCCCTCACGGATTTGACCGAGGACACCTCGGGCCGTTACGCGGGACTCGGCATCGAGGTGACCACGGTGGATGGAACCTTGCGCGTGATCTCGCCCATCGACGATACGCCTGCGGCGCGTGCCGGCATCCAGTCCGGTGACATCATCCTGCGCATCGATCAGGTTCCGGTGCAGGCCGACAACCTGGCCGGTGCCGTCGACATGCTGCGCGGCAAGCCGGGCAGCAAGGTCAGCCTGACCATCCAGCGCGAAGGCGCCGATGCACCGCGTGAATTCAGCATCACGCGTGAAATGATCCGTGTCGCCAGCGTGCGTGCACGCCTGCTCGAACCCGGCTATGCCTATCTGCGCATCAGCCAGTTCCAGGCGGAAACCGGCAGCGAATTGCGACGCGGCATTGCCCGCCTGCAAAAGGAAAACGGCAAACCCCTGCAGGGCGCGGTGCTGGACCTTCGCCGCAATCCGGGAGGTCTGCTGACCACGGCGGTGGAGGTCAGCGACCTCCTGCTGGATGCCGGCACCATCGTCACCACGCGCGGCCGCATCCGCGAGGCCGACATGGCCTTCAAGGCGACACCCGGCGACGCCCTGGACGGAGCGCCGCTGGTGGTGTTGATCGACAACGGCAGTGCTTCGGCTGCCGAAATCGTCGCCGGGGCGCTCAAGGACAATCATCGCGCCCTGATCATGGGGCGGCGCAGTTTCGGCAAGGGTTCGGTGCAGACCGTGCTCAATCTCGACAACGAGCATGCCATCAAGTTGACCACCGCGCGCTACTACACGCCGAGTGGGGTTTCCATCCAGGCCGCCGGCATCAAGCCGGATATTGAACTGGGCGACCTGTCCCTGAGCCAGAACGAAGGCTCCGGGCTGGAGCGGATCAGCGAGCGGGACCTGGCCAACCACCTGCAAGGCGACGCTGAGGTTCCCCGCGCGGCTGCGGCACCCGCCGGTTCGATCACGCCGAGCGATTACGCACTCAGCGAAGCCCTGAATGCACTCAAGGCCATGGCCCTGCAGCGCCGGCCCGCCCCGGCCGAGAATCCAGGCAGTCAAAAGGGTTGAATCCAGGGCACTGAAGGCCAGCCTGCGGCTAACGATTCATGTCGGGTACCCGGCAAACGTGGCGTCGCGCTAAACTTCCCGTTTCGCCGTGGCGTTTGATCGCCACGGCAGCCATCTGAACAGAGGAAAGCGGCATGAAGGTTTTCAGTCACTCGGCCCCGTTGTGCATGCTTGCCGGGATGCTGGTCGCGTCGCCTGCGTTGGGCGTTCAACTGGTCAGCAACGGTCCCTTCATCACCAATCCGGGCGCCCACGCGAGCGGCGAAGACGTCAGCCTGGCCCAGGATGTCACCTACAGTGGCTACACCGCGCTCGGCTTCAACGCCGGTCCGGATTATCGGCTGGCGGATGATTTCTCGGTTCCGCCGGGCCACTACTGGACGATCGACAGTGCGCGCCTGTTTGCCTACCAGACCGGTGCCGGCGACGCGCCGTTCACGGATGCCCGCGTGATCATCTGGCAAGGGCAGCCCGACGGATTTGGCAGCATCAAGCTGTTCGACGGTACCGTCAGCAACAACCTGGTTTCATCCACGCCTGGCGCCTATCGCACCGCGCAATCCTTCGGCGCCACCATGTTCAGTGATACGGCGCGCCGCATCCACACGCTGGAAACCGCAGTCACGCCGTTGTTGCTGGGGCCAGGCGCCTACTGGATCGACTGGCAGGTGAAGGGACCCACGCCGACCAGTGCGGTGTTCACGCCGCCCGTCAGCATCCTGGGCCAGGCCAGCACCTTCCTGGGTGGTTTCCCCCGCTTGAAGTGTCCATCCGGCATCACCGATCCCGAAGACGAATGCTTTGGACCGACGGGCCAGTGGATCCTTTTCAACAACGGCACCTCGTCCTATGTCGTCGATTTGCCCTTCGAGTTGCATGGCACCGACGTGATCGACGCCATCTTCGAGACCGGATTCGAGACGCCGCCTGCGAGTCCCTGAGGGGAGGCGGTGCTATCGAGCGTCTGGCGGTAGCGACAATGTGCGGCGGATCTCGTCGGACACGAAACCCACCATGGCCGGGTTGCGCGCGCCGGGAATGACGGCGGTGTCGAACAACTCATCGACCATGCCTTCGATGCGCAGCTCGTGCACCACGTCGCCGCGCTCCAGGTCGATCACCTGCACCGCGCAGCGCGCGCTTGCCCCCTTGGCTTCGAGATTGCGATCCAGCGCCAGGCCGCTGAAGGTCTTGTTCTTGCGTGGTTTGGAAATCCCCACCACGGCGTAGCGGCCGATGAAACTTGCGCCGCGCAGGAAGCCTGGGCAGAACGCGATCGGCTCGAAGCGCCCGCGCCAGGTGTCGACAAAGCCGAACTCGCCGCTGCCGGCGTTGAGGATCCACAGGCGGCCCTGATGCCAGCGCGGTGAATGCGGCATGGACAAGCCTGTGCAGATGATCTCGTTGCTGCGCACGTCGATCACCAGGCCTCCGTCGTGGCGGTGCTCGCGCCAACCTTCGTTGACATCGCTCTTGGCCACGCAGGTGACGTAAGCCGGTTCGCCGTTGTGCATGGCCAGCCCGTTCAGATGGCAGCGGTCTTCGGCGGCGTAGCGCGAAACAAATGGCGGTTTCCAGATCGGGCGGAAGTTGTACTTCACATCCGGTCGTGCAAGGCAGGAGTACAGGGTGGAAACGAAGACCGGCTCGCCAGCGGCATCGACCGCGACATCGTGCACGTCGATGTCGCCGGTGGTGTAGGCCAGTTGCGGCACGTAATAGCGATCAAATGCGCCGTGGCGTTCGCCCTTCTGCAGGGCATTCTCGAATCGCCACAACTGCCAGAGCGTGGCCACCCAAAGCGATTGATCGTGCGCCGCCAGACCCATCACCCGCGCCAGGGTGCGATTGAACACCGCCAGCTTGCCGTGCTCATCCAGCCCGATCAGGAACAGCTTGCCGACCTGATAAGTGCTGAAGGCAATCGATGCGCGCTGCTCGGCCAGCCAGGAAACGAACAGGCGCGAGGCGGTGATCTCGAGTTTCTGGTCCGCAGCGTTTGCAGAAACGTCAGCCATGGGCATGGGTGCGAAAGTGGCAGCGCGGGTGATTATGGCAAGAACCGTCCGCCGTGCTCACTCGAACGGTTGGCACCTGAGCGAGCGCGAGACTTGCCGGATACGTGGGCAAGTTCTCCTTCTTTCCATCAAGGCCCGCCCCTCGATCAACACTGAAGGCACGAGCAGCGCAAGTCATTCCGCGCCGTATCCAGCGCGCAAGAGCGGAACCTGGCCGCCCTTGCCGAGGATGCGCCCACTTCACGCAAAGTCTCAGGCGTCGGGCTTGGCCAGCTTGCTGTTGCGTATGCCGTAACCGAAATACACCACGAGGCCCAGCACCAGCCAGATCAGGAAGCGCTCCCACGTGGCCCAAGGCAGCAGGGCCAGCAGCCAGATGGAGAAACCGATACCGATCACCGGGACCAGGGGAACCCAGGGCGTGCGGAACGCGCGCGGCAGCTCGGGGCGCTTGTAGCGCAAGACGAGAATGGCGCTGCAAATCAGCACGAAGGCGCTGAGCGCGCCGATGTTCACCAGCGTCGCGAGGTCATTCAGTGGCAGCAGGCCGGCGACCAGCGCGGTAATCACGCCGAGAATCAGGGTGGGCCGATAGGGCGTGCCATTGGTCGGATGCACCTTGGCAAACCAGCCCGGCAGCAGGCCATCGCGCGAGAGCGCAAACCAGATGCGCGCCGCCGCCAGCATGAAGGCAAAGATCACGCTGATGATGCTGGTCACCGCGGTAACGGAAATGGCGACGCTGATCCAGGTGAGACCCAGGCTGCGGAAGGCCACGGCAACCGGCGCATCGTTGCCCAGGGTCGAATAGTGGGCGATGCCGGTCAGCACCATCGAGATGGTGAGATACAGCAACATCGAGATGCCGAGCGAAAGCAGGATCGCGCGTGGCAGGTCGCGCTGCGGATTGCGCGCTTCCTCGGCGGCCGTGGTCAAGGTGTCGTAGCCGAACACCGCAAAGAAGACCACCGCGGCGGCGGCGGTCACACCGTGCCAGCCGAACTGGCGCACGCCTTCGGCATTGATGATTTCCGCTGGCACGAAGGGATGCCAGTTGGCCGGGTTCACGTAGAACGCACCAATCAGGATGACCAGCGCCACGCCAACCACCTTGACCGCAACCACCACTGTATTGAGACGAGCGCCGACTTCGGTTTTCGCGGTGAGCAGCACGGCCACGCCCATGGCCACCAGCGCCGCGATCACGTTGAACACGCGTCCCTCGCCGCTGCCGATCGCCCCTTGCGCCCAAACCGGCAACCCCAAGCCAAAGTAAACGAGGATGTCCTGCATGTAACCCGACCAGCCACTGGCCACCGCGGCCACGATCAGGGCGTACTCCAGCAATAGATCCCAACCGATCAACCAGGCGACAAACTCGCCAAGTACCGCATAGCCGTAGGTGTAGGCGCTGCCGGTAACCGGGATCAGGCCGGCAAACTCGGCATAACACAGGGCCGCTGCCGCACTTGCGATGCCGGCAATGATGAAGGAGATGGCCACCGCCGGTCCGGCGTTGGCCGCGGCTTGTTGCCCGGCCAGCACGAAGATGCCGACGCCGATGATTCCGCCAAGGCCAATGCTGGTCAGTTGCCATACACCGAGCACCCGCCGCAATTCCTTGCGTTGCCCGACTTCCGCCTGCAACTGTTCAACGCTCTTGTGTCGCACAAGCCTTGCCATCAGATTCATGCTGCTGCTCCCCGGAAACCGTTGCCGATCATAGCGGCAAAGCAACGCAAACAAGGCAGGCAGGCCGTGCGATGGGCAAAAGCAAGCGAAATCAAACTGCAGTGCACGCCGTTTGCACTCCAACTGTGCTCGGCACAGGCGAATCGAGCCTGCGGCGCGATCGGCCTTGCTCGGGTAGCCAACGTCACGCGCTGGGTCGGATGCGGAGAACCCAGCGCTTTGCTGGATAGTGTCGTATGTGCGGTGTTGACCTATCATCCAAAGCTGGCCGATGCGGGCGTGCACCTTGCCCTTGGCAGCATGTTGAGGAGTGGAAGCAATGAAACCGGGTTCGATGCCTAGCCTTTCCCGCCGAAACTTCCTGGCCGCCGCCGGCGCCATGCCGTTGCTGGCACTCACCGGCATTCCGCCTGTGCTTGCCGACGAAGCAACCGAACTGTCGAGCATCACCTCGAAGGCGAAACCCATCGACGAAGCCGAGCGCAAGGCGCGCATAGCGCGTGCGCAAACCCTGATGGCTGGGCACGGCATCGGCGCAGTGCTGATTGAACCCGGATCCTCGCTGCTCTATTTCACCGCGGTGAACTGGTGGCGCAGTGAGCGCCTGACTTGTGCCGTGTTGCCGGTCGAGGGCGAGCCGTGCCTCGTCACCCCATTCTTCGAGGAACCATCGGTTCGCGAATCCCTGGGCGTGCCGGCCGAGGTGCGCGTGTGGCAGGAGCACGAGGATCCCGTCGATGTCGTTGCCGGATTCCTGCGCGAGAAGAAGTTGCTGGAGCGACCCATCGGCATCGAGGAAACCGTGCGCTATTTCGTGGTCGATGGTTTGCGCAAGGTGCTGCCGCATGCCCGCCTGGTATCCGCGAATCCGGTGGTGCGTGGCTGCCGCATGCGCAAAAGTGCCGCCGAGATTGCCCTGATGCAGTGCGCGAGCGATGTCACCGTGGCCGCGTATCGCTGGGTATATCCGCGCATTGAAGCCGGCATGGGGCCGCAGGACATTGGCGCGCTGATGTCGAATGCCACGCAGAAACTCGGTGGTGGCGAAGGCTTCAACCTGATCCTGCTGGGCGAGGCGTCAGCCTATCCGCACGGCAGTGGCAAGCCGCAAAAGGTGGTGCCAGGCGAGGTCGTGCTGATGGACTGCGGCTGCAACGTGCACGGCTACCAATCGGACATCTCGCGCAGCTTCGTGTTCGGCGGCAAGCCGAACGATGAGCAGCGCAAGGTCTGGAACGAGGTGCACAAGGGACAGCAGATTGCATTCGCGGCGGCAAAGCCCGGAGTGCCCGCCGGTGAGGTCGATGATGCCGTGCGTCGCTACTACCAGTCATTGGGTTACGGGCCGGACTACAAGCTGCCGGGCCTCTCGCATCGCACCGGGCACGGCATCGGCATGGATGGACACGAGCCGGTCAACCTGGTGCGTGGCGAAAAGACTCCGCTCGCCGCCGGCATGTGTTTTTCCGATGAGCCGGGCATCTACATTCCCGGCAAGTTCGGCATTCGTCTTGAAGATTGCTTCCACATGACGGCCGAGGGGCCGCGCTGGTTCAGCACGCCGCCACCGTCCATCGACCAACCGTTTGACTGATCGCATCAACACGCATCCGCCAGCGAAACTCTGACCAACCACAATTTTCGTCACCCCGGCATACGCCGGGGTCCATTTTGCCCTTGATTCCATTGGAACAAAATCAAGATGGATTCCGGCTTGCGCCGGAATGACGGCAAAAGCAACGTATTCAGCGTCGCCTTCAGTTTTGTCATAAAGCGCTTTCCCGTTCATCCACCACACGCATCGCAACATCGACGAAGGAGCAGGCATGAGCATGATCAAAGGCATCACTTGCATGGGCGCGCTGGCTTTGGCCATTGCCGTCAGCACCGCCCGCGCTGCTGCACCGGCAGACATCCATGAAGCCGTGGCCAAGGATTTCGACAAGCGCCTCAAATCCCTGTTCCTGCATTTCCACCAGAACCCCGAGCTGTCGTTTCGCGAAAGCAAGACAGCGGCGCGACTGGCCAAGGAGTTGCGCGCCCTTGGCTACAAGGTGACGGAGAAGGTGGGCGGCACCGGCGTGGTCGCGGTGATGAGGAACGGTGATGGCCCAACGGTGATGTTGCGCGCCGACATGGATGGCTTGCCGGTTGAGGAAAACTCCGGACTTGCGTATGCGTCCAAGGTCAAGCAGAAGGACATGCATGGTGAACTGCGACCGGTCATGCATGCCTGCGGACACGACGTGCACGTGACCGCGCTGATCGGTGCCGCACGCCAGCTGGCCGAGCACAAGCAGGACTGGGCCGGCACCCTGGTGCTGATCGGGCAACCCGCCGAAGAGCTCATCAGCGGTGCACGCGCGATGATCGAGGATGGCCTCTACACGCGCTTTCCAAAGCCGGATGTCGCGCTTGCCTTCCATGTAAGTTCGGGCAGCGCGGCGGGCATGCTGCAGGTGCCACCGGTGCTGGTGGCATCGCAGATCGTGGTGTCCTTGCAATCCATCGTCAGCCGCAACATCAATCCACTGCAACCGGCGGTGATCACCGTCGGCGCCATCCACGGCGGCAGCAAGCACAACATCATCGGCGAGCGCGTGGACATGCAGCTTACCGTGCGTTCCGACAGCGCCGAGGTGCGCCAGCAGCTTCTGGATGACATCGATCGCGTGGCCAAGGGCGTCGCCATCTCGATGGGCGTGCCGGACGACAAGTTGCCCGAAGTGATTCGCTCGAAAACCGAGAGTACGCCACCGACCATCAATGACACCGCGTCCGCGGAACTCGTGCGGACGGCGCTGACTGAGCAGTTCGGTGCAGACCGCATGGAAATGAAACCGCGCGATGGCATGGGTGCGGAAGACTTTGCCTACTTCGTCGCCCCTGAGCACGGCGTCAAGGGCGTGTATTTCAGCGTGGGCGGCGCCATGCCGGCGGATCTTGCGAAACCCACCCCGCACCACTCGCCGATCTTCCGGGTGGACTACGAGCCAGCGGTCAAGGCCGGGGCCGAAGCAATGGCGGTGGGGGCCATGGCATTGCTTGGAAAGCCGTAACGTGGATCGCGCTTGCAACTTTGCGTAAGGGTGCGGCTTCACGGCCGCACCCTGGGTCATGCATCAATTGCAAATATGCGCGGGGATCATTCCTTGATCGGGGTGGCCTGCGATGACCAGATTTGCCAGCGGCCATCGCGCTTCACGAAAGTATCAATGTAGCGAAGCGAGCGTTTGAACACCTTGCCGTCCTTGTCGGTTCCTTCCGTGTGGTAGATGCCACTGACCCTGCCGTTGTCGCCGTCAACTTGCACATCCATGTCGGTGGTTACCGCCACCGTTGTCTTGCCTTCGCCAACACTTGCCAATGCAGCAGCCTTGTTTTCCATGGCGCCTGTCTTGCTGTCGACGCCCCAGTAGTCATCAGCCAGGTTCCGTTCGAACCAGGCCTTGTCGGCATTGAGGTCCGCCAGGTTCCATTCCAGATCCTTGTAGCCGACGATCCATTCGTCGCTGAGGTTGTGCACGGCATTGCTGACCACTTGCCAGCGTCCATCGATCTTCTCCAACTGGTGGATGCTGCGTGCCTGCCAGACCTTGGCATCGGCACCATCCCCATCCGTGCCCCAGACGCGATGCGTGATCAGCGCGGAGCGGTCGGTGCAGTTGATCTCGTAAAAATCCTGGGTTGGCACAGGTTCGGATTTTCCACTGGCCTTGGCTGCTTCTGCATTCTTGACCATGCCGTCGATCACGGTCTTGCGGTCCCTCGCGAAACCTGGCGTCAGGTCGGCATAGTTCGAGGCATAGATGCGCTCCAGCGCGGCTCTGTCGCCGCTGGCACCGGCAGCGCTCCAATCGCGATCAAACTTCTCCAGGGCCGCCTTGTCGGCATCCGTACAGGCCGCACCGGCAGCGCCCGCAGACAGCAGGAACAAAACCGCAAACAACATGCGCATCTTCATTTCCCATCCTCCCCAAGACGGGGCGGGATGCCCCGCGTCCGCGAAGGCTACGCCTCGGGGTGGGTCACCGCAACGAATTCCTGCGGGATCACAGCTTTGAAAGCAAGCGGCAGTAGCCCAGCAGGTGATCCAGATCCTGCCTTACCACGGCTTCGAGGATCCTGTCGCTTTTTGTGGGAGCGAGCTTGCTCGCGACAGCTCCTGCTGCTTTTTGTGGGAGCGAGCTTGCTCGCGACTTGATGTCTGTGACCGTCGCGTGCGAGCACGCTCCCACAAGAGCCAAAGCTGAGCCGTGCTGGTCTGTGAAACCCTGATTGCTGTGGGAGTGAGCTTGCTCGCGACAGCTCCTGTTGCTTTTTGTGGGAGCGAGCTTGCTCGCGACTTGATGTCTGTGACCGTCGCGTGC
>OBID01000748.1_pt1 | contig 12364 bp, 15 predicted proteins | sample 1519781 | NCBI WGS metagenome assembly OBID01 (sample SAMEA3991478, study PRJEB22521) | metagenome | biome: anthropogenic terrestrial biome; feature: sewage plant; material: sludge | place: Sweden | collected 2012-09-26
CGGTGAAGCCAGGCTACCACTTACCACACTGTCCGAATTTCCGGAGCCCCCTCTGTGAGGCTTCGGCTTAGCCTCTTGTTGACGACAGCATTTTCTAGGTCGTCATGTGTTCCAGGTTTTCCTTGCCGGTCGTCAGATTATGGAAGCTAGCGATCGTTGCCGATGGACACCGAGCATGGACCAATGCGCCCAATCTCATCATAAACGTCGAGCCCGCGAAAAATAACCTTTTCTAGAATCTTCTCTCCATCGACCACATATTGAATAGTTGGCCAAAGGAAAAATCCCTTTTTCGTGCCTCGTCCGATCTGAATTAATCCACCAACTGATGGAATACCACCTTCATGGGAGAATGCGCGAACTATAGTTTCTGGAGCTTCCTCCCAAGCAGCACCACCAAAATTCATTCTACGACTCGCTATCTCTTGGCGTATAACCTCGACCTGGTCACCCATAAGAAAAACAGAGGCTCGCGGTTCTAAATCGAAAGTCTCCAACTGTATTGTCGAGTCCCAGGAAGAAGAACCGAAATGCCTCAGCTCATATCTTTCCCTGACTTCGCACCAACCAAAAAGAGCCATCTGGAATCCTCGATGTTCGCCCTCTGGTCGCGCAGCTCGCATACTGCTTTTCAGCTTTGTTGCAATCCGAATTGACAGATGTCCTATGTCCTCTAAGGATGGCTTAGATTCTGTATGCGGATTTATAAGTTGACTTGTGATCGATGAAAGAGTGGATGCGAGCGTTAAACCGATAAGGCTATCCCCACAAAATGCTAAACCAAGAGAGCTAGATAAGTACCTATTCGTGTATCCACCAGATGCAGCTGGTGAATAGGCATTCAACGGGATACTGAATAATTTCGCTCCGGTATCCGTGAGCGGAAAGATGCTCTCTCCGTCCCGCGTGGATAGCCTAGCATCTGTGACGCATCGAAGACATTCCTGATCGGTACCCCTCTGAGTAACCCAAGCAGCCACAATAGTCATGGTTTTGGCAGTGATTTCTCTCTAGTCCAATTGAGGCCAGATAGTACCTTTCTCGCCTCAAAGCGGCAAGGTAATGAAATATTACGTAGACACCCTGCTGTGAAAAGCGTTGTGAAGCAAGTGAGGAAACGAGGGGAAATTTTAGGAAGGTGGGGGGAGAGGCTACAGCCCCCGTTTATATCTCGATTTTTCTTTTACACTGGTTCTGCACGAAACGGGATAGCTAAATTGGTTTTGTGCAGGTGATTGATTTTCTGGTGCGCCCGACAGGACTTGAACCTGTAGCCTTCTGATCCGTAGTCAGATGCTCTAAAGTCTACACAGTTCTATCTTGTTTGATATACCTTTACAATACAATGACATATTGATAATCTCAGTCATATGCTCTGCCCTGAAATGCCCTCCATTTCCCTCTATCTGGTCTACACCAGGTCTACACGAGAGTTTCTGATAGGTCATCTGATGCGAGGACGCCGATGGTGAAATTGACGAAGAAACTGATCGATGCGGCACCCTTTCCAAAACAGGGGCAAATGTTTCTCCGTGATGTTGAGGTGCGAGGGCTCGCCTTGCGAATCACGACCGGGGCGAAGGCCTTTGTGTTTGAAAAAAAGATCAACGGACGGGCGCGACGGTTCACGCTGGGGCCATACGGTGCGGTCACGGTGGAAGCGGCGCGGAAAATGGCCCAAGAAAAGATCGGCGAGGTTGCGAAAGGCGACGATCCGGCAGAGGCACGACGGCAGCGGCGACAAGCCACCACATGGGCCGACTTGGAAGAGCTGTATCTCGAACGGCACGGCATCCATAAAAAATCGCTTAAGGATGATGTGAGCCTCTTGAACAGGCATCTCGCCCAGTGGCGAACGCGACGATTGACCACCATAACGAAGGCGGAAGTGTGTACTCGTCACGCGGAAATGGGTGCAGCCGGTCATAAGACTGCAGCGAATCGGATGGTTGCCCTCGTTCGATCCATGTTTAATCTCTCGGCAGATTGGGGCGTGTATGCAGGGGGTAATCCGGCAGCGCGGGTGAAGTGGTTTAAAGAAATCCCAAGGGAGCGGTTTGTCACGCCCGATGAATTGCCGCGCCTGTGGGAAGCCCTGAAGAACGAGCCGAATCCTTTTGTGCGCGTCGCGTTCCTGGTGGGACTACTTACAGGCGCTCGAAGGAACGAAGTGTTAGGGATGAAGTGGGCGGACCTGGACATGTCACAAGGGCTGTGGACGATTCCAGCAACGAAGACAAACCGAACGCATATCGTACCCATGCCACGCCCGGCCCTGGCGATGATTCAACAACTGCCGCGCCTTGAGAACAACCCGTTTGTATTTTGTGGGCGCTGGGGAAAGAGCCATCTCGTAAACGTTTCCAAACCTTGGAGGCGCATTCGCAAAGAGGCTGGCCTTGATGATGTTCGCATTCATGATCTTCGCCGAACGCTTGGATCTTGGCTCGTCGCGGCCGGTGCCTCGTTGCCTTTGATTGGGAAGGCCCTAGGCCACAGTCAACCATCGACTACGGCAATCTATGCACGGCTTCAACTTGATCCGGTGCGGCTGGCATTGGAGGCGAATGCGGAGAGGATGTTGATGGTAATTGAGACAGCGAACAAGACAGAGGGTGCAGACCTCACAGGGAGAAAACATGCCCAAGAAGGATAAAGAAACCCCCATGTGGCCTGCCTCACTTCCTCGGAAGCCTGCCATGTGGACAGAAACTGACTTCGAGTTTCCAGATAAGACCCAGGGCAACGAAAACTCATTCATCGAAAATCGCCTTCACCAATTTCGAAATCCTGGCTTCCGCGCAGCGATAACTGAGCTTCGTAAAAAGTACCCATCGGAATACTGGAAGAAGGAGGCTCTAAGACAGCGGGCAATGAGTGAACTAGATAAAAAGCTATTCAAAGCCATCGACGACTTAATCGCGATGAATTGGGGCGAAATCCAAAAGCATAAAATGTCTGTGACATTTCCAAGCATTACCCATCAGTTCCGCGTGGATGCCGCTCAACTTCTTTCAGACTGGGCCATTAGTGCGCCCGGTGGATGGCGCTGGCCTGAGTGGCTTATTTGCAACTGGGACCCAGAAAAAGAGGAATTTCCGCCATTCGACTTGGAACCTGCCGACCTATGTCCCGACTTTTTTCCCTGGCGCATACGCATTGACGACCACTACCCGACCAATCAACGGGAAGTCACGCTGACTATTCGATCTGGCATTTCTGAAAGTGCCGCGAATGTAGCAGCTAGAAAAGCCTGCAGCTATATCGCAAGACATGCCAAGGAAGGCCGACCTCGGGATGAAGAGGCCAGACGCAGCCTGAAGACATTGTTCCTAACCTCCTTCGGGCCTGCCCCTCTCAACGCAAGACCGAAGAATCTGCGTAGCAAATACTTGGAATTTCAGAAAGCAATAATTAAGTCCTCTGCATCAGCGAAGGGAAACATTTCAATGGCCATGATCGACCGATTGTTTTACGAGTGGTCCGGCCTGAAGCGTCGCAAATACACAGTCGAAAAAAGACGAAACATGTACTGAGCCATTGAGTCCATTCCATACCTTCAGCAATTTTCTTTTCCCCTACCATTTGTAAATTCTGGAGAAGCCATCGCCTCCACTATAAGCTGACACCTAGTTCGAGATTGAACCACTCACTAGGAGGTTATGCTTATGGTTACCACTGACCCAAACGAGCTTCTTAATCAATCAAAAGTCGCCAAAATTCTTGGCGTGACAGAAAAGTTCCTTGAGGCTCGGCGATGCCGTGGCGGGGGCGTTCCCTTTATCCGGGTCGGAAGGCTCGTCCGATACAAAATGTGCGATGTCGAGGCCTGGATTGAAAGTCGCCGGGTTTCCTCGACCAGTGGGGCGGGCAAGTGACCGTGGGCCCGCTACACCCTCAAGCATTGGCCGACGTGCAGAAAAGCGGGTTAACACCTGAGACCGTGGAGCGTTGCGGGATCTTCTCCGTTCGACCTGCGGACCTGTCGGCCTGTGGCGTTCACGTGGTGGCGCATGCGCTCGCGTTTCCCTACTACACCCTGCACGGCTCAGCGGCAGACTTTGCCAGATGGAAGCTTTTTTATGAGGGCAGCGCGGGCGACCGGCCGAAGTACTGGCAACCGAAGGATAGCGATCCGCAACTCTATCTCCCACCTCTCATAGAGTGGCGAAGCCTCGCAAGCGATCCAGCAAAAACGCTCACTCTCACAGAGGGCGAAAAGAAAAGCCTCGCGGCCTGTCAACTTGGCTTGCCATGCATCGGCGTGGCCGGCGTGTGGAATTGGCGTGCCAAATTAGACGACGGAGAACGGCTCACACTGCCCGGCTTTGACCAGTTTACCTGGAAGGGGCGCACGGTTGATCTTGTTCCCGACTCGGACGCCTGGCGACCAGAGAAGGAGCGGGACATTTTAGCCGGGTTCTATGCTCTCGGGCATGAACTTCAGTCGCGCGGCGCTGTCGTCTCGTTTGTCGAACTTCCTGAATCGGGGGGCAGTAAGTGCGGGCTCGACGATTTCTTTGTGAAGGCCGGGGCATTCCGCCTTGAAACATTCCAAGGATGCAAGCGGCATGCGCTCGACCATCCGAGATTCAAGACGCTTGCGGCATGGCGCCAAAAATGGGAGCGACGGCAACGAGGCGGCAACCAGGGCCTAGTCAAAAACCTCGCGGATGAAATCCTGAAAACTGATTATTTCGCTAAGGATGCCGGAGGGCAGCTTTTTGCGTTCGCGGCCGGGGTCTATCGACCACAGGGAGATGAGCGCATTGCGCAGCGTGTCAAGCGCTTGCTCTATCTCAACGGTGACAGCGCCAGATGGAGCAGTCACCTGTCGCGAGAAGTCGCGGAATATATCCGAGTTGATGCGCCCGCACTGTGGGAGCGACCGAAGGCGGACACGCTGAACCTTATCAACGGGCTACTGGATATCTCTACTTACACGTTGCGGCCCCATGTGCCTGAACACTTATCGCCTGTTCAATTGCCAGTGGCGTTTGATCCGGTGGCGACGTGTCCCCTATGGGAATCGTTCATTTCCCGCGTGCTGCCGGAGGACTGCCGGACGTTGGTGTTCGAGGTTGTGGCCTCAGCCACGCGCGGAGACGTATCCGACCAGAAGGCCGTATTGCTTCAAGGTTCCGGTGAAAACGGCAAGAGCACTTTACTCGATGGGATAATCGCATTTCTTGGGCGCGACAATGTTTCGAGCCTAGCGCTGCAACGGCTGGAAATTGACAAATTTTCGGTTGTGCGATTACTCGGTAAGCTGGCGAATGTGTGTGCTGACTTACCCGCCGATCATCTCTCTTCGACATCGACTTTTAAGGCTCTAACCGGGGGTGACCGTCTCACAGGGGAGCGGAAATTCCAGGGCTCGTTTGAGTTTGCCCCATTCGCACGGCTCATCTTTTCAACTAACCACTACCCCCAAAGCAAGGATGCCTCGCACGCCTTCTTTCGGCGCTGGCTCGTTATTCCTTTTGATGCCGTGATTGATCCACGCGAGCGGATACCAAACCTCGCGGCAAAGCTCGCTGAAGCTCATGAATTATCTGGAGTCCTCAATCGAGCGCTTGCGGTACTCCCTGGCATGATCCAGCGCGGAGGATTTTCACACAGCGAAACCACACAGGCGGCCATGATGGAATTCCGTGAAATGACCGATCCGCTCGCAGCATGGCTTGACCGCTTCACAGTGTTGAGTCCTGAGCAGCTTGTCTCTCGAAAAGATTTACTGATCTCCTATAACGCGCACGCTGAAACGTCTGGCCGTCCAGCGATGACCGGGAAGGCCTTTTGCCAAGCTATCAGGCGACTCAGGCCTACGGTGATGGAAGCACAGCGGACGGTGTGCGGGGCTATGCAATGGGTGTTCCTGGGGCTCGGGCTAGCTGCTTCGCCCCCTTCATCCTCACACGACTCACGCCATTCACACGATTTTTCCCAGATAAGTCTTGAGGTAGGAGCAGAGAGAGAAGTGAAAGATAAAAACTTAAAGATGGGCGATGGCGTGAATGGTGTTAATGGCTTGAAATATCGACAGGCGAGCATTGCCCCCTGCTTCACCTGTCGCGGTGGCCGCTTTTGGGTCTCGATTCACGGGGCGACAGTTTGCGGGACGTGTCACCCGCCGATGAGTCCGGATCTTGTCTCTGAATGGGTCGGAACGAATTACTCACTGAAAGGGGGCCGCGGTGATTGTCACAACTGACCGAAGCAGCAAGCACGTCATTCTCAGTGGCGAACGCTTTCAAGTGTCGATGACCTGGCACCAAGCCCTCGCGTTGGGCAGTCTTTTAGTTGCGCACTCTCGGCAGGTTGAACCACCTGCAAGACCTGGAAAGACCTATTGCCCTTCAGTTGAAATGGATCGGCGGTGACATCGGCTGCAGCCACAGGGCGCAAGGTTCTGGAAGGCCTGGCAAAAGGGCGCCGACAGAGGCAGGAGCAAGCTGCAGAGCTTCGGCGGGCAGTCTTGCAGATTGCTGGCGAGTTATCAGCCCGTGGGCTTGGTTCCTACGGCATGGCCGGACGAATCGCGAGACGATTGCCGGGGATTGTCACTGAGAGACATGTCCGCAGGATTCTTTGTGAGTCTCTAAAAAAGTCGGACATTCAAAACGAGTGTCCGGCCGGTCATGCGGTAGCCTGTGAACTGTAGATAGAGCTTCACACGCACAAAGGAGCAGACCTCATGGCCGTAGAATCCTGGCAGTCTGAACGAATTCGAGTCGCGGCATTAAACGAGCTTGGCCGCATGTACCAACGGCGGGACCTGGCGGACACGGCCATACTTCACGGCTGGCCCGTCGCTTCCCTTCAGTCGCAAATCATGCGCGAACTCGCGCCCGATAATCGACCGATTACCGAAATCGGCCTTACCCCGAAAGAAAAAATGCAGTACAGCGTGCTGGCTGGGCTTCGCTGGTGCGGCACGCGCCCGGAAAAACTTGATGGCCTCGAAGGCGAAGGCTCGCGGGCCATTGCGGCGAAGATCGGGCGCGAACCGATGCCGGGCGGTTTTTTTGTCCCCTACGAGATTCTTTCCCGCGCCTTAAGCACTCAGGTGGCTTCAAGTGGCGGCTTTTTGGTCGCTACCACCAGACAGCCAGCTTCCTTTATTGAAGTCCTTCGCAATCGCTCGCTTGTGCGTCGCCTGGGGGCTCGCACCCTCGAAAACCTGCAGGGCAATACTTTGATTTCCAAACAGACCGGACAGGCAACCGGCTACTGGCTCGACACTGAGGCTACACAGGCGCAAAGCAGTCAGCTTTCGGTTAGTGAACTGGCCCTCACTCCCAAGACGGTTGCGGCACATACCATTCAAAGCCGTCAACTTGTCATGCAGACCAGCGGAGCGAGCGAAGCAATCGTGATGACCGATCTCGGGGCAACGCTCGGGGTCGCGGTTGACCTTGCGGCAATCGATGGCGTCGGCCATTCCGGTCAGCCGACCGGGATTCTTCGGACTTCCGGAATTGGGACGGTCACAGGTGCGACGATGACCTATGACGCGGCGCTGGAGTTTCAATCCGACTTGCTGACGGCTAATGCCCTGGCGAATACGGAGACAGCAGGATACTTGACGACGGCCGCCGTTGCGAAGCTGCTTGCGACTCGTTCACGGTTCAGCAACTCCGACACTCCGATTTGGGAAGGCAACCTCGCGCAAGGCGAAGTCGCCGGTTTCCCGGCCTACTCAACGCAGCAGATGCCGACGGCAACCATGCTCTTCGGCGATTGGTCTGAGGTGGTCATCGGCGAATGGGGCATCCTGGAAATCGGGACTGATCCGTTTACCAATTTCAAGACGGGCAAGATCGGCATTCGAGGGCTTTACACAATTGATATTGCGCTTCGGCATGCAGCCAGCTTCAGCGCTGCAACATCGATCACCTAGCCGTGTGGGCAAGACTTTGGAAAGGGCGCACGATGTATCAAGTTAGTTTCTCGGTACCGTTGCCGAAGCAAGACCCGGCACTCTTCGAGAAGATCGCGGTCCGAGTAATCAAGCCGTTCTGTGTTGAGGGAAAACCTCAAGCGATCGGCTCAACGGTTCGGGTCGAGCGGCATGTAGCGGTCGGCCTGCAATCGCTGGGTAAGGCGGAGCTGCTGTAACCATGGCGGAGCTCGTGACCGTTCAAGTGCGGAATCAGTTCAAGTTTGACGAGATCACCCGGCGACGGCATGAGACGGTCAGCTTACCCGAACGCGTTGCAGATCATTTGATAAAGACAAAACGGGCGGTCGCCATTGAGGGTTCACAAACAACCGGAAATGGGAGGATCCAGTAGCACATGGACGCTACCGCATCCTCCAGCCGGCGCGAGCGAGAAGGGATCATCTCTTGCCTGTGGCAACACTCGGCAATTGCCTTCCGCTTGCGTAGGTTTTTATCGGCTTGCGCCACGGCTTGCTTTCATCTGGGCGGGCCTGGCGAATTGGTGGGCGTAACTTTGCGCAAGAAAGAAATTCGCGCAGCGGAATCTCGTCCCGGCTGCGCGGGGATAGAGACAGCTTGCCCACGGTTGCGTCGGCCTGCCGCGCAGTGGGGGGTCGGGCCTTGGTGCCCGGCCCTGCCCTGCGGGTCTTTACGAGTGGGAGCATACGGTGGGGTCTGGCGTCTCAGCCTTGATCGTTCAGCCTGTGGCCAGGACGGAAGCGGAGCGGGCATTCTTGGGAACATTTTGGGTCCTAACCGGGGCATGCCCCTATCGACGGTCGGGGAGGGCGTGCGAACTCGCAAGGCACACAAAATTTTTAACCCTTGTTGTTGCGCGGAGATAGTGCATGAATCAATTTTTAGTTCCTCGGTCAGACCTGGCCTACACGCTCAGTCTCTCGGAAACCCGCGTTGCTGAACTTGTGAAATCGGGCGTCATTCCTAAACCCATCGGTCGAGGGAAATTCGATCTTGTGGCCTCGACACGTGCCTATTTGCAGTACTCACGCAGCCATACCAAGGGCACCCTGGCCGAAGAAAAAACACGGCTCACGAAGGCGAAGGCCGACCGTGAAGAACTCAACCTTGCGGTTCGCTCGAAGGAGCTGATCGAAGTGGCGACTGTTGAAAAGGTGGTGTTTGAAAAAGCTAGGCAGATTCGCGATGCGCTGCAAAGTATTCCTGATCGAATTGCCGGGATTGTCTCGGCTGAAGGCGATCAAGCAAAAAATCACGCCACGCTATCGCGAGAAATCCAGCAGGCCTTGGAGGCCTTGACCTCATGACTCGCGGTGAACGGCGCGCACTGGCGGCAATCGTGCGGGCGTTTTGGGCCGGGCTGCGGCCGGAACCGCTATCGTTAGCGCGGAAAAGGCGAACTGAAGAGGGAGGCTCCACGCTATTTCATGTGTAGCTCCGCAGGTGCAAACCACTCACGGAGGCCTTTAGAGACTCTATCTTTTTCCAGCAAGAGAATGATCGCCGCGAGAAGCAACACGGCTATGACGATGTGGAAGAACCAATCTTGAAGAGACTTCGAGGGTTGATTTGCTGGTGAAAAGTCAAGCAGTACATTTCCCCGTCCCTGCTTCTCTTCCGGTTCTCTACGTATAAAGTCTTGGTGAAGTGTTTGGATTGCACTCCGAACCGCTGCGCTGCCCGAAAGCACGGCTGCAATAAGCCAGAAGATGCACGCTTCTATTTCATGAATGGCACTCTTTGCACCAAAGAGCACCCAGAATCCCGCGAGGATGAACAGTCCAGCAAGAAAATGCATACACTCTCGGGAATAGTCCGGTCAACATCCGTCATTAGCTCTGACAAGTCAAACCCTCGGCTACCTTGTGCTTACCGGACAGCGTAACCGGCAAATCTTGCGTATCTAGTGACTGGTTCTCACCGTAGGCAGGCCACCTTGCTGGCCGTGGGCGTCACCCGGCATTCAGTCGGGCTCAACTCCAATTTGCCCTTGAGGGCTTCAAGGATACGAATCAGGGTGCCGAAGGCAGGCATATACGCGCCGCTTTCGAGGCGGGCAATCTGAGGTTGTTTCATGCCGGTCATACGGGCGAGTTGCGATTGACTCAGCCCGCGTTGTTCGCGAAGTTTGGCCAATTCCACGGCAATCGTCACCTCTCGCTCAGCCTCGGCGAGATCCTGCGCAAAGGCCGGTTTCTTCTCAATGCGTTCTTTGATGTACTGGCGATGGGTTTTCATGGTCATACCTCTTTAACACGTCGGCATATCGTTTTTCGGCTAGGGCAATATCTGATTCCTTGAGCCGCTGTGTCTTCTTCTGGACGGCATGGAGGATGACAAACTGTTGCCCTACGATGGCCCCATAAAAGAACCGATACTCATTCCCAGACCATTCCGGCCGTAACTCCCAAATCTTTCCCCGTACATGCTTAGCGATTGAGGCGGGAAGTTGTGTCCCCCTCGTTTCAAGCAGGGTGAGGTAGGCCAAGCATTTTGCCCTGGCTTTGTCCGACTGTTTATCCAGGAAGGTTTCTATCGGGGTGTCCCCGTCACCCGTCTCATAGTAAACGACTGTCCAGGGCATGACGGAAATATAACACTCATGTTATAGCACGTCAAATGAACAGGCGGGCCATGTTTGCGGCTATGATCTCACTATGGAAATGCGGGCCGAATAAGGCTAAGGCGTGTCACAATTGGAGACCGTTCATGCCCTCGAAGAGGCGGGCCAGATGGGAGCGGTCACGCTCCAGGGTCCTAGTCGGCCACAGGCTCAAGCCGGTAGGTGTGTGGGCACGATTCCGCCAGCGGTAGAGGTTGCAAAGGCGGTTGTTATGATTATGATTCAACCGGACGGTAAAGCGTGGGCCTTTAGTACGTAGACACCCTGTTGTGAAAAGCGTTGTGAAATGAGTGGGGGAGAGAAAGGAATTCAGGAGGCGGTTCTGCCGTTGAATGCGGCTTCAGGTCTACACCGGGTCTACATGTTTATTTTTCTGGGCGGTGAATGTCACGTAAGTTATTGATTTTGTGGTGCGCCCGACAGGACTTGAACCTGTAGCCTTCTGATCCGTAGTCAGATGCTCTATCCATTGAGCTACGGGCGCGTATTCTATTTATTGAGCCCGTTCGAAGAGCGGTCCCTTCGGAGCGGGCTCAAAGGAGCAGCGCCCGTTATACAGGCTTGAGGGAAGAACGGTCAAGTCTGTCGAGCATACATATTTTTTAGAAGAGACTCCTGCTGATTTCTCCGGAGGGGGAACTTTCGTTGCCGCTTGAGTCGTAGGCGGCTACGGAAAACCAATAGGTCGATCCCAGCGGCAATGTCAGGCGTGTCGAGGTGACGTTGCCGACATCGAACGACTGAGAACGAACGCCGGATCTTGTGCCGACGTAGACCCGATAGCCTCTGAGGTCCGCCTCACTGTTCGCGGTCCAGGTGACCGTCACCGTGCCGGTTGCCGTACCAGAAGGCGGTGGCGGCGTCGTGCTTCCGGTCGGCGAAGGCGGAGGCGGCGGGGGAGTCGTGCCACTCGCGAGTACGGAGAGCGACACCGGGATGCGCAAGGTTTGTGACCCGTTGGGGCCGCTTTCGACGATATAGACGACACCTGAATAGGTCCCAATGTTCATGGCAGAGGTATTGACCGTCACCGTGATGGGGTCAATTTCGGTTGTGATGGTCTGCGTGCTGCCATAGGGCGGATTGAGGGCCGTCCAGGATTGGTTCGCACTGATGCTATACGTGCTTTGTTGGGTGCTCGATTTCTGCAAATTAAAGATTCCGGACACGGTGTTTCCCTTCGCTGTGCTGAGCGAGAGTGCAGACGGGAAGGCCTGGAGCATGGGCGTCAATGAGCCGGTCGGCGGCGGCGGAGGGGGCGGCGTCGTCGAGGGCGGCGGTGGTGGCGTGGTCGATGGTGGGGGCGGAGGCGGCGTCGTGCTTGAAGGGGGCGGCGGGGGAGGCGGCGGTGTCGTGCCGGTTGCCGTGACGTTGAGTGCGACCGGGATGCGCAAGGTTTGCGATCCGTTGGGGCCGCTTTCGACGATATAGACGACACCTGAGTAAGTTCCCACGTTCATGGAGGCCGTGTTCACCGAGACCGTGATGGGATCGACCTCGGTGGTGATGGTCTGCGTGCTGCCATAGGGTGGGTTGAGGGCCGTCCAGGATTGGTTCGCGCTGATGCTATACGAGCTCTGTTGCGTACTGGACTTCTGCAGGTTGAAGACGCCGGATGCAGTGGTTCCCTTCGCGGCGGTGAGCGAGAGTGCAGACGGGAAGGCCTGGAGCATGGGCGTCAATGAGCCGGTCGGCGGCGGCGGAGGGGGCGGCGTCGTCGAGGGCGGCGGTGGTGGCGTGGTCGATGGTGGGGGCGGAGGCGGCGTCGTGCTTGAAGGGGGCGGCGGGGGAGGCGGCGGTGTCGTGCCGGTTGCCGT
>OBID01000753.1_pt1 | contig 12343 bp, 14 predicted proteins | sample 1519781 | NCBI WGS metagenome assembly OBID01 (sample SAMEA3991478, study PRJEB22521) | metagenome | biome: anthropogenic terrestrial biome; feature: sewage plant; material: sludge | place: Sweden | collected 2012-09-26
ATACATTTCTGCATCAAAATCCGGGGCCTGCTCTATAGCATACCTAAACCATCTAGCTGCATTATTAAGTTCACCTATAGAGTTGTAGTTGCTGGCTAATCGTAGTATTCCTTCAATAAAGTTAGGTTCCAATTTCAGCAGTTCTTCAAATTTTTTTATACTCTTCTTAAAGTCACCTATTTGTACGCACTTTTTAGCTTCGCTAAATATCTTAGCCTCTTTCGCATTCAATTGCTCCTTGACTAAAATTTGACCGGTGACATGAGTTGTCAATAAGTAATTTGATATCAGCAATAAAAGTAAAATCCTGAAGGCTGGCATATATTATTTTAGTTTAATGCAGGTGTCTGCCCTTTTACTATGAGTTTCCAGCCTCCGCTGTTGAGTGCCATTTCCATCATTTTGATATATTCATTTTTTTGTTTCTCAGCAGTGGCCAGCAGGGGCGTATTTTTCGCTTTGGAAGCGATGAGATCTTTTGCTTTCTTATTGATCATATTATACTCTTCCGTAGTAAACTTATTGAAGGTGCCTTCGCTGATGTCATAATAATCCAGATTATGATCAATAGACAGGATTTCAGGCTCAGGCAATTCATTGAGCGTGATGGTTTTTGTCAGGCTGTCTATCGTGATATTTACTTTTTCAAAATCATATCCTACAGATACTTTTGCAGTGACGCGAAGGATGATCTTTTTAGAAAATAAGTTGAAAAAATCATAATCATAGGATTCTTTATAATTGTACAACTCTGAAAATTGTCCTTCTACGCTGATAAGCTTTGTAACCGTCTTTATTTTTTCTAAAACCAAAGTAGTACTTTCTGCTTTTTGGGCTTCAAACCAATGACTTTTCATAAAATACCACATTCCGGCACAAAGTCCTAAAAATAGAATGCATAAAAAAATCAACTGTTTTATCGTAAAGCGCAGCATTTGCTTATATTTTTTATCGTAATTATGTAAGTATATGCTTTCAAATCTTATTTCTTAACAATTTCATTTTATCAATCATATATTTCTGAATCCAGATTGTACTTAAGACCTTTATAGGATTTAAGCACTGCTTTCACACTTCCCACAGATATCGGAGACTCAATCAGTAAAGGTAGCTTATTTGCATCATCAGAAACCCATAATGTCATTTGATTGCCATCTTTAAATACATTTCCAGCCACTACATCCGGATAAATCCGCACAGTCCTGAACTTCCCCAGATCTTTTATCTCTTTATTTTCTTTCCCGTTATATCTTATATTGATAGGAAAAACCTCGTTATCAAAAAACATTTTCACCTGCACCTGATCCCCTTTTTTCATTCCTTCAGTATCCAAATTTCTCATGTAATAAATGTTAGATATAAGATCCTGCATACACTGGTCCAGCTTATGTATCCTGGGTTTGGCTTCATCTCGTGTCTTGCCGTGGTAACTTAAGGCTATATTTCTGGGCTGGTCAAAAATGATACTGTCATACAGACGATAATTTCCTTCCTCTATGACCCTTACAAAGTTTTTTGGAAACATCGTTTCTTTATTGACACTCGAAGAGTAAAAGTCGTTGACTTTGAATACTTTTTCGTAGCTTTTGTATGTTTTGCCTATGGCTCTGAATTCGTAAGTAGTGTTCGTTTCGCGTACTGAAAAAACAACTTCTCCCGCAGGCAACCAGATAAAACCCAGATTGTAGTACAGTTTATAAACGAGATTCTCTCCATTTTCAAAGACATTATTGCTGACACTGCAATCAATCAATTCTGTAGATTTAATATGTTCCTGAAATGACAAAAAGGTAATCAATACAGTTGTCAGAATCAAAGATATGGTGTAGATTTTTATATTTTTTGGTATGTTCATTTAAAGTATTTTTCTATATCAGATCTTAACAATACAATAAGTCCTACAGCGGTCGGGATAATAAGATTGATAAACCATAAACTGAATGTAGCAGCCAAAGCAGTCATACTATCTATGCCCGAACCGGACCATACCAGGACTGCCAACTCTCCTCTCGCCATGACACTGAGAAATGCCGGAAGGGGTATTCCTGTCTGAATCATGTAGATCCCCGAGATATTTCCTGATAGATTCAGAAAAGAATTTCCGATTCCGAAAAATTTCATAATGCAAAAATACTGACTAAAATAAACTATATATCTCAAAACTGAAATTCCCAGTACAACATTTAAAAGAGAATTATTATACAGGTCCAGTGATTTTAGCCTACTGCTTATTTTGTCCGTGAGTCTGCCCCCGACGATCTTTTCAATCTTATGTGCCAACTCCGGCAGATGATAATACATGCCTATCAGCAAAACAATCTGTATTGTTATCATAACTACAAACGTATAAGTATTGTCATAAGTAACACCTATAGCTGATTTAAGAAAAAAATAACTAAATAGCAGTCCGCAAATAATATTGCACACATTTTGAGCTATGCTGCCAAGCAAGGTAGCTGAAATGACTTCCGTTTTGTGCTCCGGGTCCGATGTAAAAACCCTGCCGGCATATTCGCCGATCCGCCCGGGAGTGACAATACCAGCGGCGATACCAGCCAGAACTGCCGATAAAGCTCCCTTATAAGATATCTGTTGATGTGGTGACATTAGCTTCTTGAATTTGATGCCCTCCAGCCACCAATTCAATGGCATCAGTGCTATGGTAATAATTAAATATAGGAGATTCAGGTTCCTTATGTTTCCCTGAAATAAAGCTTTTATGGCTTCTATTCCCTTACCTTCTGAAAGTTGGATGTACAATAAATAAGCTATAACACTGATAATCGCTAACTTAATAAGAGCACTTAACGGGGTATATGTGGTTCTGAAGGCCAAAAGACTAACTTTAAGAGTGTACTGCAAAGAAAGCAAAATAATGGCATGATTCCAGCTGATTGCAGATTCATCCGGTTTTAAGGTTTATAAATCTAATCTCTATCGGGTCAAATATATCATTCGTTTCAGATTTGAAAGGTATGTCTATGATTATCAATTTTTAAAACATGCATTAGTCTCTTTATTCTAAGCATTTAAATAAAATTGCTATTGTTCAACTATAAACATAATAACTATAGAGGTTGTGAATAAACGATTTGATGTGTTGAAAGTAAATTCTGCGCTTTCATGCTTTTGATTTGCTTCAAAAAATCAGAATTTCAAGTCGTTTTCATATATTATCAATAGCATAGCTAAAATAAATATGAGATAATATTTTTGCCCCTGATATCAAAAGTAAGCTTCATTTGACACAGTTTAACACTCATTCTGATGACTTCCATATTACAAACTACAAAATGAATTCAATCATATACTACTTTCTCTCATAAAGTCAGTAAAGCATGAATCTTATAACTTTAAGAATTTATTCTGTAACAATGACTTGTGGAATACATACTACCTTACACCGTGAATTATATACAATAATTTTTCAATAAAAATTTTAAAAAATGAAGGATATTAAGAAGGGATATATGACGGTTATTTTAGGCTTACTCATCTTGTCTATGGGTTGCAGTTCCCTCAATAAAACGCAGAAAGGGGCTGTAATAGGCACTGCATCCGGGACGGCCATGGGAGCAATAATTGGTAAGGCAACCGGAAACACCGCTTTGGGTGCTATCATCGGGGCCGCAGTAGGAGGCACGGCGGGTGCTATCATAGGAAATAAAATGGACAAACAAGCTGAAGAAATTAAAAAAAACGTTCCGGATGCTAAGGTAATACGAGTTGGAGAAGGAATCGTAGTGGAATTCAGCAGTAGCATATTATTCGGATTTGATCAATCAAATTTGTCCAATGAAGCTAAGACCAATCTGGATAAATTAGTAACCATATTGAAAGACTATCCGGATACTAATATTGAGGTTCAGGGACATACCGACAGCAAAGGCAGCGAAGCTTACAATCAAAAACTTTCGGAACAAAGGGCAACAGTTGTTTCTCTTTATCTGATCGATAAGGGGATTAAAAATTCCAGATTATCTATCCACGGCTTTGGCGAACTTTTACCAAAATATATCAATACTACAGAAGATGGCCGACTTTTAAACAGGCGGGTTGAGTTTCTGATTACGGCCAATGAAAAGATGAAAGAAGAAGCTGAAAAATTGGCAGGAAAATAAGTTATTTAAAAATAAATAAATCAATACCAATGAAAAAGATAATATCATTATCGTTCATGTTTGTGCTTACCGGATCTCTAATCATGGCCCAGAGCAAAGCAAAAGAAAAAGTCAGTTTTGCCGTTCTTGGCGGGGTCAACTATCAGAATCAGACCGGAAAAGATTTTAACGGCAACAAACTATCCAGCACCGGAATCAGTGGATTTCATGCAGGTGTAAATGCTCAGATCGAAATTGTACCTGAGTTCTACTTTCAACCAGGGTTACTTTTTTCTACAAAAGGATCTGAAATTACAGAAAGTGGTATTACTGGAAAATACAGGCTTTCATATATAGAATTGCCTCTGAATCTGGTGTATAAAAGCCAACTTGGCAGTGGATTTGTTATGATTGGATTCGGTCCTTATGCGGCCTATGGCATCAATGGAAAAGCAACTTATGATACAGACTTAGGAAGTGTGAAATCTGTGGTGGAGTTTAAAAATGAAGTGGCCACAGGCGATCCTTTGACTACCACCTATTTTAAAGCATTGGATATAGGAGGCAATTTATTTGCCGGATACGAAATGGCAGGAGGTGTGTTTTTACAACTGAACACACAATTTGGGATGGTAAATATACTGCCGGATGACAATCGTATTATCGAAAGCAAAGCAGCACTTAAAAATATTGGTTTTGGGTTGTCATTAGGATACAGGTTTTAGCTTATAAATCAACGACTCTTTAACTTTTTTATAAAAAGCTATATTTAAAAGGGCCTTTTCTGATATCAGAAAAGGCCCTTTTAATAGTGAAATATTTGCTCTAAAAATAAGCAGAGATGGTTTTGGTGTCTGTGTGACTGATTTTCACAGTATCTGCAATATAATTGATGATGTGCTTTTAGAGAATATTATAAAGCTTGGGCACAGTAAAGATAATTAGGATTGGAAAAAGCAATCCATACGAACCAAGAATCAGTTTGTTGCAGGACTCAGACTTCGTCCACCAGATTTCATTGCCAAAGTTTCTAAATATAGCCTAAACCTAAACATATTTTGTCTGACGTGATGACTACTCTATTCATCTATCATTCCTGTAACCTTTCCCTTATATTATCCGATAGTTTTTATACGAAAAGTCCAGCCCGAGATATTTTTTTAAAAAGCCTTTTATCCATTCCTTTACTGAAACTCTGTTGCGGGTGATATCGTGCTTAAATATCCAGTTGAGCCTCATTATCCTGAGTTTCATCACTTCCGGGTGTGTCTCATCAAATAATGTCAGCTGATCTATGCTTGTATAGTCAAACTCTTCCCTGTCTGTTACTCTAGCCCTGACCTCTACATCGCTATGCCAAAGTTTTTGAAAATATCGCTGCTTGAGCTGCATATTTCTTGGGGGCTTCACCCATCCATAATGATAGATATAAGCCTCAATTGCTTTTACATTCAGCATTTTATTATTGTCTTTTCTAAATCCCTGGGCATCGCGGTACGAGAAGATTCTCTTGTTATTGCGAATAATTCTGATTTCGTTTTTATACCAGGAAGAAGAGATGGCCACATAATCATACGACCCGTAGAAGTGTTTATAATGAAAAAGAAGTCCGTCTATCTTTGCATCATCTTTCCACCTGATCATTTCTGCTTTGATCGTAAGATGATATTTTTCATGCACCACTTCGTCTCCCTGTATATAAAAACACCAGTCCGCCTTATCCTCAATCGACTGAAATGCCTTATCTGTTTCTACTGCCAGTACCCTTCCCCCTTCTCTCAGATTCTCATCCCAAACCGTCTCTACTATTTTTATTTTAACTGGATCGATTTGCTGGATCAAAGACAATGTTTCGTCATCGGAGTTTCCTACAGCAACAACAAAATCATCACATAGTGGTAGAATGGAAGTGATCGCTTCAACGATAGGATAATCATATTTGACGGCATTGCGGATGAAGGTAAAACCGGTTACATACATAAAAAATGCAACACATTTTGCTCCGGATTGTTTCAAAGGCTGAATACTCAAAAATAATGAACTGGTCGCTTGTGAACAAAATACTTAATATCGCTCTCATAATACTTGTAGCTGGATATATTATCAAATATCTGTATCAACGACCTAAATTTGATAGCGGCGAGAAGGCAAAGGACTTTACTTCTGTACTCTGGTCAGGTGAAAAATTTTCGCTATCAAATTTGCAGGGCAAGTATGTACTGCTGGACTTTTGGGGGTCCTGGTGCGGACCATGCCGAAAAGAAAATGCCGATTTAGTCCCTCTGTATTCGGAAATGAAAGGAAAAAATTTTATCAATGCTGGAGGATTCGAAATAGTCAGCGTCGGGATCGAAAATAAAAAAGAGAACTGGGAAGGTGCCATAAAAAATGACAGGATGGATTGGCCATATCACATTGGCGAGTTTGAAAAGTTTAATGGGCCTATTGCCCGATTATATAGTGTAAGACAGATTCCGACCACTTATCTGATCAATCCGGAAGGCATGATTATCTCAGTAAATCCCAGCCCGGATAAAATTCGAAGCTACCTTTTAGAAAAGACTGAAAAATAAGTGCCATTTTTGCAGCAGCATTCACCCTTTTACTGCCATTTTGACCCAAAATCTACAATGGCAGTAAAATTGATAACAAACATATGTTAAACAAAATAAAAGAATTTATGTCAAATCAGGTAGAAGACACTTCTCCAAAGAAGGCAAAAAAGAAAAAGGAAACTGAGGATAACATCGAATTATTACAGGAAATCGAAACCCTTAAATCCGAACTCGACGAATCAAAAGACAAATATATCCGACTATTTGCTGAATTTGATAATTTCAAAAAAAGAAGCGTCAAAGAGCGATTTGAATTGATGAAAACAGCAGCTCAGGAAACTATTACCTCGCTTTTACCGATATTGGATGATTTTGACAGGGCAAAAAAGAGCGCTGAAAGCGGAGCTGAAGCCTTTAGCGAAGGGGTGCAGCTTGTGTATCAGAAGTTGTATTCGGCTCTGGAACATAAAGGGCTGAAAAGTATGGAGTCCACCGGAGCTGATTTTGATCCTGAATGGCATGAAGCTATTACGGATATCCCATCACCTTCAGAAGAAATGAAGGGAAAGGTCATTGATACCATCGAAAAAGGATATGTACTCAATGATAAAATCATACGATACGCAAAAGTCGTAGTAGCAAAATAATCAATTATATATTTACATTATACCGTAAGGTAGCATCCAAATCAAAGAATGAAACGAGATTATTACGAAATCCTCGGTGTAGAAAAGAGTGCTGACGAAGGCACCATCAAAAAAGCATACCGCAAAGTGGCGATGCAATACCACCCCGACAGAAATCCGGGGGACAAAGCAGCCGAAGATAAATTTAAAGAAGCCGCAGAAGCATATGAGATACTCAGTGACGGCAACAAAAAAGCCAGGTATGACAGATACGGTCATGCAGGAGTAGAAAACATGGGCGGTGGATTTTCAGGCGGAAGTATGAATATGGAAGATATTTTCTCACACTTCGGTGACATTTTCGGCGATGGCGGCAGCCCTTTTGAGAGCTTCTTTGGGGGAAGTCAGGGCGGATCACGATCCCGGTCTGGCGGTCAGAAAGGAAGTAATCTCAGGATCAAAGTGGCCCTGACGATGGAGGAAATAGAAGCAGGTGTCACTAAAAAAATAAAAGTCAAAAAACAAGTTACGTGCAAATCATGCGCCGGATCGGGAGCCAAAGACAGAAACAGCATTTCCACATGTGGTACCTGTCAGGGTTCCGGATATGTGCGTCAGATCAAAAATACTTTTTTGGGTCAGATGCAGACTACAGCCGCCTGTCCTAAGTGCAATGGCACAGGAAAGACCATAACAGCAGCCTGCACTACCTGCCGTGGAGATGGCCGCACAATGGATGAAGAACTGATAGAAATAGAAATCCCGGCTGGTGTTCAGGAAGGAATGCAACTCTCGATGAGAGGGAAAGGCAACGCCGGACATAGCAACGGTCCATCCGGAGATCTGCTAATAAATATCGAAGAAAAAACCCACGAACAGTTCAGCAGGGACAATATGAACGTGGTCTATGACCTCTTCCTGAATTTTGCTGATGCCGCATTGGGTACTAATGCTGAAGTACCTACACTTTCAGGCAATGTAAAAGTAAAGATACCGGCAGGGACACAGGCCGGAAAGATATTCAGACTGAAAGGCAAGGGGCTTCCATCATTGCAGCAATATGGTAAAGGTGACCAACTTATCAATGTCAACATATGGACGCCAAAAACACTTACCTTTGAAGAAACGGACATGCTTGAAAAAATGAGAGAAATGCCAAATTTCAATCCCAAGCCCAATAGTGGTGAAAAAGGATTTTTTGAACGTATGAAGGAGTATTTTAATTAAAGACTGAAGAAACAAATTTATTGGCACGCAAAAAGAAATCCATATCTGATCTGCTGATCACCGGCATAGCCGATAAAGGTAAAGCAGTTGGGAGAACTGAAAGCGGAGAGGTCGTCTTTGTCGATAACGCTGTACCTGGAGATATAGTTGATGTATTGGTATTTCGCAAAAAGAAATCCTTGAGTCAGGCCGCTGTAACCGCTTACAAAAAGTATTCCCAGGACCGGGTTCAGGCACCATGTATTCATTTTGGAATATGTGGAGGCTGCAAATGGCAGCACCTCTCATATGAATCCCAGCTGAAACACAAACAACAAACCGTCAAAGACAGTATCCGCAGGATAGCCAAATTGGTTGATGATATTGTGCAGCCGATCATCGGTTGTGATAATAATCTGCTGTATCGCAATAAGCTGGAATACAGTTTCTCTACCAAAAGATGGATTACACATGAGGAGGCTTCATCAGGAGATATACTCGACCATCGCGGAGCATTGGGTTTTCACAGAGCCGGTTTTTTTGATAAAATTGTGGAAATCAACCAATGTCTCCTGCAGGATGACCTCACGAATCAAATCAGAAATTATGTCAGAGGGTATGTCCTGAGCCATTCTTACACTTTTTATGATATCAAGGCACATCAGGGCCTCATGAGAAATATGATCATAAGGAATACGACTGATGATCAGTGGATGGTCATTATGATCTTTGGGCAAAATGACATGGATAAAATCATGGCGCTTTTAGCCAGCCTTAAATCTGATTTTCCGCAGATATCCAGTCTCAATTACGTCATTAATGAAAAGATGAATGATACCATCTTTGACCTGGAAGTGATAAATTATGCTGGCGCACCCTATATCGTTCAGGCTCTGGGTCTTGTTAAATATCGCATAGGCCAAAAGTCCTTCTTTCAAACCAACCCGACGCAGGCTGTAAAACTATTCGAAGTGGCTGCCAGATATGCAGAACTGACCCTAGATGACAATGTGTATGACCTCTATACAGGACTCGGGAGCATAGCATTGTATATTTCCGGCAGGGTGAGACATGTCACAGGTATAGAGGAAATCCCTGAGGCTATAGCTGATGCAAATCTCAATATGGCATTTAACGGGATCAAAAACGCTTGCTTTTATACTGGAGATGTCAAAGTGCTGCTTAATGATGATTTTGTAGAGAAGCATGGAAAGGCAGACGTAATCATCACCGATCCTCCCAGGGCCGGAATGCATGAAGATGTAATCAATACTCTGCTTGCCCTCAAAGTACCGAGATTGGTTTATATCAGCTGTAATCCTGCAACGCAGGCACGAGATCTGGCGCTGTTGAGTGACATATATGAAGTATTGGAAGTGCAGCCTGTAGATATGTTTCCTCACACCCATCATATAGAGAGTGTCGCAAAATTAAAACTAAAAAACTAAGATGAGCCAACTGGATCAATTTCTGGAACTCGAAAAAGAGCTGCAGCCATATAAAAAAATTCTCTCCCAGGCTTCCGATGTGATCCTGAATGAAAATGTGTCAAAATATCCCATATTTATTATTCACCAGCAAGAGCTTGAGATGGGTGTTTCATTAATTGATGCCGGATCCAGGTTCAAATGGTCGGTAAATGCATCCACACTGGAAGAGTTTGTAAGTAAAGAATTGATATTCATGGATAAAGCATCCGATTTTATATCTACTTACAAAGATCCTGATGTCCATTTATGTCTCTTTGTTCTAAGTGAATTAGGTGCTCAGTTTATTTTTATTCCCAGATAAGCCATTAAATCACTGCCAAACCTGATTTGTATCATTTTGTCATTCAGTTATCTTATTTACCTTTGATGTCTTTTAAAAATGTATTATGTCCAATCAGATCAGAAGCTTAAAACCGAATTCAATTTGGAATCATTTTGCAGATATCAATGCAATACCCCGCGCCTCTAAAAAGGAAACGAAAATTATTGCTTTTATGGCAGAATTTGGTAAAAATCTGGGTCTTGAGACTATAGTAGATGAATGTGGCAATGTGATCATCCGAAAGCTGCCCACGAAAGGTATGGAGAATCGCAAGCCAATAGTCCTGCAGTCTCATCTGGATATGGTGCATCAAAAAAATGACAATAGGGACTTTGATTTTGATACCCAAGGTATAAATATGTATATAGATGGAGACTGGGTCAAAGCAGATGGTACCACCTTGGGTGCAGATAATGGTATAGGAGTAGCTACGATCATGGCTATACTGGCATCTGATGAAATCCCTCACCCCGCTTTGGAAGCACTTTTTACCATTGATGAAGAGACTGGTATGACCGGCGCAATGGGACTCAAATCCGGGAGACTTTCAGGTGATATTCTGTTGAACCTCGATACAGAAGAAGACGATGAGATCACTATCGGGTGTGCAGGGGGGATCGATGTCACAGCACTCAGAAAATATCAGCAGGATCTTCTGAATGCATCTGAATATACAAGTTTTAAAATTTCGGTTAAGGGTCTTCAGGGAGGCCACTCGGGAATTGATATTAACCGTGGCCGTGGTAATTCTAATAAGATACTCAACAGACTCTTATATAATCAGAATGAAAATTTTGGTATGCGCCTGTGCGAATTTAATGGTGGGAGCCTGCGCAATGCCATACCAAGGGAAAGTGATGCTGTAATTGCCATTCCATTGGAAAATAAAAAGGGATTTTTAATCGCCCTTGATGAAAATATTTCTGATATAAAAAATGAATATTCCTCTATCGAAAAAAATCTGGAAATTTCAGCCATAGCCCACCCTTGTCCTTCAGAATGCATGTCAAAGACATCACAGCAAGCTATTATCAACTCCTTATATGGTGCACACAATGGTGTTTTTCGAATGAGTCCTGATATAAAAGATCTGGTTGAGGCCTCCAATAATATAGCTAAAGTAGAAATAAAAAATGGGGTGGCTAAAATTTTGTGTCTGACGAGATCGTCAGTAGAATCATCAAAAACAGATGTTACAAACACACTTAAATCAACTTTTGAACTTGCGGGATTTAAGGTCTCATTTACGGGGGCTTACCCGGGTTGGACTCCTAATGTCCACTCTCCGATTTTAAAGGTATTATCTGAATTATATAAAAACATACACGGCAATAACCCACAAATAGTCGCATGCCATGCGGGGTTGGAATGTGGCATCCTGGGTAAAAACTATCCTGAAATGGATATGATATCGTTTGGACCTACAATTAAAGGGGCTCATTCTCCCGATGAAAAGGTCAATATCACTTCAGTTGAAAAATTCTGGGACTATACGCTGGAAATTCTAAAAAACATACCACCAAAAGAATCAGTCGTATAATTGCATTTAAAATTTAATATTGTTTTCTTCAAAAGTGATACTGTCATTCAAGTTTTAAATAATAAATTTTACAAAACATGCATAATAATGGTAAACTTGTAACCATTTTTTCCAATCTTATAATATTGAGTTTGCTCCGAAAAGTTTATTTTTGCCACAAAGGTACAAAGAAAAATAATTTTTAAATAGTTGATATTTAATCCTTTGTGAACATTTGAGACTTAGAGACCTAATGGCATTTCTTTATATTTGTCTTTTCGAATTGGTCTTAATATTACCCTGTAGGATCATTAATTGTATATGGGAACATATAATAGAAATGATTTAATGTCATTTCCAAAGTCAGCTTTAAATGTTTTATAAAATAAACAGAAAAAAAATGGAATGACCGCCAACCATTCTTTAAATTTTGGTAGTCTATAAAGAAAAGACATCATCATCAAATAAACAATAAACATCATGAGAAATATATTTTTAGGAATGATTTGCCTTTCCATTTTTGTA
>OBID01000754.1_pt1 | contig 12334 bp, 14 predicted proteins | sample 1519781 | NCBI WGS metagenome assembly OBID01 (sample SAMEA3991478, study PRJEB22521) | metagenome | biome: anthropogenic terrestrial biome; feature: sewage plant; material: sludge | place: Sweden | collected 2012-09-26
AGATCTGCATACTCCTTCAAGGTTGCTACAGAATCTACCCAAGGCATGACTGAAAATGATACCAGTTTTATTTGTTTATTATTAGTAAACGTATCCTGCAAAGTCAGCAGGTTATTGGTCATTTTTGGGCAGATACTCGGGCAAGTGCTAAAAAAGAAATTGGCTACATAAATAAAACCATCCAGCGAATCTTTGGTAATGGTATTTCCCAATTGATTTTGTAGTGCAAAGGTGTCAATAGTATGGATATTCTTGTAGATGCTGTCGCTTTCATTTATCCATTCTGCGTCAAATTCTGCAGTATTGTAGAAAGGTAAAACTTCTTTTTGTGTTGCTATATTGTTTTGCCGACATGATAGTAAAGACAGCAACATCACAGCCATCAAAAATATATTATTTTTGCACCACCGACATGCAATCGTATCTTCCGATAACTCCATAAAGTTTTCCATTTTTAACTGTAAAATTATTAATGACCCTTGCACTGTCGTTCCAGGTTTTTTGTTTTCCTTCCTCGTAACCATTTACATAATGTAAGCTTTGCCATAGATTGCCACTTTCAAAATAACTGATTTGTTCGCCTTCCAGTTTGTCATTTTTATAAAAATTCACGTTGCCCAATTGCCCATTCTTATACCAAATTTTATGGGTGCCATCCCTGTCGCCATTTATAAAACTCCTCTCATATCTCTTTTCACCGGTTTCAAACCATCCTAAGGCTATACCATTCTCTTTTCCATCTACTACAGGTAATTTGGCTATCAAAGCATCACCTTTCTTTTCAATAATATAGCCATTGGCTTTAAGGTTTTTGTAAAACCAGGTACCATTGTTGTTATGTAAAGCCGTATCACTTGTTGAGATAAATATTTCTGGGGGATCTCTCACAATGGATACATCCTGAATAGTTTGCTTTTGACTACAGCTTATGAAAAATAAAAATATTACTGGAACAATGGCATACATTAGTTTACTGTTCCCTTAGTTCCATAATATTTACCACCGTTGATATAGGGAGCAGCAGTTGTAAGTGAAGTTGCTACGCTTGAGCTGGACGAGATGACATGGTAATGATAAATTTTATCGTTGGGATAATCTTCAGTTGCGCTTACATGCCCGTTGTAACTGTCCAGCATCGATTGAGTAATCTTTGTTCCATTCTCATAAGGGCCATAAACCGGAAAGCCATCCAATAAAAAACCCATAAAGGCTGAATTACCATAAGTGCTTGTTAAAAATTTTGGCTCATAGTGATAATGATATTGAGCACCTCCATTTCCTGCAAGAGGAGTCGGGTGACCTAAATATTGGTCTGCATTGTTTATTTCCAGAGCATCTAAAGCTGAGCCATTTCCATTATACTGATTGAAAAACACCACCCCATTTCTTGCAATACCTATTGGTCCACCTGTCGTTGAACTGTGTGTGCTTGATACTTCAGGATATCGGGGAATGGTGAAAGTAATATTTTGAGTAAGTAAATCCGGGTCACTAAGTGTTCCCATTAAATTAATTGCAGTACTAAAGTTTGGATTATCGCCATTGTACACTTCATATTTTGCGTGGCCTACCGGGAAAAACGGGCTCTTATGATCAGGCACATCTGTAGTTTTAATTTTCACATTTGCAGTACCAGAACTGTCGAAGGAAACTATGTTATACATTTTTGCATACAACTTTGAGAAGTTATTTGTGGTAGTACCATCGGTGTTACTACTGACGCTGCCAGTGGTACCATCATCAATTTTATTGCACCCATACACTACCATAAGTAGCAGTGCATAAGGGAAAATTACTTTATTCATTTTTATTATTTATTTGATTATACAATATGGAACACAGAGTCTTACAGAAACAGACGATTCATTTTTATTAAAAATATCTATGGAATAAATAGGAAGCTTTCAAATTGCCAGCTTGCTCTGCCTTTTTATTGCAATAAAAACAATGATTGAAACAAGCAGTAAAAAAGCTGCTCCTGTCAGAAAAATTGAATTGAGATAAAACGGCTTAGCAGTTTCAAAAACTACCCATTCATTATTTTCTGCTTTAAGCCTTACTTCCTGCTGATTGTCATTATTCAGAATATATTGCTTCTGCGGCAAACCATTTAATGTTAAAATTAATTCACACTGATTATGATGCATATCTTGAAATAAGGCACATTTGACATATAAGGAATTGATTGTATTCGGCACATTGTCCAATTCTGCAAATAAATTGGTTTCATGTCCAAGCTGAACCTGGATGTTGCTACATTTAATGGTGTCCCCATCTGAGATAATAAAACAGTTTTTCTGAAAATGTTGTATCACCAGTTGGTTAAATTCTTCCGGAGTTTTATATGCATTTTTTCCGAAAACATAATCTACCTCACCTTCAAATGCGGTTAGAGAGCTTTTTATAAGTAAAATGTTTTTACCATTTTGCTCATAGATCATCAGGCTTGATATATCGGGATTGTGGGCATATATTACATTAAAACCCAACATTAAAAGGATCAGATTTATGGTCTTCATGTTCTAATTTTTTTAATTAGCGTAAGCTCCAGCCAGGCCATTGATAAAATTGTTATTTCCTGCTTTATCTACGTGGTAGTGATATCCTCTTGTTGCATCATAATGTCCACGGTTTGCATCAAGATCGGTGTATTCTGTACCTGCTACGCTTAATCTTTCATATATGCCATAGCCGTCCATTGCGTATCCGATCATGGCTGCATGTCCATCAGTTTGAGTAACTTTTTTAGTCAATCCGGTAGCGGCATGATAGTGGTATCCTGCAGCCAAATTTATATGGGCTCCATAATCATCAAAAGGGGCTATGGTATATGCAGCCAAAATTACACTGACAGGTGCAGGTGCATCAAATACAACACCATCAAACGCAATACCCCTGCTGGATGGCCCTGCTGCACTTCCCGGACCTCCAGGGCCCGTAGCAAAAGTAAACGAAGTACTTGCCTTGACAGGAGTGATGGGAATATAAAAAGTATTTGATAAAGTAGATACATAAGATGGCAGGCATTCTACACAGTAATTTTTATATGCTGCGCCGACATTTGGGTTGGCAGCAGCAGCGCAGTCTGCCTGAGTCAGGGTCCTTGTGATAGCTCCGGTGGATGTGTTGTACATTTGCCAAGTTGGATCGTTATAGAATGTGGCCAGGTTTTTTATAAATGCACCATCTACATCAAAAACATTGCCTCCGGATAACCATATACCACCCTTGGTAGCGTCATCTGAGATATTTGTAGGGCACCATGGGCCCATGGCATGATCAGCCGGAGTGCTTTTTGTTACTATTTTATAACATGGGGCAGTCGTTCCATTTGATAGAGGGCGGTTTTCAGTGGTGATAGTCACTGATCCGGTAGAAGTAAGAAATTTTGTAGCATCTACATTTATTACGGTGTCCGTTGATGTAGTTGTAGTCGATGAGTCATCATCTTTTGCACATGAAACCAATACACTGATCAATGATGCGAATACTAAAATTTTGTATGTCATATTTTGTTATTTTTATTATATTATACGATGGCGAATTAAATTTCCTTCGGTAGTATTTGTTTTATTTTTTAAATCGAAAGATTAATTTCCAAGTAATATTATTATTCATCAGCTATTGAAACCAATATAAGTTCATCTCATCTGCATTTTTACAACATTTAGGAGTGAATAATTTTCATTGATTATTTAAGGCGATAATCCTTTTCAAGCAGTTCGATCAGTGCAGTAGCTTTTTTACTTAAATAAATATATCTATCGTATAAAACCAATCTTGAACCCTTCATATAATGAAGCATGGAGCTCAATCTTCTTATTGTAGATGCATCATAACTAATCAGTTGAGGGTTTCCGGCAGGTTTGTAAATGACATTTTTTGTTTCATCATTTACCATAGATTCAAAAACCAAAGGATTAAAAATGGCGTATGCCAGGGAACGGTACTCCATTGCCATTTCATTGGTATTGTTTTGAAGGAGATACAGTGCATTCATTTCTGAATAATAATGTGAAATACTTGTAGCAACAACCATATTTTTGATAAGGCGAAAATCGCCGGAGTTTTCCATTTGTTTTATAGTATGGTCTGTGCTTGTGAAAAAATCAAATCGGCTGACTAATCTGCCATAATAATATAAATCTGAACCGTAAGCTTTTTTATTTGGTGAATTTAATAAAATGGTTAAGCTATCCACTTCTATTCCCTTTTGCTCAAATTTGATAATAGATTGTGCCAATAGGCTGATGTCTTCTTTTAAATCACCGATCATTGTTATAATGAATTGCTCTTCGCGGTCGTTTTCGATTTTATGGTCTAACCAGTATTCTGCCAAACTACCACATAAAACTGCAAGGAATAGCATTAAAAATTCCCAAAAATAGGATTTCCGGCTTCTCTTTGCTTCGTGATGTGCATGATGATGTCCGTGATGATATACTTCCAAGTTTTCTGTCTTAGGATTTTGGGTTACTGTTTCAGTAACTGAAGTAGGAATAACTAAGGTTGGGGGACTTTCCTGCGCTGTATTTATAGGATTATCCTGATCTTTTTCATCTATATTTTCCACTATTAAACTTTTGATTGGTTTAAGATGTAATAATTTTAAAAAACGCCACCTTGAAAAGAGAAGTATTATTTCAAAAAATGGACGATTGGGTCTTTGTAGTAAATAATTCAAGAAATTTCATTCCCCGGTGTGAATTTCCTTTTTTATTTAATTTCGGACTCCAAACAGCAACACAATATTTGTTTGGATGAACAGCTACAATTCCGCCCCCAACACCACTCTTTCCGGGGAGACCAACCTTAAATGCAAATTCTCCTGATTCATCATAAAATCCACAAGTCAGCATAATAGCATTTATACTTTTTGCCTGACTCATGTTAAGAACCTGTAAATGGTCATTGGTTCTGAAATCATCATTAGCTAAAAAGAGAAGAGTATTTGATATTTCCTGGCAGCTCATTTCTAAAGAGCAAATGCAATAATAAAAATCAAGTACGACCTCTGTATTATTAACGATATTGCCAAAGGACTTAATAAAATTACACAGCGCAACATTCCGATATCCAACCGATTTTTCTGAGTTTGCAATTTTATAAGAATAATTCAATTGTTTATTGTCAGAAATACTCCGGCAGAATGCTAAAAAATCTTCTTTGGTGTTATTTAAATGACTGATAAGAATATCGCAAATCACTAAAGCTCCCGAATTAACAAATGGATTTCTGGGTATTCCATTATCCAATTCCAATTGACTGAGGGAATTAAAGGCAGTTCCTGAAGGTTCCACTCCGAGTCTGCTCCACAAGTTTTCGCCTGCTATTTTATAAGCTAAACTGAGTGTTAGTACTTTAGCAATACTTTGAATGGAGAATTTTTCAAGATAATTTCCGACACCATATTTACAATGATCAACTGTTGATAAATGAATACCGAAGTTTTCAGGATTGACATTTGCCAATTCGGGAATATATGAAGCTGGTTGCCCTTTGAATTCACTGTTTTTTACGGTGAAATAAACTTCATCTATAATTTCCTGATAATTCATTAAATATTTTTTCTAAAAATACGACCAATTTTTTGCTTAGTCTTCTTTCCTCAATTCTTTAATATCATTTTTTAATGAAATCATATTATTTGGGTCAAGGCTGTTGTAAATACCCCTGATGTGGCGCTGCTTATCGATCAAAACGAAATTTTCTGTGTGCAAAAAGATACTAGAATCACTGTTGACACCAAGGTCTTCTTCTACGTAATAATATTTGCGGCCAAGGTCATATATTTCACCAACAGATCCTGTGAGCAATTTCCATTTTCCATATTGTACATTTTTTTCGTCAGCATATTTTTTTAATACGGGAACACTATCTTTTTCAGGCATGACTGAGTGTGAAATGAGCAGTACATCACTATCATTTATAAACTCATCTTGCAAATCGGCCATGCTTACAGCCATTTTGGGGCAAATACCGGGACATGAGGTAAAGAAAAAGTCAGCGACACAAATTTTTCCGTCCAGATCTTTTTCGCTAAACGACTGGCCCTCCTGGTCTGTCAAGCTGAATTTTCTTATCGAATGAAATGTTGCAGGATCATTTATCTCCCATTTGGGTGTAAAGTCTGCGGTATCATAGTAAGGCAGTTTCCTTGCATTTTCTGCACAGGAAATCAAAAGGCTTAAAAAAATTATGGATATTATATATTTCACTTTGCTGTTTTAAATTTTTCGTCTTCCAACGTGTAACATAAATTTGACTTTTGAAGACCGTAACGGAATCCGTCTTTAGATTCATAATTGATAAATATCTTCCCATTTTCCCGCCATGCCTGTTGCATGCCATCTTCCTTATCATCTTTAAAATGCAGGAAAGCGTATGGCTGCCCACTCTGATACCATTGTTTATTCGGGCCTTCTCTCTTATCATTCAAATAGTAAAATTCAAATTTGGGGTTTCCGTTTTCCCAATAGCCAAAATGTTTCCCAAAGCTCTTATTTTCTTTATAGCTTCTGCTATCTCTAAGATTTCCATTTTCGTAATAGGTCAAAGTGATGCCATGCTGCTTACCATTAAAATAACTCCCCATCATTTTTACCTGATGGTTATCATAGTATTCTTTTATATAACCCGAAAATGGCTTACCATTCAAGTAATAATAACCGTTATCTAATCTTAGATTTTCGGAAGTTGCCACAATAGTATCGTTAGGAATCCCTGCAATATCCACTATAAAAGAAAGGGGAGTAATTCCCTCTTCTTTTATGGTGTCTGAACAATCGATAAGGAAAAACAGGGCCGTGACAATCAGCATTGGCTTTACAGATACATGTTTTAATCTAATGGCCACTGATTTTTGAATTTAATTGCCTCCATTTGGTGGGCCTTGCTGTCCTCTTTGTCCTTGCTGGGGTCTTTGTCTATTAGGTTTTGGGGCTTTCTCCAGTTCTTCCTGAGAAATAAATCCATCTCCATTGGTATCAATTTTGGAAAAGTCGTTTGCCAGTGGCCCCTTGACTTCCGAGGTAGAAAGTTTGCCATCTTTGTTACTGTCCATCTGAGCAAATAATTCTGTAAGTGAAGGCTGAGTGCCACTGGGCTGTTCAGAAGCAGTTGCTTTTTTATTTGAAGAACAACTTACCATCGATGCAATAATCATTGCAAAAACAACATTGAATAATACCTTTGTCATAACTTAAATTTTTTTTAGAATTGTGAGTGAATAAATAAATTGTAACTTGAAAAAATAATCTCAAAACACCAGATCTTTCGCAATCTAAGACTATAAAAAATATACATCTTTCCATTGCCCCTGGCTTCTGAGAGTGGGTAATGGGTACTTAAAAGTATATTGGCATTGCATTCTTTGAATGCAATTTGTTGTTATGCTTGCAATCAGAGATTGCAAGGCCATTATTGACCATGCCATAGGTAGACAGGCCCTATTTTGTTGAATTGAAGTCTGGAGTTCTGAATTTTTAAAAGGTAAAGGTGCCTTTAGTACCATAGTAACTACCGGCTTTTAAAATATAATATCCGGTATTCAGATAATTAACATTGCTGGCGTGGTAGTGATATATGCCATTGGGGAAATCCTGTGTAGGACCTGTATGTCCGCCATAAGCATCCAACGTGGGATAAACTCCTGTGGTATCTTTTCTGCCGTATATAGGAAAACCATCTCTTAAAAATCCAACCAGTTTGGCATCATCCTGCGTAGTATATCTGCCTGTGGTATGGTAATGATAATCCTGTCCCGGGCCGGGGTGGGCACCTGAATAATCAAAAGTCGTAATAGTCAGGGCATCGAGTGGAACATTGCCACCCTCTCTGTCATTATAAATAGGTACTCCGTTGAGGGCCATACCGATGGGTCCAAGTGTAGTTTCTTCATGTGAAGAGGCAATGACTGGTTTTCCCGGTATGGTCATGGAGTAAGTATGAGCACTGATGGAAGTATTTACATTGGCATGATAGCCGGAAGGAAAGTCTTCATACAGCGCATTTCCTACACCCCAGTAAGGGGTTTTGTGGTTTGGCAAACCTGTACTTTTTATGGTAATGCCGGAACCACTCACGGCTACGGTAGAAGTACCTATGTAGTTGGATTGCACTACACTCGTTATGTCTGTTGTACCGACAGTACTGGTATCTTCTACTGCACTGTCTTTATTGCAACTAATTGCTGTAGCAATTATGACTATCATCAGGATAAGACCTGGACCAAATACATTTTTCATACTTTTTATTAAAAATTATTAATAAGTGATTTATAGTTCTCTTATACGAGTACATTTTATAAATCCCTCGGTGATGTTGGATTATTTTCAAGAATGGTGTGCAATCAGATAATTATGTAAAGCAGCTTTAACCCACAGTCTAATTCAGAATGAAGCAGAAAAACCACCCGTTTTCCCCCTGAAACCGTTTATGAATTTATTGCCACCGGCAGGCCCTACATGGTAGTGATATCCCCTGATAGCATCATAATGACCTCTTAAATCATCTAAATCAACTGGTTCTTTTCCTGCCTCATCCAGTAGTTCAAACATTCCATACCCATCCATGGCATAGCCAATCATGGCAGCATGACCATCAGCTTGTTTTATTTTTTTTGTTTTGCCTGTGGCAGCATGATAATGGTAGCCTGCATGTGGATTGATGTGTCCTCCATTATCGTCCAATGGTGCCAATGTATAGTGTTTTAAAATGTCAGAAGTAGGGGCGGGTGGGTCAAAATTTACTCCATTGAATGCAATACCGATGGTAGATGCTCCGGCTTGTGGCCCTCTGCCTCCTTGCGGCGGACCGCGTCGCTCTCCATTGACAGGTCTGTTGTTACCTGCTCCTTGGGGCGGTCCGGGAGGAAGATTATCAATATTTGACTCCTGATTAGGAGCTACTACCGGGGTAACCGGAATGTAGAATATTTGCTTCAAACCACTCACATACGATGGTATGCACTGCACACAAAAGTTTTGATAGGCAGGATCAACATTGGGGCGTGCTGCTGCTTCGCAAGCTTCTTTGGTATTCGTTACCATGATGCTGCCGTCAGCTCTGTACATCTTCCATTTGGCATCCTTATAAAATGTGGCCAGATTTTTTACAAATGCACCGTCCACATCATATACTTTTCCGCTTTCCATCCAGATACCACCCTTATCCGCACCATCACTGATATTTGTGGGACACCAGGGCCCCATGGTATGCTCGGTAGGAGTAGTTTTTGTCACAATTTTGTAACAGGCCACTGTGCTTCCATCAGATAATTTGTAATCTACTTTTGTAATGGGTTCAACCAATCCTTCTTTAATGAAATAGGCAGGATTCACCTGTACTGAAACCTCATCTCCATCAGCTGGGGCGCTTTTTTTAAGGTTGCTGCTACACCTGATTAATATGAACAATAGAATACTTAAGATAAATATTTTTAATACCAAAAAAGATATTCTTTTGATAGTATTTTTTCTAAAAAAATAAATATCAGACATTGGATAGGATTTATTGTAAAAATGAAATAACCAACACTAAAGACAAGAACAAAGACCGAAATGTAAGCTAATGTCTTACTTATTGAGATTCATTAAATGATTAATTATTCTGTACCCTTTGCACCTTTTTTCCAGGATAGCCTACCTTTGTTTTTAACATTCAATTATAAATAATTAGAATTGTGTGTTTCAATTTTTTGGTGGTGGAGCATCTTTACTTCCCATAACAAAAAAATGAGCCAGTTCAGTCGAGAGTATGTTAAACTTATCCAACTGGTCAGGTCTGCATAGCTTTTTAAGACTAAAAAAATGTTCATAGTTTACTACCTCTACCTGTTTTTGAATCGCATTTAACTGGTCAATAATGGAATCTTTATCCGCACGAACTTCATCGTTCAGTGTTTGGTAAAGATTGTTTTTCATCAATTTGATGCTGTCTTCCAACATCTTCATGGTTTCCTGGTGAGAGGTAATCAATTTACCATATTCAGCTATTTGCACGTCATCCAAATTCAGCGTTTCAATTATAACCTGCTTTGGGCCTTCCTGTTCCATTGGGGGTCTTCCTTGTCCCAGGTGCAGTGGTTTCCTTAGTAATAGAAAACCTACAATGACTATGTTAATAAGTATTAACCCGATTACTGCAATAGATAAGAGTCTTAATTTACTCATTATAAATACTATTTGTTGTGGCAAGATGCATACTGCTTATGACAGTTTCGATACCCGTGGTATTTTTTATTTCGGTATTGGCTGATGTAAAAAATATTGAAATATTTAGCGCCAAAATAGCAATAGAAGTCAGAGCAAAAGCCCATTTCCATTGTACTGGGGCTTCAACATCATCAAGATTCTGTATCTGTTGTCTGATACGGGTCAGCAAAAAAGGCGGGGCATCCACTTCCTTTATCTGCTTCAGCAAATCCAGTTGGTTATCTATATTTATATTCATATGTTGCACATTAGGTATTACGACTTATATATTAAAATCCTTCGCTCTCAGTTAATTTTTTTTGAATGGTTTGTTTTGCTCTTTGCAAAAGCGATTCAACTGCTTTGATACTGGTATCCATAATTTCTGCTACTTCTTTTTGAGGCCTGTCTTCTATTTTGCTTAAAATAATAGCTGTCTTTTGGTTTTCAGGCAAACTGTATATGATTTTCAGCAAACTCTCGATGGCCTCTTTATCCTCCGTTTGTACACCCGGATGATTCAGTTCTACTGCACTGGCTATCGGTTCGTTGGTTTCAGGATGGAACAATGAGGTCAGAAACCCAAATCGCTTTTTTGTTTTTTTGGCTTTCAGAAAATCAAGACTATGATTGATGGCGATGCGACAGATCCATGTTTTTAGCGTTGCGGACTCTGCGTTGTACTGATGATAACGTTGATGTACTTTTACAAATACTTCCTGGGTGATATCTTGGGCATCCTCCGGGTTCAATACATAATTCAGACACATATTGAATACAATATTTTTGTGTTCATTGTATATGGTTTCAAAATGTGATTCATTTGCCATCAGGTATCTGAACTTTTATTTATTAGTTGCACTTCTTCAATAAAATGAAGAAGAAGTAAGTGCCGCAAAGTTAGTGTTTTATTTTTGGGGTTAAGAGTATGTTTACAAAAGTAATATTAGATGTACACCCGTAAGTCAAACAACTATTTATCAAATCTCTGAGTACTTAAAAATCCAATGGGCATGCTTGTGGAACCATTCACAGCAAGGTCGGCCAAAATCTCGCCTATCACACTGGCGAATTTAAAACCATGCCCACTGAAGCCGGTAGCGATTACGACATCCTTATCAAAGCCCGGTAAAAAATCCAAAATGAAATTTTCATCCGGAGAATTTGTGTATAGGCAAGTTTTCATTGCTATAGTTTGTTCATATCCATCAGGCATGAACTGATTTATGAACCGGATCAACACATTTTCATCTGATACTTTTGTATTCCTTTCAACTATATCAGGATTTTCAACTTCATCTCCAGGGTGATGCAAACCGAGTTTCAATCCGTCAGGTCCACCAAATATACCGACAGGAAGAATCGGAAATCCGTAAAAAGTGTAACCATTATTTTCAATAAGCCAACATGGAAATTCTCCAAGGACAAAGTTGTCCCAGTTTTTTGGCTTCACCCAAGCAAGTGCCTGTCTCGTTATTTTTAATTTGGGAGCAAACCTGGGAATCATATTTCCTGCCCAGGCTCCTGCCGTGATTACCAGTTTTTTTGCCTGATAAGTGCCACTACTCGTTTTTACCGTGACTACACCATTTTCGCGTTTCCACTCCACCACCTTTTCCTTGGTACGAATGACCGCTCCATTCATTATGGCCTGCTGTACTAACAGGAGAATGCTTCGCTCCGGGGCGAGAAGTCCGGCATTAGGCTCTTCCAATCTTTCAAAATCTCCCGGAATTTTAAATTGTGGATATTTTCGGGTACAGGCTTTTTCAGTAAGCGTATTGACCGGAATTTTATATTGGGCAGAAGATTTTTTGACAGTTTCCATAAATGTGTTATTGGCTGCTCCAAAATATACTAATCCTGTTTTGTAATACACTTGCGATCCGGTTTCTGATTCTAAGGTCTTCCAATTTTCGTAGGCTTGTTCCAGTAAAGGGACATAGTCTGACGCTTCACCGTACGCTTTTCGTATGATGCGGCTTTGGCCACCATGTGACCCGACTTCATGCGGAATATCGAATTGTTCCAATCCAAGTACTTTATATCCTTTTTTGGCAAGATGATAACATGCTGAAGATCCCATACTACCGACGCCTATCACGATCACATCATACTTAGTCTGATTTGTAGTGCTTTCC
>OBID01000755.1_pt1 | contig 12330 bp, 8 predicted proteins | sample 1519781 | NCBI WGS metagenome assembly OBID01 (sample SAMEA3991478, study PRJEB22521) | metagenome | biome: anthropogenic terrestrial biome; feature: sewage plant; material: sludge | place: Sweden | collected 2012-09-26
TAGAGGCGCCATACAGGGGTGTAGCTCAGTTGGTAGAGCATCGGTCTCCAAAACCGAGGGTCGTAGGTTCGAGTCCTGCTTTCCGTGCTAAAAAGAAGATAATATGTTTAAAAAGATAGTAAATTATTGCAAGGCTTGTTATGATGAGCTTGCGCATAAAACTACTTGGCCGACACGTGCCGAACTTACTCACAGTGCAATGGTTGTATTATCTGCTTCCCTTGTCATTGCTATTGTGGTGTTCGCAATGGACAGTGTGTTTAGGTTTGTGATGAGTACAATCTATCCAAATTAATTTTTTAGGAAAATGGCTGAAACAGGAAATAAATGGTATGTGCTTCGCGCTGTAAGTGGAAAAGAGGCTAAGTTGAAAGAATACATTGATGCCGAAATGAAACACAACGAGTTGCTCAAAACACATGTCTCTCAGGTTTTGATACCAACAGAGAAACATGCTTCCTTGTGTAATGGCAAAAGAGTAGTAAAGGAGAAAATTTCTCTCCCTGGCTATATCTTTGTTGAGGCTAACCTTGTTGGTGATGTTGCGCATACTTTGCGTTTTATCCCTAACTGTTTAGGTTTCCTTGGAGGATTAGATGAACCGTCACCCGTCCCACAGTCTGAAATCAACCGTATGCTCGGTACCGCCGAGGACACAGAAATAGAGGATAACATTGATATCCCTTATACTGTTGACGAGATGGTAAAGGTTACAGATGGTCCATTCAGTGGATTTAGTGGAGTTATCGAAGAGGTAAATCCTGATAAACACAAACTGAAAGTGATGGTTAAGATCTTCGGACGTAAAACTCCGTTAGAACTCGGTTTTATGCAAGTTGAAAAGGAAGGTTAGTCCTCGTTACGGAAGTTAACTGACCTTTATACAAATTAAATTTTTAATATTAACAAAAAATGGCTAAAGAAGTTGCTGGTTTAATCAAATTACAGATTAAGGGTGGCGCTGCGAATCCTTCCCCTCCAGTAGGTCCTGCATTGGGCTCTAAGGGAATTAACATTATGGGATTCTGCAAGGAGTTTAACGCCCGTACCCAGGATAAGGCAGGTAAGATCCTACCTGTTGTTATCACTTACTATACAGATAAGTCATTTAGCTTCATAATCAAGACGCCTCCTGCAGCTGTTCAGTTGAAAGAGGTTGCCAAGATTAAGACTGCTTCATCTCAGCCTAATCGTCAAAAAGTTGCTGCTGTAACTTGGGATCAGATTAAGGGTATAGCTGAAGACAAAATGACAGACCTCAACTGCTTTACAGTTGAATCTGCTATGAAGCTGATTGCTGGTACTGCTCGTAGTATGGGTATTACTGTAAAAGGGGACTTCCCTGGTGAATAATTTATAACTTCAATTAAAAAAATGAGTAAACTGACAAAAAATCAAAAATCAGTAGCTGAAAAGGTTGAAGCAGGGAAGGCATACACATTGAAAGAAGCTTCAGAACTTGTTAAGGAAATTACCACAACAAAGTTCGATGCGTCTCTGGATATTGATGTACGTCTGGGTGTAGACCCACGTAAAGCTAACCAGATGGTTCGCGGTGTTGTTTCACTGCCTAACGGAACTGGTAAGACTGTTCGTGTGCTTGCTCTCTGTACTCCTGATCAGGAAGCTGCCGCTAAGGAAGCTGGTGCTGACTATGTTGGTCTTGATGAATATGTCGAGAAAATCAAAGGTGGTTGGACAGACGTTGATGTCATCATTACTATGCCTTCTTGTATGGGTAAAATTGGACCTATCGGACGTATCCTAGGTCCTCGTGGCTTGATGCCAAACCCTAAGAGTGGCACTGTAACTATGGACGTTGCTAAGGCAGTAAAAGAAGTAAAGCAAGGAAAAATTGACTTTAAGGTAGACAAGGCTGGTATTATCCATACTTCTATTGGAAAGGTTAATATGACCACTGAGCAGATTTATAATAATGCTAAGGAATTCATCCTTACCGTTATTAAATTGAAACCTGCTGCTGCTAAAGGTACATATATTAAGAGTATCTTTATTTCTAGCACTATGAGTAAGGGTATCAAAATTGATCCTAAATCAGTTGAATCACTCTAAAAGTTTTGTACAATGAAGAAAGAAGTAAAAGATACTATTATTGTTGAACTTGGTAAGATGTTGAGTGAGTTCCCTCACTTCTATTTGGTAGATGTTACTGGATTGAATGCTGAGGCTACAAGTAATCTCCGTCGCAAGTGCTTCAAGAGTGAAATTAAGATGGTCGTTGTGAAGAATACTCTTCTTCATAAGGCATTCGAGGCTTCAGATGTTAATTTTGAGCCTTTGTATGTAGCACTTAAGGGTACTACAGCTGTCATGTTCACAAATACAGCTAATGTTCCTGCTAAATTGCTAAAGGAATACGAAAAGGAAGAAATTCCTTCACTCAAGGCTGCTTATGTTGAGGAAAGCACCTACGTTGGTGTTGACAAACTCGCAGAGCTTGCAGCCCTTAAGAGCAAGAATGAAGTTATCGCAGAGATTATTTCTCTGTTGCAGTCTCCTGCAAAGAACGTTGTTTCTGCTCTTCAGTCAGGCGCAAACACCATCCATGGTGTGCTTACGACTTTAGGCGAGCGTCCTGAATAATTCTGATTGAACAGATATTCAATTATTAGAGTCAAAAATATTATTTTTAACAAGAACAATTAAAATTTAGAATAAAATGGCAGACGTTAAAGCTATTGCAGAAGAATTAGTAAATCTTACTGTTAAGGAAGTAAATGAGTTGGCAACAGTCCTTAAGGACGAGTATGGTATTGAGCCTGCTGCAGCAGCTGTTGCTGTAGCTGCTGGTCCTGCTGCTGGTGCAGCTGCAGCTGAGGAGAAGACTTCTTTCGATGTAGTTCTCGTTGAGGTTGGCGCTACAAAGCTTCAGGTTGTTAAGGCTGTTAAAGAGGCTTGTGGCCTAGGTCTTAAGGAAGCTAAGGACATCGTAGACGGTGCTCCTGCTACTGTTAAGGAAGGTGTTGCTAAGGACGAAGCTGAGAACCTTAAGAAGGTTATCGAAGAGGCTGGTGCTAAGGTAGAGCTGAAGTAATTCAGAATTACATTTTTCATTAAAAAATACGGTTAGGATCTTCCAAGTAGGTTGGTCCTAACCTTTTTGTGTCTTTTATACATAATTAGCCTTATTAGGCTGATAAAGCTTATAGCCCGGTAGGGCCAATTAAATATTACTTTATGACAAAAGTTGTTGATAACAGAGTAAATTTTGCCAGCGTGCATAATCCGCTACCATATCCGGATTTTCTCGATGTGCAGTTGAAGTCTTTTTGTGACTTCTTACAGTTGGACACTCCGCCTGAGGAACGCAAGAATGACGGTCTATATAGAGTTTTCGCAGATAACTTCCCTATAACCGACACGCGTAATAATTTCGTTCTTGAGTTCTTGGATTACTTTATTGATCCGCCTAGATATTCTATTGATGAGTGTCTTGAGCGTGGTCTTACATATAGTGTACCTTTGAAGGCTAAGATGAAGCTGTACTGTACGGATCCTGATCATGAGGATTTTGGTACTTTTATTCAGGACGTATTCCTGGGTACGATTCCATATATGACACAAAACGGTACTTTTGTAATCAATGGTGCTGAGCGTGTTGTAGTGTCACAGTTGCATCGTTCTCCTGGTGTTTTCTTTGGTCAGGGTGTACATGCAAATGGTACGGTCCTTTATAGTGCTCGTATTATCCCATTTAAGGGTTCTTGGATTGAATTTGCAACTGACATTAATAATGTTATGTATGCTTATATCGACCGTAAGAAGAAATTACCTGTTACAACTCTTCTCCGTGCAATGGGATATGAGCAGGATAAGGATATCCTGAAAATCTTTGACCTTGCAGAGGAAGTTAAGGTTAACAAGAAGAATATCAAGGCTTCTATTGGTCGCAAACTAGCGGCCCGTGTCTTGAAGAGCTGGAATGAGGACTTCGTTGATGAGGATACGGGTGAGGTTGTTTCTATTGAGCGAAATGAAGTTATCATGGAGCGTGAAACAGAACTTACCGAGGATAATATTGATGAGATTCTTGAGAGTGGAACATCTTCTATCTTGCTTCACAAGGATGAAGAGGCTGCTAACAAGTATACTATCATCTTCAATACATTGGCAAAGGATCCTAGCAACTCTGAAAAGGAGGCTGTAAATTATATCTACCGCCAGTTGCGTAATGCTGATCCTGCTGATGATGCAAGTGCTCGTGAAGTATTTCAGAATTTGTTCTTCTCTGATAAGCGTTATGATCTTGGAGAAGTTGGCCGTTACCGTATCAATAAGAAACTTGGTCTTACTACAGACATGGATACACGTGTCTTGATTAAGGATGATATTATTGAAATTATTAAGTATCTTATCCAGTTGGTTAATTCTAACGCAACTGTTGATGATATTGACCATTTGAGCAATCGTCGTGTACGCACTGTAGGTGAGCAATTGGCTAATCAATTTGCTATTGGTCTTGCACGTATGAGCCGCACTATCCGTGAGCGTATGAATGTACGTGACAATGAGGTGTTTACTCCTACAGATTTGATTAACGCAAAGACAATTTCAAGTGTAATCAATTCATTCTTTGGAACTAACCCTCTGAGCCAGTTCATGGACCAGACCAACCCGCTTGCTGAGGTTACTCATAAGCGTCGTTTGTCAGCCTTAGGTCCTGGTGGTTTGTCTCGTGAACGTGCCGGTTTTGAGGTTCGTGACGTACACTATACTCACTATGGTCGTCTTTGTCCTATTGAGAGTCCTGAAGGACCTAACATTGGACTTATTTCATCTTTATGTATATATGCTAAGATAAACGATCTTGGATTTATTATCACTCCTTATAGAACAGTTACTGACTCTAAGGTGGATATGAAGAACGAAGATATTATTTATCTTACAGCAGAGGAAGAGGAAGAAAAAATCATCGGTCAGGGTAATGCACCTCTAACTGTTGATGGAGCATTTATTAAGGATACTGTTAAGTGTCGTCAGGATGCAGATTATCCTGTAGTTTCACCTAATGAGGTTGACTTGGTTGATGTTTCTCCGCAGCAGATTGCTTCTGTTTCTGCATCACTTATTCCATTCTTGGAACATGATGACGGACACCGTGCGCTGATGGGTTGTAACATGATGCGTCAGGCTGTTCCACTTATTCACAATGATGCTCCTATTGTAGGTACAGGTCTTGAAAAGCAGGTTTGCGAAGATTCTCGTACTATGATTACCGCAGAGGGTGATGGTGTTATTGAATATGTAGACGCTACAACTATTCGTATTCTTTACGATCGTACTGAAGAAGAAGAATTTGTTAGTTTCGAGCCAGTTCTTAAGGAATATCGTATTCCTAAGTTCCGCCGTACTAACCAAAATATGACTATTGACCTTCGTCCTATTTGTAATAAGGGTCAGCGTGTGAAAGCCGGTGATATCCTTACAGAAGGTTATGCTACAGAAAATGGCGAACTTGCTCTTGGTCGCAACTTGCTTGTTGCTTATATTCCTTGGAAGGGATATAACTATGAGGATGCTGTCGTTATCTCAGAGCGTATGGTTCGTGATGACGTATTGACATCTGTACATGTTGACGAATATTCTCTTGACGTACGTGAGACAAAGCGTGGTGTTGAGGAATTTACTTCAGATATTCCAAATGTAAGCGAAGAGGCTACAAAGGATCTTGATGATAACGGTGTAATTCGCGTTGGTGCTCGTGTTGAGCCAGGTGATATCCTTATTGGTAAAATTTCACCTAAGGGTGAGAGTGATCCTTCTCCTGAAGAGAAGTTGCTTCGTGCCATCTTTGGTGACAAGGCAGGTGATGTTAAAGATTCTTCATTGAAAGCTAACCCATCATTGAGTGGTGTTGTTATTGACAAGAAGTTGTTCTCTCGCGCTGTAAAGAATCGTGATTCAAAGAAGTTGGATAAGGTTGTTCTTGGCAAGATTGATGAAGAGTATGAGGCAAAGAATGATGACTTGAAGGATATTTTAGTAGACAAATTGATGACTCTTACTGAAGGTAATATTTGTCAAGGCGTTAAAGATTATACTGATGCTGAAATCATTACAAAGGGTAGTAAGTTCACTAAGACTGCGCTTAAGAATCTTGAGTATGATGGTATTCAAAGCAATAACTGGACAGAAGACGAACATACAAATGGCTTGATTCAGATGCTTATCATGAACTATATACGTAAGTATAAACTTCTTGATGCTGAGATGAAACGTAAGAAGTTCGCTATATCTATTGGTGATGAACTTCCTTCTGGTATTCTTCAGATGGCTAAGGTTTATGTTGCTAAGAAACGTAAGATTCAGGTAGGTGATAAACTTGCTGGCCGCCATGGTAACAAGGGTATCGTTTCTAAGGTTGTACGTACTGAGGATATGCCATTCATGGCAGACGGACGTCCTGTCGATTTGGTACTTAACCCAATGGGTGTGCCTTCTCGTATGAACTTGGGACAGATATTCGAAGCTATTCTTGGTGCTGCCGGACAAAAGTTGGGATGCAAGTTTGCTACACCTATCTTTGATGGTGCTAAACTTGCCGACTTGAAGGAATGGACAGATAAGGCTGGACTGCCAAATCTTTGTTCTACACATCTTTATGACGGTGAGACCGGCGAGAAGTTTGATCAGCCTGCTACTGTAGGTGTAACTTACTTCTTGAAACTCGGACACATGGTTGAGGATAAGATGCATGCTCGTTCTATCGGTCCTTACTCTCTTATTACTCAGCAGCCACTTGGTGGTAAGGCTCAGTTCGGAGGTCAGCGTTTTGGAGAAATGGAAGTTTGGGCTATTGAGGCATTTGGCGCTAGCCATGTTCTTCAGGAAATCCTTACTCTTAAGTCTGATGACACTGTTGGCCGTAGCAAGGCTTACGAGGCAATTGTCAAGGGAGATCCTATGCCAACTCCTGGTATTCCTGAGTCACTGAACGTGTTGTTGCACGAACTCCGTGGTCTTGGTTTAAGTATCAAACTCGATTAATGTGAACACCCTAATCAAAAGATAAATATGGCTTTTAAGAAAGATACAAAAGTTAAAAATAATTTTACGAAGATTACTATAGGTCTTGCCTCTCCTGAGGAGATACTGGAAAATTCGTATGGCGAGGTTACAAAACCTGAAACCATTAATTATCGCACATATAAGCCTGAACGTGACGGTCTATTCTGTGAGCGCATTTTCGGTCCTACCCGTGATTATGAATGTGCCTGCGGTAAGTATAAGCGTATTCGTTATAAAGGTATTGTATGTGACCGATGTGGTGTAGAAGTAACAGAGAAAAAGGTTCGTCGTGAACGTTCTGGACATATTGAACTTGTTGTCCCTGTTGCACATATCTGGTATTTCCGCTCTTTACCTAACAAGATAGGTTATCTGTTGGGACTCCCTACAAAGAAACTGGATACTGTTGTATACTACGAAAAGTATATCGTTATCAAGGCAGGTGCAATGGAGGGAAAGAAGGATGCTGATGGTTTGGAACTTAATGGTTCTCATAGGATGGATCTTCTTTCTGAGGATGAATATCTTGATATCCTTGACAATAAAATAGATCCTAACAACGACTATCTTGATGACAACGACCCAAATAAGTTTATCGCTAAAATGGGTGCTGAAGCCGTTTATGACTTGTTGGCTACTATTGACCTAGATGGTTTGAGCTATGAACTGCGTGACCGTGCTAACAATGATGGTAGCCAGCAACGTAAGACTGAGGCTTTGAAGCGCCTTCAGGTCGTAGAAGCTTTCCGTGCATCAAAGGATGTTAACAAGCCAGAGTGGATGATAATGAAGATTATTCCTGTAACTCCTCCAGAGTTGCGCCCACTTGTACCACTTGATGGTGGTAGATTTGCTACATCAGACCTTAACGACTTATATCGTCGTGTTATTATACGTAACAATCGTCTTAAGAGACTTATGGAAATTAAGGCTCCTGAGGTAATTTTACGTAATGAGAAGCGTATGCTTCAGGAAGCTGTTGATTCTTTGTTTGACAACTCACGTAAGTCTTCTGCTGTTAAAAGTGAAAGTAATCGTCCTTTGAAGTCTCTTTCAGATTCTCTGAAAGGTAAGCAGGGACGTTTCCGTCAGAACTTGCTTGGAAAGCGTGTTGACTATTCTGCACGTTCTGTTATCGTTGTAGGTCCAGAACTTAAGATGGGCGAGTGCGGTCTTCCAAAGTTAATGGCAGCTGAACTGTTTAAGCCATTTATTATCCGTAAGCTCATTGAGCGAGGTATAGTAAAGACTGTAAAGAGTGCAAAGAAGATTGTTGATCGCCGTGAACCTGTTATCTGGGATATCCTTGAAAATGTAATGAAGGGACACCCTGTAATGCTTAACCGCGCACCGACACTTCACCGTCTTGGTATTCAGGCTTTCCAACCTAAACTTATAGAGGGTAAGGCTATTCAGCTTCATCCGCTTGCATGTACTGCGTTCAACGCTGACTTTGATGGTGACCAGATGGCTGTCCATCTTCCATTAAGCAATGAGGCTGTACTTGAGGCGCAGATTCTTATGCTGCAAAGCCATAATATCCTAAACCCTGCTAATGGTGCGCCTATCACAGTACCTTCACAGGATATGGTGCTTGGTTTGTATTATATCACAAAGATACGTCCAGGTGCTAAGGGAGAAGGACTTAATTTCTACGGACCTGAGGAGGCAATGATTGCTAATAACGAGGGACGTTGTGAACTACATGCTCGTGTTAAATGTATAGTTGATGATATTGTTGATGGCAAACCTGTTCGTCACATGATTGAAACTTCTGTAGGACGTGTTATCGTAAACCAGATTGTTCCTGATGAAGTAGGTTTCTTTAATGATATCATTTCTAAGAAAACACTTCGTGGTATCATTTCTGATGTTATCAAGGCTGTAGGTATGGCTCGTGCTTGTTCTTTCCTTGACGGTATCAAAAACTTGGGTTACCGTATGTCTTATGTAGCAGGTCTTTCATTTAACTTGGATGATATTATCATACCAGAAGAGAAGACTGACATTGTTGGTAAAGGACAGGAAGAAGTTGATCAGATAAAGGCAAACTATGAAATGGGTTTCATCACTGATACTGAACGTTACAATCAGGTTATTGATGCATGGACTCACGTAAATAATGACCTTGGTAATGTCTTGATGAAAGAGATGACCGAGGCTGACCAGGGATTCAATGCTGTATACATGATGCTTGATTCAGGTGCCCGTGGTTCTAAAGACCAGATAAAGCAGCTTTCAGGTATGCGTGGTCTTATGGCAAAGCCTCAGAAGGCTGGTGCTGAAGGTCAGCAAATTATTGAGAATCCTATCCTTTCTAACTTTAAGGAGGGTATGTCTGTGTTAGAGTACTTCATTTCCTCACACGGTGCCCGTAAGGGTCTTGCCGATACAGCTATGAAGACTGCCGATGCCGGATACTTGACTCGTCGTCTTGTTGACGTCTCTCATGACGTTATCATTACTGAGGATGATTGTGGTACACTTCGTGGTCTTGAATGTCGTGCGCTAAAGAATGGTGACGAGATTATTTCTACATTGTTTGAACGTATTCTTGGACGTGTTTCTGTTCATGATATCGTTCTTCCTACAACAGGTGAGATTCTTGTTCATGCAGGTGAGCAAATTAGTGAGGCTAAAGCCAAAATAATTGACGAGTCTCCTATTGAAATGGTTGAAATTCGTTCTGTTCTTACTTGTGAAAGCAAGCATGGCGTATGTATGAAGTGTTATGGACGTAACCTTGCTACTGCAAGAATGGTTCAGCTTGGTGAGGCTGTCGGCGTTATCGCTGCTCAGGCTATCGGTGAGCCTGGTACACAGTTGACTCTTCGTACTTTCCATGCCGGTGGTGTCGCAGGTAATGCTGCTGCCAATGCAAGTATTGTAGCAAAGAATGATTCTAAGGTTGAATTTGATGAAATACGTACCGTTCCGTTCAGGAATGACGACGATAAGGATTGTAAGATGGTTGTAAGTCGTCTTGCTGAGATTCGTTTCATCGATCCAAATACTAATATCGTACTTAGTACTCTTAATGTACCTTATGGTTCTTCACTTTATTATGGTCAAGGTGACTTGGTAAAGAAGGGTGACCTAATCGCAAGATGGGACCCTTTCAATGCTGTTATCGTTACTGAATATGCTGGTACACTGAGATTTAATGATGTTATTGAAGGTATCACTTTCCATGCTGAAACTGATGATACAACCGGTTTGACAGAAAAGATTATCACTGATTCTAAGGATCGTTCAAAGGTTCCTACATGTGATATCCTTGATGCTGATGGTAATGTTGTTGGTACATATAACTTCCCTGTAGGTGGTCACGTCGTTATCGAGGATGGTGCAACCGTAAGTACAGGTGAGACGATCGTTAAGATTCCACGTGCCGTTGGTGGTGCCGGTGATATCACTGGTGGTCTGCCTCGTGTAACAGAATTGTTCGAGGCTCGTAATCCATCTAATCCAGCTGTCGTTTCTGAAATTGACGGTGAGGTAACAATGGGTAAGGTTAAGAGAGGTAATCGTGAGATAATTGTAACCTCAAAGACTGGTGATCAGAAGAAATATCTAGTATCACTGTCTAAACAGATTCTTGTTCAGGAACATGATGCTGTTCGTGCAGGAACACCTCTTTCTGATGGTGTTATCACTCCTGGTGATATCCTTGCTATTAAGGGCCCTACAGCAGTACAGGAATATATCGTGAATGAGGTACAGGACGTTTATCGTCTACAGGGTGTGAAAATTAATGATAAGCACTTTGAAATTATCGTTCGTCAGATGATGCGTAAGGTTCGTATCGATGATCCAGGTGATACAACATTCTTGGAGCAAGAATTGGCTGACAAGCTTGATTTCGCAGAGGAGAATGATCGTATTTGGGGCAAGAAGATTATCACAGAAGGCGGTGATTCAGATACGATGAAACCCGGTCAGATTGTTACTGTACGTAAGTTGCGTGACGAGAATTCTTCTCTGAAACGTCGTGATCTTAAACTCGTTCAGGTGCGTGATGCAGTTCCTGCAACATCTACTCAGATTCTGCAAGGTATTACTCGTGCTGCTCTTGCTACTAAGAGCTTTATGAGTGCCGCTTCTTTCCAGGAAACAACAAAGGTTCTTAATGAGGCTGCAATTCGTGGTAAGCAGGATAAGCTCGAAGGTATGAAGGAAAATGTTATTTGTGGACATTTGATTCCTGCTGGTACAGGACTTCGTCAATGGGATAAACTCGTTGTGGGTTCTAAAGAAGAGTATGAGCGTATGCAAGCTAATCGTAAAAATGTTCTTGACTTCGCTGAACACGGAGTTGTTACAGAATAATTACGGTATACATTAATATATAAGTAGGCGACAATTATTGTCGCCTACTTTTATTTTATATAAGGTACGCGCGAACTATATATATGTAAGCGATATGACGTAAATATAGTTTTATGCATAAATGTTTGGTTCTACGTCAATTTAAAAGGTGATATCCCCAATTAATCTATTCAGGCTAAAGACAACGCTACCATAAAAAAGTTTTTTAATGCCACTAATGTCATAATGTCACAAACCCTTTATTTATAGTGGATGAGCGAGTGACATTAAGTGACATTATCGGTGTAAAAGTGACGATATAATTGAAATCACACCAATATTTGGCGATTTTTAGCCAAATATGCAGTACATGTATAGACACTTTTTCGTTTATGATCGTCTGTACTCGTCATTATGGGCACTATACTTTGCTATATATTTAGTTATTATCTCAGAATCCTACTGCAAAAATTGTGGTAATTGTCATCTATCTTATTCTTGTTGTCTTATTGATCATCATTTGTTTACCTGCGCCAAGTAATATCCTTTTTCACGTTAGGTAATTCAATTACACAACGTGTGTAATCGAGTTGTTCACGTTGTGTAACACGGTTACACACGTTGTGTAATCGGATTGCACACATGCTGATGTAATCGAATTACCCAAAAGTTGTGGAAATTTAGGTAATAGTTTGCGCACTCAGTTTCAAACGATATTTGCATACTTCAAATTCATTCTATCATGTCTATATGCGGTTGGAGTAGACTTTTTGAATTATCCATGCTGTTAGGGGGCCTGTCTTTATGTTCGATAAAACTCAATCAGCATAAAATATGTATTATGTAAATAGCATAATTGCGAAAAAAACACCAAAAACAGGTGTACTCTAGGGTATAATGCCACTTTTACACCGATAATGTCACTTAATGTCACTCGCTCAGCCCTTATAAACAAAGGGTTTGTGACATTATGACATTAGTGACATTAAAAAA
>OBID01000759.1_pt1 | contig 12301 bp, 8 predicted proteins | sample 1519781 | NCBI WGS metagenome assembly OBID01 (sample SAMEA3991478, study PRJEB22521) | metagenome | biome: anthropogenic terrestrial biome; feature: sewage plant; material: sludge | place: Sweden | collected 2012-09-26
AAGCAATGGTGGGAGCGAGCTTGCTCGCGACAATACTTGTTCAGACCTTCCTTAAATGCCGAACGACCGGTCGTTGAAAGTCTGCCGGCGACCTGCGCTCGTGTACGATGCAGCTTGCTCGGATGGAATCAGGGGGAGTTGCTGAATGTATTGTCCCAATTGCGCGCAGCCGAACGTCGATTCGGCGGTAACTTGCAGTCGCTGCGGAGCAAGCCTGCCCACGCAGATGTATGCGTCGCCTTCGACCCCGGCGACCTATGAGAAGGTCGACAACTATCTGGTCTGGGCCATCCTTGCGACCCTGTTCTGCTGCCTGCCGACCGGCATCGTGGCCATCGTGTATGCCGCCCAGGTCGATTCGAAAGTCGGCGCCGGCGATGTGGCGGGGGCTCGCCAATCCGCGCGCAATGCGGCCACCTGGAGTTGGGTATCCCTTGGCCTTGGCCTGCTGTTCATCCTGCTCTACTTTGGCCTGGTGGCAGTCAGCATCGGCCTGGGCAGATGAGCGATTGGCGCCCGTCCGTAGCCAGGCTTGAGGACCTGCGCACGCACATCTCCGCGCTGCCCTGGCTCGGGCCCGCCGCACTCGCTGCGGCCAGCCTGCTGGTCGTCGCGGTTCTGACGCAGGCCGATCCCTACGCTGCCGACAGCCTGCTTCCCGGCTGCCCGTTTCATGCACTGACCGGCCTGTTCTGCCCGGGCTGTGGAGCAACGCGCGCCGTGCACGCCCTGATCCACGGGGATCCGCTGCTCGCCTTGCGCATGAACCTGCTGGCTACCCTGGCCATTCCACTGCTGCCGCTGATGCTTTTGCGCTCCCTGCGCGGCCCTGATCCGGCCACCGGCTGGCTGACCGATGCCCGGCTCTGGCTGGTGCTGGTGGTCGCGTTCAGCGTGTTGCGGAACCTGCCGCTTCACCCCTTTATCTGGCTCGCACCGCTGTAGCTGCTCGCACGCGGACTCGCCCGTGCAGCGCGGGCCTGCTCCCGCAAATTTCACTCCTGACCCGGCATGACATTCGGCACATTGCCTGTCGCATCTGTGGAGTAGCAATATGTGGCTATGACAGATATCGACACCCGAACGCTCGAGCGCGAAATGAAGAAGGGCTCGGCCGAGCTGATCATTCTTTCCATCGTCGAGAGCCGTGCGCGCCACGGCTATGAAATCAGCAAACTGATCGAAACCCGCTCGCAGGGCCAGCTCAAGTTTCATGTCGCCTCGCTGTATCCCCTGCTGTACCGGCTGGAAGAGCGCCAGTGGCTGCAGGGTCGCTGGGTCGAGAAGGCCGGCCAGCGCCGCAGGCGTTTCTATTCTCTGACACCCGAGGGTCGCCGCGTGCTCGCGCGCCAGCGCGAGACGTGGGAAACCTTTGTCCAATCCATGCGCCTGATCACGAGCAGCTCCCATGCCTGACTGGACTCACCATCTGCGCCAGCGCCTCACCCACCTGGATCTGGACGGAGGCCGCGAAGCGGAAATCGTCGAAGAACTGTCCCAGCATCTGGACGAACGCTACGAAGAACTGCGCCGCCACGGCAGCAGCGAAGCCGAAGCCTGCCGCGTTGCGATGGACGAACTGGTTGATCCGGATTCGCTGGTTGAGCACATGCGGCCTTTGCGTCAGGCGCAAACCGCGGAATCGCCGACGCCGGGCATGCCGACAGGATCACTGTGGGCCGATGTCGGCACCGATCTGCGCCATGCCATGCGCGGCTTGCGCAACCAGCTCACCTTCAGTGTCGTAGCGATTTTCACCCTGGCTCTTGGGATCGGTGCCAATTGTGCAATTTTCGCCTTGGCCGATGCGACCCTGCTGCGCGCGTTGCCGCTGCCCGAAGCCGAACAGCTGGTGATGATGAGCGAATCCAGCACGAATTCCTCCAGCGGGGCGGTGTCAGCGACCAACCTCAACGACTGGCAAGCGCGCAGCCAGAGTCTGCAAAGCGTGGCGGGTTTCGTCCCCAATGTGGGCAGCATGGTGCTGGCCAACCCGGATGGTGCGGCGCAAACCGTACCGCGCCAATGGGTGACTGCCGGCATCTTCGACGTGCTGGGTATCCAACCGCTGGTCGGGCGCACCTTCAAGCCCGAAGACGACAAGGCCGAGCGCAATGTTGTGGTGTTGAGCGAAGCATTCTGGCGCAGCCGCTTCAACGCCGACCCCGGCATCGTCGGCAATGACCTGCGCCTGGATGGCGAAATGTTCAACGTGCTCGGCGTGGTTCCCGAGCAGGCACAAATGATCGGTCGCGCCAGCATGTGGGCGATGATTCCGATCCTTTCCGCCAGCAACGAAGATCGCAGTGATCGCTTTTTGCGCGTGGTGGGGCGCTTGCGTGCCGATGCCGACCTGAAAGCGGCCTCGACTGACATGGCGGTGGTCGCCGCTGGTTTGGCCCGCGACTTTCCCGAGGTCAATCAGGGCCTGGGCATTGCGATTGAACCGTTACAGGCTGCCTTGTTCGGTACCGACCTGCGCCAAACCGCCATGCTGTTCCTGGCCGTGGTCGGCTTCGTGCTGCTGATTTGCTGCGCCAACGTGGCCAATCTGCTGCTGGCCCGCGCCAACGCGCGTCGCCGCGAATTTGCCATTCGTGCGGCCCTGGGTGCCAACCGCTGGAGGGTGATGCGGCAAATGCTGGTCGAGAGCTTGATCCTGGCTTTGCTCGGCGGCGCGCTCGGTCTGCTGTTGGGCGCACTCATTCTGCAGATTGCACCCAACCTGATTCCGCAGGATCTGCTGCCCGGCGGAGTGGAGCTGCATTTTGACCTGCGCGTATTGGGTTTCTGTCTGCTTGCCAGTGTGTTGGTCGGCCTGCTGTTTGGCATCGGCCCGGCCTGGGCTGCAACCCGGCAAGCACCGGCCGCGGCCATCGGCTCGGAAACCCGCGGTAGCAGCGGGCGTGGCGGCAAGATGCGCAATCTGCTGGTGGTTGCCGAAGTGGCCACGGCCGTGGTGCTGCTGTTTGGTGCCGGCCTGTTGCTGCGCACCTTGCTGGCCATGCAGTACGTGGATCGCGGTTATCGCGCCGGGGAAACCTTGACCCTGCTGGTCGATCCGATCGGGGATCGCTATCCCACCGACGCATCGCTGCTTCAGTTTTTCGACGAGATCGAACGCCAGGTGCTGGCCAGCGGCAACGTGAAGCAGCTGGCTTGGTCCAGCGCGCTGCCGATGGGCACACCTGGAGGCACCATAGGCAATGCCGCATTCGATGTGGAGGGTGCGGCTGCGCAGGCCAAGGGCCAGCAAGCCGTTGCCGATTACCAGATTGTCAGCCCCGGCTACTTGTCCGCGCTGGATATCCGCGTGTTGAGCGGCCGCGAATTTTCCGACACCGATCGCGCCGACAGCGTGCCGGTGTGCATGGTCAACCAGACCTTTGTCGACACGCACCTGGGCGGTATCACGCCGCTGGGCGCGCGCATCGCCATCCGCACCTCGACTGCCCCGGACGCCAAGGTGACCGTGCGTGAAATTGTCGGCGTTTCCGCACCCGTCATGGCGCGCGCGACCGAGATCGATGCCGCGCCGAAAATCTACGTGCCCTTGGCGCAGCGGCCGACCGACGACATCTTCCTGCTGGTGCAGCCCAAGGTCGGCAGCGCCAGCGCGCTCATCCCGCAGGTTCGCGCCGCCATCGCGCGCGTGGACACCGAACAACTGGTGACGGTCAGCGATTTGATGACCCTGGAGGAGATCGCTGCCGACGCCACCTCCCGGCATCGTTTCCGCGCTGTCCTTGTACTGGCCTTTGCGAGCCTGGCCTTGCTGCTGGCGATGGTCGGCGTGTTCGGCATTCTTGCCTGGTCGGTGCAACAACGGGTACGCGACTTCGGCGTTCGCATGGCTGTGGGTGCGACCGCCAACGATGTGCTGCGCCTGGTGCTGCGCGGTGCCTTGGTGCTCACGGTCAGCAGCCTGTTGATCGGCCTGTTGCTTGCCGTACCGATGGGCCGCTGGATGGCGTCTGTGCTGTACGGAGTGTCGCCTTTTGATCCGCTCACGCTGGCCATGGTCATGCTGGTTTTGGCGCTGACGACCCTGCTGGCAACGCTTGTGCCGGCCCTGAAGGCCGCACGCGTCCACCCAGTCGAGGCCATGCGCGGCTACTGAGCTTGTCCGCGCGGGCGCAATGCCGCGCATGCCGGCCTGCCTGGACTCCGCGAGCCACGGATCCCCTGCCTGAACCGAAGCCTTTGGCCCGAGCCTGGCTGATCCGCCCGTTTGCCTTGGGCTTCGTGTAAAATGCGCGCGCCGAATTCAGGCTGAGCCTGAGCCCCAGGACTCCGGTCTGGTTTGCAAACGGGTCTTCGGCACCGTTCCCTCGACATGGTCACGACAGCAGCGCCTTGCCGCGCACCGATGCTGTGGGCACCAGTGTCGTCGAGTCCGGCAGGAGAAGCGGCACCTTTCGCGGATCCGTCCGACCCATCGTTCAACCAGGTATCAGAGAACCATCATGGCCAGGCAGAAAGAGCTCAAGCTCTACCGCAACATCGGAATCATCGCCCACATCGACGCGGGCAAGACCACCACCACCGAGCGCGTGCTGTATTACACCGGGCGCAAGCACCAGATCGTCGACGTTCACGACACCAAGGACGGCAAGGGTTCGACCACGACCGACTACATGGAGCAGGAACGCAAGCGCGGCATCACCATCCAGAGCGCGGCGGTTTCCACCGAGTGGAAAGGTCACCAGGTCAACGTGATCGACACCCCGGGACACGTCGATTTCACCATCGAGGTGAATCGCAGCCTGCGCGTACTGGACGGTGCCGTGGTGGTGTTCGATGGCGTCGCCGGTGTCGAGCCGCAGACCGAAACCAACTGGCGCCTGGCCGACCAGTACAATGTGCCGCGCCTGTGCTACGTCAACAAGATGGATCGCATCGGCGCCAACTTCGCGCATTGCGTGAAGGGCATCCGCGAGCGCCTGGGCGCCAACGCCCTGCTGTGCCAGGTGCCGCTCGGCAGCAATGACGAGTTCTGCGGCATGGCCGATCTGGTCGCCGGCCTTGGATACATCTGGATTTCGGACGACAAGGACAGCAAGTGGGAATCGGTGCCGCTGGAAGATCTGCGCGCCCGCCTCAAGTTTTCCTCGACCGTCGACAACGACTGGGTCGACCAGTTGCCCAAGCTGCGCCAGGATCTTCTGGAATCCGCGCTGGCCATGGATGACGACGCCTTCGAGCGCCTGCTGGAAACCGGCGAGCACGATCCGGTCATGCTCAAGAAGTGCATCCGCAAGGGTGCCATCAGCGGCAAGCTGGTGCCGGTATTCTGCGGTTCGTCCTATCGCAACAAGGGCGTTCAGCAGTTGCTCGATGGCGTAGTCGACTACCTGCCGTATCCGGGCGAGAACGGTGGCATTTCCATGGTCGATGCCGACGGCAAGGTGATCGGCGAGCAGGAAGTGCGCGACGACGCACCAGCCCGCGCACTCGCCTTCAAGGTCATCAACGACCAGTTCGGCACGCTCACCTTTTGCCGCGTCTATTCGGGCGTGATCAAGAAGGGCGACACCCTGCTCAACGTGACCCGCGGCAAGAAGGAGCGCATCGGTCGCATCGTCGAAGTGCAGGCCGCCGCTACCAAGGACATCGAAGAAGTTCGCGCCGGCGACATCTGCGCCTTCGTCTCCATGAAGGACACGGAAACAGGCGACTCGCTGTCCGATCCCGCTTCACCCGTGTTGCTGGAGCGCATGCGCTTCCCGGACCCCGTGATCAGCGTTTCGGTGGAGCCGAAGAACCGCAACGACATCGACAAGATGTCGACCGCGCTCTACAAGATGGCCAAGGCCGATCCGTCCCTGCGTCTGGAAGTGGACAAGGAAACCGGCGAAACCGTGCTCAAGGGCATGGGCGAGCTGCACCTGGAAATCACCGTCGACCGCATGCGCACCGAGCTGGGCGTGGAAGCGGTGATGGGCAAGCCCAAGGTCAGCTTCCGCGAGGCCTTCGGCGGTCCGGTCGAACTCACCTACACGCACAAGAAGCAGTCCGGCGGTTCCGGCCAGTTCGCCGAAGTGAAGATGATCTTCGAGCCGGCCGAACCCGGTACCGGCATCGAGTTCTCCGACGAAATCGTCGGCGGCCGCATCCCGCGTGAATACATCCCGGCGGTCGAACATGCGATCCGCACCGAGAGCCGCAAGGGTCAGGTGGCCGGATACGAAGTGGTCGATTTCAAGGCACGCCTGATCGATGGCAAGTTCCATGACGTCGACTCCTCGGCACTGGCCTTCGAGATTGCCGGCAAGGGTTGCTTCCGCGAAGCGCATCGTGGCAGCCGACCCAAGTTGCTGGAGCCGATCATGGGCGTGGAAGTGGTGACCGAGGCGGAATACCTCGGCGACATCATCGGCGACGTCAACCGCCGCCGTGGCACGGTCAGCGAGCAGGGCCAGAAGGGCCCGCAAGCCTTCGTGCAGGGCCAGGTTCCGTTGGCCGAGATGTTCGGCTACATCAACTTCCTGCGCTCGGCCACACGCGGTCGCGGCACCTTCACCATGGAATTCGACAACTACGCCGAAGTGCCGAACAGCCTGGTCGAGAAGCTGATGGAGAAGGAATCCAAGTAGGGTTCAACGCGCTCCTCAACCGGCAATCCATCGCCAGCCAACGCCTGCGTACCGCCCTGCGGTCGCAGGCGTTGTTGTTTGTGGCTCACGAAATCCCGGGCAGGCCACCGCGCCGTGTTTTCAGGCCTTGCGCACGAATTCGGACTTGAGCTTCATTGCGCCAATGCCTTCGATCTTGCAGTCGATGTCGTGATCACCTTCGACCAGACGGATGTTTCTGACCTTGGTTCCGACCTTCACCACCAGCGAAGAGCCTTTCACCTTCAGGTCCTTGATTACAACCACCGAGTCGCCATCGACAAGCATGTTGCCGTTGGCATCCTTGATCATGCGATCGCCCTCGTCGCTTGCGCTCGTTGCGGCGTCCAGCGGCCACTCATGTCCGCATTCCGGGCATACCCATTGGCCCCGATCCGCATAGGCAAATTCCGACGTGCAAATTGGACACGCTGGTGGCTGGTTCATTTGTGCTGGCTCCGATGAAGGGCTGAGGCTTGCAAGCCCAGGGCCTGAAATACCTATTATCTGCGATGTCCGGATCAGCCGGAGCGGGCGAAACGAAGGTAGAAGCGCCCGACCAGGCCGCATCATGCAACCGGACCGAACTGTTTCGGTACTTATCTCCCAATGCCGCAGGAAAACCGTCTGTTGCGGCAGGTTTCACCGTCCTGAAGGGAGATCACCATGCCGTTGCTCGCTCGTTCCATTCGAATCGCCACATCCGTTGCGCTTGTCGCATCATGTCTTGCATTCACTGCCCCTGCGTTTGCAGGAGGCGCCACCACCTTCAACGTCAATACCGTGGGCATGTCCGCGTGGTCGATCAATGGCCAGAACAATCCACCGCTGACCTTGTTTCGTGGCCAGACCTACCAGTTCGTCATGCAGGGCACCAGCAGCGTGCATCCGTTCAACATCAATACCACCAACACCACGGGCTCCGCCAACCTGTACAACGACGGCGTCACCAACAACGGCGCCAGCGGAACGCAGACCCTGACCTTCGTCGTACCCACCAATGCGCCGGACAGCCTGCACTACAACTGCGGCAACCACACCAGCATGAATGGGCCGATTACCATCATCACCGACGAGATCTTCAGCGACGGGTTTGAGCTTTAAGCTCGGGGATTCACGCCACGCCGCATCCCGCGTCCCGGTTCCAGCGCGTCTCACGCCTTGAGACGCGCACGGGTGTAGGCTGGCCGTCCTTCGCCGCCTCGTCCTGCCATGTCCGCGCACCCGGTTCTCGAATCGTTTCATCCTGCGGTCGCGGCCTGGTTCGCACGGCAGTTTGATGGGCCCACGCCGGCGCAGGTCGAGGCCTGGCCAGCCATTCGTGACGGTCGCCATTGCCTGATTGCTGCGCCCACGGGATCCGGCAAGACCCTGGCCGCATTCCTGGCGGTGATCGACGGGCTGATCCGCGACAGTCTGGATTTCGGCCTGACCGAGCAGACCACCGTGGTTTACGTCTCGCCACTCAAGGCCTTGTCCAACGACATCGCCATCAATTTGGAAGCGCCGCTGGCCGGCATCCGCAGCGAGCTTGAGCGCCTTGGCCACATCAACATCGATATCCGCGCCGCGGTACGCACCGGCGACACGCCTGCGGCGGATCGCCAGCGCATGCTGAAGAACCCGCCGCATATTCTGGTGACCACGCCGGAGTCGCTGTACCTGCTGCTCGGCTCGGAGTCCGGTCGGTTGATGCTGGGTGGCACGCGCACGGTCATCGTCGATGAAATCCATGCCGTTGCCGACGACAAGCGCGGCAGTCACTTGGCGCTGAGTCTGGAGCGACTGGAAGCCCTGTGCCAACGGCGCTTGATCCGCATCGGCTTGTCCGCCACGCAGAAACCCATCGAGGAAATCGCACGCTTCCTTGTGGGTAGCAGCCACGTCGATGCCGATGGCCATCCGGACTGCTCCATCATCGACTCAGGCCACGTGCGCGAGCGCGACCTCGGCATCGAATTGCCACCGCATCCGCTGCAAGCGGTGATGTCCGGCGAAGTCTGGGAGTCGGTCTACAACCGCCTCGCCGAGCTGATCGCGACGCATCGCACCACCCTCGTTTTCGTCAACACCCGGCGCATGGCTGAACGCGCCGCGCGCAATCTCGGCGAGCGCCTGGGCAAGGAATCCGTGGCCGCGCATCACGGTTCACTGGCCAAGGAAATCCGCCTCGATGCCGAGCAGCGCCTCAAGCGTGGCGAACTCAAGGTGTTGGTGGCAACCGCTTCACTGGAACTGGGCATCGACATCGGCGATGTGGATCTGGTCTGCCAGTTGGGTTCACCGCGCGCAATTGCCGCCTTCCTGCAACGCGTGGGGCGTTCCGGCCACGCGGTGAACGCCACGCCCAAGGGCCGCCTGTTTCCGCAATCGCGCGATGATCTGGTCGAGTGCGTGGCCCTGCTCGACTGCGTCCGCCGCGGCGAGATGGATACCTTGAAGATTCCGCGTGCACCGCGCGATGTTCTGGCCCAGCAGATCGTGGCCGAGGTGGCCTGCGGTGAATGGGATGAAGGTGCCTTGTTCGATTGGCTGCGCCGGGCCTGGCCGTATCGTGACCTTGCGCGCGAGGAGCTCGATGCCGTGCTGCGCATGCTGATGGAAGGATACAGCTCGCGACGCGGACCACGCGCAGGCCTGGTGCATCGCGACGCCGTGCACGGCCGGATCAAGGGCAAGCGCAGCGCGCGCCTGACCGCGCTCACCTCCGGCGGCACCATACCCGACACCGCCGACTACGCGGTGGTGGTGGAACCGGAAGCCGTCACGGTCGGCAGCGTGCACGAAGACTTCGCCATCGAAAGCATGTCCGGCGACATCTTCCAACTCGGCAACACCAGCTACCGGGTGTTGCGCGTGGAGCGCGGCAAATTGCGCGTGGAAGATGCCCATGGCCTGCCACCGAGCCTGCCGTTCTGGATTGCCGAAGCCCCCGGCCGCAGCGATGAATTGTCGATGGGCGTCTCGCGTTTGCGCAGCGAGATCGAGCAGCGATTGCTGCTGAATGAGAATCGGGAATGGGGAGCGGAGAATGGGCAAGGCGTCGCGAGTGTCGAGATTGCTGCGACGTGTGATGCCTTGAGGAAAGCGATTGGCATCGATGCCGAAGCGGCGCGGCAACTGGTTGATTACCTGGCCAGCGCCTGTCGTGCGCTGGGTGCACTGCCTACGCGTCAACGCATCATCCTCGAACGCTTCTTCGATGAATCCGGCGGTACCCAACTGATTGTGCACAGCCCGTTTGGCAGTCGCATCAACAAGGCTTGGGGTCTGGCTTTGCGCAAGCGCTTCTGCCGCTCATTCAATTTCGAATTGCAGGCCGCTGCCACCGAAGACGCCATCGTGCTGTCGCTGTCCACCAGCCATAGTTTTCCGCTCATCGAGGTGTCCCGTTACCTGCATTCGGCCAGCGCGCGCGATGTGCTGGTGCAGGCCCTGCTCGATGCACCCCTGTTCGGCACGCGCTGGCGCTGGGTAGCGACCACGGCACTGGCCCTGCCGCGCTTTTCCGGAGGCCAGCGCGTGGCGCCGCAACTGCAACGCATGAAGTCGGAAGATCTGCTCGCCACCGTTTTCCCCGACCAGGTGGCCTGCCTCGAAAACATCGTGGGTGAGCGCCAGATCCCCGATCATCCGCTGGTCGCACAAACGCTCGACGACTGCCTCAACGAAGCGATGGACTGCGAGGGTTGGCTTGAACTGCTGCGCGGCATGGAACGCGGCGACATCGACGTCATCGCCCGCGATCTCACCGAACCCTCGCCGCTGGCTGCGGAGATTCTCGGCGCGCGGCCGTATGCCTTCCTCGATGACGCGCCACTGGAAGAACGTCGCACCCAGGCTGTGCAGGCGCGCCGTTGGACGGATCCCCAGTCGGCAAGTGACCTTGGTGCACTGGATTCTGCCGCCATCGACAGCGTGCGCGAAGAAGCCTGGCCCGATCCTCGCGATGCCGATGAAATGCACGACACACTGATGGGTATCGGTTTTGTCAGCGCCGATGAAGTGTCCGCGCAGCCACGTTGGCTGGATTGGCTGGAACGCTTGGCCGCCCATTCACGCGCCACCCGCGTGTGCATGCCGCAGGGCGATCTTGATGTGTGGATCGCCTGCGAACGCTGGCCGTGTCTGCGCGTCGTGCATGCCGATGCCGTGGCCGAACCGAAACTTGACGCACCCGCCGAGTTCAACGCGGTGCCATGGGACCGAGAATCGGCATTGGTCGAACTCGTGCGTGCGCGCATGAGCATGCTGGGGCCGGTTTCCGTTGGCGCGCTCGCCAATGCGTTTGCCGTGGAGCGAAGCGCTATCGAACTTGCCCTGCTGGCATTGGAACGGCAAGGCAATCTCATGCGTGGCCACTTCACGCCGGGCGCCATTGACGAGGAATGGTGCGATCGACTGCTGCTGGCACGCATCCATCGCTACACCCTGAAGCGCCTGCGTCGTGAAATTGAGCCCGTCGAGCGCCGCGATTTCATGCGCTTCCTGTTTGACTGGCAACACCTCGCGCCGGGCAGCCAGTTGCGCGGACCGGATGCACTGACGGCTGTGCTGGCGCAGCTCGAAGGTTTTGAAGCCGCTGCGGGCGCCTGGGAAGGAGAGCTGTTGTGCGCACGCATTGCAGACTATTCATTCCTGTGGCTGGACGAGCAATGTCGCAGCGGTCGCCTGGCGTGGACACGATTTGCCAGCGCCACCAACTCGCAAAAGCCGCGCAGCAGCGGCCCGCTGCGCAGTACACCCATCGCCATCCTGCCGCGTCGTCAGCTCGGCCTGTGGCACCAGTTGTTTGACATGACGGATCCCGCGTCGCCGAAACTTTCCTCGCGCGCCGACGCCGTGCTTGATCATCTGCGCACGCGCGGAGCCTCCTTCTTTGACGAAATCGCGCAGGAAACGCGCCTGTTGCAGGTGGAAGTCGAGGTCGCACTGGGTGAACTGGTCGCACGCGGTTTGATCCAGGCCGACAGCTTTGCCGGCCTGCGCGCGCTGCTGTTGCCTTCATCGAAGCGCACGCAGCGTTCCGCTCGACGTGTGCAACGTGCGCAACTGCTCGGCATTGCCGATGCGGGGCGCTGGTCGCTGACACCTGCGGCCACGATCCAGGCGACACGAACCGAGACGGCCACTACGCACGCCTTCGTGGAACATGCGGCACGCTGTCTGTTGCGTCGCTACGGCGTGATCTGCTGGCGACTGCTGGCGCGCGAGTCGAATGGCTGGCCCGCCTGGCGTGATTTGTTGCGTGTGTATCGCCAACTGGAGGCGCGCGGCGAAATCCGTGGTGGTCGCTTCATCGCCGGCCTTTCCGGCGAACAGTTTGCCCTGCCGGAGGCCATTCCATTGCTGCGCAAGACACGTGGTATTCAACGCGCTGACGACAGGGTGGTGATTGCCGCCACCGATCCGCTCAACCTGACCGGCATCCTCGACGAGATCACGCGCGTCCCGGCCACCCTCGGCACGCGCATCCTCTACGTTGACGGTATCGCCCGCGCCACCTTCAACAACGGAACCTGCACGCGGGTGGATGGCTCGGATCAACCCTTGCCTGCAGCTTGGCAGGATGCGCTGCTCAAACGCTGCCCCGACCATGCAGACGCACATTCCGCGCTTGTGTAGGGCGGATAAGCGCAGCGCATCCGCCGCACGCTTCCATGCCCCAGCAATTGGTGGATGCGCCC
>OBID01000763.1_pt1 | contig 12282 bp, 11 predicted proteins | sample 1519781 | NCBI WGS metagenome assembly OBID01 (sample SAMEA3991478, study PRJEB22521) | metagenome | biome: anthropogenic terrestrial biome; feature: sewage plant; material: sludge | place: Sweden | collected 2012-09-26
GCCAAGCGAATACGCTGTGCCTCTCCACCCGATAGGGTCGCTGTTGCGCGCTCAAGCGTGAGGTAATCAAGGCCCACATCAACCAAAAAGCGCAGGCGCTCAACTATCTCCTTAATGACACGGTCAGCGATTGCAAGTTCGCGCTCGCTCAGCCCAAGGTGCTCAAAAAATTTAAGGGTTTCAATAATCGAGAATGAAGTTACTTCATTAATGTTCTTATTGCCCACGGTAACGGCCAATATCTCGGGCTTGAGACGGGCGCCATGGCAGGTCTTACAAGGGATAACTGACATAAAACGCTCATACTTTTCACGTGAGCCCTCTGATTCGCTCTCTTTGTGCTTGCGCTCAACTTCACCAATCACACCGTTCCATTCAACAAACCAGTGCGTATTGCGTCCATCACGCGTATGATAATCAACCTTAATGCGCTGGCCTGGCAAACCATCCAAAAACGCCTTTTGGGCCTTCTTGGGTAACTTATTCCAGGGAGTATCAACAGAGACGCCGATATGCTGAGCCACTGCCGCAAGAATTTGAGGATAATAATTTGAACCCGCTGAGAAGACCGAAAATACGCCCTCAGCGATACTTTTTTCTTCATCGCCTATGACAAGTTTTTTATCAACCTCAAGACGCGAACCCAAGCCAAGACAGTCAGGGCACGCGCCGAACGGACTATTGAACGAAAAATCACGGGGAGATAACTCTTGAAGCGAAATACCATGCTCCGTACAAGCCAGAGCCTGCGAAAACGTGAGGATCTCTGATTTCTCTCCCCCCACAATTTCAATCATCACCATTCCTTCGGCAAGCGTAAGCGCGGTCTCAACCGACTCGGCAAGACGCGTGCGAATACCCTCTTTCATGACAAGACGGTCGACGACAACCTCAATGGAGTGCTTGAATTTTTTGTCGAGCACAATCTCTTCATCGAGCGTACGCATTTCCCCGTCGACACGAACACGCGAAAAACCCTGCGCCTTCAAGTCAGCAAATAGCTTGTGATACTCTCCCTTGCGCTCACGGATGATGGGAGCAAGGACATGAAATTTTGTACGATCTTCAAGTTCAAAAATCCGGTCAACAATTTGGTCAGAAGTTTGTTTGTGAATCGGCTTACCACACACAGGGCAATGAGGAATACCAATGCGTGCATAGAGCAAACGCAGATAGTCATATATCTCTGTGACAGTGCCCACCGTTGAGCGAGGGTTGTGTGAGGTCGTTTTTTGATCGATAGAAACAGCGGGAGAAAGCCCTTCGATATGATCAATATCAGGCTTGTTCATTTGACCTAAGAATTGGCGCGCGTATGCCGAAAGGGACTCAACATAGCGGCGCTGACCTTCGGCATAAATCGTATCAAAAGCCAGAGAAGATTTGCCGGACCCCGACAAACCAGTAATCACCACAAACTTATCGCGGGGAATCTCGAGCGAGACATTTTTAAGGTTATGCTCCCGAGCTCCTTTAATAATAATTTTTGAATTTGACATAGTATTTTCTCCTTGTACGTTCTAGCCTTTCAGTATAGCATCAAGGATTCAATTTCTTGGCGTGCGACACGAAACCCATGACCCCAGCACAATATGTTCGTATCATGCCCTCGATTATGCGGTTTTTGCGCTCTAAAACAATATTTACCTGCGCGAAAGGTGGTAATTGCGTATCCTTTAAGGGAACAATTGATTACGCCCAAGCATTAAGGAGGACCACTTATGAAAATCTATACAGGCACTGGTGATAAAGGAACGACAAGCCATCTCGAAACGGGACGCGTTTCAAAAGGTGCAGTCGAGATTGAAGTGAGTGGTCAGTTCGACAATGCCATCGCTATGATTGGTTTCGCGCGTGAAGCGCTTTTTCGCAAGCAACGCATGAACCAAGAGCATGAGGCAGCCTGGGCACCACTCGTACGCGCGCTCACTCATGCTCAGCAGCGCCTCTTTACGGCTGCAGCATGCCTTTACGACGCAACCGCTACACAAAACCCCCTCGGTGAAAAAGACATCATCGATCTCGAGAACTCTATCGATACTTTTTCGACCCACCTACCCGACCTTGATGATTTTATTGTTCCCGGAGGTTCCGAGGCAAACGTCCGACTCAATCTTGCCCGCTGCTCTGTGCGCGAAGCCGAGCGTGTTTCAGTACGCGCGCTTGAAGAATTTCATCGTCACGGCAAAGATCTCAACATAACCTGCATCGCTTATCTGAACAGACTTTCTGACGCGCTCTTTGTCTACAGTCGCTACGCACTCCTCATCGACAACAAGGTGCCTCTTATTTGGACCCCTTGGATTGCGGATGAAGATGAGTAATACCGAAAAACTTGAGGCGCACCTTAACAATCTCTCGGAGTGGATGAAAAACAATGGCCGCGTTGCTGTTGCGTATTCTGGTGGCGTTGACTCGACCCTTGTTGCCGCTGTCGCAAGCAGGGCGCTCGGCGACAAAGCAGACATCATCTTTTGCCACACGCCGCTCATTGCCCGCCAAGAAGCAGACGAGGCGGTAGCGCTGGCAGATTCGCTCAAGTTTCCTCTCACAGTCTTAGAGCTTGACCCGCTTGCCCTTGAGCAAGTACGCGAAAACCACCCAGATCGATGCTATTTTTGCAAATATCATATTTTTTCGCAGATTGCTGCCGCATATCCCGATTGCGCCATCGTTGATGGTACAAATTTTGATGACACGTTTACTGATAGGCCGGGGTTAAGGGCGCTCGATCTGCTCAACATTAAGAGCCCGCTTGCAGAGCAGCGCATTACGAAAAAAGAAATCCGCGCCCTCTCAAAAGCAATGGGTCTCCCGAACTGGGATAAGCCCTCCGCCCCCTGTCTCGCCACGCGATTTGCCCCCTACACGACCATAAGTCTTGAAGCTCTTGAGCGAGCTCAAGAAGCCGAAGATATTGTGAGTCAAGCGGGGTTTTCTTATGTACGTGTGCGCGACCATTACCCCAAAGCGGTTATTGAGGTACACCCCGATGAAGTAAAAAGGCTGCAGCGCACACTCGAGAGCGTGAGAAGCAGCCTTTCTGCGTTATATCAAATCATAGCGGTAGCTCCCGAAGGTTACTCCGGTTCAACCGACTAACATCGTTTCGAATTAATCGGCAATTGTGCTTTTAATCGCCGCTTCAAAACTATGGTTCTCATCAGGAGAAATTACTCCTTTTTCAGTTATAAATCCCGTAATGTTTTCCGCTGGTGTTACGTCAAACGCGGGGTTGTAACACTCGACATGCGTTGGCGTCGTTTTAAACCATGCGTCAAACGCATATCCGCCGCCTTTGCGCGATATTTGCATATGGTGACCCTTGGTCATAGGCAAATCGCAGGGCCCGTCGCTCGTGAGCTTGTCGAATGCGGAAGCAACTTTTGGATCACCTGGGTCAAAGGTGCCCGAAACCGTAACGCCCTCAATCTCACGAGGGTCGCGCTCTTCGATTTCGATGAGATCGCCGTTTGCAAGAGTGAGATCAAATGTCGATGCTGGTGCCGCAATATAAAAAGGAACGCCGTGCTCCTTGGCAAGTACCGAAACGCCATATGTGCCAATCTTATTGGCGGTGTCGCCGTTTGCGCAGATACGGTCCGCCCCCACAACAACAGCGTCAACCCATCCATGGCGCATAACCGAAGCAGCCATGTTATCGCAAATGAGCGCTGAAGGAACTTGGGCCATAAGCAACTCCCAGGCCGTAAGACGTCCACCTTGATTGACGGGGCGCGTCTCATCAACCCACACGTGCTCGACATTGCCCTGCTCGGCCGTTGCGTAAATAACGCCGAGCGCTGTGCCATAAAAGGCGGTCGCGAGCGAACCAGCGTTGCAGTGCGTCAAAAACTTAGTAGGTTTGGTAAAAAGCGCGGCACCGTGAGCGCCAAGTTGACGATTAATGGCTTCGTCTTCTTGCTCCATTTTGAGCGCTTCAGAAAGCAGTGCCTCATGAATTTCTGCAGGCGTACTTTCTGCGAGCGAATGCGCCAATGCCCGCACGCGATTAACGCCCCACGATAGATTGACCGCGGTAGGACGAGCATTCGCAATCTCGTCGGCAGCCTTATCGAGCTCACGTAAGTATTCACTCGTACCGGTCATCTCTTTGCCTTCAGTTTGCGACCACAGCGCGACACCAAAGCCTCCCGCGACGCCAAGAGCGGGGGCTCCTCGAACCGCGAGCATCTTGATAGCAATGATTAAGCCTTCATAAGAATTGCAGGACAAAATGTCACCCTGAAGCGGTAGGCGCGTCTGGTCAATGAGTTGGACGGTGCCGTCCTCCCACCAGAGGGTGCGCGGCAAATCGCTAATAGCCATAGTTTTCATTCCTCTCCGTAGTGTCGAGTACTCCCAGAATTTCGTCGCCCTTTTCGGTACGACCAGAACTATATTCTTTTATTTCATCAAGCACCTCGGCCAAGTCTTGTGGCAGAGGGTCAAGAAACGCCATCTCTTCGCCCGTGATGGGGTGTTTTAGTTTTAACGAGTACGAATGCAGGAATTGGCGCTCGAGCCCGTGATTCGCCTTTACACGCCGTGTGCCATAGGTCTGGTCACCCACGATGGGATGATGAATGTATTCCATGTGCACGCGAATCTGATGCGTGCGACCCGTATAGAGTTTGCATTCAACGAGCGTGAAGCCATCGTCAAAACGGCCGGCCTCAAAACGTTCAAGCACGGTAAAAGTAGTTACCGCCTGCTTTGCTGAAGGATGATCGCTGATACCCATCTTGAGACGATCATGCTGGTTGCGTCCGATGGGAGCATCAATGAGCCCTGTGTCGGGGGCAATCCACCCGTGCACCAAAGCAAGATAGCGACGATCAATTTTTCTGATTTTGATGTCTTCTTGCAGACGCACCTGCGCTTCATCGGTTTTTGCGACCATCATAAGGCCCGAGGTGTCTTTATCGAGACGATGAACGATGCCGGGACGCTCCTCACCCTGGAGTGAGCCCAGTGCAAGCGAATGCGCGAGCAAGGCGTTGACGAGCGTGCCCGTCCAATTGCCTGCCGCCGGATGAACCACGAGGTTTGGCTGCTTTGAGAGAATAATCATGTACTCATCCTCAAAGCGAATATCGAGAGGGATAAACTCCGGCTCGATATCGGTCACCGTAGGAGGTAACACATCTACCCCGATTAGCTCGCCTTCACTGACCTTATATTTTTTGGGGAGACAATCCCCATCAACTGTCACGAAGCCTTGCTCTATAAGCTTCTCAGCGGCGCTGCGTGAAACAATACAATCAAGCGCGCCGATAACCGCGTCGAGTCTCTTGCCGCTCTCTTCCGCCGTAACAGTATGTTCGTGATAACCAACATTACTCATAGTATTTATGCAGCATCCTTTGAGTTCTTTTTTGCCTTCTTTGAAGATGACTTTTCGAGTTCGGGAGAGTTCTCCTCACTCAAAATTCCACCAAAAAAGATGAGCCAGACGACCAACATGATGGCTCCGACGGTAATGCCGATATCTGCTACGTTAAAAATTGCGAAATTCAAAAAACGCGCATCAAAAATATCAGTAACATGACCATAAATTATGCGGTCAACAACATTGCCCATAGCACCCGAAATCAAGAGGCTTGAACCAAGCGCTGGCAAAAGCGTGGTCGGCTTCTCGAAGCGCCAGAACATAAATATTGCCGCTATGGCAACAAGCGCCGCTGTAAAGAACAGCCACGTTTGTCCCGAAAATGACGAGAACGCCGCGCCATTATTGCGTATATAGGTCAGATGAAAAACCTGAGGGATGAGAGCAATGCTCTGGCCCGGCTGCATCGTGAGGCGTTCAACAATTTTGACTGCTTGGTCAAGCACGAACCAAGCGCTCGCCGCGATCCAAAAAAGTCGAGCCGTATGTTTAATGTGAATATCTTTTAATGGAAAAGCCATGCGCTATTCACTCTCTGCTTCAAAGCCAATTTCATCGAGCACGCGCGCGCAACGAGTACAAACATCCTCGTGGCCTTCGACCTGCCCAAGCTCACGATAGTTCCAACAACGAGGGCATTTCTCGCCATCCGCCATCTCAACGCGTGCTTCAAGTATCTCGCCAGATTCAACCTCGACGCCAGACACAATGAAGAGTTCACACAATGTCTCCGTTGAAGTCCCATTCAAAATGGCGGCATACTCCTCAGGAGCGCTCACAACAATTTTTGCTTCCTGACTCTTTGAGATGTGCTTTTCATTGCGCGCCTCTTCAAGAGCCTTTGTCACAACCTCGCGCACCTCACGAAGCATTGCGTATTTTGTGCGCAGCGTATCACCATCGAGACCAGTGGTGTGCGCCACAGGCCACTCGCTCAAGTGTACCGACTCGCGACCCTCAGTAAGCCACCCAGGCATGAATCCCCAGGTCTCGTCAGACGTAAACGCGAGGACGGGCGCAAGCATACGAACAAGCGCTGAGAGGATCTCTGCCAAGACGGTCTGGGCGCTTCGACGCTCAAGGCTTGCTGGAGCGTCCGCGTAAAGTCGATCTTTGAGTACGTCCAAATACGTTGAGCTCAAATCGCCGATGTAGTCAGAAAGCGTACGCTGCGCGAGATAGAAATGCCATTCATCGTTGTGACGTGTCACTTCTTCGATGACATCGGCAAGACGAACAAGCTCCGCCTTGTCGATTTCAAGCAACTCGCTATAAGAAACCTTATCGGTCTCAGCCATATCAGCAATGTTTGAAAGGAGGAACCTAAATGTATTGCGAATGCGGCGATAGGTGTCGCTCGCTCGAGCCAAAATCTCATCTGACCAGCGCATGTCTTGACCATAATCAGTTGTTCCCACCCACATACGAATGATGTCGGCGCCACTCTTTTGCGCAATATCCATCGGTGACACAACATTGCCAATCGACTTGCTCATCTTGCGGCCATCGCCGTCAACAACAAAGCCGCAGGTCATTAAATTTTTATAAGGAGCCGTGCCGTCATAGCCCATCGATGTGAGGTACGATGACTGGAACCAACCACGATGCTGGTCAGAACCCTCAAGATAGAGGTCAGCTGGACGACGCAGTTCGGGGCGCGCTTCGCATACAGAAATATGCGAGACGCCACTCTCCCACCAAACATCAACGATGTCTGATTCGGGAACAAACTCAGTGCCACCACAGTGCGGGCAGGTAAGCCCTTTCGGTAGATACTCTGAAGGCTCTTTGGTGTACCACGCATCGGCGCCCTCGCGCTTAAACAGGTCAATAATTGCGTCGAAAGTTTCTTCATTCGCCACAACCTCGCCGCAGTCTTTACAGTGATGCACCGGTATAGGCACGCCCCAAGAACGCTGGCGAGAAATACACCAATCAGGGCGGTCGGAAATCATCGCGCCCATACGATTGCGTGTCCACTCGGGAATCCACGTAAATGAGTCAAAGTTATCAATAGCCGCTTGGCGCAGACCTGTTTTATCCATCGAAACGAACCACTGTTCAGTCGCGCGGAAAATGACTGGCTCCTTGCAGCGCCAGCAATGAGGGTACGAGTGCGTAATGGGAGCGCTCGCGACGAGCGTACCCTTTTCTTTAAGCCACTCAACAATCTGAGCGTCATCACGACGCACCTTGTTACCCTTAAAGGGACCGCCGCCTTCGTCAAAGTAACCTTCATCGTCGACAGGCATATAGATGGGCAGGTCATATTTTACGGCAAGCAAATTATCTTCCGCACCGTGACCGCCAGCGCCATGAACCGCACCTGTACCTGTTGACATCTCAACGTAAGGGTCAGTGATGATACGACACTCGCTGCGGCTCTCGTGCACGGGATGTTTGTAGGTCAGCTTCGATAGCTCGGCGCCCGTACGCGTGCCCTCAAGCACCTCGTACTCTTCCCAACCCGCTGCTTGCGCAACCTGCTCGAGCAATTCTTGCGCAAGCACAAGAACCCATGATTTGACGCGCACCGCGACATACTGCGCATCGCCATTGAGCGTTACAAAGCCATTGGCCGGAAGCGTCCAGGGTGTTGTTGTCCAGATGAGCACCGATACCGGCGTGCCCGCTGCTTGGTCGTCCCAAGGCGTTGGGCCGTTGAGCTCATAGGCCACATACACAGAAGTTGACGTGTCATCCTTGTATTCAATCTCAGCTTCGGCGAGAGCGGTCTTGCAGTGCATACACCAGTGAACCGCTTTGCGCCCACGATACACAGAACCATCCAAGTACATCTTTTTGAAGACCTCGACGTTACCCGCTTCATATTCATGATTGAGCGTGAGATAGGGGTTATCCCAATCGCCCAAAACGCCCAGACGTTTAAATTCGCTGCGTTGAATATCAACAAACTTGAGCGCATAATCGCGACATTTGAGACGCAACTTAGCGCGTGAAATTTCTGCCATGCGCTCAGGTCCCAAGTTCTTTTCAACTTGATGCTCAATAGGTTGACCGTGGGTATCCCAGCCGGGCACGTACGGCGCACGGTAACCACGCATTGTTTTGTACTTTACTACGACATCTTTAATGATTTTATTAAATGCGGTGCCCATGTGAATATGACCATTAGCATAGGGAGGCCCGTCGTGGAGCACGAATAACTCGGCATTCTCACGTTGCTTGAGCGCCTTTTCATAAATCTTCTTCTCATTCCACTGCTCAATCCAGCCAGGCTCGCGCTGCGAAAGGTTCGCGCGCATCGGAAACTCCGTCTGAGGAAGGTTCATCGATTTCTTGTAATTGTTGGCCACGTGCATCTCCTTAACGTATAAAAAAACGCTTCAATCCGAGGATATCTATCCTGGGACGAAGCGTACATCTCCGCGGTACCACCCAGCTTGCCCCTTATCGGAGCCGCTCATTGAATCTGTTTACGCCAGACATACGTCACTCTTACGCAGGGTTTTTACCCCTTGGGAGTAATGCTCAGAGGTGATAACTTTTTTGTTCTAGCGATGGGCTTGCACCGTCCCCATCTCGCTTTTCTAGAATACTCAAAAAAGCCGCGTCCTCGTCAACGCAACTAGTAAACATCATACCCGCAAACAAAGAACCACGCAATAAAAGAGCAGGCGTTTAGGAAAAGAACTGCGCTAAACGGATACGAAGCTCCTCGTCACTCAATGACGCGATTTCTACTGTTTTAACACGTGAGGTAGCTCCGCGAATCACGCTCACTGATGTTTTGGGAACACCGAGAGCTTTCGCGATTGTTTGAGCTACTGCCTTATTTGCTTGTCCATCCGCTGGCGCTGCAGTCACAGAAACAGACAAAAGCCCCGCTTCATCAAGAGAGCACAAGGCATCTTGATGAGCACGGGGCTTAACGCTTACACGAAGTAATGCCATTTAGTCGATTTCTTCAATATCTAAATCGTCATCACGATCTCCCCAACGGTCACCGCCGGGAATCTCGAACTCACGTGGCTCAATGAGTGAAGTATCAACGGGCACATCAGCACCGACTTCACCAATAATGAGACTTTCAGCATGTGATTTTTTAGGCGCTGAAACAGGGATTACGGGTTTCTGTGCCGGAACTGGGTGAGGCTCAGAGACAACAGCAGGAAACTCCGCCGTCGCGCCAAAGCTCTCAACCTCAACAGCAGATACTTCTACCACCTCAGGCTCGGGAACGAAGAGGGGCTCCGGCGCTGGTGCTGGCTGTGGCTTGGGCTGAGGTTGTGCAGGCACTACGAAAGGTGCAGGCTCCAACTCTTCTTTGTCAGCTTCGGCTCTAGCAACGGCGGCCGCATAGCTGTCTTCTTTTTCTGAGAGAGCAACCATAACAGAATCTGAAAGACGAACTTCAGAAATTGAGCTCTTCGAATCTTCTAACAGGCGCATAAAGTTTCGACGGAAACGCTCCTCGTCAGCCTTAAGACGCTTAAGCTCAGCGAGCAATTCTCGCTTTTGCGCCAGTGCCTCATGGATAATATCGCTCGCACGTTTCTCGGCCTCATGAATAGTTTTTTCGCGCTCAACCTCAGCTTCCATCGTGATTTCATCAGCAGAACGCTGAGCGATAAGGAGAGCACTGTTGATAGCGTTGCGCTCGCTGTCGAAGGCGGCTATTTTTGACTCGGCTTCACGAAAACGTGCGTGGAGCTCTTCATTTTCTTTGACAAGATGGTCAACTTCAGCGGCGATAGCATCAAGAAAGTCATCTACTTCATCTTCGCGATAACCGCGCATGCCGTGCGAAAACTCTTTTTGATGAATATCAAGTGCGGTGATTTTCATTTCGTCCCCTTTGACTAACTGGCTGACCAAGCACTTTTACAATATGACATAGATTAATCTCTGAATAATCTCTAAAACGATAATAGCGATTATGGGAGAAAAATCAAAATTACCCACTACGGGAATAATGCGTCGAAAAATCGAAAGATACGGCTCGGTAATTGACGCAAGCACACGCTGAATATCAGCCAAAGCGCCGCTTAATGGAAACCATGTAGAAAGAATATAGATAACAATAAGCGTTGAATAAAAGCTAAGAGCAGTAGCAATAAGGTTCGAAATCATAGGGACGTGTTACTCCTCGTCTTCAAATTCATCATCGTGCTCCCACGCCAACTCTTCTGCGCGGATGACCGCAGCATCAATGGCTTCGGTAAATGCTGGGCGCATACCGTGCGTCTCTAAGACATTCACGGCTGCTATGGTCGTACCACCAGGACTCGTCACCATATCAATAAGTTGCTCAGGATGAATCTCGAGCGTTTCCAGCATAGCCGCCGTACCTTTCATGGTGGCCACGCTCAGCTCTTCGGCGACTTCCCTCTTCAGGCCTTGTGTCAAGCCCGCGCGCGTAAGGGCATTAATAATGAGTGCAAAATAAGCAGGTCCGGCTCCAGAAATTGCTGATCCCGCGTTTTGTAAATGCTCTTCGATAACATACGCCTTACCAAAACTTGCGAAAAGTTCTACCACAGCCTCAAGCTGCTGTTGCGAGCATTGCTCATCCACCGAAATGAGACTGCAGCCTTGTCCGACAAGCGCTGGCGTATTGGGCATGACGCGCGCAATACTCGCCTCTTCGCCAAGAGCATCATGAAGTGAATCAAGGGTAATGCCAGCGGCAATCGATACGAAGAGTGGCCCGTGTGTTGCGGTTTTTACATCCGCAGCCACCTCAAATAAAATTTGTGGCTTCACGGCGAGCATGCAGATATCATGAGCGCCAATATCAAAAGAATGGAGTTCGTGAGCGTTGGTGACACAAGTAATGCCGTAGGTCTCTTCAAGATAGTCGCGTCGTTGCGTGCTTGGTGCGACCGCGATGATGTTGCTTGACTCAATCACGTTGGCTCGAAGAATGCCAGCAAGGATAGCCTCGCCCATCTTCCCGCAACCAACGATGACAACCCGCGTTTGCGCATCAAAGCTAAATTCGCTCATGACTTCTCCTTAAAAAGGACGGTTGGCGTTATAGCGGCCACTCGAAAAACGCTGACGGTCAGCATCTGACATCTCAACATTTTGAGGAGTGAGCATAAAGACGGCATCAGCAACCTTGTTAATGCCGCCGCTGAGTCCATATGTAAGGCCTGAAGCAAAATCGATATAGCGACGTTGCTGGTCATTAGGAACTTGACTCAAATCAAGCACAACAGGAGTACCCTGCTTAAACTTATCAGCGATTTCTGATACTTCCTCAAAATTGGTTGGACGCGCGTTGAAAATGCGCATTTGAGGGGTCATAGGCGTTACCGTTGCGGGACCCGTGGGTACTGAGCGCAAAGGCGTTCCACTTGCGGCTTGAGCGCGCTCAAGGTCGGGCGTGCGTGGACGACGGCGGACCGCTCCCTTGCTGGCTCCCGAGCCATAAGGTGATTCATAGTTATAGGTACGCGAGCCCATATCGAAACCGTTATCGTGTCCGTTATCGGCCGGAGTATTTTGTTCATCTTCGTAATAATCTTCGTCTTCCCAATCATTACCGAAGCCAAATTTTGATTTTATGCCATCAAAAATTCCCATTATCTTTCAACCCTTAATCTAAAAAAAACTATTCATAATTTCGTTGACCAAACAGAGACGTGCCTACTCGGACATACGTTGCGCCCTCTTCAATGGCAACTTCATAATCATTTGACATACCCATTGAGAGTTCACTTAATTGTACCTGCGTAAGACCTTGCGCGTCTGCATACTTCTGCAAAGAACCACAAAGACTGCGCAAATCTCTGAACACCCATCGTACTTCGTTTGCATCCTGGTGTGGGGCCATCGTCATCAGACCGTTGACCAGCACATTTTTCATCGGGCCCACTTCGTCGAGAATGTGCTGCATTTCAGCCGACGCAAAACCATGCTTG
>OBID01000765.1_pt1 | contig 12262 bp, 8 predicted proteins | sample 1519781 | NCBI WGS metagenome assembly OBID01 (sample SAMEA3991478, study PRJEB22521) | metagenome | biome: anthropogenic terrestrial biome; feature: sewage plant; material: sludge | place: Sweden | collected 2012-09-26
ATGCTTATACACGAAATACCCTAATTTTGGAAAAACCAAATGATACGCATTTTAGCTAAGCCATGATAAAAACAGAGCGAAGTCAGATTAAAAAGAAATTATTTACAACTGTAAATGCTTCCTTGAGGGGGCTGCTTTCTTATTCAATTTTATTATTAGGAATTCTATTATTACTAGGTACCATATTGGACCAGGCGTCTTCAAGTATTTTTCAACAATATGCAGATCAGATTCATAAATTTAATGAAGGAATTTACTATTCCTGTATTGGATTGATTTGTGTTGTACTTGGATTAGAGCGCGCATTGGATATTTCACGCATTGATCAGGCCCTTGAAAATCAAAATGATATTTTAAATTCAATAGATACACATATTTCAACCTACCGACAATATAAATTTATTGAATCCTATCATGAGATCTATAATTTATCACTGCAATTAACTGAACGAGCTAAAACAAATATCCGTTCAGTGGTCTATGCAAATTCACCCAAAGCACCAGATAGTTGGAATGAACGGGTTGCAGAAATATTACGACGTAAATCAGATGCCGGTGTACCCGTTCAGTTTGACATTGTCATATGCATCAATAAAGACGACATCAATCAACAATTTATCGAATCAACTGAACGCCGTTTTAAAATATTTCAGGATCAAGGTTCTGATATTTACTTTCATAGATACGTTCAATACATGGAAAAAACCATAGGCTATGATTGCTTTATTATTGATGACACGGATTTAATACTAAGTTTTCCAACAATCCTTTCCAATAAAACACAACGGGCATTGTTTTTTGAAAATCAAACAGACACGGTGAATCAATACATCAATTGGTTTAATTCATATGCTATGTTTGAAGCCATTTCTATGAAAACGGCATTAAAGAATGCAAGGGCTCTTTTAAATTTACCGAATTAAAATGATATCATGAAACAACTCCTCGTATTATCCGTAATTTTTCTGCTTTTGAATAGTTGCACAAAAGATTCCGATTCAAAAGAAGAAATGCCTTTATTTAGTTTCTTATCCCAAAGCGGCACCTCTATTGATACCATTCGCAATGGTGCTGTTATATGGGAATATGGATTTCGTTTTAAACCCTTGAAAGCAGGTAAGATTACCAAGCTTGGGATAAAAGTGCCCGCTATAAATACATTCAAAGTTAAATTATATAATTTGACAACGCAAACTATAATCGCACAAACCAGCATTCAGTCAACTAATGAAGGGGGTGAATTTTTTGGAGACATTGCCGATGTCAATGTTACTTCCGGTGCGGATCTCGGGGTAGCAATTGTTGCAGATGTGTTTTTTAAAGTGCGTAATTTGAATGGCGATGCATTTTCCTTCCCGATTACAAAAGACAATTTAAGCATCATTTCATTCAATGAAGAAATATGCGGACCCAATGGCTGCAATGCGTTTCCTGTAACGACCAATGGCACGGTTATAGCGCCTTGTGTAAATATTGTATTCGTTAAGGATTAATTTGGCTGTTTTGTCAACCAATCTGTTTTTTGCAATTCCCATTTCCAGATTAACCCATCCTCTGGATCTTCAATTGATGAAATAAATTGCATACCGCAATGTTTGAGGATTGCTGTGGAAGCATTTTCATGTGGCAATGTATGTGCCAAAATGCTATCTACCTGGCGATTTTGAAATGCATCCAGAATTAAGGCTTTTGCAAGCTCCAATCCATAAGCATTTTGACGAAAAGAAGGAGCAATTTCATAGCCAATTTCAACCCGATTTAAATCATCTGGTTTTCCTTTATAACCACAGGTTCCAATTACCAAATTCTTTGCTTTCAATACGGGTAAATAGGTCCACCAATTCGCTTGAGTAGGATCTGAAAGCAGTTTTAATGTATAATTCAATGGATCCGTTCCAAAAGAGGTCCATTGATCAACCAAATTTAATCCATAGACGGATTCAAAACGATGGACATCTTCAATCAGAAGCGATACCATTTGTAGGTCACAGGCAAGTAGCCTTAATCTTGGAGTTTCAATGATATACATCTTAACGTGTTTGTAATTATTCTTATTAAATCAACAAATTAGCATTCTCAATAAAAACTCATGCAAGCTAAATAAGTTGGCCTAAAACTAAATACAAAGTTTCATTAGTTTTGAATTAAGATCGTTTGCCTATTGATTCGACCTGAAGTATTTACTTAATTAACACTAAACCCTAAAAAAAATGAAGTATTTATTAATTTCCACCTTGTGGTGGCCCTTTATGCATTGTACATTAACAGCCCAGTATTTGGATTTTGAATGTTTAACAGATGCAAGTTACATTCAGGAAGTTGAAACTTCGCAGTGCCCATTTGCTGATATGGATTCTGAAGAAATGGATGCTTTACCCAATGTAACTGTATTTATTAATATCCATTATGTTAAAGGCAGTTACGGTAATTTTTATCCTGGAAACTCCAGCGGAGATCTCAAAGATGGAAATTACTATGCTGGTTTAATGCTCAATCATGCGAATCATGATTTAGATCATTTAATTCCAAATCCAGTTGGAATCAGCCACAAATTGGGAGATGCTAAAATCAACTACCAATTTTATACTGATCCCACAAATCTCAATGATTTATTTGGTGGCATTTGGTATTGGGATCGGGAACCTGCTTCCTTTCCTTATTCAAATGTTTTAAACATTGTTTTCTATAATGGTGATCCGCAACACGAATTGAATGGCTCTGCCTGTAATATTACAGGATGTTGCAATCGGATCAGCCTGTCAGGTGCTTACTACAATCTTTGGGAAAATCCAACGCAACCTCATTTTGGTCACTGGGCATTTGCCCAATTGTTAAATCATGAAATGTTTCATACATTAGGCTTGTGTCATTCGTTTTATGCTGCAAACACATGCAATGACATCGACCCGACAGCCGAATGTGCTTGTGGTCCCGGTACTACTAGTTGTGGCAGTGGAGGATTTGGTTGTTGTTCATGGAATAGCCATAGTACGAATATTATGAATTATGCGCCTACGCTAAAATCACTGAGTCTGTGTCAATGGGGAACAGCTTATAACAATGCCATTTCAAAAAATTGCTCGTTCTTAAATTTTTGCGAAACACAAACAGAACCATTAATTATTGAAGCAGGTTCTCAAATCATTTGGGACCATTTGATGATTGTAAACCGACCCGTAATTGTAATGCCAACAGCATCCCTAACCATTACTTGTGAAGCACGATTTAGTACGGAAGCTTATGTGGAAGTACGCCGTGGCGCTAAACTTACAGTTGATGGAGCGCTCTTAACGAATCTGTGTCCGGATGGTTTTTGGCCAGGCATCCAGGTATGGGGAAACCCAGGTAAATTACAACCAGACCCTGCAAATGGAATTAATGGTATCAACGACGCCGGTATTGTACAAGTAATTAATGGCGCTACCATACAGCATGCACGTACTGCAATATCAACCGGAGCATGGGCCCAAGGCGGATCTGTTGCCTGGTCTCATTTTGGCGGAGCGGTTTACTGTGAAAATAGCAGCTTCATAGACAATCGCCGCGGTGTTGAATTTATGAAATACAACTATCCCAACAAAAGTAAATTTATCAATTGCACCTTCAGCGAAAGCGGAAATTATGTAGCTAATTCAGTAGGAGTCACAATCTGGGAATGCAATGACATCACATTTAATCGCAACACATTTCGGTTTTTAGACATTGCCGGTATTTTTGGAGTAGATTTTGGTGCCAAAATTGTTGATCACAATCAATTTTGGAATCTACCAACAGGCATTGAATCCTATAATACTTTATTTTATAAAGGAAATTTAGAAATTGGACAAAAAAACAACAATCCAAATTATTTTAAAAACAACAAAGTCCATATTTATTGTGCTTCTGGCAATGGTTTGGATCGGGTAAATATTATTAACAATGACTTATTTGATGCCACGTTAAACGGCATTATACTGGAAGGTTCTAGTTATTATAATATAGAGAACAACCGATTTCGAAATATTCCATTGGCGGTAGTTTCCGATGCAAGTGGAGCTGATTACAATCTAATACATTGCAATCAATTTGACAAGCATGAAAATGGCATTTTATTTCGTGACATGAATGATCAAACCCAGTTCCTTGATAACTGCTTTCCTTCTTCCATTGCTATTGGTGTAGTGATTGAATCCGGTGCCACCATCCGCTCTGAACAAGGGGATCACTCCCGAGTAGCTAATAATTGCCTACAATCACTTGTGGATATTCATGCACCTTCACCTTTTACTACATTTGCATACTTCTGCAGGCAACAACCAACAGCAAGATGTTAATTGTGAAACTCCAACAAACAATTTGTCAGATGGAGGATTTAACAACTACTATGTGCATAAAACAAATGCAAAATCATCAACTGCATGCTCAAGCAATGTTGAAGATCATTTTAATCCAAATTTAAGTATTCAGGAATCTAGAATCAAACTAAAGTTTGCAAAAGACTTACTAGCTATAGATCCAGATAATACTGATTTACAAAAAGAAGTCGAACTCGCAGCAGCGGAACTTAATTCAATTTTAAAATTTACTATTCATAATTTAGTAACTATAAATGCATATGAAGAGGCGTTACAGTTCTTAATCCCGGGACAATCCATCTTTGAGCTTAAACTTGCTGTTGGTTTGCATCTAATGCTCCAAAACTTAAACAAAGCAGAAGAATTATTAGTAGCCATTCCAGATACTAGTGAATGTTTAAATACATTTAAATACAGTCAATTATTAAACGTCAAACGAAAACGAGAACAATGGAATTCGAATCTAAATGAATTAGAACGACAAGTCTTAATAAATCTGGCAAATACCAAATCACCTGACAGATCCTATGCCAAAGCGCTATTGGCTTTACAAACCGGAGAATCCCAAGTTAGTCATTATTTAGCAACTTCAATACCGACAAATGCTCGTAAGGATATTAAGACAGTTCAGGAGTTTAATTATCTGGAATTATTTCCTAATCCAGTCAGTGGGATGCTTCAAATTAATTATAACAGTAAAATTTCCGGTGAAGCAAATTTTGAAATAGTTAGTATATTGGGTATTAAAATCACCGCAGGAAGTCTGGATAAAAGTGGAAAATTGCAATTGAATTTAAACCAATATCCTGATGGTGTCTATATATTTTGTTTACTAGATCCGAATGGAATTATAAATAGAAAGTATTTTACAATAAATAAAAACTAAGTCAAGCTAATATATAAATACTATGAAACCAACAATTTTTATCATCATTACAATACTATTTCTATCGCATCATTTAAATGGACAGCAATACTTTAGCCGACATTATGATTTCGAAGGAGATAACGATATCGCATGGAACATTGCGAAAGCAGGCTATCGATACGTGGTTTTCTCTGCCAATTACTGCCACCAAAATAAAGTAAGTTGTTCTGGTTTAGTATTCTTAGCAACAGACACGTCTTTTAAAATGCAAGTAGATAGTGTTGGCCCCTTATATGAAGAATGCATGACAACAGATGATCAGTTTATTTATTATTGTGTAACTCCTGATTACAACCCAAATTATGTCATGCGCTTGTATAAAATTGACCTGAATGGTAAACTCATACAAATGAAAGAATTAGGACCCTTTAGTAAAAGGATTTCCCCCATTGTGATGAATCACCACAATGGTGTACTTTATATGAATGTTGTATATTGGCATGATGGTACTTTAAAAGGGTATGATTCAACACAGGTATGGTACATGGATAAATATTTTAATATAATCCATAGTTTTACCGATACGGATAAAAATTTATACGAAGATTTAACGGGTTATCTTCCAACCGCTAGTGGTAATTTTATTTCCAGCAAAACACACTACAATGCAAGTAGAATTATAAGAGGCGAAGTAAGATTATTCAACCAAACTGGAAATATAATTCAAAACTTTCCCCTCCCTTGGACGCACGATGGAAAATATGGATTGGGATTAGAACCTGTCAAACCCACCCGGGATCATGGATGTGTAGGTTTATGGCATCAGGAAATCGAAGTATTTTTTAACGATACATTTCCGATGCAGCCTATGGTGTATAAAATGGATAGCTTGGGAAACATACAATGGCATCACATTTTTTATAGCAAGTATCCAAAAAGAATTAAAAATTTATTTGAAGCTAAAAATGGAGATATTATACTTATAGGTGATAGTGAGAAATCAGGAAAATCATTTCCTTATAAATGTGGCGGATGGGTAGTCCGCTTATCGCCGGATGGTAAAATTCTATGGGAGAAAAGCTATAATGACAGCATTACTCTTAATGGGTACAGCCATTTCTATGATGGCTTAGAAATGGAGAATGGAGAACTGCTGTTTTGTGGAAGCATTATGCCTAAGCGAAATCCCGGAATAATTATCAATACGGATAATTGGATCATTCATACTGATAGAAACGGCTGTATATTACCCAGCTGTGATAGTTTCCAAGTTCTAACTAAACCAGATGACCTAATAAAACAGCCACTAGCTGATATTCAATTTACAAATCCCGTCTTAAATGAGTGCTTGATTCAAAGTAAAACAATTGTCACGCCTGTAACGATTACAATCACAGATTTAAACTCAAATACTACTTACAAACAAATTATTTCCGGATTACCAATTAATTTAAATCTCAGTAGTATTCATGCAGGTGTTTACATTTTGTCAGTTTATGATCCTAAAATTAATTTTAAAGTATGTTATAAATTATTAAAACTATGACCCAACTAATTCAGGTATGTAAATACTTTTGCAACTCCAGGAAACGTTTTAAATTTCTTTACCTTGCGTTAATTTACAATTTAGCTATCCTCAATGCGCAACATTTAGTCGAGAAAGAAAATCAATGGAATGTAGCAATATATCCAACTTTTACACCCGACTTTCATTCGTACGCGATTAAAATTCTAGATGATACGTTGGTTAATGGATTAGTGTATCACAAGGTTTACTATTCATACGACTCCATTAATACAGTTTGGAATTACAGATATGGCTTTATTCGAGAGGATACTTTAAAGAGAGTATATTATAAAAGGGATCATGATAACGAAGTGCTTTTATATGATTTTAATCTGAACGTAAATGATACGTTTAAAATCGATGAATTTTGTACACTCCAGGTCGTCGAAATTGATTCGATATCATTGAATGATGGGCAAACCAGAAAGCGACTTAAACTAGTCCGAAAAGGAGAACCGGGTTGGGGACACGAATATTGGATTGATGGTATAGGCAGTCAATTTGGGCTTATCAATCATTTTGGATTTTGTGTAACCGACTATTCTGATGTACTACTTTGTTTTTATAATAATAATAAACTACTATTTCCAATGGCTCCCGCTTCTTGCTTTCTTACAAAAAATGATGAAGCATCAAATGAACCTAGAATTAAATTATTTCCAAATCCGTTTCATTCATATATAGAATTTGAGAATAGCAATTCACAATTTAGGAGTTTTAAATTAACTACCTTGACTGGAAAAGTCATGTTAAATGGTCGATTCGAAGACGCAGGTTCAAAAATCAATACGGAAGCTTTAATTTATGGTATTTACCTCTTCATTGTTGAAGCAGAAAATGGAAAGCAATGTGTATCACGATTAATAAAATATTAATGGGCTGTAAACTTGAAAGTAAAAAAGTTTTCATTGTATACAAATTTATATAAAACACAAAAGCCACTCTTTGAGTGGCTTTTGTTGTGTGGGAGATACTGGGTTCGAACCAGTGACCCTCTGCTTGTAAGGCAGATGCTCTGAACCAGCTGAGCTAATCTCCCCTTTTTATTTTCTCTCTGTTGTTCCAGTGACCCTGGCGCCTTTAGCGCCATGCTCTGAACCAGCTGAGCTAATCTCCCCTTTTTATTTGCTCTCCGTTGTTCCAGTGACCCTGTCGCTTCCAGCGCCATGCTCTGAACCAGCTGAGCTATTTTTCCGAATTCATTAGGGGCTGCAAATATAATGGAGCCGTCATTTATTACAAAACAAATTTAAAATTTAAATTATTGTATTGATATTCAGCCCTTTATGATGATTCAACTTCCGACTTAAAGCGTATAAAATCACGTAGATCAATCATCTTTAATAAGATTGCCAGGAAAAGGATCCCTACTAATGATAATGTCATTCCTATCCGCCAATCGTCAACATTGGATTTAAACAGTGAACTTACACAATATGCCATGAGCATTAGAAAAATCATTTTTAACCAAATTACTGATTTTAAATGGATGATTTGTTTTTGTTGCAAGTAAATAATTTGAATACCAAATAAAAAACTATGCGTAATGACGGTGACGTAAGCTACACCAATCAATTGCAAGCTTTTAATCAAGTAAACATTTAGTACAAAACTAATAATACCTGCCAGCATGTAAAATAAAAACAATTGCCGCTCTTTGTGTATTGCTTGAAATAAGGCTCCAAAAATATAATTTAAACTCGCGGGTAAAAAAGAAAGCATCACTAAACAAAAAATAAACTCCCAATAATTGTTGTTTTGATTGTATAGTAAATTCATAAGTTCCTTTGCATAAAAACAACTGCTCATAACCAATGCAATTGTAAATGCAAACAATAAATTCAAAGCCATTTTTAATAGCTCGGTCAGTTTATCTACATCCTTGTATAAAACCGAAAACATTGCCAGTAATAAACTTCCAAATGCAAGAGACACCATGCTGGATGCTTCAAAAATACGCATGGAGGCCGCATAAATTCCGGCTTGTTCGTCACCATTTTCAAGCCATTTACCTATTAATAACACATCCAACTTGGTATACATTGTACTGAATAAAAAAATCAGGCTAAAAGGAATACAAGCCTTTATTATGGGCTTCAACTTCATAAAATGGACTGTCGGCCAGTTTATACGAATTCCTTTAATTAACAAAAAACAAACAGCAAGAACTAAGCAGCTGCCGATTGAAATGGTTTGAATCCAAACAAATCCTTGTACACTCAAATACTGTTTTAATTCAGGATACCACAAAATAAAGGCCCCAAAAATAATCAACAAGATCCGATCTAAAATCGACAAAAAACTATCCGATTTATAATACCCTAATCCGGAAATTACAGACCGAATAAAAAATACAGCACTGATTAAAATTTGATTAAAAACTAAATGCAGAATTAATGAAAGTTGAATCTTTTCATAATCAAACACAAGGATAAATAGTACAATACAAATTGCATAAAGTAAAGAAAGTAAGATTTTTAGACCTATTAATTGATTGAAATTGTTTTCAACGTTTGCCCTGTTTTGACTTACGAAACGATTGGTATAATTTTGAATTCCAAAATCATTGATGAACTGAAATAACAAGGTAAAATTGAGCAGTTTATAATATAAACCATAATCCGTCGTACCCAAAACCAATTGAAATTGACGATCTATCCCCAAGAGGTATATGGCTTTAACAAACAAATTCAAGCCAATTAATAAGACAATATTAATTGCAAAGGTCTTTTTCATGAAGGATTTGCAAGATACAAAGCATTCTCAAGCGATTTGATTTGAATAGGCTTATTACATTCAATTGAAATATACTACATTGGCATTAAATTGAATTTCTTATGCAACATGCCATTCGCATATTTCTTTTTACCATTATATTATTAATTATAAATCAAGGAATTGCGCAATCAATCCGCTTTCAAAAGACTTACGGACCACAGGCTTTTGTCCCAGGAAGTAAAAATAATGAAGCCAGTTTTTATGATGTGGAAACACTTTCGGATGATGGGTTCGTAACGCTCGGATTTCTAACAGACACCTTGACGCCTCAGCATTCAGAAGGCTTTATAAGCCGTTATGATTGCACCGGCCGCGTACTATGGACTAAAACATTGGGTGCTTCAGGAGCTCCTACCAACACCAATGCAGGCATCGTAGAAACACCTGAAGGCGATATCGTTTTCAGCTTTAATCTTGGAACTGGCTTTTTTCGTGCTTCCATTTTAGCTGGTCGAATTTCAAAATCAGGACAAGTCATGTGGATGAAACGCATAGGTAATAATACAGAATTCGGTAGAGATTTGGTCCAAACACCGGATGGAGGTTTTGTAATTGTAGGAAATACCGCTTTTCACGGTACTGATAATACTGCTGCTGACATTTATATGTTGAAGCTGGATGCGAATGGCAGTATTCTTTGGTCAAAAACATTTGGCAATCCTGCAGGAACTTATGACGAAGCATATGCTGTTAAACTTGACTCCAAAACAAATCTTATCGTCACAGGTCGATGCATTGCGGATGCAACATTTCAGGCATTTATTTTAAAAGCTGATCCCAATGGGAATCCCATTGCATTTAAAACCTATGGATACAACAACCAACGAACCAATGCATTTGATTTATTGGTAGATGCCCAGGATAATTACCTGATTACAGGTTTCACAACCATTTTGGAAAGCGATCATACGAGTTCTGAAAGTGATCCATTTCTTATTAAAGTAGACAGTGCAATGAATACCGTATTTGCAAATGTTTATGAAGTTAACAATGGACGAGATTTTAGCACGATCGGAGAGGGACTTGCTCTTTTAAACAATGGTGACTACGCAATTGGTGTGAGTACCTTGTCTTTTTCATCTCACGATATTTCAGGTCCAAGTGCACCAAATAAAAATGCCTTGTACGTAATTCGAAAAGATGGTAGTATTCGTAAAGCCTTTTTATACAATATGCATGGCTCGCAGTATACCCGTGTGCGAAAAAGCAGCATGGGTTCTGTATTATTGGGTGGATTTTCAAGAGCATATACTGATAAAAATGTCAGTCAAGGTTTGATAATCAAAACAGATAATCAATTTCTTTCCGGTTGTCATGATATCGATGTAACTCCAGAATTGGCTATTTACAAACCCACCTGGCAGATAGCTGACTTTAGTTATCAATTAAAATCAGGACATCGAATCATTGATTATAGTAACTACAAGGATTCTTTATTAAAAGAATTTACATTATGCGAAGAAATTCCTTTACTGACCCCAGAATTTGATGCACCCAGTTCGGTGTGCCCTGGCGAAGTTCAGTTTATAGATCAATCTGCCGGTCCAGGAACAGGCTATTGGATAATTGATCAAGATACCATTCGTCAGGATGGTGATCTTAACTATTTATTTCATAATCCCGGAACGTATGCTGTGACAAGGGTTTTACAATTTAGTTGTGTTGTAAAAAGCATTACTAAAAATCTGATTGTAAAATCCGGGTTTGTAGATACTGTTTTTGCAAGCATTTGCGAAGGATCTAGTTTTACTTTTAAAGGAAATAATTTTGACAAAGAGGGGATTAATTTGCTAAAAATTCCTGGACAAGGTGGTGTTTGCGATTCAACATATATTATTGATATTAAAAAAATCAAGGTCGATTCGGCCATTGTCTCTCAGGAGTATTGCGGAAAAGAATTTAAACTCCACAATCAAAGCTATACGAATCCTGGAAAGTATCAATTGATACTTAAGAGTCAAGCAGCTTGTGACAGCTTGATAATAAGTTTGAACCTTTCTAAGATTTATAAAACAGATACCCTTATTGAATTAGACACTGTTTACTTTTGCGATCATTTTCAATATGGTGATACGATATTAACCAAATCCGGTATTTATCAAAAAGTTGCCTTTGATACCCTTGATGATTGTGGCATTAAATATTTTAATGCTATTTTGGTAGATGATTGTGATTGTTTAAAATTTCCAAATGTCTTTACACCTGATAATGGCGATCAATTAAATAATGATTTTAGGCCAGCAAATAAATGCGGGGATGTAATTGAAGAGTATAAAATAAAAATCTACAATCGTTGGGGACAAATTATTTACGACTTTACAGGAGATTACAAAACTGGATGGGATGGGAAGTATAAATCATTACCAGCACCAGTTGAAACCTATATGTACTTGGCAGAATTTAAAATACGCTATGTTGAAAACCAAGCAGCAGTAACTAAACAAAAATCCGGATCCTTTAGTATCATTCGGTAGATTTTAATTATAATTTGAGAATACAAACATGATTAATCAGAAAAACATACAAACCGAAGTAGATGCAGGTTTTTTATATTCCTATTTAGCAGAAACGGAAAGTGATCCGAATGTTGCAAAGGTATTTCATGAAATGGCCGACATTGAATCCGGTCATGCAAAAGCTTTTCTTGCAAAAAAAAGTATCGGACTTTCAAAATTGCCTAAACCATCCTGGAGAGCGAAAACTTTAAAGTTGGTT
>OBID01000766.1_pt1 | contig 12260 bp, 12 predicted proteins | sample 1519781 | NCBI WGS metagenome assembly OBID01 (sample SAMEA3991478, study PRJEB22521) | metagenome | biome: anthropogenic terrestrial biome; feature: sewage plant; material: sludge | place: Sweden | collected 2012-09-26
TATTTCTCACTGAAAGGCGTGGTTAAAGTCAGCTAATCATTCACTCTAAAATAGAAAAAGCTTAAGATCCTGTCGTTGAATACAGTGACCTTAAGCTATTATTATGCAGGGCTTTCACAAATTTGACAACTTCTAGGTCACCAGACTGATACTATTTTACTTTTTCTTCTTCGTAATCACCATTTGGACAAACGACTTGTTTACTACCACCACGAACTTTTTTCTCTACGAGATAGTGGTCACACTTCGGACAAGAACGCCCGACTGGCTTGTCCCAAGAAGTAAATTCACACTCTGGGTAGCGATCGCAACCATAGAAAAGACGATTGCGTTTACTCTTGCGTTCAATCACTTGCCCTTTTTGGCAAACAGGACAAGTCACACCAATTTCTTTAGTGATTTGCTTGGTATTGCGACAATCTGGGAAATTGCTACATGCATAGAATTTTCCAAAACGTCCTAATTTAATAACCATTTCATGTCCACAGACATCACAATCAAAGCCAGCTGGTTCATCCTTAATTTGGATTTTTTCCATCTGTTCTTCTGCCTTAGATAATTCTACCTTGAATGGCTGATAGAAACCATCAATGACCTTCTGCCACTGCTCTTTCCCGATTTCTACATCATCCAATTTTTGTTCCATTTCAGCTGTAAATTTGACATTGACAATATCAGGGAAGAATTCAACAATCAGTTTATTTACGATTTCACCCAACTCTGTCGGTTCAAATCGTTTCGCAGCAAGCTTGACATAATACCGTTTTTGAATGGTTTCAATCGTTGGTGCATAAGTTGAGGGACGACCTACTCCATTTTCTTCCAAGGTTTTAATCAAAGTGGCTTCTGAATAACGAGCTGGTGGCTGAGTGAAATGTTGCTCAGGAGTTGTAGCTGTTCTAACAACAGTGTCTCCCTCCGACATTTCTGGTAACATTTTATTTTTATCAGCATCATTATAAACAGCCATGTAACCATCAAACTTGATTTGACTGCCATTAGCAGCGAAGATAACGCCATTTTGTCCCAAACGGACACTCATGGTATCAAAGACTGCCGCAGCCATCTGACTAGCAACAAAACGATTCCAAATAAGAGTATAAAGTCGTAATTGATCTTTGTCCAAGTACTTAGCAATCGACTCTGGTGTTAGGTTTACATTTGATGGACGAATGGCTTCGTGGGCATCTTGTGCACCACTAGCATTTTTGACTTTATTGCTATGTTTTGAATACTTAGAACCAAAGCGCTCAGTAATAAATTCAGCAGCTTGCGCCTGAGCAACAGGACTGATACGAGTTGAATCCGTACGCATATAGGTAATCAAACCTTGTGTACCGCCTGTACCAAGACTTACCCCTTCGTATAATTGTTGCGCAACCATCATGGTTTTACGAGTACGGAAGTTGATTTTATTGGCCGCATCCATCTGCATTGTGGATGTTGTGTATGGCAAAGGCGCATTTCGTTTGCGTTCTTTGCGTTCAACCTGCTCGACAAGGAAGTCATTTCCATCCAGACGAGCAAGTATTTCCTTAACTTGGTCGTTGGTTTCAATTTTGACCTTCTTACCATCTAAGCCATAAAAAGAAGCCTGAAACTTCTTACTGCCCTTTTTAAAAGTTCCGTCAATTGTCCAGTATTCTTCTGGCTTGAAATTACTAATTTCATTTTCGCGGTCAATAATGAGCTTGAGAGCAACTGATTGGACACGTCCAGCAGACAAACCTTTCTTAACCTTCTTCCATAGAATGGGAGAAATAGAGTAGCCGACAATTCGGTCCAAAACGCGACGCGCTTGTTGGGCATTTACTAAATCTAAATTGATAGCACGCGGTTCTTGAAAGGCATTTTTAACGGCATCTTTTGTGATTTCATTGAAGACAACACGGTTTTTGTCATTTTCATCCAAGCCAAATATGTGAGCCAAATGCCAAGAAATAGCCTCCCCTTCACGGTCCGGGTCACTCGCTAAAAAGACTTGTTTGGCGTTTTTTGCTTCTTTTTTTAATGAATTGATCAGTGGACCTTTTCCCCGAATATTTATATATTCAGGTTCATAATTATTGTCAAAGTCAATAGACATACTCGATTTTTTCAAATCACGAATATGTCCTACTGAAGCAACAACCCTATAATTTTTCCCAAGATACTTTTCAATTGTTTTCGCCTTAGCAGGCGACTCCACAATCACAAGATTTTTCTTGGTTGTTGATTTTTTCTTACTAACTGTTTTTTTAGCCATTCTTTTACCTTACTGATATTGTTAATCTCACAAAGAATATACTATTTTTTAGTCAGTGTCAAGATTTTTATTTTCCTATAGGAAAACTTGTTTTAAAATCGATAGTCTGAAAGGATGTCCAAGCCTGATGTAATGCACTTTGCCCCTTCCTGTATCAAATGATGACAGCCATCTGATTTTCCATCCACAATAGAACCAGGAATGGCATAAACTTCTCTTCCTTCTTCCAAGGCACGTTCGCAAGTAATCAAGCTACCAGACCGTATTTTTGCCTCACAGACCACCAGACCTTCAGCCAATCCGGCAATAATGCGGTTTCGTTCGGGGAAATGGTATTTTAAAGGCTGGGCATTTGGTTCATACTCTGTTAGCACTAATTGATGTTTTCCAATATAGTGTTGTAACTCCTTGTTTTCCTTAGGATATACCTTATCTAATCCTGTTCCAATCACTGCAATGGTTTGTCCGCCATTTTTCAAACTCGCAATATGAGCTACCGTATCAATCCCCCTGGCCATACCACTCACAATGACAAAGCGATTATTGAGTTCTTTGATAATTTTCTGAACAGATTGAATGCCATTTTCACTGGCATTGCGTGTACCTACCACTGCCAATTTTGATTTTTCAAGTAATTCAAGATCACCTTGATAAAATAAGAGAACTGGTGGATTATAAATTTGTTTTAAAGCTGTGGGATAAATATCATCCAAAATTGAAAAAGATGGATACTTATTAAATTCCTCCCGGCAAGCCTTAGTATCTAAATTCTTATAATTTTCCATGAAAAGAATTGGATTTTTACATTCAGATACTACAGCGACATTCCGTAAAGTTAATTTTTTACCTTGTTTTTCTTGATAGGCCAAAACTTTATTAATATTAAGATTGGACAAGCCTGCTTTTTTCCATTTAAACAATTCAAAATTATTCATTTTCTTCACCTCACTTATACTATTCGCAAGGGAAAGAAAAAATCTCCCAAAGGGAGAATTAGTGATGAGGTATTTCTTTGATAACACGCGCAGGATTACCAGCCAACACGACATTATCGCCAAAAGATTTAGTAACAACACTACCTGCACCGACAACGACATTGTTGCCCAAGGTCACGCCTGGTAAGATTGTCACACCACCACCAGCCCAGAAATTATCACCAATGGTAATAGGTGCGCCATATTCCAAGCCAGAATTGCGTTCGACAGGGTCCAAGGGATGTAAAGGAGTCAGCAGTTGCACATTGGGACCGAGCATAGCATTTTTCCCAATTCGTATCGGACAGACATCAAGCATAGTACAGTTGAAATTAGCATAGAAATCCTCTCCGACATGAATGTTGCTTCCGTAATCACAATAGAAATTAGGTTCCATGTAAATGCGATTGCCAGTCTTTCCAAACAAAGTCTTCAAAATCTCCGATCGTTTAGCTCCATCGAGTTCATTATTAAAGACTTGCATCTGTTGACGGGCGGTTTTCCTCATATGTCTTAATTCTGGATCCGCTGCAATGTAAAATTGGCCAGCAACCATTTTTTCTCTCTCAGTTTTCATACCCCACCCCCTATTTTTTAACAATCAAGTTGATTGCTTCTTGTAACCGAGCTTCCTGTTCTTCAGGATTATCAGATGGATGCTCAATACAAGCTTGTACTTTTTGGGCAATCACTAACCCCATGATACTATTAATACTTGAACGGACAGCGCTCAATTGAGTCACGATATCAATACATTCTTGCTCCTCATCAATCATTTTTTGGATACCACGAAGTTGACCTTCTGCTCGTTTTAGACGATTCATCATGTTCTTTTTTTCTGTTTTCATACTAACTATGGTACAGTTAGTTTTACAAAATGTCAATTATAATACTTGACACCTACTGATATAATTGTTATATTTTATATACCCTATAGGGTATGAAAAAGGAGTAGAAAAGGAGTAGATATGTTTAAACAAATTTTTTCAGGAATGTTTTCAACAGGAGAGGGCATTCCAATTTCTGCCTTAGAGCAAACACTAACAGAGAATAACACCATTTTACTTGACGTTCGTGAAGAGGACGAATTTATCAATGGTCATATACCACAGGCGAAAAATATGCCATTAAGCCAACTTGATTCTTTCAAAGGTAATAAAGATACACATTATGTTATCATCTGTCAATCAGGTATGCGCAGTCAGCGTGCGACAGATTTTCTCAAGGAACAAGGCTATCAAGCAACTAACATTCAGGGTGGTATGAATGCATGGAATGGACCAATTAAAGGAGGAAAAAAATGAAAGTCATTATTGTAGGTGGTGTTGCAGGTGGAATGTCCGCTGCCACACGTCTTCGTCGTCTCATGGAAGATGCAGAAATCATCGTTTTTGAAAAAGGGCCATTTGTCTCCTTTGCCAACTGTGGTCTACCCTATTATATCTCTGGAGAAATAGCTGAGCACGATAGCTTATTACTTCAAACGCCAGAAAGTTTACGAAATAGATTTAACTTAGATGTCCGCCCCTACCACGAGGTGGTCAACATCAACCCTGACCTTCAAACAGTTACCGTTCAAACACCTAATGGTGAAATCATGGAATCCTATGATAAACTCATTTTGTCACCGGGAGCTAAGCCTGTCATCCCGCCACTAAAAGGGATTGCTGAAGCTGAAAATCTTTTTACCTTGCGGAATGTACCTGACTTAGATAAGATTATGGCAAAATTAGAACAAATAAATTCAGGAAAGGCAGTTGTAATTGGTGCTGGTTTTATCGGTTTAGAGATGGCTGAAAACTTGGCCCTAAAAGGACTGACAGTCACTCTAGTTGAGCAAGCTCCTCATGTCTTACCAACTTTTGATTTGGAAATGGCTCGGTACATTGAGACAGAGTTAAGTGAAAAAGGCGTACATGTGATAACAGGTCAATCTGTTACCGCTTTTCATGATAAGGGACAAATATTAGAACTGTCTAATGGTCAAACCTTAGCTTCAGATATTACAATTCTTTCAGTCGGTGTTGCACCAGATAGTGAATTAGCAAGTCAAGCAGGAATCGAACTAGGTCTTCGAGGGGGCATACTAGTTGATCAGAACTATCAAACTAGTCAAAAACATATCTATGCTGTTGGAGACGCGATCATCGTCAAACAAGAAATCACTGGTCAGGATGCCTTAATTTCATTAGCTTCACCTGCAAACCGTCAAGGGCGACAAGTGGCCGATGTCATTACAGGTCTCCCTCGCAAGAATAGAGGTTCAATCGGAACTGCAATCGTTAAGGTCTTTGACCTTGCTGCTGCTTCAACAGGATTAAGCGAACGTGCTGTACAAGCATTAGGTTACAAACATGCCGTTGTACATACAACAGGTAAAGACCATGCTAGTTACTATCCTGGTGCAACAGAAATTGTTCTAAAACTCATTTTCTCACCAACTGATGGTAAAATCTTTGGTGCTCAAGCTGTTGGAAAAAAAGGGATTGACAAGCGAATCGATGTACTGGCCACAGCCATCAAAGCTGGTTTAACAATTTTTGATTTGCCAGAATTAGAATTGACTTATGCTCCGCCATTTGGCTCAGCCAAAGACCCTGTCAATATGATTGGATATGCTGCCATGAATATCGCTGAAGGAATTAGCCAAAACATCCAATGGCACCAGTTAGAGGAAGAGCTCGCTGCTGGAAAAATCTTGCTGGATGTTCGTAATCCAGCAGAGCTTCCAAGTGGACAATTCAAGGACTTTCTTCATATCCCCCTGGATCAACTACGTGATCGAATTGATGAGTTGGACCCTGCAAAAGAATACATCGTCAGCTGTCACAGCGGACTTCGTTCTTACATTGCCGAACGGCTTTTGAAAGAAATGGGATTCACCGTAAAAAATTTGGATGGCGCTTATTCGCTATACAAAATGGCCTTGCCAGAAAAAATTGTTGTACCAAAATAAGAAAAAAGTATCTGTCATTTCCGAATGCAGATACTTTTTTTCTTGACAATAGAAAAGGATTGTCTTACAATCTAGTTATGAATACTAGAAAAGAGAAAGTAAATAATTATGAAACAAATCCTCCCCTACTGGCATGAATTACCTGATTTAGATTTGTATTTGGACCAAGTCCTGCTGTATGTAAATCAAGTAGTCAATTCTCAGGAAAGCCTTGAACAGAATTGTTTATATTCAATGAAAATCAATAGTAGCCTAGGAAACGAAGCCGATGACAGAACTGGGGTTCATCAAGGCAAGTTGACAACGGATAATGTTGATTTTCGAAGAGTATTAACAGCTGCAATGATCAATAACTACGTCAAACACAAACAGATTGAAAAACCAATTAAGAAAAAATATCAGAAACACCAGGTGGCACGGTTGATAGCCTTGACCATATTAAAAAATGTCTTTTCTATTCAAGAAATTAGTCAAACCTTAAACTTGTTACTCAATTCTAGTGATTCAGAAAGCCTATACAATCATTTTGTAGATTGTATGAGGGATAAAGAGAACGAAAAAACACCTGATATTATCCGATTTGCTTGTCAGTCCGTCAAACTTTATTATAAAACCCGTCAGCTCACAGTTGATTTAGAAAGGAGCCAACATGAATCCTAGTTTGAAATTAAGCCTACAACTTTCCTTTGGTGAAGAAGTTGCTAACAGTGTCACACATGCGGTTGGAGCTCTATTGATGCTTGCTTTGCTTCCTGTTACAGCTATTCATTCCTTTCAAGATTATAATGTGACAGCGGTAGTTGGCATGTCTATCTTTGTCATCAGCCTCTTTCTCATGTTCTTATCCTCTTCCATCTATCACTCCATGCCCTACGGGTCGATCCACAAATACATCCTGCGTATCATCGACCACAGTATGATTTACATTGCTATCGCTGGAAGTTACACACCTGTTGCCCTATCCTTGGTCGGTGGTTGGTTGGGGTATCTAATTGTTGGTTTGCAGTGGGGATTAACTATTTTTGGTATTCTCTACAAAATATTTGCCAAAAAAATCAATGAAAAATTCAGCCTTTTTCTCTATCTCTTTATGGGCTGGTTGGTTCTCTTTATCTTGCCAGCCATTCTTCAAAAGACTGGACTTGTTTTCGGAATTCTGATGCTAGCTGGTGGTTTATCTTATACTATTGGAGCCCTCTTCTACGCCAAGAAAAAGCCCTATTTCCATATGATTTGGCATCTCTTTATCCTACTAGCTTCGGCACTGCAATATATCGCCATTGTCTACTTTATGTTATAAGAAAACAGCTTCTAGTGCATTCTAGAGGCTGTTTTTACTACATCAAACTGATAATCATTCCAAGAAAATAGATAGCTGAAACAATTCCAAGAAACAGCAAATGTGCCTTTTTCGTCATGACCAGATAGCCAACAAACTCACGAATAAAGGCATTGAGACTGAAATAAAACTTCGTCCTAGCTCCATAGCCGATACATTTGATTTTCAGTTTCCGGGCCAATAACAGAGCTCTAAAAACATGATAGTAATTGGTGACAATGGCAAATCGACTGCCAGGTTTCATCAGGGCATAGGAAAATTTCAAGTTTTCCTCGGTATTGGTTGATTGGTTTTCTATTACAATATCTTCCACAGGAATACCCTGTTCAAAGGCATAATTAGCCATGGCCTGTCCTTCTGCCATGAGTTCATCAGGACCCTGTCCGCCTGACATGATAAGCTTGCTGCCAGGATGTTTCTGGTAGATTGCTATGCCTTTTTCAATCCGCGAAGCCAAAAGTGGTGTTACCTTATCACCAATCAAGCCAGCACCTAAGACCACCACATAATCAAGCTTGCCTGGGAAGAGATTCACCAAATTGATAAAGCTAGACGTGGTATAAAGCATGCTGATGATAATGGCATAGGACACCAAAAAACCAACGTAGATGAACACCATATTGAAAAAGCTGATGTCTGAAAGGGATTGAACCACAAAGGGAGCGATGAAGAGATAGAAAGTCAGGGCAACCGCCAGTCCCATGGATAGGAAATTATGTAAGTGAACCCCTTCTCTCTTCAAAATCTGAAAACCATTTAGATAAAGTGTGAAAATCAAGACAAATGGACCACTTAACAAGGCTAAAAAGAGCACCATAGCCACTGCTATAGCCAGCAAGCGCAAGATTTCATTGTTTTCGAGAATGCCTGTTGAGATAATCCATGCCAAGGCCCAGACGGGGATGTTCAAGGCAAACAGTGAGATAAAAATCGACCGCCGTTCCCAGAAATAGATGAGAGCAAACAAACCGATAGCCGCTAAAAATAACCAGAAAAAGACTGTCAAGACTAGTCCCCCCCAGCTACCATAGACTTAATCGGCTCAAAGGTTTTGCGGTGAATGGGCGTGATTCCTAGCTTGTTCAAGCCTTCCAAGTGCTCTGCCGTTCCATAACCAGCATTCTTGGCGAAGCCGTAGCCAGCAAACTCCTTGTCATAGTCCGCCATCATCTTATCCCGCGTCACCTTGGCAACGATTGAAGCCGCTGCAATAGACAAACTATTGGCATCTCCCTTGATGATAGAAGTTTGCGGTATGGGCGTATCCAACTTCATAGCATCTATCAAAAGGTGTTCAGGTTCTTGGATCAACTGCCCCAAAGCCTCCAGCATAGCTAACTTGGTCGCCTCGTAGATGTTGACCTGGTCGATGACAGCTGCATCTTTGACGCCTACACCGACTACTACAGCATGCTCAATTATTTCATTGTAAATCGCCTCGTGCTTGGACTTGGGGATTTTCTTGGAGTCGTTGAGGTAGCGGATTTTGCAGCCCTTGGGCAAGATAACCGCCGCTGCCACCACAGGACCTGCTAGAGGCCCCCGGCCGACTTCATCGATGCCAGCGATTAACTCCACCCCATTTTCATAAAGGGCTTTTTCGTAACATAGCATAGCTTCTAAGCGAGCGTCTTCTGCTGCTTCTTTTTCCAACTCCTTTTGGCGTTTCTTGATGGCAGCCTGGATCCCTGTTCGATCATCCTGAGCTAAGTCCGCCCAGACAGGGCTGTCTAGATTGTCTACCTGTGCCAGCAGAGCAGTCACTTCCTTAATCGTTGCCATCTAAGTCACTCACCCTGTCTAATGTATAGGTTCCCAAACGCCCATCTCGAACGTCCTTGACAAAGAGGTTGTAAAAACGGTCATAATCATCACGGAAGCCCAATTTCTTGGTCCAGTCCATGATGAGTTCAGGCGTTTCCTGCTCCAAATCCATGCCTTTGAACCGCTCTTGTAGACGTTCTGGGTAGTTGGCCTTGAAATAGTCCAAACCAAAAATAGTTACTTCATCCATAGGCAAGAGCTGATCCTTAATGGCTCCTGTCAGAGCCAACTTAAGTCCAACTTCCTGGTCCTCAAACTTAGGCCAGAGAATACCTGGTGTATCAAGGATTTCAAGATCTTTATTGGACTTGAGCCACTGTTGACCTTTCGTCACACCTGGTTTGTTGCCGACAACGGCGATTTTCTTACCAGCCAGACGGTTCATTAGGGTGGACTTTCCAGCGTTTGGAATACCGATAATCATGGTACGCAGGGTTTCTTTTTGAATTCCTCTTTCTCGGAGGCGTTCAATCTTGTCTTTCATCAAACTCTTGGCTGCGTCGGTCACCTTTTTCACCGTCGCTTGCTCTTTTGAGTTGATGGCAAGGGTACGGATGCCCTGTTCTTCAAAGTAGCTCTGCCATTCTTTGGTACGAACGGGGTCTGCTAAATCGACCTTGTTTAGAATCATGAGCTTGGGCTTGTCACCAACAATCTTGGTCAGCATAGGATTTTGGCTGGATAGGGGCAAGCGGGCATCGACCAAAATAGTCACGAAATCAACGTGCTTGATGTTCTCCTGCACCTGCCTGCGAGCTTTTGACATATGGCCCGGGAACCATTGAATAATTGCCATGAGTGTATCATTCCTTTCGTAGCAAGGTTTTTTGTTTAAAAAACCTGTCTATTTTTTATTAGGCACCAAACAGGCACCAAGATTTTGTATTCACCAAGTTAACCTATAACCAACAACCTTTTGCTTCCCTTCTCTTAAATAAGAAATATCAAATGACTTGTAATATTTTGATAAATCTTTCTTAAGCTTAGGAATTATATTTGCAGTTATATGCCTAGGTGTATAAGTTGGTTTTAGACCAAGTTTGTCTCTAAAAACATCTAAAGAAAATTCAATTATTTTTGAATCAAGATTATTTTCTATTTCATCATTTAATATTTTGGAATATTTGCTAGACCAAGATTTTAATGCTTCAAATCTAAAATTATTCCTATCAATAAATTTATCTAAGGCTTTAATTGTTTGATTTTGAGATATTCCTTGACTATGAGTATACAACATAGTTGTTTCATAATTGGCATGCCCAACACGTTCCATAATTTCTTTTATAGCAACTTTCATCCCCTCACTTTGTAAATAGGTAATATGCATATGCCTAAAGGAATGAGGGATTACATGCTTTGTCCATTTGAAACCGTACCTGTCTTCGCAGTTTTTGATGAGATCAGTTTCAACACGAGCAAGTACTTCTCGGAAAAAATGCGAAGTTATTGGTGAACCGTATTCTGTTCTAAAAACACTCTCAGAGAATGTAAATGCTTCGCAAGGATTATCAATCGCATAGCGGTCAAACTCTTCACTTCGTTGTATAGCTCTTAATATAGCATCACAAGCCACTTTAGGTAAAGCAACATCTCGATCAGCATTTATTGTTTTAGTTTCATCAAAGTAGAATTCTGAAACTTTCAAATCATGATATTGCAAAGCCTTATCAATATGTAGTATACCTCTCTCAGCATCAAAATCTTCCTTTGTAAAAGCAGCTTCCCCGATTCGCAGTCCTGAAAATAGTAAAACTATAACCAAGTCATAGTAATTCGGGTTTCTTCTTTGACTTAGTGTTTCAAAGAAAGCTCTAATTTCATGAATTTCTAAAAACTTTGCTTCTCGTTTTTTCTTTGTTTCACGCTTTTTCTCAAGGGACGTTTCTAGCTTTATTACAGACATTGGTGAGAACTGAATAACATTATAAAGAACACCAAGGTTAAAAATTTTGTTACAAGTGCTTTTTATATGTATCATAGTAGATTGTGACGCATTATATTTCTCCATATAGGTAGTCAAACACTTTTTCAACAATAACGGTGTTAAACGTTAGAGTAAATAATCAACACCAATAATTTCACCAAGACGTTCTATCACAAAAGCCTCTCTTTTTACTGTCTGAGGTTTTACTGATACTGACAAGGTTTCTAGCCAACTCATCTTTAACTCTCCGAAAGTTCTTATCAACTGGGGATTAAATTGAGCTTCACTGCCATTAACTAATCTCTCAATTTTATCTTCGAGCTCGCGTTCTGCTTGTTTTCGAGCGCGACTCGTGTTTTTATGATAACTTACAACAGCTGTCTTCCACTTGCCAGTTAGTGGATCCTTATATTTATCCACAACTTCGTATCGAGTAACTCCTTTTGAATTAGTTTTTGTTCTATAGTACATTTTCGTTTCCTTAAACTTGAAAAGAAAAATCAATCATAGAAATATAACCATTTTATATTATATCATGATTCTCTTTATTTTACCGCCCTCTGCTTCCATCTTAAAAACTCTTCAAAGCCTTCCAAATTAATAAAGACTAGTTTATGAGTTGGGTTGATCACATAATCTTTAAACTGCTTATTATCTCTCATTTCACCTAACCATCTATTCAGTGTATATTGATTCAGACCTTCCCATCTCCTCAATATAGCTTTTTTATCTGCTCACTCAGCTATACTATTCTCAACCGATACAAATTTAATTTTCATAATAGTTTCTCTCTATTTCATATTATTAACCTCCGTGGGTATGATTTGTTAAATCACTCATGGGCATCTCACCCGCTGTCCTTTTACTTTGGCAGCCTGAACGTTCAGAAGTATCATTGTCCTTATTTGTGGTCATGGCAGATAGAGAACCACTCTATTTTATAGCTAATAATTTTCGCTCCTATCACGGCGTATCTCACTAAATTGCTCGACAAATAA
>OBID01000768.1_pt1 | contig 12210 bp, 2 predicted proteins | sample 1519781 | NCBI WGS metagenome assembly OBID01 (sample SAMEA3991478, study PRJEB22521) | metagenome | biome: anthropogenic terrestrial biome; feature: sewage plant; material: sludge | place: Sweden | collected 2012-09-26
GTAAAATTATGGTCATTTAACTAATGGGCAAATTCAAATCATGTGTCTTAAATTAGAGTATAATCATGTTTAATCTGCATTGATATTAAACCTTATGGTATGATGTCTGCCCAAATACCCGATAGTGAAGACAGGATTACATGATAGTGGCGGAATGAAAAGTGGAAAGATTTTGGTGATGGTTTACATTGCAGATACAATAAATTTCTGCAATGTATCCTTTTTCAAAAAAAGTTTGGAAGGACTCAGACCCAAAACCCAAACAGGAAATGCAGATATGCAGGATCCTTTTTTGGTATTTTTTAGAACACAGTATTTTTTGAGTCAGGAAGAGATTTTTTGTTGAAGCAAGTACCAGACACCCTATGAAGTTGAGACACTTTTATTTCGTTAAAAACATTTTTTGTTTTTGCCATACTGCTTTAATATGCAGGTCATGGTACGGAGTTGTGTGCGCGATATTTTTCTTTCTTGTTATTGAAAAAGGTCAGCTTCAGGCTCAGACAACAATCACAAAAAGTATAGAGGCCAGCAGTGATGATGCCGAAGAAACAGGCCCTGATGGTATTTACAATGGAGTAGGATATGTAGCGCTTACCAGTATTAGAATTGAACTGGTAAGGGATGATCAGTCACCCACTTCCGGTGCACAGATAGTAGGACTTAGGTTTAATAGTCTCTCTATACCAAAAGGAGCTACTATAACCAATGCATATATTACTTTTAAAGCAGTCTCTCCGGTTTCTCCCAATACTAATACAGGTGTAACCAATCTGACTATCAAAGGCCATGCGTCTGATAATCCTTCGACATTTGTATCCTCCACAAGTAATATCAGCAACAGGGCTACAACCACAGCATCTGTCTCATGGTCATCTTTATCCTCCTGGACTGTGGGCAATACCTACGATACGCCGGCATTAAACGGGATAGTGCAGGAATTAGTGAATAGGAGTGGCTGGTCGAGTGGTAATAGCATAGCCTTTATAATTACAGGCTCAGGATCAAGGTCATCGGAAGCCTGGGACGATTCACCGTCCAATCAGGCATTATTAACCATTCAATACACAACCATAAGTTTGTCTGGAGTGGTTACCAATGTTTCTGTACCAGGTGGTTCTGATGGTATGGTTGACTTATCCGTTACATCAGGTACATCTCCCTACACCTACAGCTGGAGTAATGGTGCTACCACTCAGGATATATCTAATCTTATTGCCGGCACATACACAGTGACTGTCACTGATGCCAATAGTGCCACAGCAACAGCATCCTACGTAGTTTTGGATGGAATAGTAAAAAAGCAATTATACTTGTCAGGGGCTACTCAATTGATGGATAGGGAGGACCCAGTATCTGTCTCCCAGACATTAAAATCGACGGGAACACTTACATCCCCGGCCATCGGAGTATTAAATTCTGAATACAGGGCTTTTGATAATGCCAATACTTTTTACGGATCATATACTTCCCCTGATGGCCCTAACAGGTTACTTCTGACGGGTATTTCCATAAGGAATACCAGTAGTGTGATCGTGGATAGTGTACGGTATAATAATATTAAGTTGACTCAGGTTAGTACCATAGAAAATGGTACCAATGCAGCCGTATATATTTATACTCTAGTAAACCCTCCCGTTGGAACTTATAATCTCGATGTGTTTTTTAGCAATTCTGCTTCCAAAGGTGCTATTATAGGGATTTCGACATTACATGGCGTGCATCAGACAACACCCACAGGCACACCTTCCACGGGCACAGGAAGTACCAACAGCATTTCTCTTTCGATAGCATCTGCCATTGGCGACTTAGTTTTTGGGATAGTTACCAAACGTCAGGCCAGTTCTTCGTTCACCACATCTGAAACTCAGGAGTGGAATGCTTATATAGATGAAACCCGGGGTGGGGGAAATTCCAAAGTGGCAACTTCCACCTCCACCACTTTAAACTGGACTGCTACTAACGGGAATTCTAACGCAATGGTTGGGGTGGCTGTAAAGCAGGCCGGAGGAAATCCCACGACCTCATTTACACAATCACCTGTGATGTGCAGCAATTTTGTGATCAAAGCAGGAACTGTTAAGGTGGAAAATTATCTAAACATTATTTCAGGAACGATGCCTGCCAACCCAAATATTACTGCAGTCCTAAAATATGATGCGGTCAATATTATTACACTAACCAATCCTAGTTACAATAGCGGAACCGGAAAATTGACATGGACAGGAACACTTGGTTCGGATGTTACTGTACCGTCAGGTAAAGCTGTCGTGCTGGAAGTAACTACCAGTGAGCCATTAGTACAGTTTCAGATTCAATACGATCATTCCAGCAAACCTTCTTTAGTGGAGTTCAACACGAGTACTTACGTGAATATTTCAACAGTTGATATGTACAGTGCGGCATATCCATCCGGATCGATTATCACAAGTACCACCAACGGAAGTACGACATATATCAGAGCAGTTGTATCAGACCCTTTCGGATATTCTGACATTACCGGATTAACCGCAAGTATAGTAAGTCCGGCTTCGGGGCCATTTAGCGCCACTTCTGTTGCCACATCGGGATGTACCAGAACTTATGAGTATGTATGGAATACACCCGCAACGCCCGGAGATTTTGTAATTTCCGCTGTTGCGAAAGAAGGATATGAAAATACAGTGACTTTTACAAAAAATCTGACTGTTTCATTGTGTCCGCTTTCTGTAACAAATAGTGTTACCCAACCTACTTCCTGTGTATCTTCCAATGGTGCTATTAACCTGACTGTAACGGGGGCAGGAGGGCCATATACGTGGAGCTGGACGAGGACATCACCATCCGGATCCGGTAGCGGATCTGGAACCAGTCTGACAAGCCTTGCAGCCGGAACATATACCATCACCGTAACTTCAACCAGGGGATGCACCGGAACCACTTCCGCTGTACTTAATGTTCCGACACCTCCGTCAGCTACGGCAACCATTACAAATGTAAGTTGTAATGGGGGATCAAATGGTCAGATAGTGCAGGCTGTATCAGGGGGCTCGTCACCCTACACTTATATCTGGTCAGGTAGTGCAGTGACCACAAAAGACAGGACCAGTCTGGCAGCAGGAACATATACTGTTACGGTTACCAATGCCGGAGGATGTACTTCATCTTCAGCATATACTGTGACACAACCTGCTGCTATGACAATAATCCCTACTATCACACATCCAACCTGCTCTACAAATGGAAGTATCTCATTCACAACAGGAGGTGGAGGAAATTCAGCCCCTTTTACCTGGAATTGGGCGCGGGTATCTCCCGCAGCCACCGGATCAGGATCGGGTACAAATATTACAAATTTGATAGCTGGCACGTATAATATAACCGTGACATCTACTACAGGATGTACTGCTACAACTTCATCAGTACTGGTACAGTCTTTACCACCCTCGGTATCAGGATTTATCACGGATGTGACATGTTTTGGAGGCAACAATGGAGTAATAAATCACCTTGTTCAGGGCGGAGGCGGATCTTTTACCTTCCTTTGGAGTGGCGGCTCAACTTCTGCAAACAGGACAGGCCTTTCTGCCGGATCATATACAGTTACCGTTTCAGATGGTAACAATTGTACTGTTACAAAAACATACGTAGTTAGTCAGCCATCTCAGGTAGCCATAAATCCGACAGTTACACAACCTACCTGTATCATTAACGGATCAGTATCGATTGCTATAAGCGGAGGTAAATCACCCTATGTTTCTGATTGGGCAGATATGGCCGGTACCAACAATACTTCTTCAAGATCGGGATTATCTCCGGGAACCTATAGCCTGACTGTCACTGATTCAAAATTTTGTTCAGCATCATATTCGACAGTGATTAATCCTCCATCATCTTGCCCATCCGCATTGGAAGTATGTATATCTGATATACCGGAAACTTTTTCGACCACCCCGGATCCGACTGTGAGCAGTTATACATGGACCGTTCCAACGGGAGCAGTGATTATTTCAGGCCAGGGAACAATATCAATCAGGGTAAACTGGGCCGGTGTACCTGTAGGATCTGATTTGATTTGTGTAAGTACATCTAATTCCTGCGGACCGGGCCAGCAGTATTGCAGGACAATTATTACGAAAGGATTGGTAGCTACAGTTACATCATCGCCACCGTGCGCAGGAAATGATTTGATATTATATAGTAGTGGTGGGATAAATTATACCTGGACCGGGCCAAATGGATTCGCATCCACATCAGACAATCCTGTAAGATATAATACTAATGCAACACATTCCGGATATTATGCGGTGACCATTACAGATAACAATGGATGTAAAGCTACCGGTGGATTAAATGTAAACATTGAAGACCCGCCATCAGCTTCATTTATTCCTTACAATGCAGGTTGTGGTCAAACAAACGGATTCATTGATTTAAGTGTTTTTGGAGGCGCTTCGCCTTATAATTATATCTGGTCAAATGGGACAACCACTCAGGACAATGTAGCTCTCTCATCCGGAAATTATATCGTGACAGTGACAGATGCAAACGGATGTATCACAACCGGGTCTGCTTCCATTGGAGAAGTAAATGGCCCCTCGGTCAATTTAACGGGTTTGAATATACCATGTTATGGCAGCAATTCAGGAACTATTGAGAATAATGTAAGTGGTGGAACAGCGCCATATTCATATTATTGGTCACATGGTGCCACCACAAAAGACCTCACTAACTTACCGCAGGGTCTCTATGAAGTTACCGTAGTAGATGCCAATGGTTGTGCTGATGTGAAATCAATTTCTATTTTTGAACCCAGAGGCCTCTTCGCAGACAGGTCTGTAACCGATGTATTATGCAATGGCAGCAGTACGGGCTCAATAACTGTAAATGTCACCGGAGGTATAAGTCCATATAGTATAATGTGGGCAGGTGGTGCCACAACATTTCAGCGCACACTTTTATCGGCTGGAACGTATCTGGCTACTGTGACGGATGCAAATGGCTGTCAACAACCGATACAAGTTGTTGTGAGTCAACCCCTTGCTCCTTTGTCAAGCAGTTTGTCCGCTACAGATGTAGCATGCTTCAATTCAAATAATGGCTCAATAAATCAAACAACTTCAGGCGGTACGAAGCCTTATTCATACCAATGGTCATCCATTGAGAATCCGGGATTCAATTCAACTTCAGAGGATATTTCAACATTACAACAGGGCAATTATATAGTTACTGTGACCGATGCACGGGGATGTTCAGTTTCTGCAAATGCCTTAATTTCTCAACCCGACACACTGATAAATTCACTTACAGGAACAAACTTAAGCTGTTTTAAATCTCAAAATGGTACTATCACCCAAACAGTAAGCGGCGGTAATAGCCCCTATTCATATTTATGGTCAGATGGAAAAACAACAGCAAACAGAACGCTGCTTCAGGCAGGCAATTTTACGGTCACTGTTACGGACAGTAAAGGATGTATATCCACTTCAACAAAGTCGATTACTGAGCCCGCAGAGTTACTTTCGACAGCCACACCTACTCATATCGAATGCAATAGTAATGCATCCGGAAACATAGTTTTAAGTACATCAGGAGGGTCGGTCCCATTTCATTATCTCTGGTCAAATGGAAGTACGACAAAAGACATAACAAACCTTTCGGCAGACAATTACATTGTGACTGTCTCAGACAATAATAACTGCAGCAATATTATTCAGGTTCAGATCAATCAGGGTACGCCATTTGCATCTGACGAATTCATAAAGCATGTGTCCTGCAATGGTGGCAGTGACGGTGGAATCGATTACTATGTAAGGGGTGGTGTGGGCCCTTATACTTTTGCCTGGTCAACAGGTGCAACCACTAAAGATATCACTGATCTTTCGGAAGGTGCTTATCAAGTGACTTTTACAGATACAAAAGGTTGCAGTGCATCCGGATTTTTCATAGTTTCGGAACCTACATTTTTATATACGGCAAACCTCATTGTTGATGTAAATTGCTACAGTGGTGTCGATGGTATAGTTACAGCGTATCCAACCGGAGGTGTAGGACCATACAAGCTTGCCTGGTCGAGCGGTTCGAGCGCACAGACTATTACTGTTCCGCATGGTACTTATACCGTCACCGTGACTGACTCATATGGATGCGTCGCATCTACTTCTTCTCAGGTAAATGAACCTGCAGAACTTTTATTGTCAGCCAATATAACAGCTCCATGTCCGGGACAATCCAACGGATTTGTATCGCTGAACGTATCAGGAGGTACACTACCCTATACTTTCACATGGTCAAATGGAGGGCCTTCACAGCAGGTACGTTCTGGCCTGGGTGCAGGAACTTATGGAGTGACCCTGACTGATGGTCATGGTTGCATTAAAATTATTAGTTTTGACCTTATTCCATTAAATGGGGCCCTGCAATCTTTTGCTCCTTCATGTGTTGTAAACGGATCCGGAAATGTGGAAACAAATCCGGATGGGGAAGAATATGCGGTCATAAATGGAGGCAATCTGCCTTACACTTTTACCTGGTCAACAGGATCAAATGCTCCTTTTATCACAGGATTAAACGCAGGTACTTATACCGTTACAGTGACGAGTGGTGGGTGTGGTATAGTTAAAACAGGTACATTATTCGGAGCACTTTGCAGCCCTCCTGTTGCTGTTGATGATCATTATGTTACAGAAATAAATGTTCCCATTACCAACGGAAGCGTCGCTCTGAATGATTATGATCCAAACAATGAGTTTCCGCTTACATTTATTCCTTTAGGTTTTATAAATTCTGTAGCAGGTACGATCACGTGGGACAGTACCTTCAACGGCGCGTTTTCATTTTATCCTGCGACAAATTTTACCGGAACGCTGGAAATTCCGTATCAGCTATGTGACTCTATGGACCTGTGTGTACAGGCTAAATTATTTATCACTGTTTCAAAACCTGTTTTGGGTCTTAGTAAGCGCGTATCTTCAAGCCCTATGTTAAGTGGTCAGAATGCATATGATTTTACATATACCGTTGAAGCTCACAATCTTTCGGCTCTGCCATTAAATATACTCCAAATTACCGATAAACTCGATACCGCGTTTGCCGGAGCAGTTTCATGGTCGGTTACCAGTATCCAAAGTCCTGATTTCACAGTTAATAATTCTTACAATGGTACCAGTAATATAAATTTATTGTCAGGTGCTCACCAGTTAAGTGGACTAAGTACAGGGACTATTAATTTAGGGATACATCTGGTGCCCGGGACTAACCTTGGCCCTTATTACAATTCGGCAAGGGTCACCGGTGAATCTCCTGCATTTACTCCATTATCAGATATTTCGCAAAATGGTTTTAATCCCGATCCGGACAACGATGGAGATCCTACCAATAATAATGCGCCAACCCCTGTTCTATTATGTCCTGTAGTAAATATTACCGGGAATAGTGAAATATGTATAGGAGCAACTACAACACTTACTTCTGTTCCAAACGGTACATGGATAAGCAGTAATTCCGCAATTGCTCAGGTAAATAATTCAGGTGTGGTGGTGAGAATTGCTGCTGGAAAAGCATCCTTTACCTTTATTGAATCATCTTCCGGATGCATCACAAATGCTACTGACTCAATTACAGTATTGTCAAAACCTGTTGTAGCCATTACAGGTCTTTCAGATATATGCGCAGCAACTACCACAACATTATCCCCCACGACGGGAGGTTATTGGACAAGCTCAAATACCAGTGTCGCCACGGTGACAAATAATGGTATCGTCACAGGAAAAATTCCCGGGAAAGCTTCATTCTATTTTACAAATGCGATGACAGGTTGTACCTCAGTCGCTACTGATTCAATTACCGTGAGGATCAATCCAACTATTAATTTTACAGGCGATTCCATCTTATGTGTCGGAAGTACCACTAACGTAAATCCAACATCAGGGGGCACATGGATAAGTTCAAACCCTACTGTAGCCACCATAACTCAGGCAGGTTTGGTGACAGCCATATCAAATGGTTTGACCTATTTGAGCTATACTACGGATGCCGGGTGCAGCAGAAATATGACCCTGCCTGTGATTGTAAAAGGAAATACATTTGTCCAAATGGGAGGGCCGGCTGAAATATGTAATGGCACCACAACACAATTGCTTCCGTCATCCGGCGGAACCTGGATAAGCAATCAGCCTTCTATTGCATCAGTTTCGATCAATGGTCTTGTATCCGGTTTAGCCGTGGGATATGCATCATTTTATTTTACTGATTCGGTTTCCGGTTGCTTATCAAACCTGGGTCAGGTAGTTACCGTACTGCCTTCAGTATCCCTTTCATACTCTGGACCTTCAACTATTTGTGAAGGTTCAGTGACGAATGTACTGCCTGCAACAGGAGGCGTATGGTTTAGCAGTAATAATGATATAGCTACCGTTTCCTCATCCGGCTCTGTTTCAGGACTATCTCCGGGTTTGGTAACATTTACATATATATCATCTTCTACTGGTTGCGCTTTCCAACTGTCACCTATATTGAAGGTAAATGCGAGGCCTGTAATCTCAATGAGCGCACCCGGACCCATATGTCAGGGAGGCAACATTTCATTGCTTCCTTCTACAGGCGGAAGCTGGGTAAGTAATGATTCTCTGGTTGCATCGGTAACTAATTCAGGGTTGGTAACCGGATTACTACAGGGGACGGCAAGATTTACCTATACCGTCGATAGCACCGGATGCACATCTTTGCAATCTGAGCTGCTGACAGTGCATGCACGGCCGACGATATCAATATCAGGCAGTTCAAATATTTGTGAAGGGGCCCAAACAATGCTTCTTCCCACTTCAGGCGGTACCTGGGCCAGTACGGATAATAACATAGCCATAGTAGATAATTCAGGATCGGTGCTGGCCATTTCAGCCGGTCAGGTGAGATTCTATTTTTCAGACTCAGGCACAGGATGTACGTCTGATGTCAGCGGTGTGATTACTGTCAGCGATGCACCTGATGTGTCAGTTACTGGTAGCAATGACATTTGTGCAGGGTTCAGAACCACACTTTCACCGACATCGGGCGGTGTGTGGACAAGCAGCAATTCCAATATTGCTACCGTTACCATTACAGGTATTGTGACGGGAGTTTCTTACGGTCAGGCTAGTTTCAGGTTTACGTCATCAGTATCCGGATGTACTTCTGCATACACTACACCACCAATAATAGTCAACAGGTGTATTTTAAATGATTTTAATATCACAAAAGTAAATATCTCAGTGTCAGGAAATGTCAGCACAAATGATGTAGTACCTGGCGGATATCTGTATAGTACGACACCAATTCTTGTCAGTAAACCATCAACAGGAACACCGGTAATCAATATGTCGTCAAATGGAAGTTATACTTTTGTCGCCGATGCTTCCGGAACGTATGAATATACAGTTTCACTATGTTCGCCTGTATATAACGGTCTTTGTATCCAGTCTGTACTCACTATTCTTGTCTCCAATATCGCTGTCGATGGCAAGACTCCGATAGCAGTCGATGATCGGGCAGTTACATTTGCCAATGCTAACCCGGCACTTCCCGGAATTCCTGTTACTTTGCCATCTCTTGCGAATGACCACTGCTTGTATAACATTGCCTGCGCTCTTGATCCAACCTCAGTTTTAGTAACTGTTCCCCCTCAAAATGGCTTTACATCGGTGGATGGAGCCGGAAATATAACATATACACCTGGTCCGGGTTTTGTAGGTTCTGTCACGCTAAGATACAGGGTTTGTATTGAAGGTGAGCCTGCAAATTGTGCTTCAGCCATCCAGTTGATTGATGTGTTGGATGAATCTCAAATTAATCTGAATTCTACACATGCGGTTGACGATTTCTACAATACAAACAGGGAAACATCGGTTTCAGGAAATGTACTTACCAATGATTATGATGCTGAAGGAGATATGCAGACTGTAATCGCCAAAGGGACAGCTATGTCGCCTGTTTTAGTTACGGGTGGCTCTTATTATCTGAGTTCGACAGGCAATTTTACATTTACGCCTGCCTTGGGTTTTTCAGGACCCGCTTCATTTGTTTATAAAGTATGTGATAATAATGCTGTGTCAAAATGTGACAGTGCAACGGTATATTTGTATGTCACTGATGATATTTCATTTAGAATAAGGGTATATCTCGAAGGAGCTTTAAATGGCAACGGAAATGCAGTAGGATCCACTGGCAGACCTTTAATGCGGGACAATCTGAGAAGCAGTCCTTTTACAGGTAGCAATTATATACCTATGAAAGATCCGTATAAATATCAGAGTGCTTTTGTTGATGTCAGAACAAAATTCATTCACAAAGGCGCCGGACTATTATCCAAATTTGACAGTTTATCGAACGCAAACACTGTCTTAAGTGCTCAGGGAGAGAATTCAATTGTGGATTGGGTTTTTGTAGAATTCAGGTCAGAATCAGATTCTACTCTTGTATTGGTCACCAGATCTGGTTTATTGCAGAGAGACGGAGATATAGTTGATCTGGATGGAATTAGCCCGCTACGGGTACCGGGAATTGGAGCCGGAAAATATTTTGTCGTAGTAAGACATCGAAACCATATGGGTGTCATGTCAAAAAAGGTACACAATAGTGGCTTGATTGATTTTACGTCTCCACAAACTGAAGTATTTGATTATGGAAATACGTTGAACAACGGTTATGATTATACCGGATTGGCCATGAAGAGCAATGTTGTCCAGGGCTATAAGGCACTTTGGGCAGGTGACTTTGACGGGGACAAGCGACTGAAGTTTGTTAATCCTAATGATGACCTCAATATTTTATTTTTTGATGTATTGATATATCCGGGAAATTCGAATACAAATGCCAATTATGATTTTAGCTATGGGTATCTCCAGGGAGATTACAATATGGATGGCAAATCTAAATTTGACAATCCAAGTGATGATAAAAATCTGATATTCAGTCAGATACTTCTGCATCCACTCAATTCCGGCATACTTTCAAATTTTAATTATATCATCGAGCAAGTGCCACCGGCCCGTTCGGATCAATAGGTCCTGGATGATGTTCAGAAAACCTTACTCTTTATCAGGTGAGTAATGAAAAGGCATCAGGGATCACAAAATATTCATGCGATTTATTGGTAAAAGATATAGAAAATGTGCTGGCTATTTCCTATTGAAGTGGGTTTTAACCCGGTAAGCATTTTTCAATTGCCGCGGGTTTTAACCCTTGGTAAAGATGATAATGATTCATTTGGCTTTTGCCAAAACCATATAAATTTTGGCTAAAGCCAAACAATATCCTCCATTTTTTTTCACAGGCTAAAGCCAGCGGCAATTTATTTTAATTTGCTATTATTCTATTCTTTACTATTCCATTTTATTGTAGGAAATCTGGTATTATGAATATAATTAAATACATCCGTTATATACCTTTTAATCTATAATCGGTCTATCAAAATATTCATTTTTATACATGAAAATACAATCTAATATGTATTTAGCTCAAAGATAGATTGTGTATGTATTTAATAAAAAAAGTGTAAAAAAATGTACAAATAACAGCAATGGTAAGGTCGCCATTTATGTGTCATAAAAGTTGAAAGGTAAGTTTACCGGCTTTCCGGAAATTTATTTTTATGCCCTAAAGTCTGAGAATAGTAATTATTTATTGCAGTTTTTTAGGATATACATCTGATTCATCACTCCGATATAATGAGTCAGTACAAAGCACCCGCAACCGATGAAGGTAAAAGAATATTTTCTCAGCCATTCACTGAATCGTACATATTGGAGATTTACTTTTTTTGCTATTGCACTAAGTATCATTTCCTCAGGAAACAAGTTGTCTGCCCAAACTGAGACTATCCCTGCCGGTTCATTTATTATCAATATGGGGGTAACTCCCCAAACCGAAAATAACGGACTGAAGCCTTATGGCATGTTATATGACCTGATAAAAAATAATAAGGTTGGATTCAAGTGGATTATCAATCCGGCAAAAGCCAAAGATGGTATAGATTTCAGCCACAATGGTATTGATTACAGGGGAGGCCCTTTTATCATACCTGTTGGGTACAGAACGGCTGCAGTGAATGCACGAATAGCATATTGGCAGAGCCAGGGGGTGGTGGGTGCAACCACCACATCAGAACTTCAACTACCGGTTTATGTTACCTTTTTGAATGTCCCTCGCTGGACCCTTGACAAGCAGAACGGTAAGTTGGCAGTCCCCTATTTCGAA
>OBID01000769.1_pt1 | contig 12176 bp, 13 predicted proteins | sample 1519781 | NCBI WGS metagenome assembly OBID01 (sample SAMEA3991478, study PRJEB22521) | metagenome | biome: anthropogenic terrestrial biome; feature: sewage plant; material: sludge | place: Sweden | collected 2012-09-26
GGTTTGCTTCAGGGTTGCGCAGACGGTTGTCGCCACATGGCGACAGCGCATCCAATCAAGCGCCCGATTTCCACGTATTTACGAGGTTTGATGGTGTCCTGAAAAAGCGACAGCCTCGAATGGCACCTTAACCGCCAGGTGCGAACCGGTCAGCCGAGCAGGGTGACGACGATTTCCCGCCGATGTCCCTGCGCCCGGTGTTCGAACAGGTAGATGCCCTGCCAGGTGCCGAGCAGCAGCCGGCCGTTGGCAAAGGGAACGGTCAGCGAAATGCCGGTGAGCAGCGAGCGGGCGTGGGCGGCCATGTCGTCGTCGCCTTCGAGATCATGGCGGTAGGCCGGGTCGCCGTCGGGCGCCCAGCGTTGCATCAGGGTTTCGAGATCGCGGCGGACAGTGGCGTCGGCGTTTTCGGTGATGGCCAGGCCGCAACTGGTGTGGCGCACGAAAACATGGGCAATTCCGGCGTCGACCGCAGCATTGCGCACCACAGCGGCGACTTCATCGGTGATTTCCACCGAGCCGCGGCCGCGGGTGGTGATGGAAAACTGATGTTGCTCGGCCATGCGCCCGGTCAATCCTTCTTGAGGAGCGATTGCAACGCGGCGAATGGATTGTGCGTGGCGCCGCCACCGCGCTTGCTGCTGTCCGTATAGCCACGGTCAGCCTCGATCTGTTTCTGGTGTTCGTTGTCGTGGCAGTAGATACAGAGCAGTTCCCAGTTGCTGCCATCGTTCGGGTTGTTGTCGTGATTGTGGTCACGATGGTGCACCGTCAGTTCGCGCAGGTTGGTCACGGTGAATTCGCGGGCGCAACGGCCGCAGATCCACGGATATATTTTGAGTGCGCGTTCGCGGTAGCCCTCGGCGCGGGTGTCGGCTGCCTTGCGGGCGTCGAGGACAACCTGGTCGAGGCGGTTGTGGTTGATGGTTTTCATGGGCAGCTCCGGTCGTTTTCCCGATTTTACGCCGCAGCCCCTAAAATGTGGCTTTCGCCCCAACCGCCCAGACACCATGCCGCGCATCAAGATCGAGTTGCCCGAGTCCTTCCATTTCTCCACCGAGATTCCCATCTACATCGGCCACATCAACTACGGGCATCATCTTGATAACGCCCAGTTGATCTCGCTCATCTCAGAAGCCCGCGTACGTTTCTTGAAGTCCATGGGTTATTCGGAGATGGATGTTGAAGGCGTTGGCATCATCGTGGCCGATGTGGCGGCGCAATACCGAAGCGAAGCCTTCCACGGTGAAACGCTGGTCGCCGAGATGGGCGCCAACGACTTCAACAAATACGGCTGCGATCTCGTCTGGCGCCTGAGCGACAAAGCCAGCGGCCGCGAAGTGGCGCGCGGCAAGCACGGCATCATGTTCTTCGACTACACCGCTCGTCAGGCCACCTCGGTGCCGCCGGCCTTCATAGCCAAAGTCGGCGGCTGATGATCCCGATCCGCTACGTCGAACCGGTCTTCCGCCCGCCAAGCGAGGCGGAATCGCTGATCCTGCCGATAACCGATGGCTGCTCGTGGAACAAATGTACCTTCTGCGAGATGTACACGGCGCCGCAGAAGAAATTTCTGGCGCGCAGCGAAGACGAAGTGCTGGAAAGCATCCGTATGACCGGGCAGCGCTACGGCAGCGAGATTCGCCGTGTTTTTCTGGCTGATGGCGATGCGCTGGTGCTGCCGACGCGCCGCCTGATCGCCATCCTTGAGGCGATCCGCACCTACATGCCGGCCGTGCGGCGCATTTCGTCGTATTGCCTGCCACGCAACCTGCGCAAAAAGAGCCAGTCGGAAATCGACGAACTGGCCGCTGCCGGCCTCAAGATGGTTTATGTCGGCGCCGAATCGGGCGACGACGAGGTACTTGCTGCGGTCGACAAGGGTGAAACCTTCGAAACGACCTGCGAGGCGCTCGACAAGCTCGGGAAAGCCGGTATCACGCGTTCGGTCATGATCTTGAATGGCCTCGGCGGCAAGGCGCTGTCGATGCAGCACGCCGAAAACTCAGCAAGGCTGGCCAACGCGACGCAGCCGGAATATCTGGCCACGCTGGTTGTCAGCTTTCCGCAGGGCGAGGAACGATTTCGGGCCGGTTTTCCTGGCTGGGAGCCGCTCGATCAGCACGAGCTGTTTGTCGAGATGGAGCGCTTTCTATCGCTGCTCGAATTGAAGCGGACTGTTTTCCGCAGCGATCACGCCTCGAACTGGCTCGTGCTCAAGGGCACACTCGGTGCCGACAAGGAACGTCTGTTGCAGCAGGTCCGCCAGGCCATCGCTGCACCCGAAGCTGCCCGCCTGCGCCCGGCCTGGGCGCGGGGACTTTAACTGTCGAAGTTTCGGTGCTCTTGCAGTAGTCAAGGTGAAAAAACCCGGCCTGGTCGCCGTGCCTTGTGGCGTCGGGCCACCCGTTCATCCTGTTGTACTTCAAATTTGAAAACGTCATACTGCCTTGGTAAGACTCTGCCGTTGATTCACCAAATGACGTATCAGGCAGGACTGATGGCCAGTGATTCCGTTGTCGCGGCCATGTAGCCAGTGCAGCCTGGCCATGAGCCGACTTGCGCTCAAACTTTGTGAGGAAATGATGACCAATAAGATGATTCCCACGCTGGTATTGGCCGGACTTCTGACCGGCTGCGCGACGACCGTTACCCACACTTCGCTCACTGATAGCTCACTGCTGGCCCAGGCTTCGTCGGGGGCGCTTGCCATCAGCGACGGGGCCGTCATTACCGACAACGATGCCTCCTTCCTGTCCAAAATCCGCTTGGTCGAAGAGGCAAAGTCTACACTTGACCTGACTTACTACATTTACGCCGATGACCAGAGTTCTTCGGTGCTCTCCTAGGCCCTGATCGCCGCAGCCCGGCGCGGGGTGAAGGTGCGCCTGCTCGTCGATTATCAAACCAATTACAAGCGTCTGGACATGTTCACGGCCATGGAACGACAAGGCAATTCGGGCAAGGGTAGCTTGGCGGTACGTTTTTACAACCGGCCGACGCGGAATATCGTCAAGGATGCCGTTTACATGACCTTGGGTTGTGGTCAGGCCGGGGCAGCCACCAAGGAGGCCTGCTCTGACGACAAGATGACGGCGGTGGAAAAGCTGTTTGCCGACGAGCAGATTGACGGCGTGCCCGCCGCAACCCTCAATGTTTCCAATGTCAATACCGGGCCTTCCGGGCTGCTGCTCTCGGGGCTCTATGGCAGGAATGCCAACCTGATGGCGCTGGCCATCCAGCAAGGTCAGAATATCGATCCCAAAGCTGCCGGCCAGGCCGGCAAGGCGACTCCCGAGCAAAAGGAAAGTCTCAAGAAGCTGGGCAAACTCTACTGGCAGTCGCGCACAGCCCCCGTCTTTCAGCGCGTGCAGGCGAACCTGGGGCTATTGATGGCGGAGCAGTTGTACGCCAGCCAGATCGTGCCGGTGAAAAACGAGCTGTTTTCAGCCCTGCCGATTGACCGCAAGTTCAGCGCCGAAGAAAAGCTGGACTGGGACCACATCACCGACTTCACTCACCAGAAACTCCTGCTTGCCGATTCGAGCCGGGTGCAACTGGGCGGGCGCAACGTCGAAAACTCCTACCACATGCACCCCAATCCGCTGATCGAAAAGTATGTCTTCATGGACACCGATCTGGTAGCGACGCTGACCGGCGATGGCGGAAAGGTCATCGCAAACGCTTTCGACGGGCTGTGGAACTTCAAGCGGATGGTGGCAACGCTGGGCGAGATTCGCACCCACGCTCCCGACGACGTGCTGTGGAATCTGGAAGCCTATACGACGGCTGAAAACGCCTGTGCCAAACAGCCACCGGGGGCCAAACATGAGGCCTGCGTCAACGGCAAGTTCAAGCTCGCTGCCATGAGTCTGGATCAGCGCGTCGAAGCGGCGACCCAGCGCATGGCTCAGAATGCCAAGGCCTACAAGACGGCATACGCCGGAAAGATCCAGCCAAGCCAGCCCCTTGCCGTCGACCCTACTGCGCGCCTTTACTACCTTGAGAACCTGCCTTTCGACAAGCGCCTACCGCCAGCCAGTCGCGTTCGTCTCTACGGCGCCCAGACAGGACAGGAGGGCGACGGTGGCAAGCACATCACCGAAGTCTGGCTGCAGGCGCTCTCAGGCATCTGCAGCAAAGCCACCGTCGACCAACCCCAGATGGTCATTCTGCACAGTGCCTATTTCTTCCCGCCGGCCAATCTCGCCTCCCGCCTGGCCGCCCTCGTCGATGGCAAGCAGGATTGTTCACATGTCACGGTTAGGGTGATCACCAATTCATTGGCCACCACGGACCTGACCCCGGTCAATTTGCTGGCCCGTCATGCCATCAAGGCATTTGCCGAGGTCACCGGCGTGCAGCACGGGGCCAGCCGGGCAGCACGTTTTGAATACTACGAATACCAACCGCCGGTCGGGAACCATAACCTCTCGCTGCACAGCAAGGTTTCACTCTTCGGTGACCAGCTGATCGTCGGCTCGGCCAACGCAGACGTGCGCAGCTACATGATGGACACCAACAACGCCATGCTGGTGAACAACGCGCCCAAGCTCGTCGCGGCCTATCGCAACTTCATTGACAATATCCTGGCAACGCCGGGAAGGGTGAAGCAGGAAAACAGCTACTTTGTCAGCACGCCCCGCTCAAGCATGATTCAGGAAGACTTGGAAAGTCTGCACGCGACACTCAAGAAATACCACATGGACAAGCGTTTGGATGCCGAGCAAATGAAGACACTGGATAGCCGCTTCCTGGGCTTGCTGGATGCGGCCTACAACCTGACCCGGGCGGCCATTGATCCGAATGCCAGCGAAGCCGCTCGCCGCGACGCTCAGCAGAAATTCAATGACTTGTTCCAGCCGATTTGATCGTCAGGCGATTTTCTGTTTATTTGGCAGGGGTTCCCCGGCAGCGCGGAACCCCAAGCCAGCCGAAACCATTTCATTTTTAGCCGAAATTTCCGGTTGACCGTGGAAGGCAGCCGGATAGCTCTCGCCCATGAAACGCCATTTACTCTGAGGGCGAGGGACGTTGTTGGGACGGGTTCTATCAGCCGAGTCCGCGCCAGTTTCATATATCGTTTTCCTGGGAATGCCGCCCCTGTAGGTGGGCATGAAAGAAGCGTGATCATGCCTTCAGCACTTCGCCAGTTGCCATGCTTCGGCACCCGCCCAAGCTGCAGCCCGGCTCGAACTGGGCTATCATTCTGCAATTGCCGAGGACTGAAGCGATGAACCCAACACCCCTGACCGATGCCGATCTTGACCGGCTTGAAGAACTGCTCGAATCCGACGCTTTCCAGGGCGAGGCCATGCGCCTCGACGAAATCCAGGCCATGCTCTGCGCCGTCGTCAGCGCCCCCGAGCCGGTGCCTCCCGCCATCTGGCTGACCGAAGCCCTCGGCAAGGGCCTCGAAGCTGGCGGCAACCCGGATGTCGAAGCTGCGCTCGAACTGCTCATGCGTTTGAACAACGACCTCGCCGCCGCGCTACTGGCCGACGAGACGATTGCTCCGGTGCTCTATCCGCTCGACGAAAGCTGCACCGAATACGACTACGAAGCCTGGGCCGATTCCTACGTTTTCGGTGCCGGTCTGGCCGGCGACTGGTACGAAATGGCCGGCAAACACGCCGACGACCTCTCCGAACTGCTCGAGCCCATGTTCGTGCTCAACGGCATGCTCAAGGAAGACGCCGAAAAGAGCGGCGAACGCTGGTTCCCGCCGGCCGAAGAAGCCCGCCTGGTCGCCGACATCCAGGAAAACTTGCCGGTCATCGTCCAGACCCTCTACAACTTCTGGCGCAACAAGCGAACCGGCGGCACCGTCCAGCGCGAAACCGACAAAGCCGGCCGAAACGACCCTTGCCCCTGCGGCAGCGGCAAGAAATTCAAGCAGTGCTGCGGTAGCCCGGAAAAGCTAAATTGATTAGCGCCTTGCCGGCTTTATACGCGGCATGATCGTTGCAACAAAGAGCCCCGAAAGGGGCTTTGTCTTTCCTGGCTGGGGAGCTTCTGCAACCGGCCAAGTCCGGCCGCTGGCTATGCATTTGTCAGTAGGCAAGACTCAGTATTTTCCAGCCCGTTTATTCTTGCTGACGAATGGCTCTTGCTGGCCGGGTTCCGGCAGTGAGGTCATCAATTTGCTCGCCTAATAGCTGCCACTCAACTTGGTCACCAGGCACGACGCCAGCAGAAATTGAAACGTAACCTCGACCGGCCGATTGTGGCCGAGTACGGCCATATACCCATCGCAAAACCAATCTCCTGAACTGATTGGGTAGGTGATCTTCACCGATTAATCTTTGTGCGAAATGGCGGTCAAGTCAGGTGATATTCTGCAATGCACCTTTTGGTACTAGGCAGCCTCTGGCCGCTCCCACGGGGGCTGGGGATTGAACAGCTTTTCCAGTTCGTCAAGAAAGACCCGGACTTTCGGAACGCGGACCCGGTTTGGCGTGTAGCAGGCGTAGAGATAACGGCCGAGGCTACTGAGCGGCTCGAGATCGTCGAAGATCTTGCGAAGTTCACCGCGGGCCAGTGCCGGGCCACACAGGTAGGTCGGCAACATGCCAATGCCATGCCCAGCCAATACGGCATTCATGACGCAATCGATGTCGTTGAACAGGAATTTGCTCGTGACCGGCACGCTGACTTCCTCTCCTTGGGCGTCGATCAGTCGCCATATTCGGCTTTCGTTGAGCTGCAACAAACTGAAGCAGGCGTGGTGTGCCAGTTCGTGCGGTGTTCGAGGTTCACCGTGGGCGGCAAAATAGCCTGGTGTCGCGCAAATAACGCGCTTCATATGAACTAGCTTGCGGGCGACGGCATCCTCCGGCGGCGTCTTGGTCAGGCGCAGCGCTAGGTCGATGTTTTCTTCGACCAGATCGACCAGATGATCGGTTAGGACCAGTTCGCAATTCAGGTCGGGGTATTTGGCAACAATGATCGGCAGCAGCGGCGCGATATACATGCGCCCGAAGGTGATCGAGGCACTGATGCGCAGAACGCCGTGCGGCGCATCGCCCATGTTTCTGACCGCAACTTCGGTGCTGTGGATCGCCTCCAGCGCGCGCAGGGCGTGCTGGTGAAAAATCTCGCCAGAGGGCGTCAGGCTGATCTTGCGGGTGGATCGTTCAAAGAGGCGGACGCCGAAGGCGCGCTCAAGATCGCCGATTTGCTTGCTGATCTGCGCCCGGGTACAGTCCAGCCGACGCGCCGCAGCAGCCATACTGCCCGTTTCCACCACTTTGACGAAGCTTTCCCAGCTATTGAGCCATTGCATTTTGTCAATGATCCGTTGACGTTATGGCGATAATTATCGGCTTTTTGCCAATGATTTTGCTAGGTATAGTTTCACCACAATAACAAACCGCAGGAAATAGCCATGTTGCGCTCCCTGAGTCGCCCCGATGTTCTGGTCGTTACGCTGGCCGCCGCCGGCATCATGATGGTTACGATGGGTTCCCGCCAGTCGCTAGGGCTGTTCATCGGGCCAATCGAGGCAACGACCGGCATGGGCATTGCCAGCATCAGCCTGGCCCTGGCCATCGGGCAGTTCACCTGGGGTGCCATTCAGCCGGTGGCCGGCGCTGTCGCCGATCGCTACGGCGCGCGTGCCGTGCTGATTGGCGGCTTACTCATTCTGGCGCTGGGTTCGGCGATTACACCGTTCGTGACTAGCGGTTTCGGGCTGATGATTTCGCTCGGTTTGCTCTCGGCCATGGGTTCCGGGATAGGCAGTTTTTCGGTACTGATCGGCGCCGCCGCCCAGCGCCTGCCGCTGGAGTCCCGCGGTACGGCCTCCGGGGTGATCAACGCCGGCGGCTCTTTCGGCCAGTTCGTTTTTGCGCCCATTCTGCAAAAGCTGATCCAGGGCGTGGGCTGGATGGGGGCGATGTGGGCCATGGCATTGATGACGCTGGCGGCCTTGCCGCTGGTTGGCAGACTGACCAGGCCGGTCGAGGGGCAGGTCACGCATGTGCACGAAGAGGGCGGGCTGAAGCGGGCGGTCGGCAAGGCCATGACGGACCGCAGCTATCTTTTGCTGCATGCCGGTTTCTTCACCTGCGGTTTCCACATTGCCTTTCTCGTCACCCATCTGCCGGGCGAGGTGAATCTGTGCGGCTTGCCGCCCGCCGTCGCCAGTTGGTCGCTGGCCATCATCGGGCTGGCCAATATTTTCGGCAGCCTGTATGCCGGGTCCTGTGTCGCCAAATACCGCAGCAAGTACGTCCTGGCGGCGATGTATGCCTCGCGGGCCGTGCTGATTGCCTTGTACCTGATGGCACCGCGCACCGAACTGACTTTCTATCTGTTTGCTGCCGGCCTGGGCTTCACCTGGCTGGCCACCGTACCGCCGACCGCGGCGATTGTCGGCAAGCTGTTCGGGATCCGCTATCTGGCCACCTTGTTCGGCCTGACCCTGCTCAGTCACCAGATCGGCGGCTTTCTCGGCGCCTATCTGGGCGGGCTGACAATCAGCCGTTTCGGCGACTTCGGCTGGATGTGGTACGCCGACATAGCCTTGGCCGTATTGGCCGCGGTCATCAATTTGCCGATCCGCGAAGCCCCGGTCGAAGCGAAGCTGGCAATTGCCTGAAAACGAAACTTAAGGAGTCTTACCATGAGCAATTTGCGTCAGGATGTGTCGATCAGTGTGCTGAATGAACGCGGCGGCGAGTACCTACCTGGTTACCTTGGCATCGAGATGCTCGAACTGGCTTCCGGAACATTAAGGAGTCGGATGCCGGTCAAGAAGCTGCACTTCGCACCCAACGATTTCCTCCATGCGGCCAGTATCGTGGCACTTGCCGATACGACCTGCGGCTACGCGACGATCGCCCACCTTCCGGAGGGGGCCCATTCTTTCACCACCATCGAATTGAAGAGCAATCATCTCGGTACGGTGAAGGATGGCAGCATTGCCTGCGTTGCGACGGCGCAGCATCTCGGGCGCAATACGCAGGTCTGGGATGCGGTTGTGACCGATGAGGTAACAGGCCGGAAGATTGCGCTGTTTCGCTGCACGCAGATGATTCTTTGGCCGAAAGCCTGATATTTCCGTCGTGTCACGCATGGGCCGTCAGGAAATCAATGATTGGCTCTATTCCTTAGCAGTGAGATCCTTGCATTGGCCTAGCTAAACCAATTCGTGTAATTTTCCGTTCGTTAGTTACGATATCGTGGCGAGTTTTTCAGTTCGTAACAGTCCCTTGTTTTGCAGCAAAAACTCTTAAAAGTTTTGCAGGGCCGTGACCGCTACGGAATATCACCCGAGTTGACCATAGCATCTCACTAATGCTGACCAGCGAATATCTGGAACATGATCAGTTCGGCACAGCGACTAAACAATTGTCATCAGGCGGCACTCGGCCAATGGCCGCTGAGGGCACAACAGAGCCACTCGCTGGCGTTCTGCGACTAGAAATGCCCATGGGTTTTACGCGGAACTGCTGGCTGCTCTGTGGAGAAGTATACCAGGTCCCCGAAGACATCCTGGCTGCAGCACGAAAATGCCGACTAAAGATCGCCGCCTTGTTGCTGCGCCTGGGCGAGGCGCATGGCTTGCCAATTCTGGCTGGGCGCTGAACCTGTCGGCGTGATTGGGGTTTGTTGGGGCTGATTTTGCGACACGCCTAGCGCTCGGCGATGGTCAGCGGGGTGATGTCGGTGCGGCAGAGTCCCGCCAGTTCGGCTACGACGCGGTTTATTCCGTTGCCAACCAACCACCAGGCTTGCCCGTAGGAGCGCACCGTCACACCGTGCTCGGCGCACATCTGAATCGCCTTCTGGCGCAGTTCTTCGATTTTGTTTGTCATTTGATATCCGTTTTGTCATTGTCTCCAGCGACACGGACTTTACCTGATATTTATTACGGGTATTTTACAAAACTTCACTGGTGATCAAGGGTTTACCCCTTTTTTGACTGCAGGCCCTCAACACTTGAGCCACAAAAAAGCCGTTCTTTCGAACGGCTTTTTTCGCGTTTAACCGAGGTCGACCGGAATGAATATTCGCGAATCGCCGCGTTCGATCAGGATGGCGGCTTTTTTGCCGGATTTGGCGATGATGCCGCGTAGCTGGTCGATTTCGGCGATGGATTGGCCGTTGACCGCAACAATGATGTCGCCCGGGCGGATGCCGGCGCGCTTGGCGGCGCCGCCGGATTGTTCGACGAGCAGGCCGCCTTTGACTTCGGCCTGGCGCTGTTCTTCCGGGGTCAGCGGCCTGACGGCGACGCCGAGGCGCCCTTTGTCGGCGGATGGGGCTTCGCTGGCTGCCACCTTTTCCTCGCCGAAGCTGCCTACCTTGACGTCGATGTTGCGCGTTTCGCCCTTGCGCCAGACTTGCAGGCGGGCTGTCTCGCCAGGCATTTTGGTGGCAACGGCGGCTGGAAGTTCGCCGGCGGCTTCGATGGTTTTGCCGTCGATGCCGAGGATGACGTCGCCCGGTTCCAGCCCGCCCCTGGCGGCCGGGCTGCCTTTTTCGACCGACGAGACAAGGGCGCCGGCCGGCTTGGCCAACCCGAAGGTGTCGGCCAGCGACTGATTGACTTCCTGGATGCTGACGCCGAGCTTGCCACGCTGGACCTTGCCGTTGGCGACAATCTGCTTCTCGACGTTCATCGCCACTTCAATGGGGATGGCGAAGGAAAGGCCTTGGTAACCGCCGCTGCGCGAATAGATCTGCGAATTGATGCCAATCACTTCGCCGTTCATGTTGAATAGCGGGCCGCCGGAGTTGCCGGGATTGACCGCGACGTCGGTCTGGATGAAGGGGACGTAGCTGCCGTCCGGCAGGTTGCGCGACTTGGCCGAGACGATGCCGGCGCTGGCGCTGCTTTCAAAACCGAAGGGCGAGCCGATGGCGAGCACCCATTCGCCAACCTGGGTGTGCAGCGAGGTGCCGATCCTGACTGTCGGCAGGTTCTTGGCGTCGAGTTTGAGTACGGCAACGTCGCTGGCCTTGTCGAGACCAAGCACCTTGGCCTTGAATTCGCGCTTGTCGTTGAGCTTGACGGTGACTTCCTCGGCGCCTTCGACAACGTGGGCGTTGGTCAGCACCGTGCCGTCGGCCGTGACAATGAAGCCCGAACCCTGACCCTGCATTGGCTGCCGGCTTTCCGGCATCTGGCCGCGGAAGTGGCGGAAGAACTGGAAGAACGGGTCGTTCGGGTCCATCTGCTGGAGGTCGGGGCTATTGGCCGCTGTCTTGCGCGTGCCGGTAACGCTGATATTGACCACGGCCGGGGCGTTGCTGGCGACGATGCTGCGCATGTCGGGCAGTCCGTTGGGAATGGCGATGCTGACAGCCGGGGCGGCGACAGCAGCGGTCGGTTGGGTGGCGGCATTGGCGCTGGCGAAAGGTGCGTTCTGACCGAGCGAGTAGGCACCGCCCAAGGTGGCGGCGACTGCGATGGCGGCGACGGTCATCTTCAGTACGTTGCGTTTCATGTTTACCTCTTCTGGAGCGGATATGGGGGCTGTTGATCGGCGACAACAGCTAAGACCATAGTTTTGTCCTGTCGGGGCCTATTTCCATTGGTCTTTTTGCGACGATTTGTATCCATTTTTGACAGCGGGCCGAATTCCACGGTCAACCGGAAAAAAGGGCCAAATTTGAAAACTGCGGCAAACCGTACAGCGTGCGTGAAATGCATTCGACTGCCGTTTGTCATGGCGTCGTAACACGCAGCACTTAATTTCGGGGAATTCCCAATCGACCGGCGCCGACATGAACGCACCCGCACCGCAGAACCTGGCCGTACCCGCTCTCAATCTGACCCTCAAGGACCGCATCGACCAGAAGATTTTCGATGCGCTCTATTCGCGCTCGCTGGTCTACAACACCTGCTGGGAAGACCCGGCGGTCGACCGCCAGGCACTGCACCTCGGGCCGCAGGACACGGTGATGGTCATCACCAGCGCCGGTTGCAACGCGCTCGATTACGCCCTGCAGGGTCCGGCCAAGGTTTATGCGATTGACGCCAACCCGCGCCAGAACGCGCTGCTCGAACTGAAGATGGCAGGTATCCGCAAACTCGGCTTCGACGATTTCTTTGCCATTTTCGGCAGCGGCTTTCACCCGAATATCAAGAATATCTACCGCCACCAGTTGCGGGCTGAATTGTCGGATTTCGCCAGAACCTACTGGGATCGCCGTTTCAACTGGTT
>OBID01000770.1_pt1 | contig 12172 bp, 6 predicted proteins | sample 1519781 | NCBI WGS metagenome assembly OBID01 (sample SAMEA3991478, study PRJEB22521) | metagenome | biome: anthropogenic terrestrial biome; feature: sewage plant; material: sludge | place: Sweden | collected 2012-09-26
GATACTGTATTGTCTACTACATAGATTCTTGACCTAAAAGCATGTTTATTGTCTGATTTGTCAAAATAAGTGATAAAAGGATCTATGTGATATCGAAAAGAATTAGAATTGCTCAAAGTAGAGCTGTCAGGTCTAAAATAAGCAGTGACGCCGTCACGCCAATAGAAAAAACTTTGAGATTTTCTCCTGTTCATGTTGAGGTGAAAACCGGCCGTCAACCGGTCAGTAATCCTATACTGAATACTGCCGTTGATTCTCGCATATTCTGAACCTGATGTCTCATTATAACTTTTAGATTTTTGCAAGTAAGTACTGCCCACCACATCAAGTTTGCCATATTTTTGGCTGTGAGAAAAGCTCATGCCTGTAGTATAAGGATTAGCATTCCACCATTGCTGGGATCTATCTTTTGGAGGCAACACGGCGCTATAGAATACGGATGCTTTGGTAATAGGATCTGATTTGGCATAGGCGGTGCGCACGTGAATCAAACCATTCAAAGCTGATGATCCATAACTCGCTGAAGCAGCGCCTTTGATAACCTCTATTTGTTCAATGTTTTCTACAGGCACATCATCCCAATTAGGGTATCCCGCATCTGCTTGCAAAGCGGGCACTTCATTGATCATCAGTAACACCCTACTACCAGCTCCATAACTAAATCCAGCTCCACCTCTTATATTGGCCTGGTCACCTACCATGGTGAGGCCAGGGACTTTGTCCAATACTTCATCAACAGATGTCGCGTTGAGATGATCTATCAATGAGCTCTTGATCACCTCCATAGAGATCGTGCTTTCACTGATGGGTTTGGCATATCGACTGTCACTGATGACGGCAGTCTGAAGTACATTTTCAGCTGATTCCATCCATACATCCAGGTCGATCCACTCGTCAGATTTGATGACTATATCCCGGTGCTCAGTGGTATATCCCAGATACGATATGTCCAACCTATATTTTCCGGGCTGCAATAGGATTTGATAATGACCTGTTTCATCCGTTATACCACCGACTGTACCGGAGGCTATGGTTGCCGCAACCATAGCCTCCCTGGTAGATTTATCCTTGATCGCGCCTTTCACTCCTGATGATTGAGCTTGGATGCTAACAGCAAAAAAAACCAAGAAAACAAAAACAACATTTGAATAATGAATCCAAAAACTAAAATCTAGGTGTAACTTAGTAGAATTATTCCTAATATACATCAATCCAGACATATGAAAAAGGTTTTCCGGTACATTACGATAGTTGCTCTAATATTTCAAATGTACAATATCTATGGTCAAAATCAGATCTGTGTACCAGATTCTTTGTATAGAGATAGTATAGCCGGTATCTATCCAAGGCCCTACAATGATAGTACCAAAACTGGCGGCATAAATAAGGCAGCATGTATAGACCAGGATTATGAATTTCCGCTTACTGTCCGTATTCCAGACATGATCACTATCCCAATAGCTGGCTCCAATGTGACACTGGGCCTTGAAAATGCTTTCCTGGATACTGTAAATGCTGTCACTGGATTGCCAATTGGGATCAAATATTATTGTAATCCCGGCAGTTGTAATATGAAAAAAAATGTATTGGGCTGTGTAATATTAAAAGGAAAACCGACTACTGCAAACAAACCAGGCATTTATGACCTCATCATTAACCTTAAACTCATCACCTCCTTTGGCACTTTTGATGTAGCGTTTCCTGGTCCATTTTTCCCTGGTAAATACAGTCTTACTCTCGCAGAAAAAAACTCATCGGCCTGTCTCACCAGCGATATCCATCAATCCCTGACTTTTGATGGGGAAATCAAAGCATATCCTATTCCAGCAGGTCAAAATATAAACTTTACCGTATTTGCTTTGAGGCCCGGCACTTCCTCTCTTTGGATACGCGATATTACAGGCAGACAAATCAGTAGCCAAAGCTTAAGCCTCGTACAAGGTGAAAATAAAATAGTAGTTCCGGTGCATCAATTAGGAAATGGCGTTTACACTTATACCCTCAGACAAGGAGTATTAGCTACCACAAAGAGGTTTATAGTATTGCATTAAATGCTGTCACTACTCTTCTTCTTCCTCTTCTAATTCTGTCTGGATGACTGGGGTGATCATCGGCAAACCAACCCATTTAGATTCGGCAGCATTGACAGCCATAAAACCTAGAAAACCTCCTGAAGCCCCGGCAATCTCTTTAGCAAATCTCAAGAATCCTTTATAAAGTTTGGATCCAATTTTAGGGTTGATTTCTCCTAAAATACTATTGAGCTGGCTCAACCGGTCTGAAATGATTTGGCCGCGGCTATCAGCATCCTCAGGCAGTTCAGTATTAAATTTATCGATGAGTGCATCAAATTGAGCTTCTACTTCTTCGTAAAATTCTTTTAAATATTCTGGAGAAGAGTAAGTTCTGATGTGGGCTATCTTCTTTGCCAGATCCAATTCTTTGACATCCAGCTCACCATCAGCCTTCCCAACCAGGATAGCGATCAAAGGGAGTGCCTCTTGCAGCTGAATGAGTTTGGATGCTTCCAGGTGTTTTAAATCATGTATCATGTCTTTATACGTTTAGATTTGCAAATATAAGTCGATGTTTTTTTAATTAGCAGATGTTTCCAAAAGAGACATATGCTCAAACTCTCTGAAATCGACAGCACTCACTTTACTCACACCGACTTCTTCCATAAATACACCATAGATCACATCTACGGCAGCCATGGTCTGTTTGTTATGTGTCACGATGATAAACTGTGACTCTTCCGCAAAATCTCTAATGATATTGTTAAACTTTTCAATATTACTATCATCCAGGGGAGCATCGACCTCATCAAAAATACAGAAAGGAGCAGGTTTAAGCAGGTACAGTGCAAATAATAAGGCCGTCGCTGTGAGGGTTTTTTCTCCGCCAGAAAGCTGACTCAAGGACTTGGGCAGCTTTCCTTTGGGCTTGGCGATGATATCGATGTCCGATTCTAGTGGCTGATCCGGATTGAGTAAGATAAGGTCACAGCTATCCTCTGCAGTAAATAGACTCCTGAAAACCCGGATGAAATGCTCCCTGACCTTGCCAAAAGCCTCCAGAAACTTAGAGGTTGCACTGATATCAATCTCCTGTATGGTAGCCAGCAAGGACTCTTTGGCATTGAGAATATCCTGTCGTTGGTTAAAGATGTTGTCATACCTTTCTTTCATCTCACGGTATGCTTCGACAGCCATCGGGTTGATCTCCCCATAATTTTCGATTCGATCCTTTAACTTCCTAACTTTATCTTTTAGCAGATCGTATTTTGAAGCAGTAGCATTTTCAGGGCCATCAGACTCGACGATTTCAGTCATTGGCTCCAGCTCAGGGAGGACTTCAATATTAAATTCGATTTTTAATCTTTCTTTGACTGTCTCCAATCTGAACTCAAGATCCTTGATTTGATCTTTGTGACCATTGATGGTATTTTGAAGCTGAGCTTCTTCTCTTTGAAAATCCCGTAATATTTGCTCTTGTTGATGGATTCCGTTTCGTTTTTTGAAATATTCCTGTTCGAACACGTTCAACCCTGACTCTTTAGTTTGCTTATCAATGTACATACCCCTTAGCTGCTCATTGATCCCTTCCAATTCAGCAGTTATTTTTTCGCGTTGGCCATCCTCCTCTGATTGGGTGTCAACTAACTTATCAATTAATTGCTCCGCCTCACTTCTACGCCCGGTTTGGAAATCAATATCCTGTACCAGAGCATCTATTTTACTTTGATGCCGGATGGCATCTATCTGTTTTTGATTGAATGCTTCGTGTGCTTTGGTAAGCGTCTGTGCTACAACCTGATAATTAGAATCTATCGCTACTATCCTATTGAGCATTTCATTGAGCTCATTTCTACGCTGGTTGATGTGGTCATTGATTTCAAGGTTTTGATGCTGAATGGTCTGTTGAGTTTGAATCAATTCCTGGGCAGAAGCTGCGGCATTTACCTTTAATTCATTCAGGTTCTCATATCGGGTATGAAGCTGAATCTCGTCTTTATGTTTTCGCTCCAATTGCAACCTGGTAGACTCGATGGCTTTTAATATTTCCTGATGATCGAGCGCTTTGTGCTCCAACTCCAATTTATTCGTCTCCCTCACCGCTATGATATGCTCTTCTTCCAGTTGCTTGATCTCTTCTTCGAGAATCTCGAGATTTTTCCTTCGACCTAATTTTTTACCTTCAAACAAACCAACACTTCCACCGGACAAAGCAAACTGTCTTTTGACATAACTGCCATTGGCTGATAAAATGGTAATATTATTTTCATCATACTCCTTGAACCTGGCTTTGTCCAGGGGATTGGGATCTATGAATACATGCTGGAAAAGACGGTTAAACAGATTGGCATAGGCGCTGTCAAATCTAAGTACATCCAGGGCAGAGATCAGTCCCGCAATACGCATCGGTCCTGACTGAATCAGCGGGGTAATCGCTTCTAAAACAAAAAAATTAGCTTTGCCTTTTTGAGCATCAGACAACATCCTTATAGCATGACCGGCATCTTCGTAAGTATCGACGATATAATGACTTAGATAGGGCTCCAGGAATTGTTCAATGGTCGCCCGATATTCTTCCGGGGCATAAATCAGGTCAGCGAGCAAAGGAAGGTCCTCTTTCCAGTTCTTGTGCAAGAAGCGAATAGAATCGGGATAGCCTTCCATACTGTCTACCATACTTTTTAGGAGTTGGTGTTCATTTTGTTTTGCATCCAGTTTTCGCTCTATTCCAGCCTTAACCTGCTTAGTCTGATCGAGCTTTTTGTTTAATTCTGTTATGAGTTCAACTCGGTTGAGTTCTTCTGCTTCATGATGCGTCAGCTCTGCCTGAACCTGATTAATAGCATCCCGCAAACCCTCCAATTCGACACCGATCGTTTCTAACTGCCTATCTCTATTGACATTTTCTTCTGCGATCCTGGCCAGACTCTGCTCGAGATTTTCAGATTTGTTTTGATTGATGGCCAGTTGCTTTTCTTTTTCAAATAAGTCTTTTTCGATCTCCTGCTGTTCTTTTTGGAGAACTTCAAAGGAAGATTTGACTTCGCCGTGTTGACTTTCGATCTGGCTGCGCTCTAACTCCATTTTAGCCAGTAAATCATGAAGTTCGGCTGCAGATATTTTTAATTGTTCTAATACTTCGTTTTTATTGATAATCTCTTGATCCAACATGGACAATCTGGAGATCCAGGTTTCTTTTTGCTCAGAGAGCTTAGCCCGATTGGTCGATAAAAACTCTAATTTTTGATCGGAGATCCTTTTACTATTTTCCAGGTTTTGAAGCTGATGGATCATAGCATTGAGCTCCTTTTGATAGGAGCTGAGCGAGTGCTCTTCGTCAAGGATAGCTTTTTTTCCAGCCTCCAGTGAAGATTCTGCAGTGCGATGATTAGTCTCTACGGTTCGCAGTTTGTCAAGTTCTGTCACTAAATTTTTTTGGAGGATAACATTTTTAGTGAGAATGTCCTGAGTCTCCAGGTATGCCAGCTCCAGGGACAAATTTTTATACTGTTCTTTTAATTCTATATATTTCTCAGCTCTACTGGCTTGTTTCTCCAGAGCTTTGAGATTGGCTTCTATTTCGAATAAAATGTCGTCCACCCTTGAAAGATCCTCTTCAGTAGCCTTGAGTTTGAGCATGGTCTCATGCTTGCGTTGCTTGTACTTGGTGACTCCCGCTGCTTGCTCAAACATTTTTCTGCGACTATGATCTTTGTCCTGCAATATTTCATCTACCATGCCTAGAGCAATAATGGCATATGAATTTGATCCAATGCCCGTATCCATAAATAAAGAATGAATATCCCTCAACCTGCAGGCAGTGCCATTTATACGGTATTCGCTTTCACCTGAGCGATACAATAATCTAGATATAGTAACCTGTTGATATTCAGTACCAAGCAGATTTTTAGTGTTGTCAAATGATAATGATACCTGAGCCACTCCACCCGGCTTGCGCTTTTTGGAGCCGTTAAAAATCACATCTGTCATACGCTCCAAGCGAAGTTCAGTTGGTTTTTGTTCTCCCAATACCCACCTGATGGCATCTACTACATTTGACTTACCAGAGCCATTAGGGCCGACCACACCTGTCACTTTTTCGTTAAACTTAAGTACAGTGTTGTCAGCAAAACTTTTAAAACCTTTTATTTCGATGGAGTTCAGTTGCATGGCGGCAAAAATAGAGAAATAATTTATATAAATTTCCTAAATATGATATCGTCGTTGAGGATAATAACTATCTGATATTCTGTAGTTTATAGATATTTTTTCGATGAATTTAAAGAGAATATAAATCAAAAAACAAACATAACACCCTTCGTAGAAAACTTTTTTTTATAGCCTCTGAACGGGCTATAAAGAATGTTTTATTACTTGATGTTGTCTATCGAAGGGTGATTAATCAGCTCCAAAATAGGATTATTTGAGCAATTTTGTCGCATGAAGATCGTATTTATGGGCACTCCAGAGTTTGCAGTAACTTCTTTGAAAGCACTGCTCGAAGCAGGGTATCAGATAGTAGGTGTAGTGACCGCACCAGATTCAATGGGCGGCCGTGGAGGGCATCAACTGATTCAATCCGAAGTAAAAAAATATGCCTTATCCCAAGGACTGCTGATTCTACAACCTGTAAACCTCAAGTCGAAAGCATTCCTGGAAACCCTTCGGTCCCTAAAAGCTGATTTGCAAGTGGTCGTTGCTTTCAGAATGTTACCTGAAGTAGTATGGAATATGCCTCCGCTGGGCACCATCAATGTGCACGGCTCCTTGTTGCCTAAATATCGTGGTGCAGCACCGATTCATTGGGCAGTGATGCAAGGTGAACAAGAAACCGGGGTAACTATATTTAAGCTTAAACAGGAGATAGACACTGGAGATATTATAGCCCAAAGTAAGTTGTCAATTAGTCCAGATGAAACTACCGGAATGGTATATGGCCGACTCATGCAGCTTGGAGCCGAAACGCTCGTCACTAGTGTTGTTATGATAGAAAATGAAACATTCGTGCCGATAAAACAAAATGATGAGGTAGCGAGCACAGCTCCAAAACTATATCATGAAACGTGTGAGATAGCATTTTCAAAGTCTATGGTCCAAATCCACAATTTCATACGAGGACTCAATCCCAAACCAACTGCCTGGATGAGGTATGGAGGCATAAAATACTTTATTCATCTGAGTAAGACAACTACCCTAACCAACCAGGCAGATAAACCAATAGGTGCTTTAGTGATTCAGGAAAATAAATTGTACCTTAATTTGAATGATGGGATGCTTCAAATTTTAGAAATCCAGCCAGAAGGAAAAAGAAAAATGACCGCCCCTGATTTTATCAATGGAGTAAGAAACAATCCTGATTTCAACTGATCATTTATGTGACATCACTTCGATGATATGGGTCATTACTTCATCCAACTGTTCAGCTCCAATCCCTTTAGACAATATTTTTTTGTCCTGATCCAAAATGAAGATTTGTGGAGTTGACTTGACATCGTACAGCACTTTATATTTGGAAGCATGATATGGATCTGCGGCATTGATCCAACCCGGTTTTATTTTTTGTTCATCCAGGTATTGCCAACAGGTAGGCACTTTGTCCGTAAACTGGCTGCAGACCGCCAGCAGTTCAACTCCCTGGGATTTGAATTTTTCATAAAACTTCACTACAAAAGGCATACTTGCTTTGCAATGGCTGCAAGTGGGGTCCCAGATAAATAAAATAGTATACGGCGAGTTGATTTGGTGGAGACTGATTGGCTTTTCATTCGGATATTGGATGAGTTTGATCTCAGGGGCAATTTTACCAATGAGGATAGGCCTAAGCGCGGCAGCATTTTTTTCCATTTTTTGGAGCTGTTCCTCATCAATCCAGGAGGCAAAGCCCTTACTGTAATATTCATCCACAAGATGGACATAAATAGCATCAAAACCAACCAACTTGCTCCCTGCATATTTGTTGAGAAAATGAATGAGGTAGTACTTAAAAGTCTCTTCAGAATTTTTAATTTTTTTGAAAATATAATCCAGGGCGACATTTATTGAATCAGGCTCCTGTGGTGTAAGTTTTTCTACATAATATTCTAACCGATCATGCAACAGTGGGCTTCTGAGCACCCGCTGGTCCCCAATAGGCAAATGATCAAAATAATGCGTCTTGTAATACAAATAACGCTGCATATCCACTTCCGATTTAGTTCCTTCAAACGAAGGCATCTCCACCTCCAGGGTGGATTCAACCAATAAAGCAGACAATGAGCCGGCATTTTGGGCTACAATATTTTTTTGTTTGTCCTTGACTGCCTTGTTGAGATCGTCCAACTTTTCTTGCAAACCAGCTTTAATTTTATCGTCAGCAGTTGCTTTGATTTGTTCAGTAAGTACTTGTGCTTCAGGTCGTTTGATGTCCAGATAATTTAAATAGTCATAAAAAACCTCATTGTCATGTGATCCTTTGATCCTAAATGATTTGACCACCTCCTGTGCGTCCGCTTCAATCTGAAGCTGCTGCTCGCCTTCATTTATAAATAATTGAATAAAATCATTCTTTGGGGGCATGACCAGCAAATAGATACCCGGCTCGAGCGATTTAGTATTTTTAAATTTAAATAACCCATCCTTACCTACGGCAGTATCTCTCAGAAATTGTTTGTCAGCATAATAATATCCAAGATATAAGGTATCTGAAGGAGCATGTTTCAATTTGATCTGAATATCATACCCGGGATCAGTCCCAATGATGCTTCGAAAGAAAGAAAATAAAATAAAAAATAGGTGCATACAAATAATCTTAACACAAAAGTCGCAAAGACTGACCAATTTCTGACAGTATTAATTAATTTTTAACCTTAAGGGTCCTTCAGGGCTTCATAAAATACACATTCGCCAGATTGCATGCTTTTCAATACATTTATTGAATGGATATCAGTTATATACTCAATCACTTGGGAGAAGATCGAAAAAACTATTTTAATGCGATAGCCCCTCCCATCATTCAAAGCAGCAATTTTGCCTTTGACTCAGTAATAGACTTTCGGGAAAAAATAGCTCAGGAATTCGAAACCAATGTATACACCCGCGGCAACAATCCGACGGTTGAAATATTGAGAAAAAAGTTAGCTGCCCTGGAACATGCCGAAGACTGCCTCGTATTCTCCAGTGGAGTAGCTGCGGTCGCAGCCTCCATAATGGGCAATGTAGCTGCTGGCGATCATATAGTCTGTGTCAAATCAGTCTACAGTTGGACTAAGACCTTACTTCAAAAATATTTAAGTCGATTTGGTGTCACGCACACCTATGTAGATGGAAAAGACTTGGATGCTATAGCTGCGGCTATCACTCCTCAGACTAAACTACTTTTCCTTGAAAGTCCGACCACGATGACCTTCGAATTGCAAGACCTGGCTGCATGTGCTCAACTAGCGAAAAAACATGGACTCATCACAGTGATTGATAATAGTTACTGCTCACCCTATTTTCAAAATCCCATAGATTATGGTATAGACCTCGTGTTGCATTCGGGCACCAAATATATCAACGGACATAGTGATGTGGTCATGGGCGTATTGTGCGGCAGTAACGAAATGATCAAAAAAATCTTTTTCAGTGAGTACATGACCATTGGGCATATACTTCACCCGCAAGATGCCTTTTTAGCCATAAGAGGACTCAGGACTTTGCCATTGAGGGTACAGAGATCACATGATAGTTGTGCTACATTAGTGGAACGATTGTCTACTCATCCAAAGATTGAAAAGATCTATTATCCTTTTATCAGTACGCAGCAAGCACTCGCTGTAAAACAAATGCGGGGAGGTGGCTTATTTTCAATGCAAGTCAAGGCTAAAACGAAAGAAGACATGATGCTTTTCTGTGAGTCACTCAAATACTTTTTGATGGCAGTATCTTGGGGAGGTCATGAGTCATTGATCATGCCTACTATTACTTTTTATGATATGCCGGGTATGCCGGACCCTGAATTGCCGTGGAATTTTGTTCGGATATATATAGGACTCGAAGAGGTGGACATATTGTATAAAGACCTGTTACAGGCATTGGAGCGCCTGAAATAAGAAAAAGTTAAGGCTTCCACGAAATATTAAATAAACCAGTTGGGCTGCTAATTTTGCAGCGCTCTCATGAAATGCTGCCCCTTATTCATATTTATCACTGCTTTTCTCCCGTCTTTTAGTCAAAATGAGCCAGCACAAACGCAGCAGAGCTTCATTTATAACGGGATTACTACAACAGAAAAAATCACCATTGACGGTTTGCTTAATGAAGGGATTTGGGAGAAGGTGGAAAAAGCTTGCACTTTTCAAGAGCATTGGCCACAAAATGGTCGCGAAGTCATATTTAAGACAGAGGCTATGGTCACCCATGATGATCAATTTTTGTATGTTGGTTTTGTCTGTCACGACATTGATCAGCACTATATAGTACAGACATTGAAGCGGGATTATGAGTTTGATGGCAGCGATGCCATGTCTATTATGGTAGATCCCGCCGGGCAACAGAATACTGCATACTTCTTTTCTATTACCCCCAAAGGAGTGCAGGCTGATGCTATATTAAACAGATTTGATTTTGATGCCAACTGGGATACAAAATGGTATTCATCTGTCAAAACTTATGATGATAAATGGGTCGCAGAACTTGCGATACCGCTCCATATTATGAGATATGACCCCAACCAAATGACTTGGGGGCTCAATTTTATCCGTGGGGATGTCAAAAATTATCGCTTTTATACCTGGACTAAAATTCCACAGCAGTATGATGGTATAGATCTTGGTTATTTTGGCAAGTTAGCCTGGGATGGCCGGCTACCAAATAAAAAAGGCAAGGTGACACTGATCCCTTATACCAACCTAAGTGATGCCAAAGATTTTGAAGAAAATGAAAATACAGCTCGTAAGATCGGGTTTGGTGCTGATACTAAAATCACACTCTCCTCCAGTCTTAACCTGGATCTGACACTCAATCCGGATTTTTCTCAAGTAGAAGTGGATCAACAGGTAACCAATCTTACAAGATTTGATGTTTATTTTCCTGAAAGACGCAATTTTTTTCTCGAGAATGCAGACTTATTCAGCCAATTTGGCGATCCCGAATCGCCCATATTTTTTTCCCGTCGAATTGGTCTGGATGACGAAGGGCGATCAGTCCCAATATTAGGAGGTGCGCGACTCACTGGCAATGTAGGAGACTCCTGGCGATTAGGCATGCTGTCTATGCAAACAAAAGAAACAGCCGGTCAGGCTGGTCAAAATTATTCTGCTTTTACCCTTCACAAAAAATTATTTAAAAGATCTTTGGTAAAAGGCCTTTTGACCAATCGCCAGGGAATGGCAGGCAAAGAATTCTCTAACATAGATTATGGTAGAAATGCTTCCCTGGAAGCCATATACCAGAATGGAGAAGGCTCTGTCCTGAGTTGGATAGGACTTCATAGATCATTTAAAAACAATATTGAAGCAAAGCGTTCGATGTATAGTACCGGCTTTTTTATTCGAAAAAAAAACATTGCCGGTTTATTAAGTTTGAGTACAGTAGGCACTAATTATACTTCTGATATGGGCTTCGTGAATCAATTGGATCTCTATGATGCTCTTAGGGATACTGTCATTCGCCAAGGTTTTCACTCAGCTTCCAATATGTTGAGCTACACCCTTCGCACACCTAATCATAAGATAGTCAGTTCACACGAATTTCGCATTAACAACAATCTTAAGATCAACCCGGACGATCTGTTGACAGAATGGAACCTTAAAGCTGGTTATAACCTATATTTTGCTTCCTCCAGTCTGTCAGGTATAACCCTGGTGCATAATTTCACAAGATTATTGTTTCCATTTTCTTTTACGGAGGACACGCCTTTAGTTCCTGGTAAATACACTTACACAAATTTGAAACTCGAGTATAGCTCTGATTTGAGAAAAAAATTCGTGGTTAAATTTGAAGGCACCGTCGGCGGCTTTTATAATGGTGATATACAATCAACCTTATTTGGTGTCAAGTACAGAGCTCAGCCCTGGGGCAATTTTGAGATGAATGTTGAATATAGTGATCTTAAATTTCCAGAACCATTTGGAAGGGCAAGATTCCTATTGATCAATCCAAGAATTGAATTCAATAGATCGGAAGAGCACACGTCTGAA
>OBID01000771.1_pt1 | contig 12143 bp, 8 predicted proteins | sample 1519781 | NCBI WGS metagenome assembly OBID01 (sample SAMEA3991478, study PRJEB22521) | metagenome | biome: anthropogenic terrestrial biome; feature: sewage plant; material: sludge | place: Sweden | collected 2012-09-26
CGGCATTCGGAGGACAACATGGACCGGAATGAACAGGCGCGGATAGCGCAACAATATATCAATGAAGCTTGATTATCACACAGACGCTGAGTCCCAACCACGCCAGTACTTCGCACACAGCGCGAACGGATATGGGAAATGGCATAAGTTAGCGGAGCATCTCACCAGCGTCTCGAAGATCGCAAAAGAATTCCTGCAAGGACAGAGCGGTGCTGAAGAAGCGGCACTCGCTGGTTTATTGCACGATCTTGGGAAATATGGCGAACGCTTTCAGGCACGGTTGCACGGCAAAGATAAGGGGTTGGACCATTGGTCACAGGGTGCATCGTTGGCTCTGAGGCACCGTGCAGTTGCCGCTGCGTTAGCTATCGAAGGTCATCACATTGGCTTGCAGCGCGGGAGTAAAGATTCCTTAAGGCGGTTACTGCCAGGCAATCTCTCTGCCGCTGTTTTACCAGGGTTAGCCCTCAGTGAACCCGACCTGGAACGCCTGGAGTCTCTTGCCGCCAGGGATGGAATTGAATTCAGCGCACCATCTAGTTTTGTTCTTAACTCGTGGGCGCAAGCCGTCTCCGCCATGCTTGATGTGCGGCTGCTCTTTTCGTGTCTGGTGGATGCGGACTTTCTCGACACCGAGTCGCACTTCGATGGTGACGCACAGGAGAAGCATCCACGCCCTGAAGGCCCAAGGCTGGATCCCAGTGCAGCAATTGCCGCGCTTGATGCTCACATGGCCTCGTTGCACGCCGTCACTGGCGCACAGATTGCGGTGCGGAAGGCACGGGAAAACTTGTGGGGTGCAGTAATGCGTGCAGGCCTGGCGGAGCGTGGCGTGTTCACGTTGACCGCGCCGACCGGTTCAGGCAAGACGCTGGCGATGCTCAAGTTCGCGCTGGAACACGCGAAGAAGCATGGACTGAAGAGGATCGTTCTGGCTGTCCCTTTCTTGACTGTCATTGAGCAGACGGCGCGTATCTATCGAGCGGTATTCAAGGCATCCGAGGATAATTTCGTATTGGAACACCATAGTCTGGCTGGGTTGGGGGTAGAAGCGGAGCAGCAGGATGCCGAAGGAGCGAGCGAACGTCAGCGCCGTTTGCTCGCGGAAAATTGGGATGCGCCAATCGTGTTGACCACCAACGTGCAGTTGTTGGAGTCGCTTTTCTCCAACCGCCCGTCCAGTTGTCGCAAGCTGCATAACCTAATGAACTCGGTCATCCTGTTCGACGAGGCGCAGAGTCTGCCTCAGCACTTGGCGGTACCTACCTTGGCGGCGCTGTCTCACCTGTCGGCGGCCTATCGCTCCACCGTAGTTTTTGCCACTGCGACACAACCCGCGTTCGATACTCTGAACGAGGCCGTAAGAAAGCACGCCGTGCAAGGCTGGCAACCGATCGAGGCCGTACCGGAACACCCAGCACTATTCGCGGCACTGAAACGTGTCGCCGTGCGCTGGCCGGAAATTGGTGAGAAGCGCACTTGGACTCAACTCGCGGCTGAATTGCGAGACGTGGATCAGGCATTGGTGGTGGTTAACCTTAAACGCCACGCACTCGCTCTGCTCAATGAGATGGACGGGACGGAAAGCGTGTTCCATCTCTCAACCAACTTGTGTGCTGAACACCGACGGGTGGTGATGGATAAGGTCAGGGATCAACTTGCAGCCGGACTTCCCTGCCGCCTTGTTTCCACCCAATGTGTTGAAGCAGGAGTGGACGTGGATTTCCCCACCGTCTTCCGTGCTATGGCGCCATTAGATTCTATTGCACAAGCGGCAGGACGCTGTAACCGGGAAGGCAGGCTCAATGAGCAGGGCCGTCTTGGCGAGGTTGTGGTCTTTGAACCGGATGAGGAGGCTGGATGGAGAAAACGGTTTCCCACGCATAACTACTATCAGGCGACTCAAGTCACACAAGCCTTGCTCAAGCTGCACGACAATAATCTGGATATCAACGACCCCGAAGTCTTCCGGGCCTATTATCACCGGCTCTACAATCTGAACGATCCAGCCAGTCAGAATGCTGATCTTACAAGAGCGATTCAGGAGCTCGATTTTGTGGAGATTGCCAAGGTATACCGCCTCATTGTTCAGGATGCCATTCAAGTGCTGGTGCCATGGGTGAGCCGACACGACGAATTCCTGGAATTGCGAAGGGAAGCCGATCGACAAGGCATCAGCGCCAACTGGATGCGCCGCGCCCAAGGGCTTGCCGTCAGTGTCTATCGCACCAATGACGGCTCACCCGCCTGGGCAATTCCGGCGAAGTTGCGGCGCGGTGGCGTCTCCGACGAGTGGTTCATTCTTGAAGGAGATTTTTACGACGATACCATCGGGTTGAATCCACCCAAAGGCGAACAGGTGTTCATTGCATAGGAGGAGACATGGCTAACGGCACACACACATTGGAAGTCTGGGGCGACTTCGCCTGCTTTACGCGGCCAGAAATGAAGGTCGAGCGTTTCTCCTACCCGGTCATCACGCCTTCTGCGGCACGTGGCATCTTCGACGCCATCTACTGGGATGGACTACGGGAACGGCAAGGCAGGGAAAGCATTATGCGTCCCTATTTCCACTGGCAGCTAATTCGTATCGAGGTGCTGGAACTGCCGCGCTACATTGCCTTGCGGCGGAACGAAGTAAAGGACAAAGTGCCTGCGGATCGTACGCTCAAGGCGTGGATGGAAGGGCGCGAGCAACCCGAACCCATCTGGGCGGACGGCGGCAAGGATGAGCTTGGTACCGATCAGAAGGGCCGTACACAGCGTCAAACTATGGCGCTCAAGAACGTGCGTTACCGACTCACGGCGAAGATCGTTCCCAAGCCAGTCTTCAGTCACGACTACGGCAAGTTCAACGCCTGTTTCGAGCGTCGCGCTAAGCAGGGCAAATGCTTTCAGCAACCCTATTTCGGCTGTCGAGAATTCCCCGCGTTCTTTGAGTATGTGGAATCGTCAGATGCCAAAAGCCAGTCACGCGCTGCCATGGATCAGCATCTGGGTTTTATGCTCTACGACGTGTTTGACCTGCGAAAGGACACGGTTAAGGATACCGACAAACCGTTCATCACTCTGTTTGATGCCCACATCCGCAACGGCGTACTGGAAGTTCCGCCGTTCGACAGCTCGGTGGTGAAAAAGCCGGGGAGGCAATAGCCATGCTGCAAGCACTGATGAATTATGGAAACAGGCTTGATTCTGAACCCGGCTTCAGGACCCGTGAAGTGCGCTGGTGCGTCGAACTGGCCGCTGATGGACGGTTTCTGAATGTGTTGCCGCTGGGCGATGGCAAACGTGGGGTGATGCAACCTCGTTGCACGGAAATGCCAGGCACAAATGCGGGCGGTAAATCCCATTTTCTCGTGGAAACGGTGCAAACGGTGGCGCTTCTGTTCAAGAGCAATGAAGAGGCCGAAAAGATTGTCAACACCAAGAACAAACACCGATTCTTTGTTGATCTGCTCCGCAAGGCTTCAGGCTCGATTCCCACGCTCATTCCGGTTGTAAGTGCGCTGGAAGATGATGGTCTGCTCGCGAAACTTCGTGAAGCTCTGACTCAGCACAAAGCCAAGCCTGCCGATTGGCTGGGCTGGCGGGTGGATGGTGTCGATCCGCGTGAGGATAAAACTGTTCAGGCTTGGTGGCGCGAATGGCGAAAGAAGGATATGGAAGAAGGCCAGCCAAATTCTAGGTCTTCTGACGAGGGCGACATGGTCTGTTTCCTCACGGGTAATGCAACTCAAGCTTTGCCAACCCATCCTAAGATTACAGGGCTATCTGGCGTTGGTGGCTTGAGCATGGGCGATGTGATGGTGGGTTTCGATAAAGCTGCGTTTGGCTCTTTCGGTTTAGATCAATCGGCCAACGCCGCCATGAGCGCCGAAGCTGCTCAGAAATATGTGGATGGCCTCAACGACTTGATTCGCAGCCACTCCCGCAAGCTCGCCAACGCGTTGGTCGTTCACTGGTTCAAGGAACAGGTTGTCCCACAAGACGATCCTCTGGAATGGGTGAGCGGTTTCGAGTCGAAGGAACAGACGGAGGCGGCTGCACTGGGGGCTGCGCGTCGTCTGCTTGAATCCATCCGCAAAGGCGAACGCGTTGATTTGGGCAACAACCATTACTACGCACTGGTGCTCTCGGGTGCATCAGGGCGAGTGATGGTGCGCGACTGGATGGAAGGACCTTTCGAGGATTTGGTGCGTAATGTCGAAGCATGGTTTGCCGATCTCGCCATTGTCGCCCGCGACGGCAAAGGGCAAGCTCATGATCCCAAGTTCATGGCGGTGTGTGGTGCATTGGTGCGCGAACTGAAGGACTTGCCCGCGCCTACCAGCGCTACGCTATGGAAGGTGGCAGTGCAGCGTCTACCCATCCCGCAACCGTTAATGGTGCAGGCGCTAGCGAGGTTCCGTTCCAATCTGGCCGATAAAGACCAGCCTCCGTTCAACCACGCCTGCATGGGGCTTATCAAAGCCTATTTTGTTCGACTTAAATCTGGAGGTGATCACACCATGACTGCGTATCTTAACCCCAATCATCCAGAACCAGCCTACCACTGCGGGCGATTACTGGCAGTATTTTCAAATTTACAACGCGCCGCACTGGGCGACGTGGGCGCAGGCGTAGTGCAACGCTACTACGCTGCCGCTAGCCAGACGCCGGGCCTGATTCTCGGCCGCTTGACCAGCAATGCGCGTAACCATTTGGGCAAGCTCGAAGGCGGCTTGGCTTGGTGGTACGAAAATCAGATCGCCGATGTGATGGGTCACTTGGGCGACGGCGCACCACGCATTCTTGACCTCAACGGTCAGGGGTTATTTGCCCTCGGTTACTACCAGCAACTTGCCGCACTGCGATCAAGCAAGAAAACCAACGAAACCGTATAAGGAGAAAACCAATGAGCGCTATTAAAAACCGTTACGAATTTTTGTATCTCTTCGATTGCGAAAACGGCAATCCGAACGGCGACCCAGATGCCGGCAACAGCCCACGCATTGACGCGGAAGACATGCACGGGCTGGTTTCAGATGTGGCCATCAAGCGGCGGGTGCGCAATTACATACAGGCCGCGTTTGGCAATCAGGCACCCAATGCTATTTTTGTCGAGCATTCATCCAACCTAAATAAGCCGATTACTGCGGCGCATGAAGCAACGGGCGGTTCCCCTGCTGGTGGTGGAAACAGAACACAAGTTGGAAAAGCTCGAGATTGGATGTGCCAACAGTTTTTCGATGTGCGGACCTTTGGCGCGGTTATGTCCACCGGTCCCAACGCCGGACAAGTGCGAGGCCCGGTGCAGGTGGCGTTTTCACGTTCAGTTGATCCAATTCTGCCGATGGATGTTTCAATTACCCGCATGGCTGTTGCGGAAAAAGTATCCGGTGCCACGTCGGTTGCGGACTACCAGAAATGGGAAAACGAACAAGAAGAAGACAAGCTCCGCACCATGGGCCGTAAGGCGCTGATTCCCTATGGTCTCTATGTTGCCAAAGGGTTCGTATCCGCCAATCTTGCCCAAGGAACGCTATTTTCAGAAGACGACCTCACTCATCTGTGGGAGGCATTGGCAGGCATGTGGGATCACGACCGCTCCGCATCTAAAGGCATGATGTCCCGCCGGGGGTTGTTTGTGTTTAAACATGTGGGCACCGACAGCAATGCGGAACAGCGTAAGCGTCAAGCCATGCTCGGCTGTGCGCCTGCACAAGCGTTGTTGGACGTCGGCCGCGTCATCGACGTGAAGCGCAATGAATCGGCAATGAAAGAAGACAAGATCGGAAGCCCCCGCAAGTTCGCGCATTATACGGTAACAACGAATGTGGCCAATCTACCGAAAGGCGTGGAGTTGTGGGTGTGGGATGACAGCAAGGGTACGCTTATCAAGCTGTCGTAGGCCAAACGATGCCGCAGGATGATGCTGATCGGGAGTTGATTCCTATTTCCGCGCTGAATCACTACGCCTACTGCCCTCGGAGATGTGCGTTGATTCATGTGGAGCAGACGTACTCTGAAAACGTGTACACCATGCGCGGTCACGATCTTCACGAACGAACAGATCGAGAGGATGAGAGCGGTTGGGAGGAAGGCGTACGAGTTGAGCGAGCCTTACCGCTCTGTTCCAAGCGACTAGGTTTGATTGGAAAAGCTGATGTAGTCGAGTTTCATGGAGAGACCCCCTATCCCGTCGAATACAAATCTGGGTCGAACCGGCGATACGAGAATGATGACTTGCAGCTCTGCGCTCAAGCGCTGTGTCTGGAAGAAATGCTGAGCAGCGATGTTCCGCGTGGCGCCATCTTTCATCACAAATCTAGAAGGCGACGTGAAGTGATCTTTACGCCGGCATTGCGAATTCGGGTGGAAGAGGTCGTGACGGCGATTCGCGCGATGTTGGGCGACAAGATTCTTCCCTCTCCGGTGAATGATCAACGTTGTGAACACTGTTCATTGAATGAGACCTGTATGCCGTCGGTCATCGGCGAGCAGCAGCGAGCCGCAGCGTTGGTCCGTACGCTGTTTGTCATATCGGAACCGAGCTGAGCCTCCTATGCACCAATTACTCAATACCCTCTATCTCACGACCGAAGGGGCCTATCTCCGGCTCGATCACGACACGCTCCGGGTCGAGGTCGAGCGGGAAACGAAGCTGCAAGTGCCGATCCATCACCTGGGTGGCATCGTCTGTTTTGGCGACGTGCTGGTGAGTCCGGCGGCGCTGGCGCGCTGCGCCCAAGACGGCCGATTCGTGGTGTTTCTCGATCGGAATGGACGCTTTCAAGCGCGCGTTGAAGGGCCGATCTCGGGCAACGTGTTATTGCGTTGCGCACAACATGCAGCCATCGGCAATGCCGACAAAACCCTGACAATCGCTCGGCATGTAGTGGGTGGGAAAATTCAGAATAGCCGTCAGATCGTTTTGCGTGCTGCGCGAGATACCGACGACCCAGGCGATGGCGAGACGTTGCGGCAGACAGCAGAGTCCCTGGCAAACGTATTGGGTCGCGTGCCGCTCGCGGAGGACCTGGACTACCTGAGAGGTTTGGAAGGCGAGGCCGCGAGAAAATACTTCGCCACGTTCGACCGTATGGTCCGTGAAGACCGCGCAACGTTTACGCTGAATGGTCGAAACCGGCGGCCTCCGACCGATCCGGTGAATGCACTCTTGTCGTTTCTCTATGCCTTGTTGATGAACGATTGCGTCGCAGCGCTGGAAGGCGTCGGCCTTGATCCACAGATGGGATTTCTGCATGCGTTGCGTCCAGGCCGAGCAGCCTTGGCGCTGGACCTCATGGAAGAGTTGCGGAGCGTCTTTGCCGATCGGCTCGCACTCACGTTGATCAACCGGAAACAGGTGGCCGCCGGGCAATTTCATGCGCGGCCGGGTGGGGCGGTGCATCTGGAAGATGCTGCGCGTAAAGAGGTCATTGTGGCTTATCAAAAGCGTAAACAGGAAGAAATCACACACCCGGTTTTGGATCAAAAGATGCCGCTGGGGTTGGTCCCGCATGTGCAGGCTCGTCTGCTTGCCCGTGTGTTGCGGGGAGACCTGGAGGCCTATCCGCCGTTTCTGTACCGGTAGGAGGGTGCATGAATGTCTTGATCGCCTATGACGTGGCGACGGAATCGACGGGAGGGCGGCGGCGCTTACGCAAGATCGCGCAAGCCTGCCAGGATTTCGGGCAACGCGTACAGAAATCGGTGTTCGAATGTGCGGTCAATGAGATGCAATTTGAAGAACTTGTCCGGCGCCTTGTCGAGATCATTGATGAGAAGGAAGACAGTTTGCGGGTGTATCGATTGGTAGAGCCAAAAGAAAAGTATGTACAGGTGTTTGGTGTGGACACGTCAGTCGATTTTGACGAACCATTGGTTTTGTAAACGCGAACCAGAAGCGCTGCCAAATAGGGCCTGGGATCGCGCAGACGAGAAGAGCGCGAATTGAAAGGAGATTTCATCAGGTGACACTCAACCATTGTCGCCGCCCCCAGGTGATTCCGGTAGGTTCGCGCCGACCGCAAGCAAACCTCTCGGGAAATCATGGGTTTTTGTTCACGCGGTAGCGCCCGTCCTTAGTGACGGGCGAGGATTGAAACGACTGCCGGGCGTGCGATGGCACGGCGGGCGGCCGTAGCGCCCGTCCTTAGTGACGGGCGAGGATTGAAACGAAGGCATCGCCGGTGAGATGCTTCGACACGGACGTAGCGCCCGTCCTTAGTGACGGGCGAGGATTGAAACGAAACTGCTAAGCGGTTGATGGACCAATTGCATATGTAGCGCCCGTCCTTAGTGACGGGCGAGGATTGAAACATACCCCTCTGCAAAGAACATCATCAAGGCAAGACGTAGCGCCCGTCCTTAGTGACGGGCGAGGATTGAAACAAATCAAGATCGAACACGCTGGCAATCTTCTCCAGTAGCGCCCGTCCTTAGTGACGGGCGAGGATTGAAACCGACATGGCGCAATCAGCCCATTGCTCGGTCTGCGTAGCGCCCGTCCTTAGTGACGGGCGAGGATTGAAACAAGAAAGTAATCGAACAGGCGTTGAGTCGAAGGTGTAGCGCCCGTCCTTAGTGACGGGCGAGGATTGAAACCACGTTTCCCGCAGCGAATGCGATCAGTACGGCGTAGCGCCCGTCCTTAGTGACGGGCGAGGATTGAAACAACTATGTGAACGCGTTTAACAAAGAGATTGCTGTAGCGCCCGTCCTTAGTGACGGGCGAGGATTGAAACGATCCAGCTCGACCGCATAAAACACACGCCTGACGGTAGCGCCCGTCCTTAGTGACGGGCGAGGATTGAAACGTACCTTGACCTCTCAGACTGTGCGCGTGCTTGGTAGCGCCCGTCCTTAGTGACGGGCGAGGATTGAAACGCCTTGATAGCACAGCTTAGCCCCATCGCCGTATCGTAGCGCCCGTCCTTAGTGACGGGCGAGGATTGAAACTATCGAAGTGGCTGCACTCATCGCAGGGATGCCGTAGCGCCCGTCCTTAGTGACGGGCGAGGATTGAAACAATGCTCATGGCTTCTTCCGGCACGATCCAAAAGGTAGCGCCCGTCCTTAGTGACGGGCGAGGATTGAAACGGGGAATACGCGGACAAGCCGGATGCAGGCATGTGTAGCGCCCGTCCTTAGTGACGGGCGAGGATTGAAACAAGTTGAAGCATCATTCTCTCTGCGGTCGATGCTGTAGCGCCCGTCCTTAGTGACGGGCGAGGATTGAAACCACCGGCAGGATATCTCTACGGCATGACGGTACAGTAGCGCCCGTCCTTAGTGACGGGCGAGGATTGAAACCTGCATGTCGCGCCCTTGTCGCATATCCACCGCTGTAGCGCCCGTCCTTAGTGACGGGCGAGGATTGAAACCAGATGATTAGTCACCAGATCTCGACTGAACGGCGTAGCGCCCGTCCTTAGTGACGGGCGAGGATTGAAACTGGATACGTGCGTGCCTGCCTTCCAGGTCGTGCAGTAGCGCCCGTCCTTAGTGACGGGCGAGGATTGAAACTACGTCTCAGCGTCCGATACGTCGCGTATCCGCGTAGCGCCCGTCCTTAGTGACGGGCGAGGATTGAAACGTGTTATGTGGACACTGATTCCCTGTTCATTCGCGTAGCGCCCGTCCTTAGTGACGGGCGAGGATTGAAACCTATGTACAACCACTAGACCTAGGCCGGTTCGAGTAGCGCCCGTCCTTAGTGACGGGCGAGGATTGAAACAAATGTTCTGACGCAACGGCGAAAAAAATCATTAGTAGCGCCCGTCCTTAGTGACGGGCGAGGATTGAAACATCACTGTCAATTCCTTGCCCGCTTCCTCACGTAGTAGCGCCCGTCCTTAGTGACGGGCGAGGATAGATCGGAAGAGCGTCGTGTAGGGAAAGACTGTCTTCGCCTGTGTTAGTGACGGGCGAGGATTGAAACCGCGTGCCGGTCAATTGCTGCTCATCGGCGGTATGTAGCGCCCGTCCTTAGTGACGGGCGAGGATTGAAACTCACATCGACGAGCAGACCATTCGCGATGCTACCCGTAGCGCCCGTCCTTAGTGACGGGCGAGGATTGAAACCGTAGTTATGATAGGAGAGGCCGCCGGGGGCTTTGTAGCGCCCGTCCTTAGTGACGGGCGAGGATTGAAACTTTGTCCGCGTTGACGTTCTGGAAAAACTCCAAGGTAGCGCCCGTCCTTAGTGACGGGCGAGGATTGAAACAGGAGATGTACCCCGAACAGCCTGGTTCAATTGACGTAGCGCCCGTCCTTAGTGACGGGCGAGGATTGAAACACTTCGATCCATGATCCCTTCAAAGAATCAATGGCCCGTAGCGCCCGTCCTTAGTGACGGGCGAGGATTGAAACATGCGCCTTCGCCATCTTTGCGTAGGTGCGCGCAAGTAGCGCCCGTCCTTAGTGACGGGCGAGGATTGAAACATTGATTTCTACCTGCCATACGATTGAATGTCCGGCGTAGCGCCCGTCCTTAGTGACGGGCGAGGATTGAAACGATAAAGGCAAGGCCGACCTGTCTACATCCCTAGGTAGCGCCCGTCCTTAGTGACGGGCGAGGATTGAAACATTGATCGCGTACCCGCGTCGATGATGCTGGTTGAGTAGCGCCCGTCCTTAGTGACGGGCGAGGATTGAAACTTCAGTTGTCGCCCATGACCGAATTCGTACTGAGTAGCGCCCGTCCTTAGTGACGGGCGAGGATTGAAACATTGTATATGCGATTATTGGTTTCGACGGCCAAGTAGCGCCCGTCCTTAGTGACGGGCGAGGATTGAAACTTTTCTCGCGATGGACAGCCGATTGCCTACGAGGGTAGCGCCCGTCCTTAGTGACGGGCGAGGATTGAAACTCTCAGTTGCGCGATCCGCGCCCGCTGCGCTGCCGTAGCGCCCGTCCTTAGTGACGGGCGAGGATTGAAACATATTTCGACGTGAAACAACACGTCATGGCCATGTAGCGCCCGTCCTTAGTGACGGGCGAGGATTGAAACTATCAATCAAATCACAAAAACTGCCTGGTATGACGTAGCGCCCGTCCTTAGTGACGGGCGAGGATTGAAACGTCGGTTCATCGGCCATGACAACAGGCTCCGACGTAGCGCCCGTCCTTAGTGACGGGCGAGGATTGAAACTAAGAAGAGTGCATGCCAAGGCTGGCGTGTGCGGGTAGCGCCCGTCCTTAGTGACGGGCGAGGATTGAAACTGGGCAGACTTGCTTGACACGTGATAACGCAAGGGGTAGCGCCCGTCCTTAGTGACGGGCGAGGATTGAAACGTCCGACTGTTTGCCCGAACCTCGCGTAATTGCAGGTAGCGCCCGTCCTTAGTGACGGGCGAGGATTGAAACCAACGCCGTCAGTTCCATCGGCGGGAGCACGAAAGTAGCGCCCGTCCTTAGTGACGGGCGAGGATTGAAACATGGCATTGTCAGGACAAGCACGGCACGCTGCATCGTAGCGCCCGTCCTTAGTGACGGGCGAGGATTGAAACCTGTCCGCCCACTCGCATCACATCCGCTTTGAGCGTAGCGCCCGTCCTTAGTGACGGGCGAGGATTGAAACGTCATAGCGTGGCAACTCACCGTGCAGCTTGTAGTAGCGCCCGTCCTTAGTGACGGGCGAGGATTGAAACTATTTCTATATGATGTACTACGTCGCGCCGAGGCCGTAGCGCCCGTCCTTAGTGACGGGCGAGGATTGAAACAATGACCTCCACACCATGCGGCAGGACGCCATTAGTAGCGCCCGTCCTTAGTGACGGGCGAGGATTGAAACTGGATCAAGCCCATGACCAAGAATGGCGACGTGCAGTAGCGCCCGTCCTTAGTGACGGGCGAGGATTGAAACCAGCGTGACACGGTTGATTGTGGCCCCTGCGGCCGTAGCGCCCGTCCTTAGTGACGGGCGAGGATTGAAACACGGAGAACCGGCAGTAATGCATCAACGCCTCGCAGTAGCGCCCGTCCTTAGTGACGGGCGAGGATTGAAACCACAGGGGCAGGACGCCCCACCGCTGTGGCGAAACGGTAGCGCCCGTCCTTAGTGACGGGCGAGGATTGAAACGATGACAATAAGCCCTTTGCCCGGTGGTTCTGCCGTAGCGCCCGTCCTTAGTGACGGGCGAGGATTGAAACAA
>OBID01000772.1_pt1 | contig 12129 bp, 11 predicted proteins | sample 1519781 | NCBI WGS metagenome assembly OBID01 (sample SAMEA3991478, study PRJEB22521) | metagenome | biome: anthropogenic terrestrial biome; feature: sewage plant; material: sludge | place: Sweden | collected 2012-09-26
AGGCGCAGGCGATGCAGGAAAACATGAAAAAGGCTCAGGAGCAGTTGGCGCTGATTGAGGTTGAAGGTCTGGCTGGTGCCGGAATGGTTAAGGTGGTCATCAACTGTTCGAATGAGGTTCGCCGGGTCAGTATCGATCCATCCGTAATGGATGATCGTGAGATGCTGGAAGATTTGGTTGCTGCGGCACTCAATGATGCGGTGCGGCGCGCAGCGGCGTTGAGTCAGGAAAAGATGGCTGGATTTACTTCTGGTCTGAACTTGCCTCCGGGCTTCAAGCTCCCATTTTAACTTGTGACGCCATCCGGGCTGGAGTTGTTGATCGAGGCCTTGCGTTGCTTGCCCGGTGTGGGGCCAAAGTCTGCGCAGCGCATGGCTTACCATTTGTTGCAGCGTGACCGGAATGGGGCGCAGCGATTGGGCGATGCTGTCCTGCACGCGCTAGAGGCAATTCAGCATTGCCAGCGGTGTAATACTTTTACTGAGGCAGATGTCTGTGAGCGGTGCAGTTCTCCGCGTCGTGATCCAGCACTTCTTTGTGTCGTTGAAACACCTGTAGACATGAACATGATGGAGCAGACGCTGAGCTATCAGGGACTCTACTATGTTCTGATGGGCAAAATTTCACCCCTTGATGGCGTTGGTCCAAAAGAGCTTGGATTGGATAGGTTGGTGGCCCGGGTGTTTGATGGTTTCGTAAAAGAGGTGGTTTTGGCGACCAACTTTACTAACGAAGGTGAGGCAACGGCACACTACATTACTGCCATGCTTCGACCAAAAGGAATTGTTGTCTCTAGAATCGCTCGCGGCGTTCCTGTTGGAGGGGAGCTCGAATATGTTGATAGCGGCACGCTAGCGCAGGCGTTCCGTGAGCGTAAGGCGTGCGGGGTGTGATATCGAGCTTTTGTCGGGGCTAGGGATATCGTATAATTTAGCGTTTAATTTTTATCCCATCTAATTCCATTAGGGGTCAGTGTTATGAGCAATCCAGGAAAAATGGACTGCGGACGGCGGCGTCTGGTCGTGGCGACCGCTGCCGTGGGCGGGGTGGGCGCGGTTGCCGCACTCGTGCCGTTCGTCTCCAGTCTGCTTCCATCCGAGCGCGCCAAAGCGGCAGGCGCTCCGGTTGAAGTGGATATCAGCAAGCTCGAGTCGGGTCAGATGATGACCGTCGAGTGGCGCGGCAAGCCGGTGTGGATCATCAATCGCACCAAGGAAATGATGGACACGCTGCCCAAGTTGGCTGATGCCGTTGCCGATCCGAAGTCTGAAAAGGATCAGCAGCCAGCCTACGCGCAGAACGATACCCGTTCGATCAAGCCGGAAGTTATGGTCGTAGTCGGTATTTGCACGCACCTCGGCTGTTCGCCCTCCCAGAAATTCAAGGCCGGTGCCGACGAGGGTATGCCCGGCGATTGGATGGGCGGCTTTCTCTGTCCTTGCCACGGTTCGACCTTCGACTTCGCCGGTCGTGTTTACAAGTCGAAGCCTGCCCCGACCAACCTTGAAGTGCCGCCGCACGTGTATCTCGCTGATGCCCGTATTTTGATTGGCGAAGACAAGAAGGGAGCATAAGAAATGGCTGCTGGCAATTTCGAAAAATACAAGTCCGATGGTTCCATCGGCGGGAATGTTCTGGAATGGGTTGATGCCCGTTTCCCGGCAACCTCCCTCTGGAAAGGCCATCTTTCCGAATACTACTGCCCGAAGAACTTTAATTTCTGGTATTTCTTCGGCTCACTGGCCTTGCTGGTTTTGGTAATCCAGATTGTTACCGGCATCTTCTTGGTCATGCATTACAAGCCGGATGCAGCGTTGAATGCCAACGGAGTGCCGATTGCATTTGCTTCGGTTGAGTACATCATGCGTGATGTACCGGGTGGCTGGCTGATTCGCTACATGCACTCGACCGGCGCTTCGGCCTTCTTCATCGTGGTTTACCTGCACATGTTCCGTGGCTTGCTCTACGGTTCGTATCGTAAGCCGCGTGAACTGACCTGGCTGTTTGGCGTCGGCATCTTTCTGGTGCTGATGGGTGAGGCCTTCTTCGGCTATCTGCTGCCATGGGGACAGATGTCGTACTGGGGGGCTCAGGTGATTGTTAACCTGTTCTCGGCGATTCCGCTTATTGGCGGCGACTTGTCGCTGATCATTCGCGGCGATTTCGTGGTTGGTGATGCAACCCTGAACCGCTTCTTCTCCTTCCACGTGATTGCCTTCCCGCTTGTGCTGGTCGGCTTGGTCGCTGCTCACGTTCTGGCGTTGCACGAAACCGGTTCAAACAATCCGGACGGTATCGAGATCAAGGCTAACAAGGATGAAAATGGAATTCCGCGCGACGGCATCCCCTTCCACCCGTACTACACGGTAAAGGACATTGTCGGCGTTGTCGTCTTCCTGATGGTTTTCTCCGCAGTCATGTTCTGGGCTCCTGAGGGTAGTGGATATTTCCTGGAGACGCCGAATTTCTATCCGGCTGACCCGTTGAAAACGCCGCCGCATATTGCACCAGTATGGTATTTCACGCCGTTCTACTCAATCCTGCGCGCCGTTACCTTCCCGCTCTTTGGTCTTGATGCCAAGTTCTGGGGTGTGGTCGCAATGGGTGCTTCGGTCGTGATCTTTGCCTTCCTGCCTTGGCTTGACCGTAGCCCGGTCAAATCGATTCGCTATCGCGGCCCGATCTACAAGACTCTGCTGACCCTGTTCGTCATCTGCTTCTTCATTCTCGGCTATCTCGGCACCTTGTCTCCTTCGCCGATGGGTGAACTGGTTTCGCAGGTTTGTTCGGTGTTCTATTTCGGTTTCTTCCTCGGCATGCCTTGGTGGTCACGGATGGACAAGTTCAGCCCGGTTCCCGACCGTGTGACGTTCAAGTGAGAGGATGCCTAAAATGAAAAAATTCCTTATCGCCTTGCTCTTCGCGCCGATCATGGCATTTGCTAGCGGTAGTACGGCTCATGTCGACAAGTGGCCTGGTTCTGTTAGTGACAAAGCTGCATTGCAGAACGGAGCCAAGCTGTTTGTCAATTATTGCCTGAACTGCCATGGTGCTTCCTACATGCGCTACAAGAACCTGCTTGATCTCGGCCTGACCGAGCAGCAGGTCAAGGAAAACCTGATGTTCACCTCTGACAAGATTGGTGAATTAATGCGTGTAGCGGCCCGTTCCGACGAGCAGAAGCTGTGGTTCGGTGCCACTCCACCGGATCTGACCATCATTACCCGGGCCCGCGGCGAAGCCGGCAATGCAGGTGCTGGTGCGGACTGGCTCTACACCTACCTGCGTTCCTTCTATCGTGACGCTGATCGTCCGACGGGCTGGAACAATACGGTTTTCGAGAATGTCGGCATGCCGCATGTCCTGTACGGGCTGCAAGGCCAGCAAGTGATGAATCACGAAACGCACAAGCTCGAACTGGCTGTTCCTGGGTCTATGCCGCCGGCTGAATTCGATAAGTCGGTATCTGATCTGGTCGGTTTTGTGGTCTGGATGGGCGAGCCGCAACAAGAGTTCCGCCGCAAGCTGGGCTGGTTTGTTCTGGCATTCCTGTCAGTTCTCTTTGTTGTCGCATACGCGCTCAAGAAGGAATACTGGAAAGACATTCACTGATCCTGCCTGGATCGGCAAACGGCATCGCGGGTTTGGCTTTGGCCGGCCCCCGATGCCGAATCTCATTTTGAGGGTTACCACAAATGATGAACCTCTACTCGGGCACCACGTGCCCATTTAGCCATCGCTGCCGTATTGTCCTGTTCGAAAAGGGCATGGATTTTCAAGTCATCGATGTCGACATGTTTAACAAGCCGGAAGAAATGGCGGCGATCAATCCGCACAATCGCGTGCCGGTGCTGGTTGAGCGTGATCTGGTTCTGTTCGAGCCGAACATCATCAACGAATACATTGATGAGCGCTTCCCGCATCCGCAATTGATGCCGGCTGATCCGATCATGCGCGCCCGTGCCCGCCAGTTGCTGGTTGGAATGGAACGCGAAATCTTCTCTTTCATGGAAGTAATCGAGAAAAACGGCAAGACGGCCGACAAGGCGCGTCAGGAAATCAAGGCCCGTCTGACCGAGATCGTGCCGATTTTCAACAAGCAGAAATTCATGTTGGGCGACGAGTTCTCGATGCTCGACGTGGCCATCGCGCCGCTGCTCTGGCGTCTGGATCACTACGGTATCGATCTTGGCAAAGCGGCCGCGCCGCTGATGAAGTACGCCGAGCGTATCTTCAGCCGCCAGGGCTTCATCGATGCGCTGACGCCATCCGAAAAGGCAATGCGCAAGTAAGCATGGAACTTCCGTCTACCAAGCCCTACCTGCTCCGTGCCATCTGGGAGTGGTGCTGCGACAACGGCTTCACTCCTCACATTGCGGTTGACGTTGATGAGCGAACCCGCGTGCCGCGCGAGTTTGTTCGCGACGGTCAGATCGTGCTCAATCTGGGACCGGATGCCACGAAGAGTTTGCTCATCGGTAACGACTTTATCGATTTCCAGGCACGTTTTGGCGGTGTTGCACGCGATTTGTCGGTGCCTGTCGCGCGAGTTTCGGCGATATACGCTCGAGAGAATGGTGCCGGAATGGCGTTTGAAATCGACGGAGCGGAAGACGGGGGCGAGGCTGAATTTATTGATGCCGGGGAGTCCGTAGGCGAAACCGAGGAGCCCCCTCCTGAACCACCACGCCCAGAAGCTGGGCGTCCTTGGTTACAGCGCATCAAATAGGGACACAGGCAGAGATCGATGCACTAAAAAGGGGATATTCCAAAATGGAGTTTCCCCTTTTTTCATGCAAGTCCATGATTTTTCGAGGTGGCATGGCTGTTGCTGAAGCCAAGCCGGAAGGAAAAACATGAGATCTGAATTTAAGTCCACCTGTTGCTACTGCGGTGTCGGTTGCGGCGTTCTTATCGAAACCGAGGATGGAGCGATTACCGGATTGCGGGGCGATCCGGAACACCCGGCCAATCGCGGACGCCTGTGCACCAAGGGCGCGACCTTGAACCAGACGGTCAATCCCACATATCGTCTGCACTATCCAGAGAAGCGAGTCGGCCGTGGTGGGGCAGGGCAGCGTGTTGCGTGGGATCAAGCGCTCGATGAAGCTGCCGATCGTTTCGCTGCGACCATTCAGGAACATGGCCCGGACTCTGTTGCCTTCTATATTTCCGGCCAGTTGATGACCGAGGACTATTACGTCTTCAACAAGCTGGCCAAGGGCTTGATCGGCACCAACAATGTCGATACCAATTCACGCCTTTGCATGTCATCGGCGGTCGCTGGCTACAAACAGACCTTGGGCGCCGATGCGCCACCCTGCAGCTATGCGGATATTCTGGCTGCCAAGGTGATCTTCATCGCCGGCGCCAACCCGGCCATCGCGCACCCCATCGTGTTCCGGTATATCGAAGATGCGCGGGCGGCCAACCCGGATCTCAAGATCATCGTCGCCGACCCCCGTCGTACGGAAAGCGCCGAGATTGCCGATCTCCATTTGCCGATCAAGCCGGGCAGTGACATTGCGCTCTTCAACGGCATGCTGCATGTCCTTATTGGTGAGGGCCTGGTTGACCAGGCTTATGTCGCGGCACACACCAGCGGGTTCGATGCACTGGCCGACATTGTCAAAAATTACTCACCGGATAAAGTTGCTGCCATCTGCGGCATACCCGCCGATGCGATCGTTCAGGCAGCCCGCTGGTTTGGCGCCAGCGAAGCGTCGCTATCGCTCTACTGTCAGGGCCTCAATCAGTCGGCTCATGGCACGCACAACAACGCCGGCATCATTCACCTGCATCTGGCAACGGGGCAGATCGGCAAGCCCGGTGCTGGCCCATTCTCGCTGACCGGGCAGCCGAACGCCATGGGCGGACGCGAGGTAGGCGGTTTGTCCAACCTCCTGTCAGCCCATCGCGACCTTGCCAATCCCGAGCATCGTGCCGAAGTGGCTCGCCTGTGGGGAATTCCTGAGGTGCCGGCGAAACCGGGCAAGGCTGCGGTCAACCTGTTTCAAGCGCTCAAAACCGGTGAAATAAAGGCGGTGTGGATTGCCTGTACCAATCCGGTGCAATCGCTGCCGAATCAGGCTGCAGTGCGCGAAGCACTGCAGGCAGCAGAATACGTTGTGGTGCAGGAAACCTACGGCAACACCGACACCGCAGCGTACGCTGACCTGCTGCTGCCAGCCAGTGGCTGGGGTGAGAAGCATGGCACGGTGACCAATTCGGAGCGCTGCATCACGCGCGTTCAGTCGGCCTTCCAGGCGCCGGGTGAAGCGCGTCACGACTGGGAAATCGTTGTCGACTTCGCGCGTCGTCTGGGCCACAGGTTGGGCCGAACCGATGCGGAACGTTTGTTTCCCTACGGCGATGCGGAGTCCATTTTCAACGAGCACCGTGAAAGCACGCGTGGTCGTGATCTCGACATCACCGGTCTTTCCTACGCATTGCTTGATGCACGGGGGCCGCAGCAGTGGCCGTTCCCGGAAGGGGCTGACGCTGGCAAGATCCGTCTTTACGAGGATGGACGTTTCCCGACGGCCGATGGCAAGGCGCGTTTTGTCCCCATCGAACACAAGGCCACGGCTGACGCCACGACGCCGGATTTGCCGATCAGCCTGCTCTCCGGCCGCATGCGCGACCAATGGCACGGCATGAGCCGGACTGGTACCGTTCCGCGGCTGTTCAACCTTGAAGATGAACCCTTGCTTGCCATGCATCCATGCGACATGCGCCATCGTGGTCTGGAGTCGGGCGATCTGGCTCGCGTGACCAATGGTCGTGGCGAAATGGTTGTCCGCGTAGGCGAGCGCCCTGGCCTGGTCAAGGGCCGGGCCTGGATGCCGATGCACTGGGGCAACCAGTTCATGAATACGGCTGGTGCCAATGCGCTGGCCTGCGACAGTACCGATCCATACTCACAGCAGCCGGAACTGAAACACGCGGCTGTGCAGATCAGCAAGGCCGATTTCACCTACCCGCTGGCCGTGGTGCGTCGCTGTGCCAACCAGTCAGAGGCGCTGGCCCTGCTGCAGCGTGCCCGCTCCGTGCTGACTGAGTTTCCATACGCCAATGTCGGGCTCTACGGGCGGACGAGTCCGCTCGTGGTATTTCGTGGCGCCAGTGCCGAACGCGTGGCCCAAGCCGATATTCTGGCGCTCGATCGCCTGTTTGGACTGGATGGCGAAGACGGCGCAATTGTCTATGTCGATGCCAAGCGTGGCGTGACCAAGAAAGCGATTGCCCAGGGAGGCCGTCTGCTCGGCGTGCGCCTGGCCGGCGAAGCACTTGCCGAGACATGGCTCAAGCAGGCAATGGCCGAAGACGAGCTGGATGCCAGCCTGATCCGCTTTGCCCTGGCGCCGTCAGCCAAGCCACCGATGACCATGGTGCCACGCAACATTGTTTGCAAATGCGCCGATGTCAGTGACGTTCAGATTCGCAAGGAGCTGGAGGGCGGCGCCGATTTGCCGCAACTCCAGACGAGCCTGAAGTGCGGCACGTTCTGCGGTTCCTGCGTGCCGGATATCAAGCGCATGGTCGCAGAACACATTCAAAAACTAGCAGCTGCGGCCTGACCGCAACCGGAGGGGACAGTGAGCTACGCGCAATACATCAAGGAGATCGGACGCGGTGCCGAGGGTGCCCGTGATCTGTCGCGCGACGATGCGCAGCAGATTTACGCGGCGATGCTCGACGGCGGCGTACCCGATCTTGAAATGGGCGCGATCATCCTCGGCCTGCGGGTCAAGGGCGAATCGCTCGACGAAATGCTCGGTTTCTTGGATGCGACCGACGAACGTACCCACCGGCTCGACATGCCGCGCGGTCGTGTCCGCCCGGTTGTCTTGCCGACCTACAACGGTTCGCGCAAGGAAGCCAACCTGACGCCGCTGCTCGCCCTGCTGTTGCAGCGTTTTGGTGTGCCGGTCGTGGTTCATGGCCTGCTCGAAGGCTATGGGCGAGTGACCACGGCGCATATCTTCCGCGAACTGGGTGTCATGCCTGTCGCCTCGATAACGCAGGCCCAGATTGCCCTTGACGAAAAGGGGCTGGCCTTCCTGCCGCTCAACGCACTGTGTCCGGGCATCCACAATCTGCTGGGCCTGCGCCGCCGGATGGGGGTGCGCAACAGCGCGCACAGTCTGGTCAAACTGATCAACCCGTTTCATGGTGAGGCCGTCTTGGTTGCGCCGGCGACGCACCCCGAATTTCTCAACCTGATGCGCGATGTCCTGCAAGCCCGTGGCGATCGTGCGGTGCTTTTACGCGGCACCGAGGGTGAGCCCTTTGCCAATCCGAAGCGTCGCCCCCGCCTCGAATTCATCCGCGATGGCGGCGTCGATATCCTGTTCGAAGCCGAACACGAGAGCCTGCGCGCCTTGCCCAATCTGCCGGAGGCCAATGATGCGGCAAGTACGGCAAAGTGGATCCGGCGCATTCTCGACAAGCAGGTACCGCTGCCCAAACCGCTGGCCAATCAGCTGGCCTGTCTGCTCTACGCCAGCGGTTATGCCGAAGATTTCAACCAGGCCAAGGCCATCGTCGCGGTTGAAGCGACCGGTCTGATCATGGGCGGCAATTGACCTGAATTTGCACCGGGCTGGAATCTCTCGCCCCGCCGTGGTGCGTGAATTCCACGGTCAACCAGAAAAAATGCATAAAAATCAAACGCCTGCTCAGCTGGCACACTGATTGCAAGAGACCAGCAGGAACAGCGAATCTTCCGCCAACGCAGGCGGTTCGATGGCAACGACGTCATGCGCTGAAATAAATTTTGCACCCCCGGGTGCGCGCAACGTTGGAGTCAACCATGAGAAAACCTCGTCTCGTCCTGATCGGCAACGGCATGGCCGGTGTTCGCACCGTCGAAGAGCTGCTGAAGATAAAGCCGGATCACTACGACATCACGATTTTCGGCGCCGAGCCGCACCCGAACTACAACCGCATCCTGCTTTCACCGGTCCTCGCCGGTGAAATGACCATTTCCGAGATCGTTCTCAATGAACTCGAGTGGTACAAGGAAAACAAGATCACGCTACATACCGGCAAGCAGATCAAGACGATCGACCGCGCCAAGCGCAAGGTCATTGCCGAAGACGGCACCGAGGAACCCTACGACCGCCTGCTCATCGCCACCGGCTCGACGCCCTTCATGTTGCCGATTCCCGGTAACGACCTGCCTGGCGTCATTGGTTACCGCGACATCAAGGACACCGACGAGATGATCGAGGCCGCCAAGCTGCACAAGCACGCGGTCGTCATCGGCGGCGGCCTGCTCGGCCTCGAAGCTGCCAACGGCCTCAAGTTGCGCGGCATGGATGTCACCGTGGTGCACCTTGGCCCGTGGCTGCTCGAGCGTCAGCTCGACGAAGTGGCCGGCAAGATGCTGCAGAAGTCGCTTGAAGACAAGGGCCTCAAGTTCCTGCTGCAAAAGCAGACCGAAATGCTCGTCCAGGGCGAGAGCGGCCGCGTTGCCGCCGTGCGCTTCAAGGACGGCATGACCATCCCGGCCGACCTCGTCGTCATGGCCGCCGGTATCCGCCCCAACTACGCGCTGGCCGAATCGGCCGGCATCTACTGCAACCGTGGCATCGTGGTGAACGACACCATGCAGACCTACGACCCGAAGGTCTACGCCGTCGGCGAGTGCGTCACCCACCGCGGCATCGTCTACGGCCTGGTCGCCCCGCTCTTCGAACAGGCCAAGGTTGCCGCCAACCATCTGGCCGGCTACGGCATCGGCCGCTATACCGGCTCGGTGACGTCGACCAAGCTCAAGGTCACCGGCATCGACCTGTTCTCTGCCGGCAACTACATGGGCGGCGAGGGCACCGAAGAAATCCTGCTCAACGACCCGCACGGTGGCGTTTACAAGAAGCTGGTCATCAAGGACAACAAACTTGTTGGTGGCGTCATGTACGGCGACACGGCCGATGGCCCGTGGTATTTCCAGCTGCTCAAGGATGGCCGCGACATTCATGACATCCGCGACTCACTGATCTTCGGCCAGTCTCTGGTCGGCGACGTTGGTCATGCCGGCAAGAGCAAGGCGGCCGAGATGGCGGACAGTGCCGAGGTTTGCGGCTGTAACGGCATCACCAAGGGCGTCATCGTCCAGGCCATCAAATCCAAAGGGCTATTCACGCTGGACGAGGTCAAGAAGCACACCAAGGCGGCGTCTTCCTGCGGCTCCTGTGCCGGCCTGGTTGAGCAGATCCTCGCCTCGACCATTGGTGGCGCCTATACGCCCGCTGCTTCCGACAAGAAGCCGATGTGCGGCTGCACCGAGCATTCGCACGACAAGGTCCGCAAACTCATCAACGACGAGCACCTGACGACCAAGGAAGCGGTATTTGCCGAACTGGGGTGGACGACGCCGAACGGTTGCGACAAGTGCCGCCCGGCCATCAACTACTACCTGATCTCGACCTGGCCGCATGAAGCCAAGGACGATCCGCAGTCGCGCTTCATCAACGAGCGCTCGCACGCCAACATCCAGAAGGATGGCACCTACTCCGTCGTGCCGCGCATGTGGGGTGGTCTCACGACACCCGCCGAATTGCGCGCTATTGCGGATGCAGCCGAGAAGTACAACGTGCCGACCGTGAAAGTCACGGGTGGTCAGCGTATCGACCTGCTCGGCGTCAAGAAGGAAGATCTGCCGGCCATGTGGGCCGACCTCAACGCTGCCGGCATGGTATCCGGCCACGCCTATGGCAAGTCGATCCGCACCGTGAAGACCTGCGTTGGTGCCGAGCACTGCCGCTTTGGTACGCAGCTCGCCATGTCGATGGGCGTCAAGCTCGAAAAGATGCTGTTCGACATGTACGCCCCGCACAAGGTCAAACTCGCCGTCTCCGGTTGTCCGCGTAACTGTGCCGAAGCCGGCATCAAGGACGTCGGCGTGATCGGCGTTGATTCCGGCTACGAGCTCTACATTGGTGGCAACGGCGGCATCAAGACCGAAGTTGCCCAGTTCCTGTGCAAGGTCACCTCGGACGAGGAGGTCATGGAATATTCCGGCGCCTTCCTGCAACTTTATCGCCTCGAAGGTTGGTACCTGGAACGCACCTGCCATTACCTGGAGCGCGTCGGTATGGACTACATCAAGGGCAAGATTCTTGAGGATGATGAAGGCCGCAAGGCGCTCTATGCAGCGCTGCTGGCTGAGCTGAAGGATGCCAAGGACCCGTGGGCGACCTCCCGCGAGGAGAAAGCCATCAAGCAGTTCATCCCCATCATGGTCGAAGCCTGAGCATTCGGAAAACAAGGACAGAAAAATGAGCAACTGGAAACTGATCTGCAAGCTGGAAGACATCCCGCAACTCGGCTCGCGCATCGTCAGGCCGGGTAGCGGTGGCGATATCGCCATCTTCCGCACTTCAGACGATGAAGTCTTTGCGCTGCACGACAAATGCCCACACAAAGGGGGGCCGCTGTCGCAGGGTATCGTTCATGGCAAGCGCGTGACCTGCCCGCTACACGGCTGGAACATCGGCCTCGAAGACGGCCAGGCGGTCGCGCCGGATGTCGGCGGATGCAGCAAGTTTGAAGTGAAGGTCGAGAAGGGCCAGGTACTGCTGGCAGTGTAGTCCCCGTTTGAGCAACTTCTGATTGGCTGAGGCTCCTGCCACGGTCAACCGGGAAAAAAGCCCAAAAACTGAAATGGCGATGGTGAATCCATCGCCATTTTTTCGTTGTGCGTAGTTCGCCTCCAAGGTGATGTCCTGATTTGTGGCGTTTCGGGCGCCCGAGCGCAGGCTGTCCGGCCTGAGCATGCCGGGGATACGGGCAAGGCGTCCGTCAATCAAGGAAAAAACGCACCTTGATGGCCCCGCGTGCGCGAGCTTGGTGCATTGCAGCATAGTTAAAAAGAACTAGTTCTTTTTAATAAAACCCATACAAATCAATATCGTGATAGTTGGCACGGGGGTTGCATAGAGATCCGTATCGCGCATTTTCCGGCAAGGGCGTCGGGCAGTGATAACGGTGTCACGTGCGCTTCAGTTCCCGATGGTTTTTGCCATCCGGTTTTTCCGCAGCCCTTCCGAGTCAATGTCATGGACAAAAAATCATTCCTTCAGGCCGGCCATACGCCGACGCTGCTTGCCGCCTTCCTCTACT
>OBID01000773.1_pt1 | contig 12120 bp, 11 predicted proteins | sample 1519781 | NCBI WGS metagenome assembly OBID01 (sample SAMEA3991478, study PRJEB22521) | metagenome | biome: anthropogenic terrestrial biome; feature: sewage plant; material: sludge | place: Sweden | collected 2012-09-26
CGGCGCCTTGGCGATGGGGTCTGCCACCTATGAGTGGATGCTGCGCCACGTCATCCGTCCGGACGGGCGCGAACCGGTCGCCTGGCCCTATGCTCAACCCACCTGGGTGTTCTCAAGGCGTCGCCTTCCCCCCGTGGAAGGTACAGACATCCGATTTGTAAGCGGGGACGTTCGCCCGGTTCATGCTGACATGAAGAAAGCGGCGCGTGGCCGGAACGTGTGGCTGGTCGGGGGAGGCGAACTTGTTGGACAGTTCTATGACGCCGGACTCCTCGACGAACTGATCGTGCAGGTTGGTTCGGTCACCCTCGGATCAGGCAAGCCGCTCCTGCCTCGCCGGACCACGTCGCCTTCCCTCATCCTTGAGTCGGTTCGCGCGATCGGGCCCGGCTTCGCTGAGTTGCGATACCGTGTTCCGCGTGGGTAGGGCCTCGTGATCGTTTGTATACGCGTGAGCGTGTCTTTCGAGGTTTACCCGTCGCGATTTCATGTGCGATGATGACGTGACGGGCGATCTCCGGCACACCTGCTGGCGCTCCAGAATGTACTGGTCCCGGGCCTGTCCACCCGATTGATTTGGATCTGTCCGCCCCATCGACTCGAAGCCTACAACAACCAGCAGCTCACCTGAAATCACCTTGACGGCTTGCGAGAGGCACATCGTCGGCGAATCCGGAACGTCCCAATCGAAGTCGTCGGTGTGACACCCTGCCATTAGGCCTTCTCTTAAACAACCATTTCCCTGATTCGTCTACGTATCAATTTGGATACGTGAGTATCGCATCGTATACACGAAGGCCTGATCCTTTTCCGACTGCAGACCGTCCAAATCATTGGAAGTAGGTAAATGACATGACCGCTGCAATGTGGCCGATATCTTGCTTGTTCCTCTGCTGGTGAGGACACACGTTGGAACTCATTGTGTGCTGCGTGGCCGGGGGAACACCGCGATCACGACGATCGCAATATTGAGCGTACTCACCAAAGGAGGACCGAATGGAAAAGCCCATCATGAATCCGGAACTGCCATTGCCGGAGGTATTCAAGTGGCGAGTGCCGATCAATTGGGATCCTGTGCCTTGGTGGTTCTTCGAACGTGCAAACCTTCCGAAGGAAGCGCTGAGTCAGCTGGCGTTGATTCAGCTGGAGAATCAACGGGCGATCATGCAGCAGAACATGAAAGCGATTGAGCAGTCGATGGAAATGGTCAAGAAGTTCGGCGGCAAATAGCTACGTGCAAAATCCTCAGTGGAAGGGAGTGGACGCCGCCCCCGGCCCTATGCCGCTCCTTTTCAGAGGATTTCGCTGTGCAGGAAGCGGGTTCGACATGGCAATGATCGGGCCTGGTGTTGCCACGCATTGTTGCGGCCATTCCTTGGGAGGAGGCTATGAGATCACTCACTCTGCTGGACGAGAGCGGGGCCATGCCCCCTCTGCAGGCCTTGAGCGAACAGGACGCGACCAGACCCGTGGTCTTGATCGGATTTCAGAAGCAGGGCAACCTTGGAATCGGGTATCTGGCCGCAACGCTGATGCGACGAGGGCATCGTGTGAAGGTTCTCGATTTCGAAGATGCGGCGGAGCAGATCTTGGCGACGATTAAAGCTGAAGTCCCGGTGGTGGTCGGGTTTTCGCTCATCTTTCAATTTTATCTGCCTCGCTTCCGTGTGTTGATGCAATACCTGCGGAACCATGGCGTCCGGTGTCATTTCACAATCGGCGGGCACTTTCCAAGTCTGAGTCACGAGCGAACGCTTGAGTTGATTCCAGAGGTGGACAGCGTGGTTCGATTCGAAGGGGAGGTGACCCTGCTCGAGCTCGTGGAATCGCTCATTCATGACCAGGATTGGCGCAGGATCGATGGCCTCGCGTATCGTCGGGACGGGCGATTCGTGTCAAATCCTCTTCGGCATCTCCTGGACGACCTCGATGTGTTGCCCTTTCCCTACCGGCAGTATGAGCCGACGGCGATCCTCGGTCAGCGAACAATGCCCATCCTGGCGTCACGCGGCTGTTCCCGGACCTGTTCCTTTTGTTCCATTCATATGTTTTATCGGGCCGCTCCGGGACGGGTCGTCAGGATTCGGAAAGTAACCGAAGTGGTCCGCGAAATGAAGGATCTTTATCAGAACCGGGGGATTACCCTGTTCCTGTTCCAAGATGATGATTTCCCCCTCTTCGGCCCGTCGTGGCGTCGGTGGGCGCTCAGTCTGGTCGATGAACTGTATCGCCAGGACCTGGTCGGGAAAGTCATCTGGAAAATCAGTTGTCGGGCCGATGCGGTTGAGCCGGAGTTGTTTGCGACCTTGCGGGATGCCGGGTTGTACCTGGTGTACATGGGGCTGGAGTCGGGATCGGACGATGGACTCGATGTGCTTCACAAGGAAATTACCGTGGCGGAAAATCTGCGAGCCGTTGAGACGCTGAAGTCGCTGGGCCTCATGTGGGAATTCGGCTTCATGCTGTTTGATCCATCCAGCACGTTCGAATCGATTGAAACGAATGTGGGGTTTTTGCGCCGGATTGTCGACGATGGGAGTGTCGCGGCGGTGTTCTGCAAAATGTTGCCCTATGACGGCACGCCTATCAAGGAGACGCTGATGGCCCAGGGACGGTTCAACGGCGACGTGTGTAACCCGGACTACGATTTTCTCGATCCCCGGATTGCGCGTTGCTACGAGGCAATAGGACGAACAGTCGGCGAATGGGTCAGGGGATCGGATTGTGTGGCCGCGATGATCAATCATGCGTGGCATGAGGTCTTTGTAATGGAGCGGCTTTTCGAGCCCGGTGCAGACCTTGTCGCATACAAAACTGCACTGAGTGCCGTGACCAAATTCAGCAACAACATATTGTTCTCAGTGGTAGAAGAAATTTGCGACGGTTTTCGGGAGGGCGGGGGTGAGTGTCAACAGTACTCAGGCCTGGGACAGATCCGGGAGCAGATTCTGGCCACCTTGGTACAGCAGCGAAACCGGTATGTTTATGAGAACCAGTCCTGGTTGTTGAAAGGGATCTCGAAGCAAACGCTTGTGACTGCCTAAGTCGACAGCATCACCTGCGCGGTTCAGACGGCCCGATGGTTCTGAGGAACCTCGGACAGGAATGCGTCAGCGCTGACCCCCTTCATCTCTCCTCTCCTGTGTGATCTGCACGCATTCCAGCATCGGTTGTGAGCCGTCGCCGTTCCGGTGGAACTCTCAACCGTGGATGTGTTTCTCCCACTAGTTCTTTCGTCAGCCGAATCATGAACCAGTTCGGATACATGTCGTGAATCTTTTTCGATACAAGCCTCAGCAGAAGAAGGCGATGATTCGCACGGCGGCGCTGCTCAACAACTGGTACGGCCCTGAAATTGTTCAGTTTGAGAAACTGTCCTGCGCCTGTTCTACGTGGGCATTCCGCTTGCTCTATGACAAGTTGAGAGTTCAACGAGCAAGCGCCTGAACGGGTAGAGACTGGGTACTGCCATCAGATGCAATCCAGGCTGACCGGGACAAGAAGTGATGAAATCGACAGTACCGTAAGACTCCGCCCGACGCTCGCTGCTCCGTGCGCAGTTAGTGACAACCATTTTGATGAGGGAGGGAATGCAGATGTCAGATATTGATGTGAAGTATGCGGCTCTTGGGGGGCCCGCTGGTTGGTTGGGCCCGGCGACGACCGCTGAACTCGTCGCCCCTGACGGGATCGGCCATTACCGGCATTACCGAAGCGGCTCCATCTATTGGTCGCCGGCAACCGGAGCTCATGAAGTCCACGGACTCATCCGTGACAGATGGGCCAGCTTGGGGTGGGAACGCAGCTTCCTGGGCTACCCGCTGACGGATGAAACGACGACGCCGGATCGCATCGGGCGATACAATCATTTTCAAGGGGGATCGATCTATTGGACGCCGGCGACCGGCGCCCATGAGGTGCATGGCGCCATTCGGGGTAAGTGGGCGAGTTTGGGGTGGGAACGGAGCTTCCTGGGCTATCCGTTGACGGATGAAACGACGACGCCGGATCGCATCGGCCGGTACAATCATTTTCAAGGCGGGTCAGTCTATTGGACGCCCGCGACCGGTGCCCATGAGGTGCATGGCGCCATTCGGGGTAAGTGGGCGAGTTTGGGGTGGGAACGCAGCTTTCTGGGCTACCCGTTGACGGATGAGACGACGACGCCGGATGGGGTCGGGCGGTACAATCATTTTCAAGGCGGGTCAGTCTATTGGACGCCGGCGACCGGTGCCCATGAGGTGCATGGCGCCATTCGGGCTCTATGGGCGAGCATGGGATGGGAGCGCAGTTTTCTGGGATACCCCACCAGCGATGAATTGAGTACGGAAGACAGTACCGGGCGATATAGCGAATTCCAGCATGGATCTATTTACTGGAGCCCGGGGACAGGGGCGCTGGCCTGCCGTGAAACGGTGCGATTGCACGTCAAGTGTCTCACGGCGCCCACTCGATTTACGATTAACCAGATGATTTCCAATATGCGTCTGACCTATGCGACCGCGCAAGTCGGCCTCAAATATGTGTCGTTTGAAGTGCTGAATCTGCCGGCGCTGAACGATATTGATGTCGGTGCCTGTACGATGGGGACGGTGACCGCGGAACAAACACAGCTATTTGCCAACCGGAATAACGCAGCGGCGAAGGATGTGATTGCCTACTTCGTTCGCAGCACGCAGCCGCCGTTCAACGGCTGCGCCAGTCATCCGGCCAACCGGCCCGGGGCCGTGGTCGCCAGCGGGGCCAGCGCATGGACCTTGGCGCATGAAATCGGCCACGTCTTGGGGCTGTCGCACGTCAGTGATAACAACCGGCTGATGACCGGACTGGGAACCGACAATATTACTAACCCTCCGCCGGACATTATTGCCTCAGAGAAGACGACGATGTTGGCGAGCTCCTTTACGAATTAGCCGGGAGACAAGAACATGCCAATCACAATGCAGCAGGTATTAGCTGAAATCGACAAAGACGAGCCCAGTTACGAAGCGCTGGCTCTGCTGGGGCCGGAGGCGTTGCCGCACCTACAATTGATTGCCGAGGCCGACGATCCGCTGAAATCGTCCAAGGCCGTCTATGCCGCGAGCTTGATCGGCGGAGCAGGCGCGGTTGAGGTATTAAGGAAGGCCGCCGATCACCATGATCCGCAGGTTCGTATTGCGGTCGCCCAAGGGCTGCAGAATCTGGCCGCGGTTGCTCCCACCGACTTGGTCATGAAATCGCTCAATGACCACGATTCGGGTGTCCGGAAGCTGGCGCTGATGACGGCAGGGAAGTTAAATCGGGCTGATTTCAAGCAGCGGATTACGGCCATCGCGCAGGGCGATCCTGAAGAGCATCTGCGAAAGGCTGCGTCAGTGGCGGCAAAGAAGTTGGAGGTTCGGTAGGCAGACCATCCTCTCCTCCGCCCTGCGTGATGCGGGGTGGGGGAGAGGCAACAACGCGTATCCCAAAGGGCCTTGGCCAGGAGGAGAATCTGTCCCGCTATTGTGCGCGGCGCAACTCCCCGTAGAGTGGGGTGGGGGAGTGCCGGCGCCGGTTTCTTAGCTGTCAGCTGTGCGTGACCGGGCCGCAGCGTGAGTTCAATGCCCGGCGTCGCTTCATGCCCGCCACCAGTCCACGATCATTCACCGGATGAGGCAATTCACATACGTCTTCCGAAGGCAGTTCGCTCAATGACTCACCGCGGATAGGTCGGGCAGAATGTCGTCAGAGGGGACGTCGCGAATCTGAATCGAGTCGACCCGTTGCTGAGCAAGGACGTCCGAGATGATGACGACCTTGTCCCCAACCTTGAAATCCTCGCGGTCTTTTAGAATCCGGAACGCCGTTTGTAATGTTTTTTCGGGGTCCGAACTGAAATCGATCTTGAAGGGGAGCACGCCGCGATTGAGCATCATGGTCCGTCGCGGTTGGCTCATGTTGGTAAAGGCGTAGATAGTGGTGGCGAACGGGCGGCAGTTTGCGACGAGATCGGCCATGAGCCCTCGTCTGGTGATCACGACGATGCCTTTGGCCTTGACCCCCTCGGCCAGCTGCACGGCCGCCGCCGCCAGTTGTTGCTTGTTCTCCGCGTTACGCAAATGTTTCGCAAACTGCAATCCGGGTATCGTTTCGGATTTCAGCGCAATCCTGCGGAGGAACTCGACGCACTTCACCGGATACTTCCCAACGGTGGTTTCGCCGGACAGCATGACGGCATCGGCTTCTTCGTAGATGGCGTTGGCGACGTCGGTGACCTCGGCCCGGGTCGGATGCGGGTTGTGGATCATGGATTCGAGGAGATGCGTCGCCACGATCACGCGTTTGCCGTACTCGGCGCATAGCCGCACGATCGTGCGCTGGACATTCGGCAGGTCTTCCAGGTTGATCTCCACCCCGAGATCTCCGCGCGCGACCATAATGCCGTCCGATTCCTTGATGATCGCTTCAAGGTTCCGGACTCCTTCCTGGTCCTCGATCTTCGCGACGATCTTTACCTTCCCGACCTTGTCGCCCATCAAATCCTTCAGCTGCTGAATATCTCCGGCCTCGCGCACAAACGACAGGGCGATGAAGTCCACATCCCGCTCCAGACCAAAAAGAATATCCTTGATATCTTTTTGCGTAATCGACGGGAGATTGACACGGACGCCGGGGAGATTCACGTGGCGTTTGCTCTTCAGAAGCCCGCCGTCTAAGACACGGCACCGCATGTGGCGTTCGTGCTTCTCCAGCACCTCAAAATTGATCAGCCCGTTGTCCACGGTGATCCGGTCCCCCACGTTGACCGCCTCAAGCAGGTCCGCATAGTTGATGTGGATGGAGCTTTCCTCGACGTTCATCGGACCGCGTGTGGTGACGGAGACAATGTCGCCTTGCCGCAGGTCGAGCTCGTTGGAAAGATCGCCGGTGCGGATCTCCGGACCTTGCGTGTCCAGGAGAATGGGAATAGGAAATTTCACCTTCCGGTTGAGCGACTTGATGTGCTGGATGACCTTGGCGTGAGACTCGTGGTCGCCGTGGGACATGTTGAGACGGGCGATACTCATCCCGGCCTCGTAGAGCTTGTGCAGCATTTCGTAGGATTCTGTGGCGGGACCGATCGTGCAGATGATGCGAGTCTTTTGCATGTAGCTCCCTTGGGGTAATGGACGATCCTTGCAGGCTGAGCTGCACCCGACGAAATGATGACGATGTCGCGCGGGGAAGACGAGAAGAACGGGGTCATTCTACTTGGTCTCGCCGGTCGAGTCCATCGTGGCGCAAAGGGATGCAATCCATGTCTCGTGCAGCATGGTTCGCAACCTGTGCCACAGGCACTTGCGGATGACGAGCGGCAAGCGGTGCTGCCGGAATCCTGCTGTCCGCCTATGACTCTGCGGTCGGAGCCATCGCCCACCCGTACAACTCACGGCGGTACGTTGCCACGGCGATGGCGAGCGCGACGAGGGTCAGAACCGCCGCGACTGCGAACGTGACCCGCATGCCGATGGCAACGGCATCGGGAGGCGCCGTTGTGATGTCGATCGTCGATGACGCAGCCGCGAATACAGCGCCCATGACGGAAGCCCCGGTGATCAGCCCGAGATTGCGGGACAGGTTGAGCAGGCCGGAAATGACGCCCCGCTGCTCCGGACGAGTATCCGTCATGACAGCAGTGTTGTTGGCTGTCTGGAACAGTGCATAACCGACGGTGATGACAATGAGGGGGGCGGTGTAGCCATAGATCCCGAGCGTCGCCGGTATTACAGACAGGAGAAAGGCACCGACGGCTATTCCGATGAGCCCAAGGACGGTCATGCGCTGGGGGCCAAGGCGGTCCGCAAGGCGACCGGCCGGCACACCGGTCAGCGCGGCGCAAAGAGGGCCCACCGACAACACCAGTCCGATAAGTGCCGCGTGGAGCCCGAGCGTACGCGAGAGATAAAACGGCCCGACCACCAGCGTCGCCATCATCACCGTCGAGACGAGTGCGCTCATGATAAGGCTTGCGCTCAGCAGAGGATTGCGGAACATCGTCAATCGGATCAGAGGTGATTCAGCCCTTGTCTCGGCAAACAGGAAGAGGCCGGCTCCAAGTAGGGTGGCCACCAGCAGCGCCAGGTTGCGCGGTCCGAAGCTGCCGCGTCCAATCGTCATGGCGAGCGTATAAGCTGCAAGCGTCAGCGCAAGCAGCAGCGTACCCGCATGGTCGAACCCGAGCCGATCAACTTGCTGTCGCGGACGATCAACGGGTAGGAATCGATACGCGAGAAGAAAAATCAGGAGCCCTAGCGGCAGGTTGATCAGAAAGATTGCCCGCCAGCTGAATTCGGAGATCAGCATGCCGCCGAGCGATGGGCCGAGTGCGGTGCCGATCGCAGACATCGTGCCAAGCAGTCCCATGGCGCTGCCGACCTGTGACTTGGGAACCGTCTCGCCGACGAATGCCATAGTGAGGGCCATCATGATGGCGGCTCCCAGACCCTGCGCCGCGCGAGCGGCAATCAGCAGCCAGAGCGTGGGAGCGACACCGCACAAGACCGAGGCGACGGTGAACAGGAAGACACCGACCAGGAGGAGCCGTCGGCGACCGGTCATGTCGCCGAGCCTACCCACGCTGACGATCCCGGTGGTGATGGTCACCAGATACGCGATGACGACCCACTGGACCTGTTGAAACGAGGCATCGAACGCCTGTGCCAACGTCGGCAAGCTCACATTGGCGATGCTCGTCCCGATCGAGGACAACAACATGGATAACGACAGGCCGGCGAGTATCCACCGAATCGAAGGCGTCAGATCCGTCGTTCCTGCTTGTACCACATCTCGTCCTGGCATAAATCGCGTGATCATCCTCAGCCCCTTCGTAGCAGCCACACATGCTCGGTTGCCGAACATTTTCCCTTGAGTCCACCGGGCACATCTGCGCTGGTGAGGAGCGTTAAGTGGTATCGCTCTCCATAATGTCGACGGACTTCCTCGTGGCTGATTGAGAAAGGGGGGCCTTCCGCCGCGCGTTGATCGTATTGATAACAAACGAGCAACTGCGGCGCGTGATCGGTGATCGCTGTGAGGTGCGAGGTGTAGCGACTCCGCATGTTCTCCGGAAGGGCGACCAGCGCAGCCCTGTCATAGATCGCATCGACCGGACCCAGCATCGTTCTCGTCACATCGAAGATATCGCCGACAAAGATGTCGATGTCGTTCGCATGGTAGCGATCTATCTCACCGTTCCTCGTGATCGTCGGTTTCACCCCGAGCTCCGCGAACAGTTGCTCAATGGCGTTTGAGCTCAATTCGGCTCCGGCAACCCGGTAGCCGTTCGACAGCAGCCACGAAATATCCAGCGTCTTCCCGCACAAGGGCACAAAAACCAGGCTGCCTTTCGGCAGAGCGAGCTCGGTGAAATACTTCACCAGCAGCGGGTTGGCGTCACTCTTGTGAAACCCGATCTCATTTTTTGTCCACCTGTCATGCCAAAATTGTGGTTCCACAATGTGCGACCTTTCTGTTAAGTGGCTGAGATGTTTCCTGTTCCAGCTGATCGTGGTTAGAACTGTCGGGAGTATAGCCTTCTCAGTGACATGGCGGAAGGCGCATCATCTGCACTGTATTCGTGCGTGAGACGCCACATCACGGTCAAGCTATGGTATGGTCGGTGCATGTCCACACCTGATCTCAATTTGCTGATCACCCTGGATGTTTTATTGGCGGAAGGCAGCGTGGCCCGCGCCGCCAGACGGCTGCGTCTGAGCCCGTCTGCAATGAGCCGGGCGTTGGCGCGATTGCGTGAGACGACCGGTGATCCACTCCTGGTGAGGGCCGGCCGAGGTCTCGTCCCCACACCACGAGCGGTCGAACTTCGTGAACGGGTCAGTCAGGTCGTGGAAGAGGGACAAGCGGTTCTGCGCCCTGCGGAGAAGCTCAATCTCACACAGCTCGTCCGAACGTTCACATTGCGGACCAGCGAAGGATTCGTAGAGAACTTCGGGCCGGATCTCATTGCGCTGGTCGGCGAGGAAGCTCCCGGCGTGCGGCTGCATTTCCTTCAGAAGGCCAATAAGGACAGTGCGCCGCTTCGCGACGGTACCGTCGATCTGGAAACCGGGGTGATTGAGAAGACCACTGCGCAGGAGTTGCGGGTTCAAGCCTTGTTCCGGGACCGTCTGATCGGCGCCGTGCGAACGGGGCACCCCCTGTCAAAAGGCAGGATCACGCCTTCCCGTTATGCCGGCGGACGGCATATCTCTGTCTCGCGGCAGGGGCATGAGAAGGGGCCGATTGAGGAAGCCTTGCAGCGGCTTGGACTGGAACGGGACATTGTCACGATCGTCGGCGGATTCGCGACGGCGATTGCTCTGGCCCGTGCTTCAGATTTGATCGCCACAGTCCCTGAACGCCATACGGGGATTTTGCGAGCAGGAATGCACAGCTTTGCGCTCCCGGTCTCCACGCCGGAGTTCACGGTATCGTTGCTCTGGCACCCACGGCTGGACGCTGATCTCGCGCATCGCTGGCTGCGGGGCCATGTCCGGAAGATCTGCGCGGCGACGACCTGACGCTGATAGCCTGCCGTCGTCGATCAACACCGAACGAGCGGCTGGCAGCGCGTCCATCTCCCGCAATCACGCGTTATCCTTCTCCATGGACGAGATGAAGGAATCCGCTTCCTGAATTGAGGCGTTCAAATCCTTGATCAGTGAGTCGATGGTGCCTTCGACCGTGACCAATTCGCTCTTGAGCGAGGCGATGGCCTGCGCGTTGAGGTTATGCTTCAAAAAGAGGACATGGTCTTTCAGCTTTGCCAGGACCGGATCCATTTTTGCTTCCGCCCGTTTCATGGCCTTGATCAATTGCGCGTACTGGCTGCGCGTCTGGGTGAGTTGCTTTTGGCTTTTCTGGCGCAGCGTGGCGTTGGAATACTGCTTCAATTCAGCGGTCCATTCATCAAATAACGCGTCGGACACGTTCTCCACCGACGCGATGCGATCCCGAACGGCTTGCGCTCTCTTTTCGCTCTGTTGATATTCCTCGTTCAGCGCATCGTACTTGTCCTGTAATTCGCCGCCCTGGATATTCAAGGTTTTGGTGAAGCGATCGAGGGCCGATTTGAATTGCTCTTTCGCGTCCTGTTGGGCGTCACGGGCCTTTTTCACGTCGCTGACCATCAGGTCGCGCTTGTGATAGCCGAGTTTTTCCATCGTTTCATAATAGGCGGTCTGGCAGCCGGACGCGGTGAGCGTGATCAGGACAAGTCCGCAGGTCAGAGCGAGCGGCAAGAGTCTGTGAAAGCGGCGAGGGGACTGAACGTGCATGATGCCATCCTTGTCTAAGCGGTTCATCCAGACGACTTGACTGCCGCTACTCTAACAGACCGACCAAGCTTCCGCTATTCCTTCTGTCGGCCGTCAGGTCATATGGATCTACTCCAGACGGAGCGCCATGGTCAGCCTGACGCCTGGACATGGGAGAATGAATCCGTCATCCTTGAACAGTCATTCCTTCTGCCATCTGGCGTTCTGATTGCATTAGTGCTCAGAGGAAAGGAGTGTGAGAGATGCCGAACAATACCGTCCGCCTTCACCGGGTCTTTCGGACAACACCAGAACGCCTGTACCGCGCATTCCTGGACGCGGATGCCATGGCGAAGTGGCTTCCACCGAACGGATTCACCGGGAAAGTGCATCAGCTGGATGCCAAGGTGGGCGGCACCTACAGAATGTCGTTTACCAACTTCACCACCGGTCAGAGTCATTCATTCGGCGGGAAGTACCTCGAACTGGTGCCACACGAACGGCTGCGCTATACGGATACGTTCGACGATCCGAACCTTCCCGGAGAAATTCAGGTGTCAATCACGTTGAAGAAAGTATCATGCGGGACTGAGATGACGGTGGTGCAGGAAGGGATTCCCGAGGTGATCCCCGTTGAGTCTTGTTATCTAGGCTGGCAGGAATCGTTGATCCTCCTCGCGAAACTTGTCGAAGCGGAGATTCCTGAGTAGAAGTGGCTTGACCGGATAGAGGGCTTGGACGACACGTGCTCCTCGGTCGTTCAGCAGTGAGGGAATCGCGAGGAGCAGGTTAGCGACCGACTCTTTCCCAGCAGCGCGAAGTTGCAGACTGACCTTCCCCCAGTTTCATGGACACCAGGTTA